>ERZ812616.25-NODE-25-length-200108-cov-11.649928_pt1 | contig 200108 bp, 200 predicted proteins | sample MGYA00376249_ERZ812616 | MGnify/ENA primary metagenome ERZ812616 (study PRJEB26924, sample SAMEA4378265) | human gut metagenome | biome: human gut; feature: human-associated habitat; material: faeces | place: China | collected 2013 ...
TGGTAAGGTTCTTCGCGTTGCTTCGAATTAAACCACATGCTCCACCGCTTGTGCGGGCCCCCGTCAATTCCTTTGAGTTTCATTCTTGCGAACGTACTACTCAGGCGGAGTACTTATTGCGTTAACTGCAGCACTGAGATTTGACTCCCAACACTTAGTACTCATCGTTTACGGCGTGGACTACTAGGGTATCTAATCCTATTTGCTCCCCACGCTTTCGGGACTGAGCGTCAGTTATGCGCCAGATCGTCGCCTTCGCCACTGGTGTTCCTCCATATATCTACGCATTTCACCGCTACACATGGAATTCCACGATCCTCTCACACACTCTAGCTCTACGGTTTCCATGGCTTACCGAAGTTAAGCTTCGATCTTTCACCACAGACCCTTAGTGCCGCCTGCTCCCTCTTTACGCCCAATAATTCCGGATAACGCTCGCCACCTACGTATTACCGCGGCTGCTGGCACGTAGTTAGCCGTGGCTTTCTTATAGAGTACCGTCACTTGCATGTCATTCCCTACACGCACCGTTCTTCCTCTATGACAGAAGTTTACATAACGAATTACTTCTTCCTTCACGCGGCGTTGCTCGGTCAGGGTTTCCCCCATTGCCGAAAATTCCCTACTGCTGCCTCCCGTAGGAGTCTGGGCCGTGTCTCAGTCCCAGTGTGGCCGGTCACCCTCTCAGGTCGGCTACGCATCGTCGCCTTGGTGAGCCGTTACCTCACCAACCAGCTAATGCGCCATAAGTCCATCCTCCTGCTATCCATACGGATATTTAATGAAGCGGTCATGCGACCCCTTCACCTATGCGGTCTTAGCTATCATTTCTAATAGTTATCCCCCTCATGAGGGCAGGTTACTTATGTATTACTCACCCGTTCGCCACTCACTGATAAAATCAGTGCGTTCGACTTGCATGTATTAGGCACGCCGCCAGCGTTCATCCTGAGCCAGGATCAAACTCTCCATTGTTTATCTCAAACAATAACTTGTTCTCTTGACTCTTTTTTCTTACTACTTTCTTTGACGTGTTTTCTGTTTAGTTTTCAATGTCCTTGTTTTCGATTTGTCGCATCTCTCTCGAGCCGACTTCTATATCTTACACGAATATAATAAATAAGTCAACAACTTTTTAAATATTTTTTCATTTTTTTATAAATACTTTATTCAATAAAGAAAAAGGTTTCTCTTTAGGAGAAACCTCATGAAAAGTCAAGTTATAATTAACCTACTTTTTTGTATAAATCTACAAACTCTTGTGCCAAGTCAATAACTACTAATGCAGTCATTAAATGGTCTTGAGCATGAACCATTAATAAATTTAATGGAGCTTTTTCTCCTCTAATTTCTGCTTGAATTAATTCAGTTTGAGCATGATGTGCTTCATTTACTGTTTCTTTAGCTTGTTGTAAAGATTCTGCAGCCTTATCTAGATCTCCAGCTTTTGCATATTGAATTGCTTCAATAGCTGAGCTACGTGCACTACCACTATTAACGATAAGGTTAATTACTACTTGTTCTTGTTCATCCATTTTTATTTCTCCTTTGATAAGCAAAATTCAGATTTTATCTGTACACTTATTTTACCAAATTGATGAAGCAATTTCAACAACTATCATGAAATAATCAATTTATCTCGGCTTTAACAGTGAAAAGTGATGAAGTGCTTTCACAATTCCATCCTTATCTACATCATCAGTAATAAAATCTGCGACATGCTTTGCCTCAATTGCAGCATTCCCCATTGCAATGCCTAAACCAACTTCTGATAACATCTCAATATCATTACGACCATCCCCAAAAGCCACTGTATCTTGAATTGATCTATTGAGATGCTTCACTAACTCTAAAATTCCCTTAGCTTTTGATTCACCTCTTAAAGTCAGATCAAAAGAAAATTCACTTTGATGTCTTTGAATATTAAAATAAGGTGATAATGCATTCACCATTGGCTCTATATCCTCCTTAGAATTAATGACAATCATCCCAATATATGTTTCAATATTCTTAAAATCAAAACTATCAACTATCGTTTCGTCTTTCATTCCCCAATTGTCTTTAAATTCAATATGTTTAGGATTGGTTTTATTCAAAACATAAATATAATCATTTCCTTCAAAATAATATGCCATATTTCTTTCTAAACAAAGCTCATGTGTCTTTTGAATGGCTTCACTTGGAATTATATTTTTATAAACACATTTACCTTGGTATTCTACATAGGCTCCATTACAAGTTACATACCCACTGAATGGATAATCCATAACACCATCAACAATAAAGCATTTACAACGCCCAGTCGCTAAAAAAACATCATCTCCTTGTTCTTTTAATTGATCTAAAGCAGAACGAGTTGAAGTCTGAATCGAATAAATATCCTTATTACAATCGATTAAAGTTCCATCTATATCAAAGAAAAATAATTGTTTCATTATAATACCTCCATTACTTGCTATTCTAGCATATTCAAAATTATAAATAAAGATATCTCTTATTTCTAAAAGATATCTTTGATTCCTATTATTTTTTATTAATCATCTGTTGGATTTGGCACATTTGTATAAACTTGACTTCCATTAAAACCACTTATACATGTTCCATTTGTGTAACTTAAGATAAAATTATCTTTTGTTATCCATCCAGTACCAACTTCACCAGTTTCAGGATTTTTACCACTACTGACAAATCCCCCTACTCCGTTGATAACACTATTTATCTTTACCAATGGGCCATCCGTTTTCGCAAATGTTTGAATACATGCATTTTCAATTAAAACATTTTGACGATTAGGAACTTCAATAGCATTATCTAATTCAATGGCTGCTCCATTTGTATTAATGAAGACATTATATATACCTAATCCTACTGCATAGTGTTCCTTTACTTTATTTGCTACTTTATATGATGCATAGCCTTTCACTGTTCCATTATGGCTCATCCAATCACTCTGATTTTGAGGATCATAAGCCGTTTCATTCTGATAAAAATAGGTTGCTCCCTTTTCGCCATTCCATAATGTTGTGTAATCTTGGAAATGTTCATTAAACAAACCATAACATGTCACGCTATCACCATTAACAACAAGTCCATGTCTAGATTCATTTCCTTCCCAGCCAACTCCAGCTCCATGATCAGCACGCCAAATCCAGAAATGGTCTCCTATCACATTATCACTATTGATTTCTAAAGCTATATCTGCTTTTGTTAAACTTTTTGTTGTTCCACCAACTCTGAAAAACAAATCGGCAAGTAATGTTGGATTTTTTGAATGATCAATGTTCGATCCTGATTGACCCACTTTTAACAAATAATCTGAATATGTACCTGCATCAAAAATGATTCCTGCTAAAGTCACTCCATCAACATCAGCCACTTCCATAGCAGCATATGTATTATCTGGTATGATAGATGCCATTCCACTTCCCAATAAAATTGTATTTGGACGATTCACTTTGATAACTTCCTCAGCATGATAGATTCCTGGAGTAAAGAAGATGTGCTTACCATCATTTAACGCCTGATTAATCTCAGTTGCTTTATTCCCTTCTTTAGCAATGTAGAAATCATTTAAAGAAAGAGTTTTCCCTTTGCCCATATCTGATTCTGACCAACTTATCCCTTTTGTATTTTGATTAAGTTCAGGTGCAAAAACCTTATATTCTCCATTCTCAAAATATAAAAATGGTTTTTCTCTTATCATTGGTGTGGTTGTAATATTTGTATAGCACTGTCTTGACCCATCACTATTAGCAATATCCCAATTGGTATAACCATTATTGTTCATCAATGGAGTTTTTAACTTGCTTTCCAACTCATTACAGTCAACACCTTGATAAAAAGCATTTAAAGTCACTCCATAAGTCCCACGTGTTATTTTATTATTTCTACTATAGAATTGTTGTTGTGAAAAAGATCCATATCCTAGCATATTTCCATTATCATTAAATCCTCCAGAAAAATAACTATCAGCTACATAACCACCTGATGCCCAACCATAATTCCAATCAAATTGTCCTGCCCGTTCTGAATATATCCTACGCAATGGAGCAGCTTGAGCCACTCCCCAATTGAACTTATCTGGACTCCATGAACTTGCATGCCCCTGATTATTTCCCGTATTAATAATAGAAAGGTTTTCTGCTGAACGCCAGAAATTACATGTTGCATTATTCCATTGTCCATCTGCATTTGGATCTTTATTTGGATTCCCATCTAAATAAGCTGGAACTTCCATATTATTTAATTTCACATCATATGGGCTCTTTCCTAAACCAGCCACTTGTGTATAAAACCCAATTTTCATACATTGTGTTTGTGTATAATCACCTGGCTTGAAATAGAACGAATATCGATTCTCATTAAACTGAGCATCATTAGCGTAATCATTTTGTCTGCTAAAAACTTCAGCAACAACCTGATCAATTTTTGAAATCTCATCAGTCGGAGCAAAAATAAACATATTCTCTCCAAACATAGTCGTTTCTAAAGATGTATATTCATCAGAAAGTTCTGATTGACCTTTATCATTTATAGCAACAACTTTATAATAATGACTATATTTATCATCGATTTGGCTAACCGTAAACTCTGTTGCCTGTTGAACTGTCGCAATCTTTTTATATCCTTCTTTATCAAATGCAGATCTGGCATGATAAATTGCATAAGCATTTGCTCCAGAAACAGCCTTCCAATTTAACTTCAAGTTATTATCTTCTTGTATGCAAGATAGTCCTGTCACTTTATCTAGTCGTGTTGTCTCATTGTTAGTAACAAACTTTTGAGATTCACTTTGTGAATAAGGCGAATTTCCATTGACAGTTCGAATACTTACACTATATTCAGTTGCTTTTTTTAAACCGGATACTTTTAAAGAATTATGAATTGTTTCTTGGCTCACAATTTCTTTGGCATCTCCACCTATTGCTGTTGGAGTGACAACAACTTGATATCCAGTATACAATGTCTTCTCAACACCTTCCCATGTTATACTTACTGAGTTTTCTTCAACATTTGTAATATTAACATCAATCACACGAGATGGTCTTAGCGGCGTATGAACAATAAACTTCTCATTATCTGTGAGTTCACCATTATATCCTCGTTTTAACTTATTCTCAACTACTGAGTAATAAGACTTATTTTCTGAACTTTGAAATGAGATGGTCCCATCCCCATTAGGAACAACAATAATCGATTCCCACCCACTCGAAATAAGTGCATTATTCAAGAATACATAATCACTTGATCCTGTTTTCCAAGCCAATTCTGGATAAACCTTTGATTGAAAGTTAGTCACCTCTCTATTGTCAAAAGTACCATATCCAATCTGATGGAAACGGCAATCTTCAGGAATTTGACCATTCTCTTTTTGCCCATCAACAGTTAAAGCGTCTCCATTTTTCCCACTTGCTCTGATTAACTTTTGAGTCGCTTTACTCTCAAAATAAAGACTCGTATCACTATATTTAGCTTGTATAATATAAAATGAACTTGCTATATTTACATTATCCGTTAACTTCATTTGCTCTTGTTCATCAATATATACCCATTTTCCACTATAAGCTTTCAATTGAACTGCATCTTTATTCAAACTATCTTCAACTGCAGTCAAAGCCTCCCAACCACTAGGGGTAGAGGGTTTATTACCGTTACAATGAATAAATACACTACTGCTATCCTGGCAAATCACTTGACCAGAAGCGCTATTGATAAATGTAATCAATTGGGGGTTATCACTGTTTGCCCAATACTTAAAGAGTGCACTTGCTGGTAATTCATTTCCATCTTTTCCTAAATTCTTTGTTATCATTGGTTCATTAGCATCAATTGCACTTTGAAGAACCTGTCCAGTTTTCGCATCAACTATGTAGCAATAACCGTCATTAGGTAAATATTCCTCTTTTGAAACATAAGTTGCTGCATAAACAGACATCGGTATCAACGATAAGATCATTGCTACCATTAAAAGCATAGAGATTAATTTCTTTTTTCCTTTCATATGTCTTTCCTCCCTTTATCTCTGCTTTTACTTTATCATATAAACAAAGTCAGTAGAGATATTCTCCTCATTGTGGAACATGTTACCATCTTTGGTAACAAAAAAAGTGTATTTACATACACTTCATTGATGGATATGACGATATTTGTCAATTTTTGTAAGTTCCCTTGCGACTCTTTCAATTATATAAACAACAGGAACTTGAGTAGAGATGTTATATGTCTGTGGTAATATAATATTTTTGACACAATAGCAGATGCTTAAATCAGCCATTTTCTCTATAGTCGATTCTTGACTATCAGTAATAACAAGTATTTGATAATGTTTGTTTTGATAATGTTTAATCTGATCAATAACTTCTTTTGTTTCACCACTTACAGATAAAACAATAAGTACATTCTTATAATCATCATTTTGTGGTGCTGGATAAAATGGATCATCAATGCATTGACTGTAATATCCAATATTAGAAAAAAATCTCGCACCATATTTGCCTAACGCACCACTTGTTCCTATTCCCAAAAAAAGAATGTGTAATGATTGCGATATAATCTTAGCAAACTGAATAATTTTATCCTGAAATTCCTCACTCTTTGAAAACTCAAGAAACTCCGAAAGCATTTTGATTTCACTGTCCATTGTAGGTATCTTATTGTTTTCAACAAATTGTTTAAGCTCCCATTTAAATTCATTGAACCCCTCACAGCCACATTTTTGAGTAAAACGAAAAACAGTTGTAGTTGATACATGGCATTTTTCTGCAACTTGTCTAATATTCATTTTATAAATTTGCTCTACATTCTTGATAATATAATTATATATGCCTATTTCTGTTGTATTAAGACTTGCTATTTGCTGATATGTAAAAATCACAATTTCATCTCCCTCTTATAGCCTATTCTAGCACAGAGAAACAAAAAAAGGTATCCTGACAGATACCTTTTTAAATATTGAAAATTGATTATTCGATAACTTCTGAAACGTTACCAGCACCAACTGTTCTACCACCTTCACGGATTGAGAATTTAGTTCCGTTTTCAATAGCGATTGGAGCGATTAATTCAACTGTTAATTCAACGTTATCTCCTGGCATAACCATTTCTACACCTTCTGGTAATTCGATAACTCCAGTTACGTCAGTAGTTCTGAAGTAGAATTGAGGTCTATAGTTTCCGAAGAATGGAGTATGACGTCCACCTTCATCTTTAGATAAGATATACACTTGACATTTGAATTTTTTGTGTGGGTGTACTGATCCAGGTTTAGCTAATACTTGTCCACGTTGAATTTCTTCTCTGTTGACACCTCTTAATAATACCCCTACGTTATCTCCTGCTTCAGCATAGTCTAATAATTTACGGAACATTTCAATTCCTGTAGCAACTGTGTTAGCAGTATCATGAATACCAACGATTTCGATTGGATCATTTAATTTTAATTGTCCTCTTTCAACACGTCCAGTAGCAACTGTTCCACGTCCAGTGATAGTGAATACATCTTCAACTGGCATTAAGAATGGTTTATCAGTGTCACGAGTTGGAGTAGGAATATATGAATCTACAGCAGCCATTAATTCATGGATAGCTGGAACCCATTTTGGATCTCCTTCTAATGCTTTTAAAGCTGATCCACGGATGATTGGAGTATCATCTCCAGGGAATTCATATTCATTTAATAATTCTCTTACTTCCATTTCAACTAATTCGATTAATTCATCATCATCAACCATATCACATTTGTTTAAGAATACAATAATGTATGGTACACCTACTTGACGAGATAATAAGATATGTTCTCTAGTTTGAGGCATAGGACCATCTGTAGCAGCAACTACTAAGATAGCACCATCCATTTGTGCAGCACCAGTAATCATGTTTTTGATGTAGTCTGCATGGCCTGGACAGTCAACGTGTGCATAGTGACGAGTTTCAGTTTGGTATTCAACGTGTGCAGTGTTGATTGTGATTCCACGTTCTTTTTCTTCTGGTGCAGCATCGATAGCAGCATAATCCATTGCTTGAGCTTGTCCATCTTTAGATAATACTGTAGTGATAGCTGCAGTTAAAGTTGTTTTACCATGGTCAACGTGACCAATAGTTCCGATATTAACATGCGCTTTAGAGCGGTCAAATTTTTCTTTAGCCATTATAAGCTTCCTCCTATATAAGTTTGTTTAAATTTTTACATATACATTCTAAATGATTTACTACAAAAATGCAATAACTTTCATTAGAATTAATTGTTTCCACCATTTTTCTTAATGATTTCTTCTTTGATTGATTTTGGTACTGGTTCATAACGATCAAATTGCATAGTATAGTTTCCACGACCTTGTGTAAATGATCTTAAATCAGTAACATATCCAAACATTTCAGATAAAGGTACACTTGCTTGTACTAAAACAGCATTTCCTCTTTCTTCCTGTCCTTCAATCATACCACGTCTAGATGAAATATCACCCATAACGCTTCCTAAATATTCTGCAGGCGCAGTGATTTCAACAGCCATAATTGGTTCTAAGATAACTGGATCACATTTTTTACCAGCAGCTTTTAAAGCTAAACTTGCAGCAACTTTATATGCCATCTCTGATGAATCGACATCATGGTAAGAACCGTCGAATAATGTTGCTTTAATATCTAAGATTGGATATCCAGCAATCATACCGTTTTGTAAAGCATCTTCAAGACCAGATTTTACAGAACTGATATATTCTCTAGGTACTGTTCCACCAACAACAGCATCAACGAATTCAAATCCTTTACCTTCATTAGGTTCAAATTTGATCCATACGTGACCATATTGTCCACGACCACCTGATTGTCTTACAAACTTACCTTCACAATCAGCAGTTCCTCTAATTGTTTCTCTATAAGCAACTTGAGGAGCACCAACGTTAGCTTCTACTTTAAATTCTCTCTTTAAACGATCAACAATAACATCTAAGTGTAATTCACCTACACCAGCGATAATTGTATCACCAGTTTCAGGGTTAGTTGTCACTCTGAATGTTGGATCTTCTTCAGCTAATCTTGCTAAACCATTTCCTAATTTATCTTGATCTTGTTTAGTCTTTGGTTCAATAGCTAATTCAATAACTGGTTCAGGGAATTCCATTTTTTCAAGAATAATAAAATTCTTTTCATCACAGATAGTATCACCAGTTGTTGTGTTTTTAAACCCAACAGCAGCTGCGATATCTCCTGCATAAACTTCATCGATTTCTTTACGTGTATTAGCATGCATCTGTAAGATACGTCCTAAACGTTCTTTCTTATCTTTAGTTGAATTCAAGATATAAGAACCTGATGAAATTTTACCAGAATATACACGGAAGAAAGTTAATTTTCCAACAAAAGGATCTGCCATGATTTTGAATGCTAATGCTGAGAATGGTTCTTCATCACTTGCATGTCTTTCAATTTCATTTCCATCTTCATCTTCACCTTTAATAGATGGGACATCAGTTGGAGCTGGTAAGAAGTCAATAACTGCATCCAACATTGTTTGAACACCTTTATCTTTATATGCAGAACCACACAATACTGGGAATAACTCAACAGCTAATACCCCTTTACGGATAGCAGCTTTAATTTCTTCCTCAGTTACTGGTTCCTCTTCTAAAACCTTCATCATTAAATCATCATCAAATGAAGCAGCAGCTTCAACCATTTTTTGACGATATTCTTCAGCTTGAGCTTTCATGTTTTCTGGGATTTCAGAGTAAACAACGTTTTCTCCTTTCACACCTTCAAAATGAACAGCTTGCATTTTGATTAAGTCAATCAATCCTTCAAATGTATCTTCTGCACCAATTGGTAATTGAATAGCAACTGCATTTGCATCTAATCTTTTACCGATTGATTCAACAGACATAATGAAGTCTGCACCAGTTGCATCCATTTTATTACAGAATACAATTCTAGGTACTCCATAAGTTGTTGCTTGACGCCAAACTGTTTCAGTTTGAGGTTCAACTCCAGCTTTAGAGTCTAATACTGTAACAGCACCATCAAGTACACGTAATGAACGTTCTACTTCAACAGTGAAGTCTACATGGCCTGGAGTGTCAATAATATTAACACGGTGTCCATTCCACTGAGCAGTTGTTGCTGCTGAAGTGATTGTGATACCACGTTCTTGTTCTTGCTCCATCCAGTCCATTTGTGAAGCACCATCATGTGTTTCACCAATCTTATGAATCTTACCTGTGTAATAAAGAACACGTTCAGTTGTTGTTGTTTTACCAGCATCAATATGAGCCATGATTCCAATATTACGAGTGTTTTCTAACGAAAATTCACGAGCCATAATTTTCTCCTTTCAAATAGTATCTTTATATTACCAACGGAAATGTGCGAATGCTTTATTAGCTTCTGCCATCTTATGAGTATCTTCTTTCTTCTTTACAGAAGCTCCAGTCCCATTAGATGCATCAACGATTTCATTAGCTAAACGGTCAACCATATTCTTTTCGTTTCTTAAACGAGAATAGTTTACTAACCATCTTAATCCTAATGTCATTCTTCTTTCTGGAGATACTTCAACAGGCACTTGATAGTTAGCACCACCAATACGTCTTACTTTTAATTCAAGTACAGGCATAATGTTGTTGATTGCTTGGTCAAATACTTCCATAGCAGGATTTCCAGTTTTTGCTTCAACTTTTTGGAAAGCATCATATAAGATGTTTTGAGCAACACCTTTTTTTCCATCAAGCATGATATTGTTAATTAATTTTGTAACTACCTTTGAATTATAAATTGGATCTGGTAGTACGTCTCTTTTTGCTACGCGTCCTCTTCTTGACATCGGTTATTCCTCCTATCTCTTATTTTTTAGGTCTTTTTGCTCCATAACGAGAGCGTCCTTGCATACGATCTTTTACACCAGCACAGTCCATAGTACCACGAATAATATGGTAACGAACCCCTGGTAAGTCTTTAACACGTCCTCCACGAATTAAAACAACACTATGTTCTTGTAAGTTATGTCCAATTCCTGGAATATATGCTGTTACTTCCATACCGTTTGATAAACGAACACGGGCATATTTACGCAAAGCCGAGTTAGGTTTCTTAGGTGTCATAGTCGCAACACGTGTACAAACACCACGTTTTTGAGGTGAACTAATATTTGTTGGTTTTTTTAACAATGAGTTATATCCTCTATTTAACGCAGGTGATTTAGATTTAGTAGTTTTTTCACTACGTCCTTTTCTGACTAATTGATTAATTGTAGGCATATTTTTCTCCTTTCCTTTCTTGTTAACACACAATTCCGGGTGTTTCATTTTTCACCAGAATAAATGCACTCCACTAAGAGTACCGAGGATGATTATAGGTGAATTTAGATATAAAGTCAACACTTTTTTACAAAAAATATTGATTTTATCATAGAAAAAGGAATTGTAAATAAAAAGACAGTAATCATCATATAGATTTCACTGTCTTCTTCAATGAAGATATCATCTTCACATCTTCATTATAATAATTTTCACAGTTATATGTGTAGTTACTATAGAATTATGGTTTATTTACTTAAAAATATTTGTTTTATTTTTTCTTTTTTCTCTAGTGTCACATCTAAATATTTTTCTAAATAATTGGGGATTGACCCAGCCAATTTTATCATTTCATCAATTGCTGCATCAAAATAAACTTCCTTGGTTTGCATAAGACCTGATAAATATTCTAATACAAATGGATCATTAGTATATTGTCTATATTCATTCATCCTTTTTTCATTTCTTGATGCCATGCACTCTTTCGTTAACATATATTCCTCTTTTACTTTTTCCAAACTGACATCAAGAATAAATAAAGTGATAATAGTTGCAAAACCAGTTCTATCCTTTCCACCTTTACAATGATGTAATAAAGGAAGATTGTTTTCATCAGTAAGTAAATTTATAAATGATGTATATTGTTTGTTAGCATAAGAACTATTGACCAATTCACGCATCTGCTCACTCATCTCATCAGAACGTGCTTTTAATTGCAATCTTCCTTCCTGAGTACTTGATATTTTTATAAGCGCATCAATTTTTTGTTGATCATCGACAATGTTTCCACTAGCAAGATTTGCAACTTCAGCATTAGGAGATAAGTTTATTTCCTTAACCCCTTCTATTTTTATATCTGGAGCTTTTATGACTTCTTGTTTTCCTCTAAAATCAACAATTGTTTTTAAACCCAAATGCTTAAGATATTCAACATCTTGTATAGTTATTTTATTTAATGCATCTGAACGAATCATACGATTATAGCAAATGCATTTTCCTTCTTTGTTAAGAATACCACCAATATCACGGGTGTTAAATGTTCCCTCTAATGTTATTATTCTTGTCATGAAACAATCTCCTCTTTTGCCTGTAATTCATTTTGTGCTTCTTCAGCACATTTACGTTTATCTAATACCTTAAAGAATGGTAAATAAAGAAGGAAGATTGCAATCATTTGGATAGTTTGAACAACTGCCCCTTGCCATCCAGCTGCTAAGAAACCACCGATGAGAGGTGGAGCAACCCATGGTACTGCAATACTGACAATTGACATGAATCCTATTTTTATAGCAAAATAAGCAATTAATAATGAAATAACTGGAGCAAGTGACATTGGAATCAAGATAATTGGGTTAAAGACCATTGGAATTCCAAACTTCATCGGTTCACTAATTCCAAACAATCCTGGTACAACTGCTATTTTTCCAACTGCCTTTAATTGTTTTGATTTAGACATAAATGCTAACATTGCTGATAAAACACAGTGTCTTGGTCCTTTAAATGCTTCTAAAAAATATGAATTGACTGCATTTGTTGCTGGTAATCCTGCTGCTACGTTAGAAGCATTTTCTATAGCTCCTGGCATAAATAAAGTATTATTGGCAGCACTTGTAACATTGCTTCCATGAATGCCAAAGAACCAAAAGAACTCACCTAATAATGCTAATAAAACCATTGCCCAAATAGAATTTCCCAAACCTTCTAATGGTGCTTGTAAAACAGCATAAACAGCTGAATGTACATCACCATAAGATGTCATAGAAAACAACGCACCAATGAGAATAAAGAAAGAAGCAACACCAATAGCAGGTATTAATGATTCAAATGAAGCTGTTATTGCTGGCGGAACACTGGCAGGCATTTTAATTTTTGGTCCTTTCTCTGCCAATAAATAAAACAAATATGTAGCTAACAATGCAACAATAATTCCAACAAACATTCCTCTTGAACCTAGATATGTTGTTGTAAAAACTTTTATAACTTTTTCCCCAATCATTGCTTCTGTCATTGGCGTGACTATAAAGAATGAGACAATAGAAACCAATACAGCATTGAGTTGATTGACTTTCAACAATCTCGCCATATCATACGCTAATGAAACAACAAGATAAATTGTAATAATATCGTTTGTCATTTTAGATCCAATAGTAATAATTGAACCAATTCCTGAACTTTCTAAAAATGCTAGCCATGGATCAATCGGTAAACTAATTAATAAAGTCACAATTGAACCAATCATAATGACTGGTAATAGCCTCGCCATTCCAGATGCAATTGTTTTGACAACTAAATTTCCTGAGAATTTACTTACCGCTTTACTTAACTTTTGTGCAAATGTACCTTTCATAACTATCCTCTCCCTTATTCAACTTTTTCTAAGACTTCAGCTAATACTTTTTCCCCATTCATCATTCCATAATCCATCATGTCAATCGTAAAAACAGGCATATTTAAATCTGAAGATAAATCTTCTAATTTATGTGCAATTTGAGGCGCTAATAATAAAACATCAGAATCTAACTGTTCAAAAATATTGTCTTCCCCAACTGCTAATATTTCAATATTCAAATTCTTTGCAACAGCTGCCTCTTTCATGCGTTGCACAAGCATACTTGTAGAAAATCCACCAGAACATGCTAATAAAATTTTCTTGATCATAATCTTTCCTCCATTTTCTTATTCAATTCTTCTGCATAAGCAACCATTTCCTCGACCATATCTCTAATAGCCATAGCTGTCATTAAGTGATCCTGAGCATGTACCATTAATAAACTCACTTGGTGTTTTTCTCCAGTCATTTCTTTTTGAATCAGTCTGGTTTGAACATTATGCGCTAAAATCATGGATTGACTCACTTGTTTCAGTTGTTCTTTAGCCTTTTCAAACTCTCCTTTTCTTGCTGACTTTAAAGCCAATAGACACTTGGAACGTGCATCTCCAGCATTTAATATAATTGTCATAATCTCTTCTTCCATAATATATACTCCTTACAAAAACTCCTTTAAAAACACCCTCAATTTCTGGTATGTATTTATAAGTTCTAATTGTTTGATTTTATTACTATCGTTCATCAACTTAATTAAAAAATCGCTAATTTCCTGATGCAATAATAAATGTCCCTTTTTCACATTGATTACAAATATGCATTTCACTTCTTTATCGTGAAATACTGTAGGCTTTTCCAGCAAAACAATACCAACACTATCAATATTTCCCATTGGCTGAAGACTATGTGGAGAAGCAATACCCGTATCATATACAGTTGAAAAGCGTTTCTCTCTTTCTAATACAGAATCTTTAAATCCTTGTTTTGCATAGCCTTTATCTACCATTCTTTCACACATTTTTGTTATTAAATCGAGATAATCCCCATTCTTTACAACCCAAAACAAATCTTCATAAAACAAATCTTGTAACCCTAAGACATTGTTTGTATATTGTTCTCCTGAAAAAATTATTTCATTTTTTATTTTATGGAAATCTTTTTCGTCTAAATTCTGATGAATCACTACAACTTTGTTTTGTCCTTTTTCTAAACAAACAGGCTCTGTTGAAATAATCAGTTCTATTTCTTCCATATCATGTTTAGCAACTGACATATGTGGAATGACCATAATATTAGCCAAAGGAAAGTAAGACTGAATTTTTGTTTTAATTAGTAATGTCGAACTTTTCATGCTATCAGCAATAAAAACAATCTTTTTAATACTTTGCATCTTAGCCTGATTTTCTCTTTCAATATGTGTAGCAAAATGCAATGCAAGATATCCAATTTCATCACGCGACAATTGATATTCATTTAATTCCTCATGATAATCTATAAATCGCATAGCGACTAAAAAAGCATTCATATATTGTACAGAAACTGATTTGACTAATGAATCACTCAATGTTAATCCATATGTTACACGCATAATTAATGGATGCAAATGTAATAATAAGTTTTCCTTTAAGACTGTATCTTCGCTAAAATTTGTATCAAAATCTTTATCAACCTTAATCAACGCTTCACGAATAGATTTTGCCAGTTTCATTTTCTGATCAAGTGGCACCATTTCAGAACTGGCTTTTCCGAAAATTTGTGATGCAACTAAATCAATTTCATCATTCGTGATTTGAATTGAATATTGGTTTTCGATAAAGGAGAGTAATTCTTTGGTAATCGCAAATATTTTTATATCAATTAAACTCTTATTAATCTTAATTTCATTAATATAATTCTTCTGTAATATTCTATAAATTAAGATTTTAAGATGAAACAATATGGATTCTATTGCATTGTTTGTCATAATAATATTATATTCATTTAATAAAGAGATAAAGTGATCTGTAACCAAATCAAAATCTAACTTCTCAATAAATTCAAAAAACTCTAAATGAACATTTTGATTCTCTATGACTTTTCTACTAATTCTAGACAACATTTGTCTAATATTTTTTTCATTCCCAGACACTCTAATTCCATAATGAGAGCGAGATTCTAAATGTAACTCACTGTGTTTTAACTCCTTTTTGACATCATTCATATCATTAATGACTGTACTCCGACTGACATCTAGAATTTCAGCAATTTGATTTATAGAAATAAATCCAGTGTTTTGTAATAACAAAAATAGTATTAATGATATGCGATATTCTTTTTTAGCAATGAACTGTTGGAAATCATTATTGAATTGGTGTAAATAAGATTGATATTTTGTATCATCTATTATTTGTAGAAAATATCCTCGCTTACTGACAGTAATAATTTGAAATCCATTTTTATCTCCCGCATCTCTTAACTCACTTAAAAATTCCCTCACTTTTCTTTCTGAAAAACCAAGATGATTTTTAAGTTCTTCTAGAGTTATAATGTCCTGAGATTGAAATAAATCTAATATTTTTTTATTCACGTTACCCATCTCCCAAATTCATTATAGCATTGCCGATATTCTTATAACAGTTTGAAAGATGCATAAATAATTTGTCGATTTGTATACTAATCATGATATTGTTTGACATTACCTTTAATTATACCTTGAAATCAGTAAAATAATTTCTTTTATGTTTTCATAAATCATCACTTCCATCATCTTGTTTATCGACATAGATAAAATCATAAACTATTGATAAACTTATAGATCAACACGAGACCACGTAAAATATCCTATATAATCAACACGATCTTCTAAAATAGCTTTTTTCAATTCATTGATATGTTCTAGAAGAAAGCAAATTCGATAATCATCTTCATTATGTCCAGCGTTATCACTTACCTAATCCATTTTCTGTCATTAAGATTGAAAGTCTATTTATTATATAAGTAGAGAGTCCTGCTTGCCCTGTTTAAAAATTAATACGATTCATTTCATTAAAAGTCACTTAGTATTTGACTTGATCTTTATTCTTAACACTTTTACAAAAATGTAGATACAAGTCAATTATATTTTTGATATTAATACAAAAAAACATCCATTTATATTGGATGTTTAATAAACATATGGAGTTTAAAAAAGCGAGGTAAACAATATACCTCGCTTAATAATACAGTTATCTACTCTCTTAGATTTCTTCAACTGATGCAAACTGTTCTTCAGTTTCACCACTTAATAAATCTTCTGATAATGTTTCAGCTTCTAATTTTTCAGCAGCTTCTAATTCAATACGTTTTCTCTCTGCTTCTAACTCTCTTGCTATTGTCTCAGGAGATTTTAACGCACCTCTTAATCCAGTACCAGCTGGTAATAATTTACCAATGATAACATTTTCCTTTAATCCAATTAAATCATCAACTTTACCTTTAATTGCAGCATCAGTTAAGATTTTTGTTGTTTCTTGGAATGATGCAGCAGATAAGAATGATTCTGTTTCAAGTGAAGCTTTTGTAATACCAAGCAAGATTGGTCTTCCAACTGCTGGATGCTTACCATTCTTAAGAACATCTTTGTTTAATTCAGTAAATCTTTCTGTATTCACATGTGTTCCTGGAAGTGCACCAGTGTCTCCACCTTCAACAATTCTCATCTTCTTCAACATTTGTCTAACAATAACTTCGATATGTTTATCAGAAATCTCGATACCTTGTAAACGATAGACTTTTTGAACTTCTTTTAAGATATAGTTTTCAACTGCTTCAACATCAGCAACACCTAACAATTCCTTAGGATCAATAGACCCTTCAGTAATCTTAGAACCAATACCGACTTCATCCCCAACAGAAACTCTAAGTTTTGCACCATAAGGAGCCAAGTAACTCTTTGTTTCTAATAAGTTAGAGACAACAACTTCAGCACGACCATTGTTATCAATGATGTTTGAAACTTCACCTTCAATTTCAGAAATAATAGATTTTGCTTTCGGATTTCTTGCTTCAAATAACTCTTGAATACGAGGTAACCCTTGAGTGATATCAGCACCACCAGCAACCCCACCCATGTGGAATGTACGCATTGTTAACTGTGTACCAGGTTCACCAATAGATTGAGCTGCCATAATTCCGATTGCTTCACCTAATAAGACTTCTTCTCCAGTCGCTAAGTTACGACCATAACATTTTCTACAGATTCCACCTTTGGCTTTACATCCAAGGACAGATCTAATTTCAACTTCTTTAATTCCAGCATCAGTGACTTCTTTTGCATTTGTTTCATCAAGCATTTCACCTGCTTTTACAATCATTTCACCTGTCACTGGATGAATAATATCTTTTTGTGAATAACGTCCAACTAATCTGTCATATAATGGAACAATAACAGAATTATCAGAAGTATTGTATAATTCACTAACCATAAATCCTCTATCTGTACCACAATCATCTTCAGTAATGATGACCTCTTGTGCAACATCTACCAAACGTCTTGTTAAGTAACCTGAATCGGCTGTTTTCAAGGCTGTATCAGTAGAACCTTTACGGGCACCATGGGTAGAAATAAAGAATTCTGATGCAGTTAAACCTTCTCTAAATGAAGACTTGATAGGAAGTTCAATTGTTTCTCCTTTAGGGTTTGACATCAATCCACGCATACCTACCAACTGTGTAAAGTTAGAGATATTTCCACGGGCACCTGAGTCAGACATGATGAAGATTGGATTCTTAGTATCAGCTTCGAACTCTTCTTTAACGACACCTTGAACTTGATCTTTAACACTTTCCCAAAGTTTAACAACTGCATTCTTTCTCTCTTCTTCAGTTAACTTACCTTTACGATATAATCCCTTGATTCTTTCAAGTTTTTCATCAGCTTCTTCAAATAAAACATATTTACTTTGTGGAACTTGAATATCATATACAGAAACTGTAATCCCTGCAATTGTTGAATAATAGAATCCTTGATCTTTCAATTTATCAAGCATTGCAGTTGTATCAGTTGTTTTGCTTGTCTTAAATACTTGATTAATGATATTTCCTAAAGCTTTTTTACCAAATGGTTTGATAATTGGTTGACTCTCAATATAAGCTTTAATATCTGTTCCTAATGGAACAAAATATTTATTAGGTGTCGCATCTAAATTCTCAACACTTGTATCATTAATAAATGGGAATGCTCCATCAAAGATTTGATTGAAAATAATTTTTCCAACACTTGTAATTAAATAACTATCATTTTGTAATTTTGTAAATGTTTGGTTATTTAATGATTTTCCTCTAATTGCAACTCTTGTGTGTAAATGAACAGTTTTTGCATCATAAGCCATTAAAACTTCATTCACATCAGCAAAGACAGTTCCTTCACCAATTTTACCAGCTTCTTCTAATGTTAAATAATAATTTCCTAACACCATATCCTGTGAAGGTGTAACAATTGGTTTTCCATCTTTTGGACCTAAGATATTGCTAGAACCAAGCATTAACTGTCTTGCTTCTTGGATTGCTTCTTCTCCTAAAGGAACATGGACAGCCATTTGGTCACCATCGAAATCGGCATTGAAAGCAGGCGTAACAAGTGGATGAAGACGAATTGCACGTCCCTCTACCAACTTAGGTTCGAATGCTTGAATACCTAATCTATGAAGTGTAGGTGCACGGTTTAATAAAACTGGATGTTCTTTAATAACCTCTTCTACGATTGGCCAAATTGAATCTTCCATCTTATCAATCAATCTTTCCGCTGCCTTAATATTTGTCGCAATTTGTTCTCTTACCAATCCACTAATAACAAATGGTTTGAATAAGTTCAAAGCCATCTCACGTGGAATACCACATTGATACATCTTTAAATCAGGTCCTACAGCGATAACTGAACGTCCAGAATAATCAACACGTTTACCAAGTAAGTTTTGACGGAAACGTCCCTGTTTTCCTTTAAGTGTATGACTTAAAGATTTTAATGGTCTACCACCAGCACCTGTAATTGGTTTAGAACGACGTCCATTATCAATTAAAGCATCAACAGCTTCTTGCAACATACGTTTTTCATTTTGCACGATAATTGATGGTGTTCCTAATTCTAATAATTTCTTTAAACGATTATTACGTGTAATAACACGTCTATACAAATCATTCAAATCACTTGTTGCAAAACGTCCACCATCCAACTGTAACATTGGTCTTAAATCAGGTGGAATAACAGGAAGAACATCAAGAATCATCCATTCTGGCTGATTCATTGAAGATCTAAATGCTTCTAATGCCTCAAGTCTTTTAATTAATTTTGCACGCCTTTGCCCTTGTGCTTCCTTTAATTCTTTAGTAACTGTTTCAAATTCTTCATCAAGATCAACTTTTTGAAGTAAAATCTTAATTGCTTCAGCACCAGTTTTGGCTTCAAACTGATTTCCGAATTTTTCATAACAGTTACGATAATCTCTTTCAGATAAAACTTGTTTGTATTCTAATGGTGTACTCCCTTTATCTGTTACAACATAAGATACGAAATAAATAATTTCTTCTAATTGTTTAGGAGACATATCAAGAATAAGACCCATTCTCGAAGGAATCCCTTTTAGATACCAGATGTGAGCAACTGGAGTTGCTAATTCAATATGTCCCATACGTTCACGACGTACAGAAGATTTAGTGACTTCTACACCACAACGATCACAGACAACACCTTTATATCTCACTTTTTTGTATTTACCACAGCTACATTCCCAATCCTTAGATGGTCCAAAAATCTTTTCACAGAAGAGACCATCCTTTTCTGGTTTTTGAGAACGATAATTAATAGTTTCAGGTTTTTTAACTTCACCATAAGACCATTCACGAATTTTTTCTGGAGAAGCTAATCCAATTTGGATTGCTGAAAAGTTATTGACATCTGCCATTCATTGTTTCCTCCTATTCTTCGTTACTTTCTTCTTCATCATCAGTGAAGAGATCATCAATTACAGATTCTAAATCGTCAAATGATTCATCTTCCTCTTCAAAATCTCCTTCAACTTCTTCCTCCACAACTTCTTGAGTTGCTTCAGCAGGTTCTGGAGTTGTATCAATTGAAGTTGGGAAACGACGTTCTTCATCTTCAATTTTTCTTTCATCTAATTCATTACCATCTTCATCCAACATTTGAATATCTAAAGCAAGAGCTTGTAATTCTTTCTTTAAAACTCTAAATGATTCTGGTAATCCAGGTTCTGGTAATTTTTGACCTTTAACAATCGCTTCATAAGTCTTCACACGACCAACAACATCATCAGACTTCACTGTTAAGATTTCTCGTAATGTATAAGCAGCACCATAAGCTTCGAGTGCCCAGACTTCCATTTCTCCAAATCTTTGTCCACCATTTTGAGCTTTACCTCCAAGTGGCTGTTGAGTAACTAACGAATAAGGTCCTACAGATCTTGCATGTAATTTATCATCAACCATGTGGGCTAACTTAATCATGTACATAATTCCAACACATACATTAGAATCAAAGTATTCTCCTGTACGCCCAGAAATAACTGGCTGTTTACCATCAACTGGCATTCCTGCCTCTTTCATGATATTTTCTAAGTCTTTAGAATTAATACCATCGAAAGCTGGAGTTGCATAATATAATCCTAATTCTCTTGCTGCATAACCTAAATGCAACTCAAGAACTTGTCCAATGTTCATACGAGATGGTACCCCTAGTGGGTTTAACATAATGTCTAAGACAGTTCCATCTTCTAAGTGTGGCATATCTTCAACTGGTAAAATACGAGAGATAACCCCTTTGTTACCATGACGACCAGCCATTTTATCTCCTTCAGAGATTTTACGTTTTTGAACGATGTAGACTTTCACAACCTTGTTAACACCTGGTTGTAATTCATCGCCTTTCTTTCTTTCAAAAACCTTAATATCGTGAACAATTCCTGCTCCACCATGTGGAACTCTTAATGAATTATCTTTAACTTCTCTAGATTTTTCACCAAAGATAGCTAATAATAATTTTTCCTCTGCTGATAATTCTGCTTGTCCTTTTGGAGTCACCTTCCCAACTAAGATATCTCCTTCTTTTACTTCAGCACCAATCATGATAATCCCTTCACTGTTCAAGTTCTTACGCGCTTCTTCACCAACGTTAGGAATATCTCTTGTAATTTCTTCTGGCCCTAATTTTGTATCACGACATTCAATACTATATTCTTCAATATGAATAGATGTATAAACATCTTCTTTGACTAATCTTTCAGACATGATAACAGCATCTTCATAATTATAACCGTTCCATGTCATGAATCCTACCAAGACGTTCTGTCCTAAAGCCAATTCCCCTAATTCCATAGATGGACCATCAGCTAAAACTTGACCTTTCAGTACTTTATCACCTGTCTTGATAATTGGTCTATGATTAATACATGTTCCTGCATTTGAGATTGCGAATTTTGTTAAACGATAATTTCTAGGTCCATCATTTTCTTCAACAACAATCTTTCTTGCATCAACATAAGTGACAATACCATCTGCTTTTGCAACAATTGCAGCTCCAGAGTCTCTAGCAGCCTGATATTCCATACCTGTACCAACAAGTGGTGTATGTGGATTTAACAATGGGACTGCCTGACGTTGCATGTTGGCCCCCATCAATGCACGTGTAGCATCATCATTTTCAAGGAATGGAATGCATGATGTGGCAACTGAAACAATCTGTTTAGGCGAAATATCAATAAAATCAACTTCACTTGGTTTTGCCATAATATTTTCACCTAAGTGACGAGAAATCACTTGTTCATCTAAAATTTCATTATTTTCACCAATTTGTACTTTTGCTTGAGCAATAATATAATTCTTTTCTTCATCAGCTGTTAAATAACGAACATCACTTTCATCAATGATACTATTATTGACTTTACGATATGGTGTTTCAATAAATCCATACTTATTAATCTTCGCATAAGAAGCCAATGTTGAAATTAACCCGATATTTGGACCTTCAGGTGTTTCAATCGGACAAATACGACCATAATGTGAAGGATGGACATCACGCACTTCATATCCAGCTCTATCTCTAGACAAACCACCTGGTCCTAACGCAGACAAACGACGTTTATTTGTTAACTCTGCAAGAGGATTAATTTGATCCATGAATTGAGATAATTGTGAAGATGAGAAGAATTCTTTCATTGCAGCTGTTAATGGACGAATGTTTGTTAATGATTGAGGAGTCACACTATCAACTTCTGATAATGACATTCTTTCTTTAACAACTCTCTCCATTCTAGATAAACCAATTCTAAATTGATTTTGAATTAATTCCCCAACAGAACGTACACGTCTATTTCCTAAATGATCAATATCATCTAATAAACCAATTCTACTCATTAAACTCACTCTGTCATCACTTGCCAAATCTAATGAATCATAGATATCAACTAAGTTTAACATATATGAATAAGCAGCTAACATATCAGAAATAGTAACAAATTTACAATCTAAAGATAAATCAGTTCCAACAACTTTCATTTTCTTAGATTGAGATTCATCAACATAAACTTCAACAACTTGAATTTTTCCATTTGACTTCAAGAAATCATTTGTTTTCACATCTACAGTATGTGCTCCAGCTTCAAAAACAGGTTTCAAAAGATCTACTTTATCTTTTGTTAAAACTGTTCCTTCTTTCATAACCACATGACCATCAACATCAACAATATCTTGCGCCAATACACGATTTGTAATTCTATCTAACAGACTTAACTTTTTCCCAAATTTAAAGCGTCCAGCACGTGCAAGATCATATCTTTTTGCATCAAAAAATCTTGTGTACAACAAAGTATTTGCACCTTCTAATGTAGCTGGTTCACCTGGTCTTAATTTATTGTAAATCTCAATTAAAGCTTCATCAGTGTTATGAGTTGGATCTTTTGCCAATGTATTTCTAATAAACTCATGATCACCTAAAACTTCAATAATTTCTTCATCACTGCTTAATCCTAAAGCACGTAAAAGGATAGTACCCGGAATCTTACGAGTACGGTCAATACGTACATTTAAAATGTCTTTTGCATCATTTTCAAACTCTAACCATGTTCCTCTTGAAGGAATAACACTTCCTGTAAACACAGTTTTCCCACTCTTATCCATAGCATCAGCAAAATATGCTCCAGGTGAACGTACTAATTGTGAAACAATAACACGTTCAGCTCCATTGATAATAAATGTTCCTGAGTCAGTCATTAATGGGAAATCCCCCATAAAGACTTCGTTTTCTTTAATTTCTCCAGTTCCGTTATTAATCAAACGGAGAGTAGCACGAATCGGCGCTGAATAGTTGGCATCTCTATCCTTCGCTTCATCTACTGAATATTTTGGTTCATCAAAACGACAATCCACAAATTCCAATGTTAATGTTTCATTGAAGTTACTAATAGGATAAACATCATTAAAAACCTCTTTAATCCCTTCATTTTTGAACCATTCATATGAATTTGTTTGAATTTCTACCAAATTAGGAAGTTCCAAAGAACCACTAATTCTTGAATAATTGCGACGATTAATACGACTTTTTGCTTGAGTTACATTCTTTTCCAAGTCCGCTTCACTCCTTATTAATTATCTCTATCTCCATCTTGAAAGCATAGCAAAAAACACTGCTTTTTATACATGAGTAGGCATTGTATTATACTAGCATAGTCAATAGTGTTAGTCAATACCAAATCTCAAATTTCAAAATTTCTTTTGAAATCTTAAAAATCAGTGTTTCTTATAGATTTTAATATAAAATACCCTTTATCTCTTTTGATAATTTCACAATTACCAAAAACTTCATTCATTTTCTTTTGTGCTGATGGCGCTCCTTGCTTCTTTTGAATGACAACAATTAACTCACCATTCTCATTCAGAAAATCAAATGCCTTTTCTAAAATCTCAAAGACAACTTTTTTACCAGCACGTATCGGCGGATTAGAAACAATAACATCAAAAGTTCCAACAACATTTTCATAAGCAAAACTCAAATAAGCTTTTATGTCTTCAACATCATTGTATTGACATGATTGATTTGCCAAATGAACTGCACGCTCATTGACATCAACCATCTCAACATGTAACCATGGATATTCTTTCTTCAAAGAAACCCCTAAAGTTCCATAGCCACATCCAACATCTAATAACGATCTTTGATTTGCTTGAATGTCCATACAGTCTAATAGGACTCTTGATCCATAATCTACACGTTCCTTTGAGAAAACACCAATGTCACTTATAAAAGTTAATTGATGTTTTCGATATTGAAAAGGGATACGTGTTTCATGAGTTTCTAAATCAACATTGTTTGTATAATAATGTGACATATTTTTCTCCTAGAAAAAAAGCCCTTAAGTAGGGCTTTTATTTGTATAACAATTATTTAACTTCTACGCTAGCTCCAGCAGCTTCTAATTGTTCTTTAATCTTAGCTCCTTCTTCAGCAGGAATATCTTTCTTGATTTCTGCAGGAGTTTTGTCTACTAAACCTTTAGCTTCAACTAATCCTAAACCAGTGATTTCTCTTACAGCTTTGATAACTGCAACTTTAGTAGCACCAACATCAGTTAATGTTACTGTTACGTTAGCAGGTGCAGCATCTGCAGCAGCAGCATCACCAGCAACTACAGCTACAGGTGCAGCAGCAGTTACATCAAATTTTTCTTCGATTGCTTTTACTAAATCATTTAATTCTAAAATTGTAGCTTCTTCTAAGTAAGCTAAGATATCTTCATGTGTTAATTTTGCCATTTTATTTTCCTCCATTAATAATTTTTAATTAACTATTCAGCAGCGGGTGCTGCTTCTCCTCTTGCATCTGCAACAGCTTGTAATACTCTTGCAACTTTAGCAACTGGCTCTTTCATGCATGCAAGCAACATTGAGTACATACCTTCACGATTAGGTAATTTAGCCACTGCCATAACTTCTTCCTGAGGTAAGAATTTACCTTCAACATATCCAGCTTTAATCACTAAAGCTTCATGTCCTTTTGCGAACTCTGCTAAGATTCTAGCAGGAGCTACCGCATCTTCATGTCCAAAAGCAATTGCGTTAGGTCCAACAAGGAATTCGTTTAATTCATTCATACCTTCTTGTTCAGCAGCTCTTTGAACTAATTTGTTCTTATAGACTTTGAATCCAACGTTTTCAGCTCTTAATGCTTTACGTAATTCAGTCATATCAGCAACTGTTAATCCACGGTATTCAACAACGATTGAAGATTGTGCAGCTTTAAAGCTTTCAGCAATTTCAGAAACGACTTGTTGTTTTGCTTCAATAATTTCTTTTGACATTGTTACACCTCCTATATAATTTTATATATGCAACAATATATCCGTTAAAAAACTCCCACGTAAAAGCGAGGGAGTTTGTCAATGTGAGTTGACAATATCACCTCGGCAACATGATTAAGGTTTCCCCGTTGCTGTCTACGGTATATTGATTGCGATAATCTATGATCTTCTTATTATAAAGAAGACTGAACTTTTACACTTGGTCCCATAGTTGTAGAAACAACGACGTTTTTCATGTAAGTTCCTTTAGCAGAAGATGGTTTAGATTTAACTAATAAATCATAAACAACTTTAAAGTTTTCTGCTAATTGAGCATCTTCAAATGATACTCTTCCAATTGGCATATGAACATTACCATCTTTATCAGTACGATAAGTCACTTTACCAGCTTTTGTTTCTTGAACAGCTTTTGTAACATCCATAGTTACTGTTCCTGTTTTAGGGTTAGGCATTAAACCTTTAGGTCCTAAGATACGACCTAATTTACCTAATTCAGCCATCATATCTGGTGTAGCAATCATAACTTCGAAATCTAACCATCCTTTTTGGATATCTTCCAAGATTTCTTTTCCACCAACAACATCAGCTCCAGCAGCTTTTGCTTCTTCAACTTTAGCTCCTTGAGTGATGACTAATACTTTTTTTGTTTTTCCAGTTCCGTGTGGTAATACAATTGCCCCACGTAATTGTTGATCTGCATGTCTTGTGTCTAATCCTAATTTGAATACAACATCAACACTTGCATCGAATTTTACATTACTTGTTTTCTTTACCAAAGCAACTGCTTCTTCAATTGGGTATGCTTTACCTTTTTCAATAAGAGCAGCGGCTTCTTGATATCTTTTACCTTTGTTAGCCATTTTCTTTTCTCCTCTTCATTAAATTAGGCATCTAAGCCTTCAACTTTTACACCCATGTTTCTAGCAGTACCTGCAACAATTTTCATTGCACCTTCTAGATCGATTGCATTTAAATCTTGCATTTTGTATTCAGCGATTTCTTTTAATTTATCAGCTGATAATGTAGCGACTGTTACCTTAGCATCAGAAGCTGCTTTCTTAATTCCACATGCTTTCTTAATCATTTCAGCAGTTGGAGCAGTCTTTAATACAAAATCAAAGTTCTTGTCATCATAAATTGTTAAAACAACTGGTACAGTTTCACCCATACGATCTTTTGTTTGATCATTGAATGCTGTACAGAACTTTGGCATTTGAATACCAGCACCTGCTAAAGCTGGACCTGGTTTTGCCCCACCAGCTGGGAATTGAATTTTCATAACTCTTACGACTTTCTTGCTCACGCGACACACCTCCTATTAAAATTTGTCCGTGCTGTGGTCAGTTGGATGTCAATCCTCCCACGCATAGTAACACATATTGCGTCGATTAATTATTATACACAATCATTTCAATAATGCAAGCATTTTTATTGAATTTATCAAACTTTTTTAAAAAGAAAAGACACTTAAGTGTCTTATTATAATTCTACTTTTTCTAATTGAATCAATTCAACTTCCATAGGTGTTGCATTTCCCAAGAAATCAACAAGAACAGTTGCAACTTCTTTTTCACGATCAATAGATTCAACTTTCCCTTGTTTACCAGCAAAAGGACCTGATAAAACTTTCACTTCATCACCTTCAGCATAGTTTATTTCAAGTTGTGTCGTTTGAATTCCCATTCTTTTTAGAATTGGATCAATTTCATGTTTTTGTAATGGGAAAGGTTTTGCCCCACCACCTGACGAACCGATAAATCCTGTAACCCCTGATGTATTACGGACAACATACCAAGCTTCATCTGTCATAATCATCTCTACCAAAACATAACCTGGGAACATATTTTTTGTTTTATTAATCTTTTTCCCATCTTTAATTTCAGTTTCAACATGTTCAGGAATAACAATATTAAACAGACAATCTTGAAGTCCCATTGATTCAACACGTTTTTCTAAGTTTTCTTTAACTTTATTTTCATGACCTGAGTATGTGTTGACAACATACCAGCGTCTTCCTTCTTCATTCATCCCTGGCATACTAATTCATCCCCAATGCTTTCAAAATTACAGCGATAATTGCATCGCTACCATAAAAGTAAACTCCAAATAAAAAACAGAATACCAATACAACCATAGCATTATATGCCAATTCTTTTTTAGTCAACCAATGAATATTCTTGATTTCACTACGTACACCCTTAAGTGTGAACCACTCTTTTAGTTTCATGTCCATCCTCCTATTTCGATTCCTTATGCAAAGTATGCTTTCCACATTTCTTGCAATATTTGTTTAGCTCCAATCTTTCTACATTCAAACGCTTATTTTTTGTAATTGAATAATTACGTGACAAACATTCTGTACAAACTAAAATCACTTTTTGTTTCATGCCTATCACTCCTTTTCCGTTATTATAATTTAACACATTTATTTTCACTCGTCAATGGCTTAGACTTTTTATGGTACCGATATACTGCATTATAGACACTCCTTACAGAAATATCAAGGATATCTGCAATTTCTTGTTGAGGATAACCATCATGAATATAACGGATAATCATCAATTCTTTGGGGGAAGCTACCTTTTTTACACATAACTGATATTCTTCCTCGGTTTCTTTAATCTTCAATATTGAAGACGGTTGATATTGCCAAGAAGGATCACCAATCAATTCTGCAAATTGCATCTCATCTTCTGGGTATACTGTTTCATCCAATGATACAAATGTAAAATAACGGCTCAATTGTTTTCTTTTCATTTGATAAACAAAAGAAAGCATCCTCTTCCTCATCACATGATACATAAATGTTTTCAAACTTGTCTTCTGATCCGCTCGATAACAATCTAATAATCCAGAAAAACACGCCATAGCCACTTGAAGATAATCTTCAAAATCATATTCTCCCTGTGAGTACCCAATAAATGGGAATATCCACCTTCTGACAATAAGATAATAACGTTTATATAATACTTCTTGAGCTGCTTCACTTCCACACCTCATCAAATAAACCAATTCATCATCGCTTATGTAACGTTCCACGTTACCTCCTTTCTACTTGAAAGGGTGACGAGAATTATATACCTGATAAAGAATAAGTGCTGTCGCAACTGATGCATTTAAAGAAGTCACATGTCCTGTCATTGGTAAAACAACATTCATATCACAATGAGATTTTACTAGTTTCGATATTCCAAAACCTTCTGACCCCACCACAATAACAAGCGGCATATTGTAATCAATAGCACGATAGTCCTGTGATTCATTCAACTCGCAGCCAACAACCCAAAAGCCACGCTTTTTTAAATCATCAAGAGTTCTTGATAAATTTGTAACTTGTGCAACTTTAACATAATCTATGGCGCCAGTAGAAACTTTCGCAACTGTCGAAGTTAACCCAACACTACGATTTTTACCAATAATAACACCATCAACTTCTATGGCATCACACGTTCTTAAGATGGCTCCTAGATTATGTGGATCTTCCAATCCATCTAACATCAATAATAGTGGTTGTTTCCCTTTAGGAATTGCATCAATAATTTCATCAATTGAAGAATATCCATACCCTTCTGTTTGAGCCACTACACCTTGATGCACAACATTTCCAACAAGCTGATTTAAGACACCCTTATGAGCAACAATATTCACTTTTGCATTCTTTGCTTTAGCCAAAGATAAAAGTTTTTCATCTTTAGCATTCTTCATCATATAAATCTCATAAACTGGCTTTTCACCCTTCAAAGATTCTAAAACTGTATTTTTACCATAAATATATTGTCTCATATTTTACCCCTTTACTTGTCTCAAATTCGTCTCAAATTCATCTCATAAATTTCTCATTACAAACTCTTTGTATAACTCAAATATTTCTTGAATCCTTTTTTCTTTCTTTAATAAATACAAATGACCAATTAATGCTTCAAACCCTGAAGACTGATTATGCGTAATCACACTTGTATTTTTCATAACTCTCGTATTCTTAGCATTACGTCCTCTTTTATAAATACGAATTTCATCTTCATCTACCCACTCATGAAGCATTGCCTCTTTCATAAAAGCAGCTTGTGCCTTAGCACTCACAAACTGAATAGCTGCCTTTTGCAATAAGTCAGGTTTCGTTATTTCTTGATCAACAATTAAATATTCTCTTACATAAACCTCAAAAACACCATCACCTAAATAAGCCAAAGCTAATGGATTTATCAATTCTGGTCTCATTCTAAATAATTCCTCTCATTTGAAGCTGACCTCTTAATTCATCTGCCTTATCAAAATTCTTATTCGCTTTTTCTTCTAACCATTTTTCATATAACACAATATCATTATCACTTAATTGCTTCATTTCATGAACAAAGCCCATCACATCTAACATCTGAATTAATGTTTGATATTCTCTTGAAATAACTTGATTATCTTTATCTTTTACACGCATAGATTGATTCAAAACCTTTACTTGATTCAATATTTGAGTAAGTGCTAATGATGTATTTAAATCATCACTTAATGCCTCAACCATAGTGTCAACAGTTTCTTTTGAATATTCCTCTTGTTGATAATGTTGAACTTGTAAATATAAAGATGTCTGTTTTAAAACATTTTCAACTTTTTCAACTTCTTTTTTGACACTTGTTAAAACTTCTTCAGTAAAATTTAATGGATTACGATAATGAGTTGACAACATCAACCATTTAAAAACATTGCATCCTAACGTTTCAATTAAATCTTTAGCCCACAAAACATTCCCTAATGATTTTGACATCTTTTGATTATCAATATTAATCATTTGATTATGCATCCAAACATTAGCTATTGGATGGTGATGACACGCCATAGATTGAGCAATTTCATTTTCATGATGTGGAAACTTCAAATCTTGCCCACCACCATGAATATCAATACGTCCATCATCAAAAATATCATTAATCATAACGACACATTCTGTATGCCATCCTGGTCTTCCTTTAGACCATGGACTTTCAAATTGAATTCCTTCATCAGTTTTCTTCCACAACGCAAAGTCAGTTGATGACTCTTTTTTATCATTTTCATCAACTCTCTCACTTGCTCCAGCAATTAAATCTTCTACTTTAATCCCTGATAACATTCCATATTCATTTATCTTTGTGACTCTAAAATAAACATCTCCATCAACTTCATAAGCAAAACCTTGGTCAACCAAACTTTGAATAAAGTCAATAATCGGCTGCATTGTTTCAGTTACACGTGGTGAGTATGTTGGAAACAGCAAATTCAATCCACTTCTTATATCATTATAAGCCTTGATATATTTATCTGTTAATTCCTTTTCTGTAATTCCCTCTTCCTTTGCTGCTTTAATAATTTTATCATCAACATCAGTAAAATTAGAAACAAATGTCACCTTATAGCCAAGATATTCAAATGTTCTTCTGAGAATATCAAAAACAATGAGTGGTCTAGCATTGCCAATATGCGCATGATCATAAACTGTTGGTCCACAGACATAAATACTCACTTCACCTTGTTTAATTGGAACAAATTCCTCTTTCTTATTTGTTAATGTATTAAAAACTTTCATAATGACCTCCTTATAAATAAAAAAGCAGATGATAAAGAACACATTGTGTCTATCCACTTTATCATATGCTTAATTCACACTTTTAACGCAAGTTCACGTTCTTTCTTTTCAAAAGACTCAGGTTAGTGCATCAAAAATCATTCATTAAGTCATTCCCAGCATCAGACTCTCTCTTTAAACTTCATAATTTTATCATTCTCACCTATAATTTATTTATACTATAACAAATTCATTTTTATTTATCAAGTCTATTCCTCTTTATGAACCTTTAAAGAATTAAGATATTGTGAAATAATACTAATTTCATCATCATAAACCTTTTGTGGTGCTTGATAACTTAAAACATATTCAGAATTAGCAGTAAAGTAAACCAAATGCTTAAATTTAATGCCAGTTGATTGATAAGTTCCTGTAAATTCCTGACAATTTAAACCACTATCTATTTTTAAATTTTTATAGCCAACATCAATGGCACCATCTTCCTCTAATTGACCAGCATATAATTCAGGCATATCATCAATTTCATTATCAGTATCATCAATGATTGTTTGATATGACATCACTTCTTGTTCTCTTACAAATTGAACAATTGCTTTATTCTCAACAGATGTATCCATCTTAAAATCCTTAGGATAATAAAACGAAACTTGATCTGCAACCTCATATAACGTTCCATCTTTTTCCAAAAAGACAGTCTCAGATTTCTTCCCACAAGCAAAAACAGTTAATAATAATGTGACAATAGTAACGACTTTTAAACAAGCGCGCATATCTTTACCGCCTCCTTACCATCCTTTATTGTACTAAACATTATTTAAGAAAGCAATTAAAAATCTATTTTCACACAAAAGAGATAGGTTCCCCTATCTCTTTTGCTTAATCTAACAATGAATTAAAAACTTTCAAATAGGCATCAGCACTTTTATCCCAGTCAAGTTTCGCTTCCATTGCACGATGTACTAAACCTTGCCACTTCTCTTTATCAGCATATATACGTAATGCATAATCAATAATATCCATCATTTCATGCGCATTATAATTTGTAAAACTAAATCCCATTCCTGTATTTTCAAATTCATTGTACGGTTCAACACTATCTTTTAATCCACCAGTTTCTCTAACAAGAGGAATTGTTCCATAACGTAATGACATCATTTGTGACAAACCACAAGGTTCAAACAATGAAGGCATTAAGAACATATCACACCCTGCATAAATACGACATGATAATCCGAAATCGTACTTCAAATTCAAAGATAATTTTTGTGTATGATAAGCTGCCATAGCTTTGAGTGGTTCCTCATATTTTTGATCTCCAGCACCTAAAATAACAACTTGTACATCACGTTTCATTAATTCATCCATACGATCAATAATTAAATCTAAACCTTTTTGCCAAGTTAATCTTGTAACAATCCCAATTAATGGAACATCTGGATTCACTGGTAATCCACATTCAGCCTGAAGAGCTGTTTTGTTGTTAACTTTCTTTTCATCAACTGTCGTCATATCAAAGTGTTCAACAATTTCAGGATCAGTTGATGGATTGATAGTTTCATAATCAATACCATTTAAAATACCATACAAATCATGTCTACGCATCTGCAAAATGCTTTGTAATCCCTCACCAAAACTATCTGTTAATATTTCTTGAGCATAAGTTGGTGAAACAGTTGTCACTACATCACTATAATAAATAGCTGCTTTCATCATATTAAAACATCCATCATTACGACAATTCCCATTATAATATAAGTAATTATCTAATCCAAAATGGTCACTTAATAATTTTGGATCACATTTTCCTTGATAAGCAATATTATGAATTGTAAATACAATTTTAATTCCCTGATAATATTCATAATAAGCATATCTTTCCTTATAAAGAGTTGCAATCATTGCAGTTTGCCAGTCATGTAAATGTAAAATATCTGGTTTGATATCAACATGTGACATTAATTCTAAAACTGCAAAATCAAAGAATGCAAATCTTTCATTATCATCATCATATCCATAAAGACCTGGTCTTCTAAAATATTGTTCATTATCAATAAAATAATAAGTGACACCATCATGCTTTGCAGTAAAAACACCACAATAGCACTTTCTCCATCCTACCCAAATATCATAACTTGCAACATATTCCAACGTCTCAGCCAACTTCATATCTTGATATTTTGGTAAAACAACAATACACTCATGACCTTTTTGAACAAGTGCCTTAGGTAATGACCCCAAAACATCTGCCAAACCACCAGATTTGATATATGGATTTGCTTCACTTGTTGCGAAAACAATTCTCATTATACAACATCTCCTTCTTTGACGTACAGTGGCTCACCTACGCTTACCAGTTCCTTTTTCTTTTCTATACGTGCATCTTTATCAATTATCACATTTTCTAAATGTGCTCCAGCACTCACATGTGATCCATTAAGAATAATACAGTTTTTAACAACAGCATTTTTACCAATCACAACATTACGTGATAAAATACTTCCCTCAACATCACCATCAACAATGACACCATTAGCAACAAATGACTTTTTCACTTGAGCATTCTTTAAATATTTTGTTGGTGGAGTATCATTTGTATTGGTGAAAATAGGCCAAGTACTCTTAAACACCTGTGTTGAAATATCCATATCCAAAAATTCCATACTCACTTTATAATAAGATTCATAAGAATCAATACATCTTGCAAATCCTTTATATTCATAAGCCATAATTCTTCTTTCATCACATAGATATGCCAAAGTATCTTTTAAATCAAAGAATGAACTGATTTTCTTTGCATACTTTAATAACTCTAATAACACTTTTGCATTCACAACATATGTTTCTAAAGAAATATTTCTTTCTTTACGATTTCCTTTGTTTTGTTTAATTTCAGTCACTTGTTTTCCTTTTAACCTTAAATAATCTGAACCTACAAAAGTTTCATTAGCATTGTTAATACGCTGATAAACAACTGTAATCTCAGCTCCTGATTTCGCATGAGCTTCTACAACTTCAGCATAATTCATTGTTGTAATAATATGTGCAGGTGCAATGACAACATAATCAGCTTTTGCTTTTTGTAAAAACGCAATGTTTTCAATTAAATTATTAACATCATGATTATATAAAGCATTATTTGCACATTTTTCATTATAGAGAAGCGAAACCCCTCCAGATTTAGAGTTAAAGTTCCAAGAGTTACCATTCCCCAAATGTTTAAATAAAGATCTCGGTTTTTCTTTAATCAAAACACCAACCGTATCAACATTTGAGTTAGACATATTTGATAAAACAAAATCAATAATACCATAACGACCCAAGAAGCTTACCGAAGCAACTGGTCTTCTTTCCGTTAATCCTTCATAAGATACATCAGAGTGTAAATTTACTAATCCTACTACTTTTGCCATATTCTTAACCCCCTATTTCGCGTTGTCACTAACAAGTTCAACTGTTTTAGCTTCCTTGTTGACAACTTTCTTCGCTTTGATTACAACACCTTCATCGACAATGGCTTTATAGATTTCTGCTCCCTCTTCCACCAATACTCCTGGCATGAGCACAGAATCAACAACTTTTGCACCTTCACCAATATAAACGTTGTTGAATAAAACAGAACCAGTGACATCACCATTGACTATACAACCTTGTGTAACAAGGGAATTTTTCACACTTGCTTCTTCTCCAATAATCTGAGGCTTACTCAATGTATCTTCAGTATAAATTTTCCAATCTTTCTTAATATTATAAAGATCTAATTCCTTATCATCTAATAAATCCATATTGGCTTGCCATAAACTTTCAACAGTTCCAACATCTTTCCAATATCCAGCAAATTCATAAGCATATAATTTCTTACCTTCATTTAACATCATTGGAATAATATTCATACCAAAATCATGCTTACTACTTTCATCTTTAGCATCCTCAATTAAATATTTTCTTAATTCTTTATAAGTGAAAATATAAATACCCATAGATGCTAATGTAGATTTAGGTTTTTCTGGTTTTTCTTCAAATTCATAAATTGTACCATCTTTATTGGTATTCATAATTCCAAAACGACTTGCCTCTTTCATAGAAACATTTAAGACAGCCACTGTTAAATCAGCACCTTTTGCTTTATGTGCATTTAACATATCTGCATAATCCATTTTATAAATATGGTCTCCTGAAAGAATCAAAACATATTCAGGATCATATTGATCTAGGAAACTGATATTCTGATAAATAGCATCTGCCGTACCAGCATACCAAGTTGCTCCAACCTCTCCTCTTTCACGAGCTGGTAAAATAGCGGCTAATGAACTATTTCCATCAAGCCCCCACTTAGATCCAGCACCTACATACGTTCCTAATAAAACTGATTCATACTGTGTCAAAACTCCAACAATATCAATTCCTGAGTTGGCACAATTGCTTAATGGAAAATCAATAATTCTGTATTTTCCTCCAAAGTACACAGCTGGTTTCGCAACTTTAGCTGTTAATGCTTCAAGACGCGTTCCTCGACCACCTGCTAGAATCATTGCAACAATTTCTTTACCCATAATTTCTCCTCCTTGACTTTAATGTGAAAGTGCTTACCTATATCTTTATTTTAACACAAAGCATTTTAAAAAAACATAAATTCGTGTCATTTTCAAAAAGAAAAAATTCGCCAAATTCTATGAAATAAAAATAGTGTTGAACGTACCATTATTTTTTAAATAATAGGCAATTATTTTGATTTCATGCATATAGTAAAAAGAGGTGATGAACTTGTCCCCAAGAATCGCATTTAACGAGAATGACGTCGAATTATTGGCAAGAATCATGAAAGCGGAAGCCTTAGGCGAAGGTGATGAAGGTATGTTGATGGTTGGTAACGTCATTGTCAATCGTGTTGTGGCAAATTGTGATGTTTTTAGAGATACTCGCAACATTTCTGAAGTCGTCTATCAGAAGAATGCTTTTTCTGGTGTTGGCCAACCATTATTTAATCAACCAGTCAATGCCAAAGAACGTGAACTCGCATTAAGAAATATCGACGGTTATCGTGTTGAACCAGCTTATAGCGCTTTATGGTTTAAGAACCCCGGTTCTAACACTGCATGTCCTGATCAATTTTATGGGCAATTAACCGGACGGTATAAAAATCATTGTTTTTATGCCCCAGGTGGGAAATTAAATTGTGACTTGTAGGAGGGTCTATGGATACTAACAATCAATCTATTTTACAAGGCAGTCAAACAACTCAATCATCATTACCATCTCCAATTGCTGCCCAAACATATCTTGAAAACATATTACGTTTAAATATTGGAAAACTTGGAACGTTTTATTTCACTTATACTGGTAGTACTGACTGGCGTGACCGTGCTTATAAAGGGACTATTGAACAAGTTGGTCGAGACCACTTTATCGTTCGTGATCCTAAAAATCAAAAGTACTATATCTTCCAGTTTGTCTATTTTGACTGGGCTGAATTTGATGAGCCTCTTAATTTTAATACCAGATAAGCAAAAAGGATATTGCATACAACAATGCAATATCCTTATTTTTTTAATCCTACCAGATATTTTCTAACTCTAGATATAAAATGCAAAGATCCCGTAATAACAATATGACTCTTTTTGATATAGGCCGTCTGTAAAGCCTCAACAAAATTATCAACAATAATTAAATGTGGCTGTGATTCAACTGTTGTAATATCAATTGCTCTGTCATCATTAAATGTTGTTAAATATACTGTATAACCTTCTTTTAACATAAGGTCTAACATCGGTTGAACATCTTTATCATCTAAGCAAGAAAAGATAATACTAATATTTTCTTCTTTTTTGACACGTAGAGTTTGAATCAGAGCCTTGATTCCAGGTAAATTATGGGCACCATCAATTTCAACTGTTCCATCTTGATAAGGCAAAGTTTCATAGCGACCTTTCCAGGCTGCATTTTCAATAGCAGATGTTGTTAACTGGGTATCTAAAGTGATTAACTTAGAGGCAATCGTTAAAGCCAAACGAGCATTAGTCACTTGATAGATTCCTTGATTTTTAAGTGTAAATGCCATATTTCGATATCTAAAATGGAATGGATAACGTGAAACCTGATATTCTGGAACGACATACATAACTGCTTCTTGAACATCACATTGTTCTTGTAAACGTGCTAAAATCGTTCCTTTTGCTTCACTTGTAATAAACATTTGATGAGGTTTAATAATTCCCATTTTTTCATTAATAATATCATAGATACTCTCACCTAGCTGTTTTTGATGATCCATACCAATATTTGTAATCGCACTAATAATTGGATCAATAACATTTGTCTTATCATGCAAGCCACCAATCCCCGTTTCAATAATACGATAATCTAAATCTAAAGACTGAAAATAAGCAAGCATAATTAAAACATCAATTTCAAACATAGATAAACCATCTTCTTCAATGATATCATAATATTGATTAACATATTTCAATAAATCCTCATCACTGATAGGTTGATCATCTACTCTAATACGGTCATTATGACAAATAAGATAAGGTGATGTAAATGTTCCAACACGAAATCCATGCGCATTTAAAATACTTCTTAAATAATTCACTGTTGACCCTTTTCCATTGGTCCCTGCAATATGTATCATATTTTTTTGTTTCATATGAATATGGCATCTATTTAATGTATCTCTAAATTGATCAACAGTTCTTTTATTTCTCTTTGATTCTATATAAGCGATTGCTTCTTCAACTTGTGTAAACATCATTGAATCCTCCAATCTATTGGTTGTATTCCTTGACTTATCAAAAACTGATTTGTTTTAGAAAAAGGTTTTGAACCAAAAAAACCACGATATGCTGATAAGGGAGAGGGATGCGGACTCGTAATGACACAATGTTTTGTTTGATCTATCATTCTTGCCTTATCAATGGCTTGTCTTCCCCAAAGAATAAATACTAATGGCTTTTCTCTTTGATTCATAGCTTGAATAATATGATTTGTAAAGACTTCCCAACCTTTTTCTTTATGTGAATTTGCACGGTGTGCCTGTACTGTTAAAACTGTATTCAATAATAAAACTCCTTGATGTGCCCAAGATGTTAAATCTCCATGACTTGGAATTTCAATACCTACGTCATCATGTGCTTCTTTATAAATATTCACAAGACTTGGTGGTGTTTGTACCCCTCGCTCAACGCTAAAGGCCAATCCATTGGCTTGATGTTCTTCATGATATGGATCCTGGCCAATAATGACAACCTTGATATCATCATAGTCTTGAAAATTAAAACAATGGAAAACTCTATTTCTAGGTGGATAAATAATCTTTGTTGCGTATTCTTGATTAACAAAAGCTTCTAGTTCTTTGTAATAAGGCTGTTGCCTTTCATTTTGAATAATTGTCTTAAAATCCATAATTATAAAATAAACCTTTCTATAACTTCTGCAACAACACCCTGATTATTATCCGCTTTCGTTACAATATCACAAGCCTTTTTCACATCATCCACTGCATTCGCAGCAGCAACTGATAATCCTGCCACCTGTAACATAGACATATCATTATAGTTATCTCCTACAGCAATTGTCTCTTCTATGCCAATTCCTAAAATTTCTGCCAAATGTTTTAATCCAGCACCTTTATCTACCCCTAATTTATTAAATTCCATATAACGATTAGAAGAATAACTTACGGCACACTCACCTTCCCAAATATGTTTCATTTGAGGTTCTAAACTCATTAAATAAGGAACATCTGTATTTTGATATAAAATCTTTGAAATTGGCTGATCTTTTAAGAAATCAATTGTATTTTCTTCCATAATAACACATTCTACTTTTTGATTCTGAATTCTTTGGGCTTCTGATTCAGATAGATTGAACACATAAACTGTATCCTTTGTATAGATATGTTGACAAACATGACAATCTAATCCAAACTCAAATATTTCTTTTGTTTTCTCAAAAGAAAGTCCCTCAAAAAATAATATTTGATTATCTTTATTTTCTGTTAAAGCACCACCATTAAATGAAATCACATATTCACCAAGTTCATCATATAAACCCAAAGTTTTCAAATCATGTTGGATCGACATAAAGCCTCTTCCTGTTGCTGGAACAAATTTAACACCCTTCTCTTTCGCCTTTAAAATCATATCAATATTATGCTGACAAATTTGATGATTATCATTTAACAATGTTTCATCCATATCACTTGCTATTAACTTATACATTCTTAAACTCACCATCCCTTTCAATAAATTTCTCAATAACTTCAGCAACAGCTCCCTGATCATAATCAACAGTCGTTACATAATCTGACATTGCTTTGATATCATCTGTAGCTCCATCTACACAAACACCTAGTCCTGCTGTTTCTATCATTGAAGTGTCATTATAATTATCACCTATAGCAATTGTTTCAGTTTGACTGATTCCTAAATAATCAGCTAACCATAGCAATGCTGAACCTTTACTTACATCTAAGGGATTAAACTCTAAATATCGATATGATGAATAACTAACTGCAAAACGCCCTTTGGTAACATCAACTAAGTCTTCTTCTATCTTTTTTAAATAAGGCATATCACGTTTTTCAAAAAGAATTTTTGCTATCTTTGCCTCCTTTAAGAAGTCCATATTATAATCCTCAATAACTTCAAATCTTGCTTTCTGAGCAGTTTTTCTAGCAACCTCATCAGGATCAGCCTTAAATATATAACAACAATCCAAAGTAAATATCATGACACATACATCATAGTCTTTCCCTATGTCAAACAATGTCTTCGTATCTTCAAAAGTCAAACCATTAAAATAAAGAATGTGATTGTCTTTATTTTCTACAATTAATCCACCATTAAAACATATAGAATACTCTCCTGCCTTTTGATATGTACCTAATTCCTGAAGAATTTCTCCAATCATATTAAAAGCCCTACCTGTTGCTGGAACAAACTTAACACCTTTAGATTCCAATTTCCCAACAGCAGCACGATTCACTTCTGGGACATGATGATCGACTAATAAAGTTTCATCCAAATCCGATAAAATCATTTTATACATTTTCATTACCTCCATAAAAGAAATCCATAAACAAAGGAACACGTTGGCGCCATTGAGCCTCATTATGCTCAGCCCCCTCAAAATAACGATATTCTAAACTCTCAACTTTATCCTTTAACATGCTATAAATATCATTATTACTTTCAATATACCATTCATCAATACGGGCGTCCCCACACCCTTCAAACTCGCCTAAATCAAAATAGAATCTTTCTAATTCCTGATAATTATGTTTTTCAATAAGATCAGTAAATTCATCCATATAAAACCAAAAAGCAGTAGACAGTGCAGCACACTTATGAAAAACTTCTGGATATTCTAATGCAGCATATGCACTAATCACACCCCCCATAGAACTTCCAACAATTCCAGTGTCTTCACGGATTGTACGAAAACGTTGATCTATATATGTCTTTAAATCATCAATAAGCCATTTGACATATGCTATGCCTTCACCACCAATAATCTTATTCTTAATTCCTGTTTCCTGATAAGAAAATGCCTCATTAATTTTCCATGGTCCATATTCATCCATTCTCTTAAATCCAGCTTCATTACATGGAATAGCAACCATGATAATATCTAAATCCATGTTTTCTACATAATCTAAAAAACCCCAACTGATACCACAATATGATAGTTCGTCAAAAAATGCATTTTGACCATCTTGAATATATAAAACAGGATAATGTTTATCTTCTTGATAATAGCGTTTAGGAAGATAGACAGTTATTTTGCGATCTCTTTTTAACGCTTCCATCTGCATACGAAATGATACAATCATAATTTTCCTCCTGCAACACAAAAAAATAAGCACAAGCTTATTTCTTTGAATCTGGTAATTTTACCACTTCTTCTCCATCCTTAGAGAAGATATAATGATCTCTAGCATAACGTGCTACATAATCATCATCATTTAAAAGTTTAACCTGTTCAGATAAATCTTTTTTTTCTTTTAATAATTCAGCTTTTTTACTCTCTAAATGAGCCATTTCCTTTTTTTGCCCAAAGACACGATAAGCATTCATCCCTAAAGTATAAATTAAAATAGCAGAAATGCCTAAGTATATAAATCCTATGAATCTTCTGTATCCTGGTCCTTTTTTCTTTGCCATTTTAATTTCACCTTCTTCACTCTTTTTTGTATTATACCATTAATATAACGAAAAAAGAAGACAAAAGGTGCGATAATTCTTTTCAAAATACGAACAAAGATCTCTAAATGATACAAAATATAATAAGCATAATATCTTTGATAGAACAAATATCCAATAAAAATCATAACAAAGAAATAAAGTCTCAAAATACCATCATTTAAAATAACCAAACCATAAAAGTATAAAATACCAAACAATACACCAATTCCAACCTGTAAAATATATCGAAAAATATATGGAATCTTATACAAAAAACGATTAATGACATGATAAACACCACTCATTACAAAACCAAAAAGAAATGAATAAAACAGACATTGAAACTGTGTCAATAAATCCATTATTTCAACAGTTTACTAAAGCCTTTTTCCTTTTGATGAGATTTCTTCTTGTCTGAAACATAACTCATACTATCAATATTCCCTTTAATACTCACTTCGTTTTGATCCTGATCCAAGCGAACTAAAGTCAATTCACTTCCAGTAATATTTAAATACCCTAATGAAGTTTCAATTAAAAATTCATACGAATCAAAACTTTCTATTTTCTTCACACCAGTCAATTCTAAACTTTTACGATCTTTTAGACAAATATGATGATAAGGTGTTTGTTCAAAATGTAAACTATTATTATCCATAGATAGACCTCCTCACAACAACATATGCTCAACATAAAAAATTAGACCTTTATCTTCTTTTCATTTATGATAGTATTTATTTTTTGAAGTCTATCTTTTTATGAAGCAGAGAAATGATCCTACAACAAAAAAAGAAGAAGTTTAATCAATGAATACTTCTTCTTTTCTCTTTTCTTCTATAATTTCATATAACATTGTACTATCATCTTTAAGGACATGATCTTTTAAATCCTTCACTTGAACAACTAAAATACTGCGTCCAAATTCAATTTCAATGATATCACCAATCTTCAGTTTTGTAGAGGGTTTAGCCATTTTGCCATTAACCTTCACACGTGAAGATTCACTAATTTCTTTAGACACTGTCCTTCTTTTGATAATTCTTGATACTTTTAAAAACTTATCTAACCGCATGTCTCCATCTCCTGCTCAATAACCTCCTTCACAAATTGAAGAAGTGTTTCATCAATCATATAATATGGTGTTTCATCTGTCAACATTAATAATGCACCTAGATTTTCCTGTGTACCTTTTAATGGTAAAATTGTCACCTTTTCAACATCATCCACAAATTCCAACATTGTTTCAATAGTATCTTCTTCTTTTTCAATCATTAAAGCAAAATCTTTTGTAATTGGCTTTCTTTGATATTTTGCTAGCCCATTAGATGAACATGCAATAATATTCTTCTTATCACATAACAAAAAAGTGTTATGATACTTTTTGTATAATCTTTCTAATAAAAGTTCTACTGCTGAACCCATTTTATTTAACATTGAGAACTTTGTTAAAATAATCTTCTCATCTTCCAATGCAAATGAGATACTTTCTCCTTCTCGCATCATTAATTGCTTTCTAATTTCTTTTGGAATAACAATTCTTCCTAATTCATCAATTCTTCTTACCATACCAGTTGTTTTCATAATTTTACCTCACTTGAAATATTCGTTTGATATTATTATGTCCACTCCTAAGTCAATTAAACGTTGATATTCTTTAAAATTTGGAACTGTCCAAGTTGCAATAATCTTGTTATGTTGTTTTAACTCTTGAACTCTTTTTTCATTCAAGAATGTATATCTTGGATGGAATGCCAAAATATTGTTTTCTAGCAACTCTTGATATTTCTTTTTATATTTAAATTCCATTAAATATCCAACATAAGCATCTGGATTTAACTCTTTTATTTTTAATAGAGTAGGTAAATAAAATGATGAATAATAGACTTTGTCTTCAACACCTAATTCCTTGACAAGTTTTAAGACTTTTGCTTCAATACCATCATAATGAATAACATCTGTTTTTAACTCAATATTGACTACAAACTCTTTATCCTGTATAAATTCTAAGAGTTCTTTTAAAGTCGGTATAGGATATTCACCATAAGCTTTATAATTAAAATTATAATTTCTCAACTCTTTTAATGTATGGTCCTTAACATAACCTTTACCAGTACTTGTACGATTTATTTTTTCATCATGAATCAAAACAAGTTCATCATCTAAAGTTAAATGAACATCTGTTTCAACACCATCAAATCCTTGTTCATAAGCTTTGATAAAAGCTTCCATTGTATTTTCTGGATATTTAGCACTATATCCTCTATGGGCTAATTTTTTCATCGTATATCCCTTTCTTTATGCTATAATGATTATACTATAATTCGGAGGTAACGAAAATGATTAAAGCTATCTTTTTTGATATTGATGGAACATTATTATCTCACACAACACGTAGTGTTCCATATTCCACTCAAATTGCATTACAGCACCTAAAAGAAAAAGGAATTTATACTTTTATTGCAACTGGTCGTCATATATCTGAAATGGTTGATTTACCTATACATGACTTAGAATTTGAAGGATACATTACACTCAATGGACAATATTGCTATAATCGAGATGGTATCATTTATGATTTACCTATTCATTCTCATGATATTCACAATATTTTAAAACTCATTGATAAACATCCTTTCCCTTGCATATTTGTAGAAAAAGAACTTATGTATATTAATTATCATAATGATGCAGTTCAAATTGTTCAAGATGCCATTTCAACACCATTGCCTGATATTCAAGATATAAATCGCGCTTATTCACATCCTATCTATCAAGTTATTCCATATGATATAACATCTCAAAAAGAAAATATCATCCTAGATATTATGCCTCATTGTCAAAAAACACGTTGGCATGAATTGGCTATAGACATTATACCTAAAACAGGTGGAAAACAAAATGGCATTCGTGAAGTATTAAAACATTATGATATTCAACCTGAAGAAACGATGGCATTTGGAGATGGTCATAATGATATTGATATGTTTGAATTCGTTGGGCTTTCTATTGCTATGGGAAATGCAACTCAAGAATTAAAGGAAGTTGCCAGTGATGTAACAGATGATATTGATCACGATGGTATATATAATGCATTGGTTAAATACAATATACTTCAAAAGGACTAAACATGCTAATGCCAAATAAAAAGAGAACGAATTAAAAATTCGTCCTCTTTTTATTTGGCATTAGCATTAATTTAAAAACACCCAATTTATAGTCATCAGCACTGTTAACCAACTTTTTTACTAGGAATATCTTTTTGTATAAATTTTCACGGAAAGTATATAACTTCCTATGAGAGTCATAACAGCAAGAATTATTCCTATCATTAATAATATATTATGATTTACGTTCACAATACTCATAACATCAAAATTAAAGAAACTGAGAATATAAATAATAGCAGCAGCAACCATAAATATCATATACATAATAGAACCTTTTTTATTTCCCAATAAATAAAATCCAGTATAACAAATACCAAAGAAAATCAATCCTACTATAATACCTAAAATCCATAATTGTAGAGCTGGTATGAACTCTGCAACACCAGTGAAATAATAATATAAGGTTACTACTAACGAAAACAAATAGAATACACTTTGAGTCATTAACCCACCAATATACTTAGATAGGACAATTTGTTTTTTTGTCATTGGGAATGTGAGTTGCATTTTATCAAAGTTAGATTGTTCATCCTGCTCCATTGTCATTTGTAATAAAGCTGATCCAGAAACAGGAATTGCTAAAGCAACAGTTAGAGCAAGTCCATAATAATTAGGAAAAAAGATAACAATTCCAATTGAAACAATAATATTTGCTAACATTGAAATAATATTCTTTGGTAAAAAAGCAATCAAGTAATCTTTATAAATAATTCCTCTCATAAAACACGTTCCCCCCTTATATAAAATAGCATCAAGTCTTCAACATCAGCTTTCTCAACAATGGCATCTGTATGAACTTTCATAAAATCCTGTCTATTGTGAATTAATACACGATATTCAAATTCCTCTTTTTTGTATGCTATAACATCTTCTTTATTTAAAATCTCAAACATCTGTTTGCCACATCTTAATATTCCATAGTTATCCTGAATATCTTCATACGTCTTAGTAAACAACAGTTCACCTTCATGTACAAATGAAATATAATCCGCAACTTTATCCAAATCACTTGTAATATGTGAAGATATTAAAACAGCATTTTCATCATTAACTATATAATCTTTTAAAATATCTAATATTTCTTCTCTGACAACTGGATCCAATCCACTTGTTGCTTCATCTAAAATTAAAAGTTTTGGATTATGTGAAAAAGCAACTGCAAAACTCAACTTCATTTTCATTCCTTTAGAGAACTCTTTAATTTTTTTATCTTTAGATAAATGAAATTGATTTAAATACTTTAAATATGTTTCTTGATTCCAATTCTTATAAATCTTTGACATCATTATTCCAATCTTATCTGGTTTCATATTAGGATTAAAATGACATTCATCAAAAATCACTGCTATATCTTCTTTAACAACACTTTCATATTGATAAACATCCTTATTAAATATCTTAATATCACCTTCATCTTTTTTAGCAATATTCAAAATAGTATTAATAATTGTAGATTTCCCAGCTCCATTTTCACCAATTAATCCCATAATTGTTCCTTTTGGAATCTTTAACGAAATATCTTTTACACAAAAATCTTTATATCTTTTTGTTAAATGATTAATTTCTAATGCATAATCCATACTTATTCCTCCTCATAAATCACTGTTAATGTTTTTATCATATTCTCTAAAGAAACATCATAAATCTTAGCGATTTTCACAATATCTTCAATTTTTTCTTCAATGATCCGTAACTGCTCTTCCTTAATAAAATCCTTATTTTGAGCAGATACAAATGTCCCTTTTCCTGCGACTGTTTCAATAAAACCATCTTTCTGCAAATCTTCATAAGCATGTTGTGCTGTAATTACACTGACATGCAATGATTTGGCCAAATTTCGCATTGATGGCATTGAATCACCTGTTTTGAGTGTTCCATCTATAATCATTGTTTTAATTTGTGAAGTAATTTGTTGATATATAGGCTCGTTCGAACTATTGCTTAATATAATTTCCATACTTTCACCACCATACTGTACTTATCATACAAGTACAGTATATACACTTGTATGCAATTTGTCAAGACGCAAACGTAAAAAGCAGTCTCTTGTATAAGAAACTGCCAAACTATATATATTATACTTTTTAGAGCGGTACGAACTCTTTCTAAATTTCAGTTACACAACAATATTAAAGCTTCTATCATTTTCATTGTTATTATAGAAATGTTCGCTGCCTTCATCATATTTTTGATCTTCACATATTCATCATCTACTTCTTCGCTTTCACCAATAACATCATTGGTCTTCGTAGTTCATCTTTCATCCCAGGAATATCTAACATATCTGACGATGGCTTAGCTTCTTCAATAACTTCAATTTGAAAACCTGCTTTAAGGAGTTCCATGAGAATTTGTGTCAATGTATGATGTTGCTTTGTAACCGTTTTTCCTAAAAAGTGTGTGACGCGTTCACCTGTCATGAAATATTGATCAATTGGCCAATATAATGGTTTTCCTTGTTCATCATAAATCCATTCCTGATTGACACTCCCTGTAAATATAGGATGTTCAATATTGAAAATAAAGACACCATCTTTTTTTAATGTCTTATATACATTCTTATAAACCTGACTTAAATCTTTAACATAATGTAAGACCAGATTTGAAACTACACAATCATATGTATTCGCTGGATATTCATATGTATCCAATCCACAAACCCTATATGTAATACGTGTATCTCTATTTCTCGTTTGTGCCTCTTGAATCATTTTCTCACTTAAATCAATCCCTAAAACTTGCTTAGCTCCACATTCAACAGCATATTGACAATGCCATCCATATCCACAACCTAAATCTAATACTGTTTTTTCTTTTAAATCTGGAAACATAACTTTTAACTGGTGCCATTCACCAGCCCCATCTAATCCTTTTTGACTACGCGCCATTTTCGCATATTCTTCAAAAAACTCTTCATTATCATATATATTACTCATGACAATCTCCTCCTATATTCATTAATATTTCTTGATAACGCTGTGTTGCTAAGGCACTTGGCTTTCCTTTTTCACAAAAAGATAATTTAGCTAATTTTGGAACCACACGTTCTACTACAATTTGTCCATCTAATAATTTGGATTGTAATACTTGGAAAGCCTCTAAAAACCTTGGATCATGTCTGGCTGACTTATAGAACGATAACACATAAACATAATGGAAAAGGTTATATCCTCTAAACGGATACTCAACTTGCATAAAAAGTTTGCCAATCCCATAGTGACAGGGGCTAATTGGTTTTCTTATTACCCAATGTTCTAACAAAAAATGAACAGCTTTATCTAGTGCTTTATTTTCATTAAAATGCTTTGTAAAACGGAATGCATCTAAAACAATAAGTGTTGTATTAGGTGTAGAATAATTTGTTTCTTCCCCTCTTCCAAAACTATATTTATAACATTTCCATCCCCCATCATCCTCTTGGGTATTCAAAAAGTATTGAAATGAGTTCTGAACTCTTTGGTCTTGAGAATATCCCATATGACAAAGTGTTTGTAAAGCAAGTGCAGTATGACAAGGATAGATTCCTCCTGAAGGTGATATTTTAAACCGACCATCTTCTTTATATACACTCAAAATAAGAGTAGCCACTCTCTTCATAATCTCATCCTCAGGTGATACTCCTAATTCCAACAAAAAGTTCACACTCTCCAAGGTAGTAAATGGGGCACCTTTTAATAATTTCTTATCTTCAGTTGTCCATAAATCATCACCATTATCATATCTGTGCGATAAAATGATTTCTATATCTTTTTGATAACTTTTTTTATTCATAGTCTTATTCCTCATTATTGTCTATAATATAAACATGCGATTTTAGCAATCTTTGCTTTGTTATTTCAAACTGATTTATAGATTTAAAACCTATATAATAAGTTAGAAAGTCTATAGAGAAGTCTAGTCGAATACCCTCAATTGCTAAGATGTCAACACATTGATTTCCATCAATAGCAACAAGTTGAATATGGAGTATATTGTTTTCTTTTAATAAATTTACAATTTTTGATTATGAAACAAGCTTGCTTTCTCTTTCTCAAAAATATAATCAGAAACAACCAATAGTCCTTCTACAAATCCAGATGCATTGTTTCTTTCGCCTTCCTTTATTTTTAATATAGATAACCACTTCTTATCTCTATACACTTTCTTGAATCTTTCAATTCATTTTATCTATAAGTTTTGGGTGATAACTATATTGATTCTTTTTACATATCAATAACAATGAGTGCAGTTTTTTCTATTATATAAATCCTCATTGACTGTAAATTTATTTTCTCTTCTTATATTTTTCTTTTGCATACTCATATGATTCTTGTATCAATGGTTTCAATTTTCCAAATGTCTCTGGAGTTGGATTAAGAACACAGATCCAACTCATCCATGCATATACAGGATGAGGCATGATTTGATTCAACGAAGTGAAATCACAATTCATATCAACCATCTCTCCAGCCGCTGGTCTTTTAGGCGTTGCTCCAAACAAATCAATAAATGTTTTCTTGCGAATCCCTAAATTAACGCGAAACACACCTTCTCTATTTATTTGTGAACCCTTATCATTTTGACCATCTTTATCCTTAATCGTTAAAATATACACCCCTCTTTGAAGAAGCCCTTCAGGATTATAATAAATTCCTCTTTCTCCCCAGCTTTCTACCATGACAACTCCTTTAAGATTGTCCAAGCAATATTGTAATATCTCTTCTGCATTCATAGAATAATCCTCCTTATTTTACAAATATTTCTCAATACGACTTTGTTCTATAACTGTTTTCCCAAGTACTGTCAATGCCATTGTAGGACAATTATTAACGCAGCGATAACACATTGTACATTGATGATGAGAAGTCGCAACACCAGCCTTTAAATCAATATTTTTCATTGGGCATAATTCAACACATTTTCCACATCCTATACACTTTGATATGTCTATTTTTAATTTATCATTATATTTTTTAGTTTTATTATAGAAGTATAATCTTTGTCCAAACAAGCCTGCCAAATGATAGAAAAAACCTAACCCAACCTGTGAAGGTTGGCCCATCTTCAAATTCATAACAGCCTCTTCAATCCTATGAGTTGCCGAAATAACAAGTTCTTTATTCACATCCAACGGACGTTTTAATGCCTTTTCATCACCAATCGAATCAGGCATTTTTAAATGTAATCCCCCAACAATAGTAGCTCCATATTGTTTTAACTGGCGTGCCAATAGCCCAGCGCCATCACCACTAAAAAGCCCCATTGTTGCTATTACAAAAATATGTTTGCCTTTCCATAAATCAGCATGATTATCAATAAAATCTTTAACATACTTTGGTATTTGACTATATTGTACAGGATAGCCAAAAACAATCTCGTGACTCTTTAAAATATAGCTCTCAATATTGTCATCCTCTATTGAATATGTTTCAGAATTATCCTTATATTTCCTCATAAATGTTTCTACACAGTATCTTGTATTTCCTGTTCCACTAAAATAAATACCTATCATCTTTAGCAACCTCCTTATGACGTCTATTCTATCACGTCTCTATTCTAATGTCACTTTAAAATAAAAAGATGAAACAAATGAAATGTTTCATCTTCACATACTATTGTGTTAACACATCAGTGATTACAGGAACAACTTGTTTCTTTCTAGAAATAACACCTGGAAGACTTGCCTGTTGTTCAACCAAATCAATCTTGAATGCTGTTTCGACATAATCAGGACGTGGACCAGCAACAAACACTTCACTTGTAGCATTAATAACATCAGTTAATAACAACATAGCAAATTGCATATGATTATCCACTGCAACCTTTTCCATATATGCCAACATTTCAGCCTTATATGGCGCAAATCCTTCAATATCCATTGTGTTGACTTGAGCCACTCCAACAGAAACATCTCCAAAACTAAACTTCTTATAATCTTGATTAAAAATCTCTTCAACAGTTTTTCCAACCAACGAAGTTCCAGCTTTAAACATGTCCATTCCAAAGTCTTTAATATCCACATTAGCAATAGCTGCTAATTCTTTAGCCATCTTTGTATCAGTTGGTGTACATGTAGGAGATTTGAATAAAAGCGTATCACTTATAATAGCCCCTAGCATAAGTCCAGCCATATCAGCAGGTATTTCAATACCTTGCTCCTTATAACATTTAGCAACAATCGTTGCTGTACATCCAACTGGTTCTGCTCTAAACATGACAGGTCCAATTGTTTGAATATCTGCAACTCTATGGTGATCAATAATTTCTAAGATCTCTGCATCCTCAATTCCATCAATAGATTGTCCTCTTTCATTATGATCAACTTGAATCACTTTTTTTCTCATTCCATTTAAGACTTGGAAACGGGAAACTGACCCTACAACTCTTCCCATAAAATCTAAAACAGGATAACTTCTATAACGTGTTTCACTCATCACTTCTTTCACATAATCTAAAGTATCATCTGTTGAAAATGTTGTTAACCCACCTTTTTGCATAACATATTCAACAGGAATAGATTGAATAATTTGTTGTGATGACATAAATGTATTAAATGGCGTTGAAATAACACTAATATGAGCTTCCATACATTTATTTAATAAAGCATCATCAATTGATAATAATCCTGTTAGAATAATTAAAGAAACTTTCCCTTCAATCAAATGTTCAACAGCTTCATCTCTATCTCCACCAACAATAACAACATCATTTTCATGAATGCGTTTCATGGCTTCTTCTCCAGTCATGGCAGCAATATGTACTTCACCTTTAATTGTTTTTAAGGATTTATCTAAATATAAAATACTTGCATCTAATGTATCAATAACATTTTCAATTGGTGTATTGGCTTCTTTAAGAATTTCACTATTCCAATCATCCATATATCCTTCAATAATATTAGATGTAGACAATAACCCTAACAATTGACTATGGTCATCTAAAACAGGTGCACTTTTTAAATTTTGTTGTTTCATTAAGGCCCAAGCAGTTTTTAAAGTCAATTCCTTTGAAAAAACAGTTACTTTATCATAATCCAAGTCTTCAACTTTTTGTTTAACAGTCTTTAACAAAACAGGTATCTCTACACCAAATCTCTTCAAAATAAACTCAGTTTCCTTATTAACATCACCAAGTCTAACCGGCACAGCATTATAGCGTCCAGTTACAAATAATAAATGTGCATAAGCAATAGCACTGCAGATAGAATCACTATCTGGATTCTTGTGCCCACTTACAAAAACAATGTCTTTCATAAAATCCCCCTTACATTTTCTTTAAATAACGATAAATTGTTGGCTCACTAACAGCCAATTTTTCAGCAACAAGAACAATAGCTCCCTTTACCTTAAATGTACCCTTATCTTGTAAATATTTAACAACTTTAATCTTTTCTTCTACATTCAATCTTTCAACTAAGAAATAACTTGGAAATCCCATTTGTTCTAAGCATTCCTTTATGTATAAATCAATCATTTCATCTAATGGTGATGATAGAATCTCAATTGGATTATCTAATTTAAATTCAACATCCTTAGATTCCTTAATTCCTAAAATTCTCTTTAATGTAGACTCTAAATATTCATAGTCAGAAATATTCACATTAATACACAACATTCCTACTGGAACCTCATGCCCTTCTTCTTTTATAAAATAAGTTGCTGATCGTAACAGTTTTCCATCTGGACCAGTTGTTTTATAGTTCATTACGAAATCATGATCTTTATATTGTTTTGTCTCCAAATAGTGAATTGATAGATTAGAAAGTTTAGCACCAACCTCTCTGCCAGAAATATGACTGTTTGATATTGCTACTATTTCCTGTTCTTGAGAAGTCAAATCATGTAATGCAATTTCTACATTTTCACCTAAAGCTTCTCCCAAAAATTCTACTAATTTTCCATATGGTTCTAACAATTTATACATTATACCGCCTCCGATTGTCATTATACACTATTTTATTATAGACGACTAGTCTTTTTTATCATGATAAGAAATGATAATTTTTTGTAAAAGAAAACAACTTTTTTACATTCAAAAGTTGTTTCAAGTTATTTTTTATCAATATAAATATATGCTTTTGTGACAAGCATTCCCAGGGCATACCCGAAAACAGCTCCTGTTAATGCTCTTCTCAAATTGTTACTCATCATTCCCCAAAATGTTTGTAGACTTCCATCAATAATCATTGGTAACATGCAAAGGAAAATAACATACAAAGGAATTGTTTTTTTGTGTTTATAAGCAATATACAAAGTCATTATAAATAAAATAACAATAAATGTGCATCTATAACACAAAGGAAAACAAAAGCCTAAAATATGAGGAGCACGTTCAGCTATACCATTACACATAGGTATACTTCCAAACTGTGATAACCTCTGATATATAAAATCAATAAGACTACTCATAAGAAACTGTTTCTACAACAGCGTTAAAATCATTATGATTCCAATGAACTTCATCATCATATTGAGAAGCAATACCAACAATTCCACTCATGATACAACAAAACATCAAAACATAAAAAACAATATTAGCAATAAAGCCTTTGATACAAGATTTAGCACGCAATGGATATTCTTTGCTCCATACCAGATATAAGACAAGCCCAACAACTGGAATAAAAAAAGAAAGCAGTGCATAACCAAAACTTGATTCATCATCTGGTTTTTGATATGAACCTTGATAATTCTGATTAATAGGGTTATATCCATTTCCATTATTTTGGTCATGCGAATTGAGCTGTGCACCACAATAAGGGCAGAATTTCACATCTTCTTCAACCTGTTTTCCACATTGATAACAATACATATTGATTCCTCCTTTATATTTTTATTGTACTAAAATCTTATGAAAATGTAAAAGAAAAAAGTGCATATCATAGCGTCTACTATGAAGTTACACTTCTTTAACTATAAAACTTTCATTCCACCATACTTTCTGACTTTCAAAACGTGGCATGATCCTTCACCAAAATATTTCTCAATTTCTCTTTGATATGTGTCTACAAATTCATCTTCAACAAAAACTTGAATTGTTCCTGCAAATCCACCACCATGAATACGGCATACACCATTTGCTCCTAAAATATCTTCTGACAGTGCCAATGCGATGGAAACAGCTTGTTGATCAGTATTATGATTTGAATAAATATTTTGCAGATACTTAAAAGAACTTTCGCCAGAAGCTTTGATTGTCTTTTTAAAAGTATCAAAATCTCTATCATTTAAAGCTGATACAGCTTTCTCTACACGTTTATTCTCTTCAAAAAGATGAATCGTTCTTAAAACAGCTCTATCATTGATTGCGGTTCTTACTTCAGGTAATTTTTTATAGAACTCTGCTTCTTCAACATCTCTCAAGACCTCTTTCCCAAAATATTGAGCCACCTTTTTCATTTCATAAGGAATAGAAGCATAGTCATTTGTCAGATCTGCATGTGATGCATGAACATCAACAATACATAAACTGTGTTTAAATTCCGAAAAATCAACTTCTATCTTATTCACAATTGGATGTTCATTATCCTGAAAGTCAATATGAATAAGACTTCCCACTGAACAGGCACACTGGTCCATAAGACCGCATGGCTTTCCAAAATAAACATTCTCACTATATTGACCAACTTGTGCAATTGTCACTGGATTAATAGACATATTATTATACAGTCCAGAAAGTATTGTCCCAACAACAACTTCAAAAGCAGCTGAAGATGACAAACCAGACCCCTGTAAAACATCACTTGTCATATAAGCATTAAATCCACCAATCTTATATCCTAATTGCTGATATCTCGCACATACACCTCGAATAAGACCTTCTGAACTTTCAACTTCCTGATCTCTTTTTTCTAAATCCTTGATATTTACACCTTGAATATCATAGTCATCAGACAACACCTTAATTGTCTCTTTAGTTGGAGCAACCACAGCAATAATATCTAAATTAATTGCAGCAGCCAAAACTTCACCATGCTGATGATCTGTATGATTTCCACAAACTTCACTACGCCCTGGTGTACTATAAATTTCAACTTCCTGATCACCATACAATGAAATAAATTTTTCAATTGCTTGAACATATCTTTCTTTTTGATAACTTAATAAATGCTCATCAACATAAACATCTTTAAAAATAGAATTATATTTATGAGTCTGTATCTCCTGTATTAATAAACTTGCCTTTTTCATGATTTTATAACCTCAAACTTATATGATGTCATTTCATCATAAGTTTCACCTTTCTTTAATAATGTTGTCGGATTTTCTTCAATATGAATAGCATCTGGTAAATTTTGCGTTTCAATACAAACTGCATCTCTTTCATAATAATGTTGACCATATTTTCCTAAACGTCCATCTAAATAATTAGCTGTATAAATCTGCGCTCCAGGTAATGTTGTAGAAACAGTTAAACGTCTTCCAGTTGCTGGATGTTCTAATATGACTTGATTTTGTTGGGTATTGAAAATAAATGGATGATCAAATCCTTTTCCTAATTGAAGCTGCTTATCATCTTTGATAATCTGCTCTCCTATTGTCGTTGGCTGTAAAAAATCAAAAGCAGTATCTTTTGTTTGTTGGAATTTTCCAGTTGGTAAACCATCTGAATCAATGCATGCATATTGATCTGCTTTCACTTGTAATAAATGATTATAAACATTTTCTTGCTTAGCAGACAAGTTAAAATAAGAATGATTAGTGATATTAATCAGTGTATCCTTATTTGTTGTTGCTAGATAGCGAATATGAAGTGTATCATCTTTTAATTCGTAAATAACTTTCAACTCTAAATCGCCAGGATAACCTTCTTCACCATCAGGTGAAGAATAATGAAATATAATTGTATATCCATCTCTTATTTCATAATCAAAAGTTTGATAACTAAATCCTTTTATACCGCCATGTAAATGATTAGGACCATTGTTAATAGCTAATGTATACTCTTCATTATTTAAAGAAAAATGCCCTTTTCCAATTCTATTTGCAACTCTCCCTACCAACGCTCCCAAATAAGCATCAAGTGTCTGATAACTTTTAAAATCATCATAACCTAAAACAACATCTCCAACATGACCATCTTTATCTTTCATTAAAATCTTTACAATTGTACAACCAAAATTAGAAACTACAATTTCCAATTCATCATTTTGCATAGAAATGAGATCAATACCATTATCTAAACTTTCTATGATTCTAATCATTTTTATTCCTCCTTCTTGTCAAATGATTTTACAAAACTTATAAACGCATCAATACCTTCTTCATTCATTTTAAAAACACCAGCATCTTCTAAAACATTAACAAACTTTCGTGTTAATGATTCAGCAATAATATTATCAACATTATCTTCATTGATTACATAACTTTCTTCAAGTTCCTGATACCATAATTGGTGTTTCTCTAAAACAGCATAATCTTCGATATGAGATTGATGCAAAAGACAGGCTCTTAATAATTCTAACTCATCTTTGAGGCGTGCCGGTAAGATTGCTAATCCCATAACTTCAATCAAACCTATATTTTCTTTTTTTATATGATGCAAATTCTGATGTGGATGGAATATACCATCTGGATACTTTTCGCTTGTACGATTGTTACGTAATACCAAATCCATTTGATATTCAGAATTCTTTCGACGAGCAATCGGTGTGACTGTATTATGTGGAATATCTCCAGTATGAGAAATGATATCTAAAGAAGGAAGTGAGTACATTTTCCATTGTTTCAAAACAGTCTCTGAAAAATCAACAATAGCAGCTTTATCTGATGAAGTTACTCTGATTGTGGATAATGGCCATTTCATGACTTCAATTGTCAATGTTGGGTAATTTTGAAGTTTGATTGTTTGAATAACCTCAGCACCTTCAATTGGAAAAGTGTATCTCCCTCCCTGAAAATGATCATGAGTCAAAATTGAACCACCAACAATTGGCAAATCAGCATTTGAACCTAGCATATAATGTGGAAATATTTCTATAAAAGATAACAAATGTGTAAATGTTTCTTTATTAATAACCATAGGTTTATGTTCTTGGTTAAAAACAATACAATGTTCATTGTAATAAACATATGGTGAATATTGTAAATAATAATGTGAATGATCTAATTCAACAGGAATAATTCTATGAGTTTGTCTAGCTGCTCGATTTAAATCACCTTTGAAGCCAACATTTTCTTTACATAACAAGCATCTTGGATACCCACTTGATTTGATAAGTTTTGCTTTTGCAATCTCTTGAGGGTCTTTTTCTGGCTTTGAAAGATTGATTGTGATTTCAATATTGCCATATTTATAATATCTTTTAAAACGAATATTCTTATCAGTTCGACTTTTTCTAATATAGTTAGATGCAATGGATAAACCATAATAATAATCTGTCGCAGCCTGTGGTTGAAATTGATATCGTTCATAAAATGTTTTCACAACTTCACTTGGTCGAGGCATTAAACAATTCATAATACGTGTATCAAATAAATCCCTTGATGTTATATTATTTTCAATAAATTTTTTTGCAACAGCATAATCAAGCATATTCTCTAAAATAGGTGTACATTCAGATAAAGTTTCATAAATATCTTCCCATTCAAAATCTTCCAATTGAAAAAGATCCAATAACAAATTAACAGTATAATCCTTATCTTCTTCTTGAATCATTCCATGCTCTAACCCAAAATGAATCAATCTATTGATTTCATGATTCATATAAACCCTCCTTCATTATTCTTATATTCTTATTTTAACATATTAGTAAACAAAGTCAATTCTTTTTACTAAATCATTAAATACATTTACTAAATATACAAAGACCTAATATTTATTCAATGAATGATTGCAAAAATAATGATGATACCAAACATGTTGTTTTATTGTATATCAATGAGAGAATATGTTCTTTATAAACAAGGATATAAAATAATAAAATCCTTTATATCTTAATTTGAAATATCATTCAATAAATCACTGTTCTGATTATAAAAAAACAGCATAAAAAATTGACAATATATACTTATTTAATAAAAAATATAATAATCTACATAAGTAAATGACTATATCAAAAAAAAGAAATAACTTTATATTGTTACTTCTTTGCATCAATACATTTTATAACTGACATTTCCCATTTCATTCAACTCAATTATTTTCTTTCTAGAACAGTATCATCCTTATAATATAACTTCATCATATTTTTAAGTTGAAAGAGTGCGCCTATAAGATTGGCATCATTACCATGTTGACATATCACAACTTTTGGTCTATTCAATGGGTAGTCATGATTTTGATAATAACTATTCATTTTCTCAATATATTTATTTATATATTTTCGTAATATTGGTTGTTTAGATATACCTCCACCAATAGCTATCATTTCCGGATCAAATATTGCTTGAAGATTAAATATTTGACGAACAAGCTTATTACAAAAATCATCAATCCCTTTTAAGACTTGTGGATTGTTTCTATTAGCCATTTCAAATATCTCCTTGCCAGTATATTGCTGTGTTGTATTCAGTGATTTTTGTACGGATTTAAGCAATCCAGAACTCCCATTTTCATGACACCATTCATCTTCTTCCGATTGAGTGCAGTATTTTGCAGTGCTTACACATGAAAACTCACCAGAAGCATATGATTTGCCAATATGAACCTTTCCATCAATGATTAAACATCCACCTATCCCTGTTCCAAGAACAATCATTACTGCATCACTTATCCCCTTTAAACATCCAAAACCAAGTTCTGCATACGCTGCACATTTGGCATCATTTCCGATTGTTATTGGCAAAGGGATTCTTTCTTGCAATATCTCAACAAGATTCATATCTTTAATAAAAGAAAAGGCTCCTCCTGTTTTCGCAAAACCAATCTCTGGATTAATGACTCCTGGCATTGAGATACCTATACCACTTATACTCCCTTTATACTTTTCATAAAATGAGTATATAGAATCTAAAAATTGTTCCTTATTTTCTGTAGGCGCAGGTATACTTCCTTTTTCCAAAAATGTCATAGAATCATCAATCAATCCATATTTTATGGCACTCCCACCAATATCTAATGTCAAATAAATCATTTTCCTCTCCTATCCCACTTCAAAACGATCTGTCAAATCTCGGCCATGTGTTGCTATGACTTTCTTATACCAATAAAAAGAATCCTTTCGATAACGCTTTAATTGTTTTAAATCAAATTCTTCTCTATCAACATAGATAAATCCATAACGTTTCACCATACCCTCATGTGTTGAAATCAGATCAATCGCTGACCAAGGACAATATCCCATCATTTCACAACCATCACTGATCGCTAATTGAATCTGTTCAATATGTTCTCTCAGATATTGAATACGATAAGAATCATGAACTCTCCCGTCAACCAATTGATCATAGGCTCCTATTCCATTCTCACAGACAATCATAGGTAATCTATATCGAGAATAAATTTCACGAATTGTTCCTCTAAAACCTACAGGATCTATTTCCCAGCCAAATTCTGTCATTTCTAAATATTCATTTCTGTATGCACGATATAATCCCGCTGCCCCTCCTGTTGTTTGTTGATCAGCAACTGGATTGTCAGTTTCTGTTCCATCACTTTCTTGGCATGTTGCCGTGTTATAGTAATTAAATCCAATAAAGTCTGGATGTCCATTTTTGAGAGCTTCCGCATCTCCATCGGCAAATTCTGGACACGCATCATTCTCTTGAAGATAAGCCCACACAAGGTTGTTATAGACACCATAGACTGATGCATCTAAATATAACCAGTTTCTTATTGCATTAAAATTTTGGGCTGCTATAACATCTTCTGGCCTGCAACTTGCAGCGTACACTAACGAGATATTTAGTGCTGGACCAATTTTTGCATCTGGATTCATGTCATGACATAAAGACATAACTTTTGCTTGGGCTACCAACATATAATGATTTTGTTGGTAAATCTCCTTCATTTCATTTGTACATCCTTTTGGTAAATGAAGTGCTCCAATAACCTGACCCGCTAAAGTCAACATATTTTGTTCATTGATTGTTAACCAATATTTAACTCTATCACCAAAGTTTTTGAATAAGACCCTAGCATATTCAAGAAACCATTCTACTGATTCAGGGCAACTCCAACCACCTTTTTCATCAAGAGCTGCTGGCATATCAAAATGAAACATTGTCACAAATGGAATAATATTGTATTTTAAACATTCATCTATTAATTGATTATAGAATTCTATTCCTTTAGGATTTATTTTTCCAGTTCCTTGAGGTAAAACTCTAGACCAAGAGATTGAAAAACGATATGTTTTAAATCCCATTTCTGCCATTAAAGCAATATCTTCTTTAAAATGATGATAATGATCAGCACAAACAGTCAAATCAGAAGTCCCTTCTGGCACTTCCTTCACATCTTGGCACGATGGTCCTTTCCCATCAACAAGGTTCGCACCTTCTACTTGATATGCTGAAGTACTCGCACCCCAAAGAAAATCATTATCAAACTTTACTAATTTTTTGTGTAACATAGTTCCTCCTTTATATACTTACCTCTTTCACCAGCATCCTTTTGAACAACTTCATGAACATCCCTAAACTTGGTCCAAATATAACCATTCCTATCACTGTTCCTATACCTATAGACCAAGGAATATCAGTAAAAAGAGTCATTACAATAATAATTGCAAACGAAAGAATATCAGCACATTGTCTTATCACATGAAACTTTAATGGAATCATTTTTGTAAGAGCATCACAAAATCCCTCTAAAGCAAAAGTCACTTCATCTAATACCATAATGAAAGCAACACCAACAACACAAACTTCAGTAGATATAATATACATGATGATTCGTCCTATAAAAGATTCAAATGGAAATATAAGAATATCATATAATACATAATTGATAACAATTCCAAGTAAGACACTTAATGGTATTTGTAAGAATTGAATCATTTTAAAATCTTTTCTTAAGATAATGATTTGTCCTAATACACAAACAATATTTAAAATCATCCCTAAAGTTCCAACCTCAATCCCAGTCAAAGAGTTAAGGGATGCGCTTAACGCATCCCATGCACCAACTCCTACATTCGCCTTCAGTGTAAAAGCAAAACCAATGCCGACAATCATAAAACTAAAAATAATCATGAAGTATTTTTTTATTTGAAGACTCATCTTATTACTGTCTGACATACGCTTTCACAAAACGAATTGTTTCTTCACTATCATATGGTCTAATTGTATATTCTTTTGCTTCACTTGGTAGAATGAATGTTTCTGCATAATGGACAATGAATGGTTCAAACGCATCAGTTGGACTTTCAACAACTGCCTGTGTCCCTTCAACTAAGTTCAACATGTGAACACCATCTTCACAATGATGATATGTTTTCTTTGAAGAAGTGAAGCGTCTTGTTTCAATAAATTCTAACTCATGCAAACCAGTTCTTTCTTCCAAATAATCATCTTCTTCATGAATAATCTGAATATTATTCACAAGATTATCCTTAACCCATTGTGTTGTACGATCCCATTGAATATTCTTTGCACCATCCTCAATATGAATTGGACGAGGGAGGCCGTCTAATCCTAATCGATCCCAATCCCACAACTTAAATGTGAAGATATATGGTGTTGCACTAATTTCTAAAACCATACAGTTAGAAGATGAACAGTGAACTGTCCCAGCTGGAATTAAATAATGATCATGTTTTTTCGCTTCAAAGAAATTCACATATCGATCTGCATCAAAAGACCCTTCACCCTTTTGTGCTTTATTTAAATCATCAATCATTTCATGAGGTTGAATATTATCCTTTAATCCTAAATAAACACCACCACCATCTTGACAATCCAATATATAATAACTTTCATCTTGAGTATAAGTCATCCCAAAATGTGATTTTATATATTCAGTCAGCGGATGCACCTGAAGACTCAAATTCTGTCCACCAATTGTATCAAGAAAATCAAAACGTATAGGAAACTCTGCTCCAAAACGACAATATGTTTTCATACCTAATAACTCACGTGGCTGGTACAATACCAAATCCATTGCAGGAATCTCAATACGTGTCTGATTATATTTTAAATAAAGACTGTTCTCTTCTGGAACACCATCAAAACTCCACGCAAAGTTATCTTGTTTTGAATCTAAACCACAGACTTCCTTCATCCATTGACCACCCCAGACACCAGGATCAAAATAAGGCACTAATCGAAATGGACGCTTTACAATTTGCCTTAATCCTGATCTCAACGCTTCACCTGTCAACATTTTTGGATTCCTTTTGATATTGCTGTCAATGAGATAATCTATATGATCAAACATCTTCATTTTTTGCTTATCAGCAATACGCCATTCAATGAAGAACCCTCTTTTGATTTTTCTCAAAGTATCTTCATCTTGATTATCTTGTTTAAAGTTTGGCATTCCTTCTCGATAACGGCATTGGATTTCCCATCTTGCCATATCACAATATATATAGAGATCACCCTGAGATATTAAACTTGCTCCAACCCCATAAATTAAAATTCTTTGCTTTGAAGACAGGACTTTTTTCATTTCAATACACTTTTGCTGATCTACAAAATCTTCCATCTTTCCATAATACATAACACCACGGACACGATCTTCAGTCAAATGCGATGCCATCATCTGACTCAACTTTTCTTGATTATAGAAAATATCTTCACTTCTTATCACAATTTCTGGATCATAAATATCTTGAATCATTTCCAAGATTTCATCATCAACTCCTGGATAACACTCTACAGTCATACAAAACTGAGATTCTTGACTATATTTTTCTAATTCATTTTTAATACCTTGAACATCAGCAAAGACTTGATCATCAAAACCATTTATTTTTATTTCAGGATATTTATCATAATTCATTTCACATCATTCCTATCTTTTTTCAAATTCAATTTGACCATTTCTTTTATATACACGATATCCAAATTCTCTTTTTTCAATAGCGTGATAATCATGTCCAGCTGATGTTGGCCAACATGCACCAACTTTTAAATCTTCATCACCTGTATTGACCAGTCGATGAGCAATTCTCCCATCAATATGATGTAAAGACCCTTCATAAACTTTTTCAGCCCAAGTATGACCTTCTTCATCCATCAACAATAATAATCCTACACCTGCAATTCCAAAATAAATTTCTGCACAATCTTTATTTACATGGAAATGTCCTTTTGTCATATTACATTCATTATGTGAATAAACAGGTTTCAACACTGTTAAGCCCCAATTCAGATTTCCTAAAATATCTTTTCCTTTTGAATATGAATAAACTTCATAGACAATAGGATCATCCTCTCTTTGTTTTTCATAAAGATAATTCACTTCATGATATCTTTTTGTATAGCTCTCTATATCCTTACCTTCTAATACACCATTTTGAATATGATGTATCACTGATGGTTCAATGACTTTCATAAATACCTCCTAGGGAATAAAATTTTCCCACTTTTCCTTTGCCAGTTGTGGCTGTGATACAAATAAGAATAAATCAGGATTTTCAACAAATTGCTGATAAATCGGAATTCCTTTACGAATACCAAATTCTTCATATATTCTTGGTTCTTTCACAATTAGCTGACTTTTCTGATAAAATTGATTTGCTATAAAATCAATTCTGTTTTCATTCACAATCGGGAACCAGGCGACCCCCTTATGTGCTCTCACTTCATCATAATCAAATCCATAATCTCTTACACACCATGCTCCAAAAGTGAGATTTTGTGTTATATCAGCAACAATTGTGGCATGTGCCCATCCCGGTGGGACAATCACAATATCACCTGGTTTTGCATAAACCGCAAAGCATCTTCCAGGATGATCTTGAGCAGTTTCCTGCATGTAAATATAAGCAGCACCACTCCAAATTTCATAAACTTCACATGTCGACATTCCACAAGATGGTGATACAGCATGAATGTGCCCTTGTGAACGAATTGGCTCTTTTCCTAATGTTCCTTTCGCATATGTCACTGCTCCATACAATAGATTTCGTTCAATCATATTTTGCTTATCGTCATCATTTCCTACATCCATCGCAATAGAGTAAACAACTGCAGGACCATCACATGTTGGCTCCATAAGATTCTTTCTTATAGCATCTAAACTTCTATTTTCAACTTCTGGTCCAAAAACATTTTGACCATATTGAAAGCCCAATGGTTCATAAGTTGGTTGAATATCAAATCCAGGATTAAACTTCATATTTAAGCCTCAGTTTGTCCAACTTGTTCTTGTTTTACCAATTGTTTATCATACATTTTTACAAATGGTAAGTAGATAAATGTTCCAATAATAACATTGACAATTTGTACAACTGCTCCCATTGGTGAACCAGTAATCAACCAACCTGAAATCAATGGAGGTGTTGTCCAAGGAATATCTGCACCTAATGGATAAGGGCATAATCCTGACTGCATGAATCCCCAAGTCACAAGCACAAAGACAGCCATTGTCACAACCCATGGAATCAATAACATAAAATTCAATACAACTGGTGACCCAAACACAATAGGTTCAGAAATATTAAAGCATGCTGATCCAATTGATAATTTACCCACAGCTTTTAATTGTTCACTCTTGGCACTGATTAAACAAGCAACAATCAAAGATACAAATTGCATCCAAATGAAACCTGTAAAGAATTGACCAGTAAAAATGTATTGAGGTGATTGTCCACTCTGTACAGCAGTTAAGTTTGCAATCATGGCCGCATTCCAAATTGGCGTCATAACAGAACCAGCAATATTTTGTCCATGTAACCCCATAAACCATAAAACCTGAATAAAAACAACAATAATAATTGAAGCAGGCAAACTTGTTCCCAATGCCATCAATGGTGTTTGGAAAACATTGAAGAAGAATGTATGTACATCTCCAAAAGAAGTAAATGACATTCCATACCTTACTGCTGCAAACACTAAGAATGTTGCTAAAGCTGGAATCAGCATTTTAAATGGTTCAGCTACCATTGGTGGTACTGACTCTGGCAATTTAATCGTCATTTTAGAGTTCATTAATTTATTATAAATAACACCTCCACCAAAACCGACAATCATTGCAGTTAATAAACCTTGTCCTCCTAACCATGTCATGGGAATATATGCAAATGCACCTTCCTCATTCCAACCCATAGGAGTCACAATTAAGAAACAGCAAATCATAACAATAGCTCCAAAAATACCTTCATGTTCTTCTTGTCTTGTATAATAATAACCAATAACACCAGCCAAGAATAATGCAACGATGCTTAATGTTGCACTTGACATGGCATCCAAGAAAGTAATAATCTCATTCAAAACATCAGCAGGAACAACATAATCAATGAATGGGAAATACGAAATAATTAATGCAATTGACCCAGCAATAGTCAATGGCATAACAGCAATAAATGATTTTTGCAATACCTTTAAGTACTTATTATTTGCAATCTTAGAACCTATAGGCATTAAAATACCTTCTAACTTACTTTGGAATTTATCCATACCTTTCTCTCCTCCTCATTACTAAATGTTATAACATTACAATGTTATTATAGCACAACTTATCAAGAATGCAATACTTTTATGTTAGAATGTTATAACATTCTAACATAAAATAAAAAATAAGATACTCAGTACCTTATTTTATTTCAAATCTATAACAAGTTCATATCCATTTGCAACATATCTAGAATATGTGTACTCAATTGGTATATCTTCAGAACTGCCCATACGAATACGATTCATAAGAGCCTCATTTCTTGTAACACCAAACATTTCTTTTTCTTTAGCAGTCATAAGAGCAGCAGTGATTTTCTCTTTAACATGTGTAATTGGATAGCCTGCTTGTTCAAGTTTTGCATACATAGATCCACTAAAATCTGTTTGATCATCTACTGGAACAATTGGATTGATATAAGACTCATAATGAGTCACAGGTTTTTCATCCACATATGTTTGACGAGTTAATTTCAAAACTGGTCGATTAACTGAGACTCCAAAGAAATAAGCAACATCAATAGGAGGTGTAGCATATTCAACGCTGATCACTCTTCGATCATTTGCATTATTTTTTTCTTCCACACCATTAAAAGAAGATTGAAAAGAAGTTGCTACAGTATTTTCACGCTTTAAAACAATAGTGCCTTTCCCTCTTTTTCTGGAAATCAGTTTAGCATTAATAAGTTTGTCCATAGCCTGACGTACTGTTACTCTAGAAACCTCAAACTCTTCCATCAAAGCCATCTCACTTGGTAAAACTTCACCTTCTTTGTAATCACCATTAAGAATGCGCGATTCCAAGATATCATAAAGCTGACTCCATAATGGTTTTTGTCCACTTTGAAAACTTAATTTCATGTTACTCCCTCTCTTCATTATAACTTCTTTTTATTATACACTATATTACCAATTTTTGTAAACTCTCATATATTATTCTTCAAAACCGTTAACTTTAGTTACATATTCGAACCAATCTGCACTCTTTTTACGTTTTGTTTCACCAGATTTCAAATCATATTCATAAAAACCATAACAATTTTTAAACTGATTCGATGGTGACCACAAATCAATAAATGACCACATATTATAACCTACAAGATTAACCCCTTCCTGTATTGCTTTATGAGCCCATTTTAAATGTTTCTTTACATAATCAATACGATAATCATCTTGGATTTGTCCTTCTTTATTCCTAAAACGATATTCATCCTGAATACCCATACCATTCTCTGTAATTCTCATTTCTGGATTTCCATATTTTTCTTTCATCAATATTAATGTATCATAAAGACACTTTGGATAAATCTCCCAGCCACGATCAGTATTCATTTGACGTCCATGCATAATATAGAGTTCACTAAATGAATCAAATGTTATTGGTGCTTCAGAATTTCTTTGATAAGTAGGACATTTCACTCTTTCAGGACTATAAATATTTAAACCTAATACAGAAATTGTATTGTTCGCTATGAAACTAGCATCCTCTTCATGAACTTCTATGTGAGCACCATATTCCTTTACAAAGGCTAACCATTCTTCATTAACTTTACCAAGTAACAAGGGTTCCTCATAAGACAATTGCATCATCAATTCCACACGATGCTTTGCTAAAAGATCTGCAGGATGCTGACTCCTTGCATAAATATGTCCATGATTCAATACAGTTCCTATTTTTCCTTGATAGTTTCCTTTCTTAAAAACATCTACAACCTTTGCATGAGCAACAACCATGTGATAAATCGCATTGCTTGCTAAATTCCAATCTAATAAATTTGGATAGCACATATCATTTTGATACTTAAACATCACATCCACAATTGGTTCATTATATATATACCAGATATCTACATAATCACTAAATAGTTCAAAACATTTTTGACAATAATAAACAAACGGTTCAATAACATCACGTTTCGTAAACCCACCTTGCTTTTCAAACATTAAAGGCATATCAAACCAATATAAAACAATTGATAGTTCCATCCCTCTTTTTTTAAAAGATTGAAACATGTTCCTATAAAACTCGACAGCTTTTTGATTGATAGTTTTACCATCAGGTAACAATCTTGCCCATAGGATAGATGTTCTAAAACTGTTATGACCAATATCCTGAGCCAATTGAGCATACTTTTCATAATCCTCATACCAATTTAATGTTTCACTTGGACCAACCTCATTAAAAAAACGTTCAGGTGATAAACGATAGTATTCGTCCCATACTGTTGGTGCCTTCCCATCTTTATCAAATGCTCCTTCTGTTCCTTGAGCCCAAACTGCACTACCCCATTTAAAATTTTCTGGAAATGTATATTTCATATTTTTATCCTCTCATAATGTTAATTTTATTGTAATGTTATAACATTATGACTATAATATATCATATATCTTGAAATTGTCAATCATTTCCACAGTATTATTATTTCTTTTTCATCCGCTATCAAATATTTAACTATAAAGACTGATTTTTCATTGATGACAAATAACTGGTAAGAATACACAATATAGGATATCGACTTATATAATACAAATCGGGGATAAATCAAAAAGCTTACTCTTATAAAAGTCATAAGAATAAGCTTATCCAATCTTTATAACAAGAAGATTATCTATCTTCTTTTTTTAACGCCTCATCAATTGCTTGAGCAGCTGTTTTTCCAGCACCCATTGCCAAAATAACAGTTGCAGCCCCTGTCACAACATCGCCACCTGCATAAACGCCATCTTTAGACGTTTTCATTGTTTCTTCTTCAACAATAATTCCGCCCCATTTTTGCGTATCTAAACCAGGTGTTGTTTGTCTAATCAATGGGTTTGGACTTTGTCCAATGGAAACAATAACTGTTCCTGTTTCAATAACAAAGTTAGACCCTTCTTTAACAACTGGTCTTCTTCTACCGCTATCATCAGGTTCACCAAGTTCCATTTCTACACATTCCATTGATTTCACCCAGCCATCTTCACCTTCAATCTTCACTGGATTTGTTAATAACTTAAAGATAATACCTTCTTCTTTTGCATGATGAACTTCTTCAGCACGAGCAGGTACTTCCTCAGCACCTCTACGATAAACAATATATACCTCTTTAGCTCCTAAACGTTTAGCAGTTCTTGCAGCATCCATCGCCACATTTCCTGCTCCTATGACACACACTGTATCACTTATCTTAACAGGTGTTGGATGATTTGGAAATTCATACCCTTTCATCAAATTGACACGTGTTAAAAACTCGTTAGCAGCATAAACACCATTTAAGTTTTCGCCTGGGATTCCCTGAAAACGTGGTAATCCTGCCCCACTTCCTACGAAAATAGCTTCGTATCCTTGTTCTTGTAATTCATCAATTGTTATTGATCTTCCCACAACAACATTGGTTTGAAAATCAACACCCATTTGTGCAACTCCATCAACTTCTTGTTGAACCAAAGCTTTAGGCAAACGAAATTCAGGAATACCATAAGAAAGAACTCCCCCAGTTTTATGCAATGCTTCAAATACTGTAACATCATAACCTCTTTTGGCTAATTCCCCAGCACATGTAATTCCTGCTGGTCCACTTCCTACAACAGCAACCTTTTTACCATTTTTCTCAATTTTTATGTTTGTTTTTTGTCCATGATCACGATGATAATCAGCTACAAATCTTTCTAAACGACCTATACCGACTGATTCACCTTTAATAGCACGTACACATTTCCCTTCACATTGATTTTCCTGTGGACAAACACGTCCACAAATTGCTGGTAAGGCATTTTCCTTAGTAATAATGGCATAAGCTTCTTCAAAATTTCCTTTTGCCACTTCTGAAATAAATTCAGGAATAGGAACACCCACAGGGCATCCTTGTTTGCATGGCTGATGTCTACAATTTAAACAACGTGTTGCTTCTTCCATTGCTTGTTCTTTTGTATAACCTAATGAAACCTCATCAAAATTCTTATTTCTTACATCAGGTTCTTGTTCAGGTATTTTTACTTTTTCCAATGACATATTTGGCATTACTTTACACCTCCCATTAAGTTACACATACGGTTTGCATTCTCACTCACAGTATGTTCTTCTTCTTTAAACATTCTTTGACGGGCAATCAATTCATCAAAATCAACTTGTAGACCATCAAAATCAGGTCCATCAACACAAGCAAATTTAATCTTTCCATCTACACTTACACGACAACATCCACACATACCAGTTCCATCAATCATAATCGGATTTAATGAAACAGATGTTTTGATGTTATGTGGTTTTGTAACACCCACAACTGCTTTCATCATTGGTACAGGTCCAATCGCAATCACTTCATCTATATCTTCACCTTTTTCAATCAAGTCAGCTAAGACTTGTGTAACAAATCCTTTACGTCCTAAAGACCCATCATCAGTTGTAATATAGACATTCTTACAGAACTTTTTAAATTCATCAGCCCATAAGACATATTGAGTTTCTCTACCCCCAATAATAACATCTACATCAACACCCATTTCTGCCAAAGCTCTCAATTGTGGAAATAGTGGTGCACTTCCTACCCCACCTGCAACACCAACAACATGCTTTGATTGATGTAACTTTGTTGGTTCACCTAGTGGCCCAACAAAATCTGTTAACTCATCACCTTCATTTAAATTTGATAATTGTTGCGTAGAATAACCAACAATTTGATATATAATAGTAATCGTTTCTTTTTCACGATCAAAATCAGCAATTGTTAATGGGATTCTTTCACCATCTTCACCAACTCGTAAAATAATGAATTGACCTGGCTCACATTTTCTTGCTACAAATGGTGCATGAATCTCCATTAATTCAACAACATCATTTAGTTTCTCTTTACGTATAATTTTATACATTCACATCATCCCCTCTTCATAGTTGTGTTGTATTATATCATATAGTCATATTTTCCGCAATACGACATTGTTTTTTCTTTTATTAAAACTTGACCTATTCCTAATTTATGGATATGATATTTAGGAATGGAGGAAATTATGGATACAAAACTTATATTCTTTGATATAGATGGAACAATTTTAGATGAACATACTCATACTGTTCCACTATCTGCAATCAATGCTATTAAAAAAGCTCAACAAAATGGCCATCAATGTTTCATCAATACTGGCAGACCACGCTCTACAATAGATAAAATTATCACCGATTTACCTTTTGATGGTTTTATTTGTGGTTGTGGAACCTATATTGAGCATCATCACCAAGAACTCTTTCATACTGAACTCAGTGAAGAACAAAGACGACTTGTCATTCAATCATCATTTGAATGTAAAATTGAAGCAGTTCTTGAAGGCAAGGAAGGTGTTTACTTTCCTGAAAACTGTCAACATTCTTTCATCAAAGATATCAAGCATCAATATGAACAAAATGGTTTCCCAGTCTATACATATTCAAAAAATGATTTGATTATGTTTGATAAATATGCTGCTTGGTATTATGAAGACTCAAAAATTGATACATATCGCGAAACTCTTTCACCTTATTTTGAAATCATTCAAAGAGATGTTGATTTCTTAGAAATTATCCCACTGGATTATTCAAAAGCAAGTGGAATACAATTCATTACAGATTATCTTGGAAACTCTCTAGAAAACACAATCAGCATTGGCGATTCTACCAATGATATCGCTATGCTAAAATATACAAAAGATTCTGTTGCTATGGGGAACAGTAATCCATTACTTTTTGATATAGTCACATATATAACAAGTGATATTAATGATGATGGTATTAAAAACGCATTAAAACATTTTAACATTATTTAAAAAAACCTATTTCATATCATAGGTTTTTTTGTGATTTATTTCTTAATAATCATAGTTTCTTTTTCTTTATCAATACTTATGCTTTGATAATTCTGACTATTTGTACAGATAATGAGAGTCGTTATATCATAGTTGGCTTTCTCAATGCTTTTAAAATCAACTTTCATTAATCGATCTCCTTTTTTGACTTTATCCCCCTGTTTAACGTAACTTTCAAAATACTGACCATTTAATTCAACTGTATCAATACCAATATGAATAAGTAATTCTTCACCTTGTTTCGTCTGTATTCCAAGCGCATGCTTCGTTTGAGCAAGCACTACAATTGTACCATCGCATGGTGCATAGATATATTGATCATTTGGAATAATTGCATAACCTTTTCCCATTTTTTCATTTGCAAACGTTTCATCAGCAACCTGATCTAAAGATATCATTTTCCCTTTTACAGGCATTTCTATAACAAGATCAGTTGTCTTTGCTTTGCTCATTCCTAAAATATAACTCAGCACTGCAGCAATCATAAAAGTGCTCACAATACAAACACACATTAACAATAAATTTGCAATTGTTCCATCTGGATTTGCATAGACTGGTAAGGATGTAATTCCTGGCATAACAAAGGCAAAACATTTGGCTCCTAAAAGAGTTGTAAGAGCTCCACCAATACCATTAGCTACCATCGCCGCAATTAGTGGTGTTTTATTTACAATATTGACTGTAAACAATGCAGGTTCTGAAATTCCTAGAAATGCTGAGAAACTTGTCGTGAGGGCAGCAGCTCTCATCTTGCTATCTTTCATATGTAAGGCAGCTCCTAATGATGCTCCTGATTCAGCCATATTATGACAGAATGAAATAGGTAATAGGTAATCATAGCCAAGTGTTGTTATATTTGTAATTTGAATCGGCGATGTTGACTGGTGCATACCACATGTGACAATAAGTGGCATAAAGAAGCCTAGTAAGAATCCTGCCAAAACACCAAATGTGTCAAACATCCATACAATACCATCAGCTAAATAAATACCGCCATACGCCCCAATTGGAGCCAAAATCAGATATGTCAAAGGAATTGTAACAAGCAATGACACCGTTGGAACAATGACCATTTTTAAAACATTTGGAATAAATTTGTCTATAAAACGATAAACCATGGCAAGTAATCCAACTCCTAAAATAACTGGAAATACAGAATCAGCATACTTAAAAACCGGAATAACAAAACCCAAGAATGTAAAAGGGCTACTTCCAGCATCAACGGCTGCCACAAAAGTTGGATACATCAAAGCTCCAGCAACACAGATTCCTAAGTATTCATTCACTTTTAATTTCCGAGCAGAAGAAATAGCCAATAAAAATGGTAAGAAATAAAATGGAATATCTGAAATCAAATTCAGTATCACAAAAGTTCCACTATCAGTAGCTACCCAGCCAAAGCCATCAATCATAGCAATAATCCCTTTTAACATACCGCCTGCCACTAAAGCTGGTAAGATAGGAGAAAAGATACCAGTAACGATATCAAGAATTTTCTGAATATCAAATGTCTTTGTTGTTTTGACTTCATTATCATTCAAACCTCCTAAAAGAGGTTCTATCTCAATAAAGACATCGGCTACCATTGGTCCAATAATAATTTGATATTGATTATTTTTAATCTGTGTTCCAATAACACCCTCTAAATCCTCAATAGCTTTCATATCAGCCAATTCATTATTTTTGAGATTAAATCTTAACCTTGTTACACAATGTAATGCAGTTGTAATATTATCACACCCACCCAAAAAAGAAACAATCTGTTTTGCAAGTTCTTTATTTGTCATATGTCTAGTCCAGTTCCTTCCCATTAGATTTTATACATTTTTGATACCAATAAAAACTATCCTTACAATAACGTTTCCCTGATCCTTGTCCACCATTATCCAAATCAACATAAATAACACCATAACGCTTATCAATAGTTAAAGGCCCACAAGAAACAATGTCAATAATTCCCCACATCGTATAACCAATAATATCAACTCCATCAATAACTGCTTCCTTCATTTGAGTAATATGTGATTTCAGATAATCAATACGATAAGAATCATGAACAGTTCCATCACTTTCTAATACATCAGTTGTTCCCAAACCGTTCTCAGCAATCATTAATGGCAATCGATAACGATCATACATCTTATTCAACGTCACTCTTAATCCTATTGGGTCCATTTGCCAGCCCCATTCACTGGTATTTAAATATGGATTTTTATTTGCCATAATCAAATTTCCAGCTGTTTTTTCCCAAGTCTGATCACTCGTTGAAACTTGTGAAAAATAATATGAAAATGATAGGAAATCTACTAATCCTGATTTGAGAATCTCTGAATCTTTGATATCCATATTAATATGGATATCAAACATATCAAAATATCTCTCCATATATTGAGGATATTCACCACGCACCATAACATCAGTATAAAACCAATTCCCATACTGTTCATCCTGCAATGCTTGTAAAGCATCCTCTGGGCGACATGTGGCTGGATAAGTTTCAAATCTCGCAATCATTCCACCAATCATAACTCCTGGTAACATTTCATGACATAATTTGACTGTCATAGCATTCGCAATCAATTGGTGATGCAAACATTGGAATATAGCCTGATTCATATTTTCTTCTTCATCTTGAATTAAGCAAACACCATCCCAAGGTGCAAAACGACCAGCATTAAATTCATTAAAAGGTAACCAATAATCAACCAAATCCCCCAGTTCTTTAAACAAAGTTTCAGCATAGTGAACATAAAATTGAATAGTTTGACGATTTTTCCAACCACCATATTTTAAAACAAGATTAACTGGAATATCATAGTGTAAAATTGTTGCAAAAACTTTTATACCTTTTTTATGACATTCAGCAAACATATCTTTGTAATAATTGAGACCTTCTTGATTAGGCATTAAATCGTCACCATTAGGAAAAATTCGTGACCAACAAATAGATGTTCTAAATATTTTCATTCCCATTTTATGAAATAAATCAATATCTTGTTTATATTGATGATAAAAATCAATCCCTCTACGATTTGGATAATATGTCACATCCATGTCTTTTAAAGCTTGTTCAAATTCTGCTTTAGAAAACGGACACTTGTGGTGTTTTTCTTCAACCTGTTCACGATTCCAAGATGGATCTAAATAGCGTAGATCCTGTGTAGAAATACCTTTTCCTCCATCTAGGAAACCGCCATCAGCTTGCGAACATGATATTGCTCCACCCCATAAAAAATCTTTATTAAATCCTGTTTTCATATTTTCTCTCCTTTTCATTGAACTAGCTAGTTTTCAATGTTATTATAACAAGAGAGATAGTATTTGAAAATATCACATTATTATATTATTTATATCATTTTCACAGTTAGGAGAGATTATGAATATTCAAGATTTAGATGAATTCTTACATATTGATACTTCAGGAGAAAAATGGCATTTAAAGCATCCTGGTGAGCTAAGTCCATTTTATGCTCACTTACCACTTCACAATTATCAAAATATGCAATGTTATTATTTTGATTTTGCCAATACTTTAAAAACGGATCAAATTGGTGTTGTTAAAGAATCACGATATACGACTATCCCACCTCATTATCATAAAGATATGGAATTAAACTATATATACGAAGGAACTTGTACTTTTATTATTAATGGGAAAGAAGTTACCATGAATCAAGGTGACTTATGCATTCTTGATACAAATGTTGTTCATAGTGCAACAAGTTATAAATCTGCTAATGATATTGTGATTAATATTGTTTTTAAAAAAGAGTTTTTTAATAGCGTTTTTTTAAGCCGTTTATCACAAAAAGGAATTATCACAACCTTTTTACTAAACGCAATATCTAAAAATCGTCATCATAATCAATATATTATTTTTAATACTCAAAACAATTTTAAGTTTCATACACTTATCCAATTTTTACTTTGTGAATATTTTGGTCCTAGTCGCTGTTTTAACGAATTAATGCAAACCTATGTTTCAGCTATATTCCTTGAATTAATTAATACTCTTTATGATGACCAAGACACGAACTATAATGACAAAGCCAGTCAAGATATCCTCATTCCTATTTTAAATTATATAGAAGAAAATTATACACATTGTAAATTAGAAGATGTTTCTAAAAGATTTGGTTATAATCCTAATTATCTTAGTAATCTTCTCAAGAAAAAAACAGGGATGTCTTTTATTGAAATAAAAACATCACAGCAATTAACTGAAGGAGCATTTCTACTTACAAACTCTCAACTGACTATTAATGAAATCATCTATAAAGTAGGTTGTAATAACATCAATTATTTTTATAAAAAGTTTCATACGATGTATGGTATGACACCAAAAGAATATAGAACAGTTGCTAATGAACTATCGCATACATTTTAACTAATAACATGACATTCAAAAACAAAAAAAGAACGTGGGGAGACGTTCTTTTTGATTATAGACGAATATATGTTTAGGGAGAGGGGTCGCCTATAGTTTGTATTATTTGTCTTTTCTTAAGACACTTATACTATAACCCAATCATATGAATTCTCTGTGAACAGATATTCATATTTTTAAATTTTTTCTAGCTGTCCTTGATGAATTTTTAATTGAATATCTAAGCAGGCTGCAAAATCTTTTGAATGTGTAACAACAATAACACATTTATTTTTTTGGTGAGCTAAATTCATAAATGTTTGTATAATGCCCCGTGATGTTTCCTCATCTAAATTCCCAGTTGGTTCATCACATAGAATCAAATCAACATCCTTAGCCATAGCACGTGCAATAGCAATTCTTTGTTGTTGCCCACCCGATAATTTACGAATATCACGTTGACTTTCATCTTCGCTCAAACCAAGTTCCTTCAAAATATTTAAAGCATATTCTTTTTTGTTAGGAACTATTATACCTGATATTTCCATAGCATTTATAACATTTTGAACTGCATTCATATAAGTAATCAAATTGTATGACTGAAAAACAATAGAAACATTATTTTTTCGATATTTTGTAAGTCCTATTTTTTCAATATCTATACCTTTATATAAGATATGACCAGCCTTAGGTCTATCTAAACCACCTGCTAAAACAAGTGAAGTTGTCTTCCCACTACCAGATGCCCCAACAATAGCGTATATCTTTCCTTTTTCAAATTGATATGAAGCATTTTTTAAAATGTTAACTTGGCTTGAGCCATCTTTATAGTGATAACAAACATTTTCAAATGATAATACTATTTCATTATCCATGTTATCCCTCCTTCTTCACTAATATTTCTCTTGGTGACATTCTTAGAATATAAATTGATGGTAAGACAACAGATATTAAACATATTAATCCTGTAATTTCAGCAAGTTGAATAACTGTTGATGCTGTTAATGAGACATCCAACTCAGTATTTGCTGATGATGTCATAGCAGTTCCAAAGAAATCCAGTTTACCTGAGTTCTTGTTATTATTTTCTCCTTGATCATCACCATTAGAATTATCACCTGGTATTTCCATAATCATATGATTATTTTCACTTTGACTAGATTCCAACATTGAACTCACCACATTAGAAACCATCTTTCCTGTTCCTAAAGACAATCCAAAAGCCACTGTTGCAATCATTAAGACCTCTAATAATTGTTGTAGCATAATTTTTATTTTAGATTGCCCTAATGACAGGAAGACTCCAAATTCATAAAAACGTCCTCGCATAGTTAATATTAAAATTAAACAGAGAATTGCACTTCCAGCACCTACAACAACCCACAGAAATATTGTAGCGAACTGTTCCATGTTTTCTAATGAAGATATACTTCTTTGATAAATTTGGTCATTAGCATCCAATGTATATGTTTCAAAATCTATATCTGATGATGTTTGAGCTAATTCTTTGAAGGCATCTATATGCTTAGGATCATCTAAATAATAAGTCGCACTGGTCATTTCTGTAGTACTATTATTTAATTTTTGAGCAGTCAATAAACCTGTGTAAATTTGATTGATAGGATTTTGACGATTACTCATCATTCCACCTAACTGACTTGTTGTCTTAATCTCATAAATACCTACAATAGTTAATTTAACATCAATATCTTCATTATCACTATTGGTTGCTGTCACTATAAATGAATCACCAACCTTTAGATCGTTATCTGTTGCAAGATTAGATTCAATAACACAGTTTGTTGTTGATGAATCATCCTCATTCAAAAGACGTCCACTTTTTAAAATATAATTTTGATCAACAAAATCAGACAAATTTATCATCGTTGTATTCCCTACAACAGTGAAATCATTTTCATCCATCATTCGAGGTTGACTCACTTGATTAGTTTGATTATTTCCACTAGGCCTCTGCTGATTGGTATTAGAAGATATCGATGTTTCTGTCTTCGTCATCTCAACTGGTTCGACATCCTCACTTGTCACGCCAACACTCACTGTATAATTATAACTCTTTACATACTGAAGTGATTTTAATTGGTCAGCCATGGCAATAGTAATACTACTTATTGCCTCATCCATAGCTGCACCTTTATCTCGATTCTTCATCATATTTTGCATATTATAAGAAAGAGTCACATCACTGCCTAAAGAAGTCCTCACTTGATCCATAGATTTAGATGTTGCACTTTTAATTGCTAATCCTGAAATAACAAGATTAGCAATTACACACATTAAAACAAATAATAATATTGTTTTACCAATATTCTTTTTAATGCTTAACAATGCATTTTTTACCATTCCAATTCCTCCTTTATACATTTATAGTTTAAGAAGGTAATCTATGAAAATAATCAAGACATTGTGTGAAAAAGTAGGAATAATCTTTTATAGTTATGAAAAATCATATATAATATTTTTATTGAAGGAGGGTTTCAAATGATTAAACATATTGTTTGTTTTAAATTAAAGGATAACAGTTTAGAAAACTGTCAAAAAACATATGATATCTTAATGTCAATGAAAGGAAAAGTTGAGATGTTAAAGGATATCCAAGTTGGTATTGATTTCTTACATAGCGAAAGGTCCTACGATATTATATTAGAAACACTTTTAGCAGATGAAAACGCATTAGATGCATACCAAAATGATCCTTATCATTGTGATGTTGTCAAAAAACATATGCATGCTGTGAGAGAATCAAGCATAGCAATTGATTATTATATAGAAGAAAAGCAGAGTTAAATTAACTCTGCTTTACTGTTTCTATAAGTGGCAAAATATCACTTTCCTTAGCATAATTATGTGAATGTGCTATAGCCTCCATCATGCCTATCTCTTCTGCTGTTTTATCAGTTTTTTTCTTCAATGAATTATACATCATTTTTAACATCTTCTTTGAGAAAAATCCTAATTTATCATAGTCTAATCCAGCTTCAAAATAATAGAATGGGACATCTTTTCCAAATTGGGAAAGATTATCATTCTTTATTTTGTCAACAATCTCTGTTGCATCCTTTGAAATAGCTCCCGTTGCATAAATAATTGTTTTCTGACCTTGAATATATGGTTTAAAGTCTTTTAAACCATTCATTTTACCAGCCATTAGTCCTGCACCATAAATAACCAAATCATATCCTTCTAATGTTTTCAATTGATTTAAGGGAATAATATCACAGTTTAAAGCGGTTTGAATCCATTTGGCATATTGCTCAGAAAAACCAGTTTTACTCTTATAAACAACAATTATTTTCATTCTTTATTCTCCTTAATTTTTATCAAATTATTTTCCATCATTTTTATAACTTGTACTGTATCAGCAATTTGTTGTGGTGTTAATCCACTATATAAGTGCTTCATAAAAGCCATTTCCTGCTTTTCATATTTAACTTTCAAATCATTCATCTTATTGGTTTGTTTAATTCTCATTTTACGCTTATCTGTTTGATCACTTACAGTTATAAGAAACCCTTTTTCTTCCAGTTTGTTAATAATTTGTTTAACATTTTGATGTGAACTTCCCATCACTTCTGCTAATTGATTAACAGTAGGTTCTTCATCTTGGAAAAGACTTAAACAAATTAATAAGAAAAATTGTTTACACGTAATTTCATCATAAAAGGAATCACCTGCTGCTTGTAATCTGTTTCCAAACACAAAAAACAAACCAAACAAAATACGCTCATTATCCATCCCTTCTAATAATTGATTTCTATCCATTTTTATGCACTCCTTTTTGTAAAGCCTGACTTACAGCACTTTTAATAATTTCACTTGAATATGTTGCTCCACTTTTTACATCAACTTGATAGTTATTTTTCTGTATCATTGTTTTGACAATCTCTTCAGCAGGTTCTCCAAAACCATTATCATGCTGTAGGATTTCTATATTCTTCAGAGAATGATTTTCAACAGTTACATTCACTTTCACTTTGATTAACATTGTTTCAATATGACCTTCATATGTTCCATCTACAACATCATTCATAACAATATTAGCATATTCCAAATTTTGCACATCTTCTGTCTGCTTTTGAAACATCCAAAAGATAATGCAACCCACAATAACGATAACTCCTAAGATAATTAATAATATTTTTTTCATGCTTCCTCCATATAGGTAACACATTACCTATATAAGTAATATATTACATATATTTAATTTTGTCAATAAAAAAGATAAACCTTTAAGTTTACCTTTATCTATATAATGTTTTTAGCAAAACTCTTGAATTCTCCTTTTTAGCCTCTTCTTCAAAATAACTAAAATAAGTTCCAGGAGTTATAATACCATTCATATTCACAATATCTATACCAGATTTCCCAATTATATGGTCCGCTAGTAAAACACAATTATTTGTCATTACAAAATAATATTTAAAACGCCCTTTTTTAAATTTATAAAATGAAGCTTGTGTTGCTTTATATAAACGACTGGCATAATCATCTACATCTTTATTCAATTGGCAAGGAGGATTCCACGATACTAAATTATCTTTGAATGTAGAAATTGTTTCTTCTATACGCTGTTTTTGAATTTCATCTAAATATAATGAATAGCCAAAAATATGGCTCGTTGAATCATCCTGACAACAAAATGTGATATAAGTTTCTTTCTCAACTGTAAAGAGAACACCATCACCAATAGCACCAAATAATTGAGTAGAAGCTTCATCATAAGCCCCATAAGCAATAACTTCACCTTGATAGCAGATATCAACATGACCAATTGCTCCAAAACCCTCTTTACTAACATGAATCAAAACCTCTAAATCAGATTTCCCTTTATATTGAATTGATTCATCTTTCACCTCTAATTGTTCATTAATATATTCAATAAATAACCTTGGTAACAAAGCAGCAATAAAGTTAGGCATAGATACTCTTATACGCCTCTTTAATGTATTCTTACGATCTTCTGATAAAAGTTCACGAATTGCCCTACCAATATACTTCATTCCTAAATAAATGGTATAGACTGCAAAAATATAAGTCATCTCAATGGCATGTATACCTGGTGATAAGATAAATGTTATACCTACCACTAAGAGTACCACTGATGCGATTAAAAAAACCAATCGACCATTTACCCTCTCTTTCCTATAATAACAATAAGTAATCAAATAAGAAAAGCCTGTCATACAAATATATAATGCAAATAATACAACAACTAGGGATAATGGTAACTGCGGAAACAAAAGAAAACCTAAACCAAATCCAATTCTCATAAACGTTTGTATAAGATCGCAAGTGTAACACCAAACTCTGCACCTTTTCCACTTTCAATTGCAAATGCAGTTCCTAATAATGCCCCTGTCATATAATCAGGAATAGAAGCCCCACCAAAGTTTCCTACCCCTAATACTAATAAGTTTAAAGTTCCTCCAACAATTAATCCTGTTTGAATATCTCCTAAAATTAAACCTGCAAAGAACCCAGCCATTGTTGGTTTCACAGTTCCAAACGTTGTATTGTTTCCATCATAAAATGAAAATCCAGCATAAATTGTTAATAAAGCAATTTGCCACCATTCTATTGTCATTTGTTAAATCCTCCCTATTCATCTTCATTTTCATTATTTTGGTTATATAAATCCATACAATCAATATTAAGTCTACTTGATTCCACAAAATCTTTTAATTCATTCTGATTGTTGATATCCAATTTCTTGAACAGTAGTTCTAAGACCAATGGAAGATTAACACCCACAATCACCTTTGCATGATCTTTTAATCCTAATCTTGATAAAATCAATTCTGCCTGATTAAAAGGTGTTCCTCCTTTTAAATCAGCTAAAACAATGCCTGTATCCTTTGATAACCATTCTTTTAAATAGTTTTCAAGTTCATCCGCAAAAACATCAACCCCTGCTTCAGTCAATTCAATCGTATGAATTTGACTGATATCTCCTACAATCATTTGAGCAGCGCTTGCTATTCCACTTGCAACACCCTGATGAGATACAATGAGTATATTCATAATTCCCTCCTTAGAATTTTTTGTTTACCGGTTTACTTACACATTCATTTTATAATCAAAAGAAAGCGTTGTCAATCATTTTTTAAAGAAATTAATTATCATGTTTTTGCAAAACAAAGACATATATAAGGATAGTATTTACGATTTTCACATTTGTTCATTCGTATTTTCTGTATTAATTCCATATTTCTTCTTGACAAAACCGGTTTACTAATTTATTATGGGATTGTACTGGTTTTGACTTACTGGTTCACCTCAATGAAGAAGTCCGGTTTACTTTTTATTCATTGAGGTATGACTTCAAAAAGAGGAGATGAAAATATGTCTAATTTTAATTTAAATCAATTTTCATTAACGGGTAAAGTGGCATTAGTCACTGGGGCGAGTTATGGGATTGGTTTTGCGATAGCTTCTGCTTATGCTAATGCAGGAGCAACCATTGTTTTTAATGATATCAATCATGAATTGGTTGATAAAGGATTAAAAGCTTATCAAGAAAATGGAATACAAGCACATGGATATGTGTGTGATGTCACTGATGAAGAAGCAGTGAATCATATGATTCATAAAATAGAAAATGACGTTGGTGTCATTGATATTCTTGTCAACAATGCAGGAATTATTAAGCGAATTCCAATGTGTGATATGAGTGCAGATGATTTTAGAAAGGTGATTGATGTTGATTTAAACGCTCCTTTTATTTTATCAAAAGCTGTCATTCCTTCGATGATTAAAAAAGGGCATGGAAAGATTATTAATATCTGTTCTATGATGAGTGAACTTGGTCGTGAGACAGTGAGTGCCTATGCGGCAGCTAAAGGTGGATTAAAGATGTTAACTCGTAATATTGCATCTGAATATGGAGAATTCAATATTCAATGTAATGGTATTGGTCCAGGTTATATTGCAACACCTCAAACAGCACCTTTAAGAGAATTACAGGAAGATGGCAGTAGACATCCATTTGATCAATTCATTATTTCTAAAACACCTGCTGCACGTTGGGGTAATCCAGAAGATTTAATGGGACCTGCAATTTTTTTAGCAAGTGATGCAAGTGATTTTGTAAATGGTCATGTTTTATATGTAGATGGTGGTATTTTGGCCTATATTGGTAAACAGCCACAATAAGAAAGGACAAGAGAATATGAGAATTGCTTTAATTAATGAAAATAGTCAAGCAGCAAAGAATGCTATTATTTATGAGAGTTTAAAGAGTGTAGCTGATGAAAAAGGATATGAGGTTTTTAATTATGGAATGTATGGAAAAGATGGAGAGAGTCAATTAACATATGTTCAAAATGGTTTACTAGCCGCTATTTTATTAAATGCTAAGGCTGTAGATTTTGTTGTAACTGGTTGTGGAACTGGTGAAGGGGCTATGGTTGCTTTAAATAGTTTTCCAGGTGTTGTTTGTGGTTTAGCAGTTGAACCTACAGATGCTTATTTATTTTCACAAATCAATGGTGGAAATGCCTTATCTATTCCTTATGCGAAAGGTTTTGGGTGGGGTGCTGAATTAAATTTAAGATTAATGTTTGAAAGACTATTTGCTGAAGAGATGGGTGGTGGATATCCGAAAGAAAGAGTTATCCCAGAACAAAGAAATGCTCGTATCTTAAATGATATTAAAAAAATTACACATACTGATATGTTAACAATCTTAAAAGAAATTGATCAGGATTTCTTAAAAGAAACGATTGCTGGAGAAAAATTTAAAGATTATTTCTTTGCCAATTGTCAAGATCAAGAGATTGCTGATTATATTCAATCAGTATTATAAGATGTTATTACGTGATTTAGGCGTCCGTCATCTTGATTTCCTCTCACTTTTAAAAAACAAAGCCGATCACTGTAATAGAAATAACTGTCATCAATTTGGTGGCAGTTTTTTGAAAGGAATATGAAATATGAAGAAAATATTATTTTTTGGTGAACCACTTATCAGAATTACACCTTCTTTCTATGAGAAGTTAAATGACAAAACGAATTGTACACTTTATTATGGCGGTTCTGAAATCAATATTGCTAGAAATATGAGTGCTTTTGGTATAGATACTGCAATATTCACTGGATTACCAGAGCATGAAGTTGGGAATTCATTTATTGATTTCTTAAAACAATCACAAATTGATTCAAATAATATTCAAAGATGTGGAGAGCGTATTGGTCTTTATTATTTAATCAATGGTTACGGTGTCAGAAATAGCGAAGTTTATTACGATCGACAACATACCAGTATTAATGATATTGATATACAAAATATTGATATGAATCAATTATTCAATGGCATTACGCATTTTCATTTTAGCGGCATAACGATTGCTATTTCTCAGCATGTTAGAGATATTTTACAAGTTTTATTAGAAGAAGCAAAGAAAAGAGAAATCATTATTTCAATCGATTTAAACTTACGTACAAAGATGATTTCTATTGAAGATGCAAAAAAAGAGTTTAGTCACTTTGCCAAATATGCAGATTATTGTTTTGGAATTGATCCATTAATGAAAGATGAAAACGATCTTACAATGTTTGATCGTCAACATGCTACAGAAAAAACAATTGAAAAACGTATGCAGGAATTACAAGCGGCATATCAGTTTAAGGCTATTTTTCATACCATTAGAAATGTTGATGAGAACATGATTAACTCGTATGAAGCATATGCTTATGACCATCACCTTTATCATTCAGTAATCTTAAAAACAGCATTATTGGAACGTGTGGGTAGTGGTGATGCTTTTGTAGCAGGACTTTTATACCAAATCATGAATCAAGAAAATTTACAAGAAACAATTGACTTTGCAGTCGCATCAGGAACTTACAAATGTGTAGTCATTGGTGATAACATGTATGAAAATAGTCAAACAATTTATCGTTTATTAGAAAATCATTCAGAAATTTCAAGATAAGGAGAAAAGAATTATGACAAAATCAGAAATTATTCTTGAATTAAAAAAGCAAGGTGTTGTCGCAGTGATAAGAGGATATAGCTTTGAAGAAGGATATCAGGCATCAAAAGCTTGCATTCAAGGAGAATTAAAAGCTATTGAAGTCGCTTATACAAATAATAGTGCCAATGAAATTATTAAACAATTAAATAAAGATTATATAAACAAGAACCATATTCTGATTGGTGCTGGTTCTGTACTAGATGCTGAAACAGCGAGACTTGCAATAATTTCAGGTGCTAAATACATTGTTTCCCCTTCCTTTAATAAGGAGACCGCAACAATGTGTAATCGTTATGGTGTTCCCTATATTCCAGGGTGTATGACAATTCGAGAAATTGTTGAAGCAATGGAAGCAGGTAGTGAGATTATTAAATTATTTCCAGGAAGTACTTTTGGTCCACAATATATCAAAGCGATTAAAAGTCCATTACCCCAAGTTTCATTAATGGTAACAGGTGGTGTCAATCTTAAAAATGCACATGAATGGTTTGAAGCTGGTGTTGATGCAATTGGTATTGGTGGAGAATTGAATCAGCTTGCCAGTCACAGTCAATATGAACAAATCACAAAGATTGCAAATGAATACACAAAAATAAAAGGAACCTCTTATTGAGATTCCAATGCAGCTTTTGATAGCTGCTTTTTTTGATTTAAACGATGATTTGTCCATCTTCTTAAGAGCTCATATATAACAGAGAATGTTGGTAATCCAAAGATCATCCCTGGTATTCCAAACAAACCGCCACCAGCACTTACTGCAAACAGAACCCATAAGGCAGATAGTCCAACAGAATTTCCCACAACATGTGGATAAATTAAATTAGATTCAAATTGTTGTAATAAAGTGCTAAATATTAAGAAAATAACTGCTTTCATTGGTGAAACAAAGACAATTAAAACTGATGAAATGAATGCTCCAATGATTGGACCAAAGTATGGAATAATATTGGTAAAACCAATAACAACAGCTGCGATTGATGCATATGGAATATCTAATAATATACAACCAATATAACATAAAACTCCAATAATCACTGACTCTGTTAATTGTCCAGCCAAGAAATTCTCAAATGTAGATGAAGTTAATTGAGCTACATCTGTTGCATGATAAAACTGTTTTTCTGTTAAAAATGCTTTTCCCACTCTTTTGACTTGTCGCATTAATTTATCTTTAGAAAAAAGCATGTATATTGCCATAACAAATCCCATAAAAATATTAATAACACCAGTTGTAAAATGTGATACGCCTAAAGCTATCCCTGGTACCCAAGTTGATAACTTAGATAAGATAGTTTGACCCAATGTTTGTTGGAACTCTTCAACTTTTGTCATAATATCAGGAGATATTTTGACTTCTTTTAAGAAATAATTTAACCATTCTTCAATTTGTTTAAAAATTTCTGGTAAATTATCAATAAGAGTTCTAACATTTTCTATAACTTGTGGTAAAACAACCATAATGACAATTGCAATAACCAACATAACTAATAATACTGACAATATTGCAGATATTAGTTTTCTTGTTTTATCATTCTCAATAGGCAATTTCTTAATAAAATATTTCATTGGAATATTAAAGATAAAAGCTAAAATAAAACCTATAATAAACGGCTTTATAATACTTATTAATGTTCCTATAAAACTCATAATTGTTCCAAAATTCATTAAACATAAGATTAATATAGCAATATAGGTAACAAGTATTATCATATTCTTTAATGTTAAATCTCGCATCTTGTCTGTTGTTCTCATTGTACCACCTCTTTTTATTAGTATAGTCAAATATTATGTCTTTTATATGAAGAAATGGCTATTATTAACAATAGCCATTATTCTAAAATAAACTTTTTCATGAAGACTTCTTTTTTCTCTAATGTTCGAAATAAATACGCTCCAATCATTAAGACTGCAAATTCTCCAATAAATACATAAAATGCATTGATGACAAATGGTAAATTAAGAACAAAGTACAATTCAGCACCAACAATCAATCCATTCACAATTGCACCAAATAATCCTGCAATGTAAATATTTTTAATTTTATATACACCTAAACATGTAATTGCAGTAGCTAATGTTCCAAAACACATATCTGCCAATCCTAATGGTGACGGTAAATTAGCTAAAAAACAACCAATAATTAAACCTGGTATATATTTCTTGTTATAGAATGCTAGAAATATTAATATTTCAGAAATTCTAAATTGAATTCCTCCATAAGCAATACTTGAACATGCAATTGTTAGTGCTGCATAAACACAAGCAATCATAGCATTGATTGCAACTTCTTTAACTCCATTATTCATTTAAGTTCCTCCTCTTCTAAAATACAGTTAGAAGTCAGACATGAAAAAAGATGGCAGAGCCACCATTCTTTCATGTCCTTAGTTTTTTATACTGGGTTTGGCTCTCGAACCAGTGCAATCATTCTAGCATATCAAAATGATGTTTGCAACCTTAGATATGATATTCCCATCCATGATCACCATGATAAATCATACGTTTGCTCATACCTCCATCTACAACAAATGTTTCACCTGTGATAAACCCTGCATCTTCACTACATAAAAACATTACCATTCTAGCAATATCTATTGGCTTTCCTACTCTTCCTACTGGAATTGCAGTTTCATCTTCTTTAGAAAAACTTTCTGTATCATTGACATCAATCCATCCTGGAGCAATACAGTTTACTCGTACTTGCCCTGACAAAGAAATCGCCAAAGCATGTGTTAATGCAACAATACCACCTTTGGCACTTGTATATGATTCTGTATTTGGTTCGGATTGAAAAGCACGTGATGAAGCAATATTAATAATAGAACCCTTGTTTTTCTTTAATTCATCTTGACATTGCAAACTCAAATAATAAGGTGCTGTTACTCCAATAGATAATGATTTTTGAAATTCCTGGTAATTACATTGATTTAATATTCCTTGGTGTGACACACAAGCATTATTCACAAGAACATCTATTCTTTCTAATTTCTCTTTACAAAAACAAATAAATTGATTTAAATCATCTTCTAAAGAAACATCACCATGAAAAAAGAAAACAGATTCACTTACCAATGACTTTCCATAATCTGCATTGATATCAATAAAACAGACCTTTGCTCCTTCTCTCACAAACTCTTCAATAATAGCTTTTCCAATACCATGACCTCCTCCAGTCACAACAACACCATAATTTTTATATTTCATTAAATCACCATCCTTTCCAATATTTTATCATAGATAAGGGATAAAACAATTAATAGCTTTTAGCAAATAATTATAGATGAAATATTTGCTTTATGCTATAATAGTCACATGGAATAATCATAACGGTAGGTGGTTATGCTTTGGTCAATAGATAGAGATTGGAAACTCTGTTGATATAGATATCTCATTAGAGAAATTTGAAACAACGGAGGTGGTAAAACATGAGCGATTATGAAATGTTATCTTTAATGATGGCTATTATCGCAGTCATTGTCAAACTACTCCTTGAAATTATAAAAGGAAACAAAAAATAACTACCATGGTCCTAGGAAAACTTTGGTAGTTATTTTAACCATCAAATCCAAGGCATAACCGTCTACTGATTATTCCTTTCATTTATATTATAACCAATTTTTAATAAATATCAACCATTTTATGCAATAAGCAAATATATAATTTACATATTGATTCTAATTTTCAAAAATTATACAAGATATAACACTCTAACAAAGTAAATAAAAAACGTTTTTGCAACAAGAATTTATTTTTTATGATATTGTCTATTAATAGGCAACATTATGAATATAATGAATGTTATAACATCCTTTTGCTCTGATATTTATCCTGCTATATAAGCATCTTTAAATCCTTCGTGAATATTTCCACTCACAATAATGACATGTCCATAAAACATATCATCATCGTTATAGAACAATTCAAAGTCACCTTCTAGTGATACACACACTTCACTAATGACCATCCGTTTTGCAAAATCTTCATGAGTGATTTCTAAATCATTTTCCTCTGCCCATTCATTCGCTAACTCAGTTAATTCATCAGCTGCATATTCTCTTGCCTTTTGATCCCATACTTCACCGTTCGCCATTAATTCTTGGAAAGTTTTTAAAGTCTCATCAGCTGTTTCAATTCCTTCACCATCAGTATCTAAATGAATATAACATTCTTCATGATTCCAATTTCCTTCACCACTAAATATTCCTAATGATTTATCTAATATTAATTTTTGACAACCTTGAGGATGAATAGAAACTTCTTTTTGATATTCCTTTAAAACATCTTCTAATTGTGCATTATGACAATTCCTTTTTTTCACATCAACAAGCATAAGCCAATGACCTTTTTCAAAAGTATCATGTGTATATTCATTTTCATAGGGTAAAGATTCTCGAACTATAAGTTGATAGATTTTTTGACCTTTAAGATTATAAATCTTTTTACTACTGCGACATTCTTTATCATTGACTAACCATTCTATACCTCTTTTCCCCTCAAACAATTCTCCACTTCTTACATCAATATACGCTAAAATAGTTATAGATGCAGTCCAATATTCATCTTGCCCTGATCTTCCTGCTGACATTTCTCCTTCTGTAACAACAATCATTTCTTTTATTTCTTTATCAAATCTCTCCTCAAATTTTTTAATTTCTGAAGATTGTTTCTTAAATAAACTCATTCTAACATTCTCCTTATGCCCCATTATTAGATATATTATAACATAGATTAATCTGTTGTTTATATAGAGAACAAAAGAAAAGGTATAGACTAGCTATACCTTTATAATTCTTCACCATTTGTTTCAATGACTTTTTGATACCAATAATAAGAATCTTTTGGAATTCTATTTAATGTTCCATAGTTTTCATCTTCTTCTCTATCAACATAAACAAATCCATATCTCTTTTGATATCCATTAAGCCAGCTTAATAAATCAGTATAAGACCAAGTACAATATGCTAAGACTTGACACCCATCATCACAAGCTTTCTTTAACTCTTCAATATGTGCTTTTAAATAAGCAATACGATAAGGATCATGAACTTGTCCATCTTCAACTTTATCAAATGCACCTAAACCATTTTCAGAAATGACTATTGGTAAATCATAACGTGATGTAATATCACGACAGCACATTCTTAGTCCCATTGGATCAATTGTCCAATCCCAATCTGTTGTTGGTAAGAAGTCATTGGCTGGATTTTTATATAATCCAGGAACACCTTGGACTTGAGCTGTTCCTTTCTTTCCAGTTGTATTCATAGCATTACTCATACCGACACCATCAATTGGATTGTATTCAGCTACACAAGTTTGATAATAATTCACACCCATAAAATTAACCAAAGCTGCTGCTTTACGCAATGTTTCCATATCACCATCTTGAATATCTGGTGTCACGCCCATAGTTTCTAAATATGCCCACGCACTTCTTGGATAACGTCCATAAGCATAAATATCCATCCACCAATAATTTTGTAAATCATCATAATCTGCTTTTGCCATTGCATTTTCAGGTTTTCTATCAAATGCATAACAAGGACTATACGCAAAACTTGCACCAACTTTTGCATCAGGATAAAGTTCTTTTAATGCAAGTACAGCACCTGCATGTGCCATATTGGCATGATGATTCACTTGATAGAATGTTTTCATATCATTTTCTTTTCCTGGTGGATGCATTCCTTTTAACCAACCAAATGATGTGAAAATATTTTGTTCATTCATTGTAATCCAATATTTAACACGATCTCCATATCTTTTAAATAATGTTGTTGCATAGTTCACATAATCATCAACAATACGACGATTTTCCCAACCATGATATTCTTCTTCTAATGCTTGTGGCATATCCCAATGATAAACAGTCACCATTGGTTCAATTCCATATTTAATTAATTCATTAATGAGATCATCATAGAATGACAAACCTGCTTCATTTATCTCACCATTACCATTTGGATAAATTCTCGCCCATGCAATTGAAAAACGATAAGTCTTAAGACCCATATCAGCCATTAACTTGACATCCTCTTTAAAACGATGATAATGATCAACGGCCTTATCTCCAGTTGTTGCCTTAAATGTCTTACCTGGAATTCTCACAAACTTATCCCAGTTAGTAACACCTTTACCATCTGCATCCCAACCACCTTCTACTTGATAAGCAGCAGATGCACTTCCCCATAGAAAGTCTTTAGGGAATCCTTTTGTTTCTTTAAAATACATAGATTTCCTCCTTTGCTTTATATATTTTCATTCATAAACTCAATGAGAGATAATGAATAAGAATCTTCTTTATCTTTTAAATCATATAAATGTTCTTCTTTAATTGGAAATAACAACTTGTTTGATGCATCATGGTTATATAATGGGAAAACCATTTGAAAAGGAACGTCCTTATCATTTTTAGAATGGACATAAACAGTTGGTATAACATTTTTCTTTACCATATCAACCGTATTCATCTTCTTAATATCACTCTTCAATTCATCTTTAATCACTTTACGAATAATTGGTCCAGCTACAAATTTAGTAACCTTCATTTCCTTTTGACAACGCATTGCTAAATAATTATAAACTGTATCATAAGCACCTTCACTGATAATTAAATCCACATTTTTTAACTTTCCTAAACCAGAAGTATTTAAAATTGTGTTGGCACCCATTCCCTGACCATACATAATGATACGATGATCTTGCCCATACTTTTGGAGAACATAAGTATTAAAATACATCAAATCAAAAACATCACGATATCCAAACCCTCGAATATACCCATCACTTAATCCATGAGCATTCGCATCTATCATCAAAATATTTTCATCTGGAAATACTGATTGAAAATAATCAACGACAGCCTGCAAAGAATGTGCAGAATTTAATAGAGCATGCAAACAAATAATTGTTCTTTTTGCTTGTGGTTTCTCAATTAAATAAGCTTGCAAGAACATTCCTTTATGATTCTTAATCTTAACTTTACTTGCACCAATATCTTCATACCAATTACCTTGATCATCTTTACTTAAATGTTCACGATAAAGCATCTTTTTAGCAAATTGATTTGCTAATGCCAGCCCAGCAGTAAGGGTTGATGCAGTAAGAGTTGATGCAACAGCACTTCCAACAACGAATTTCTTTTTCATTTATACCACTCCTTAAAATTATCCATCAGGATTCTATTTATATTCATAACTTGTTCAAAGGAACTTAAACGATAATTATCACTACCCATTCTTGCAGCAAAATATTGAATAGCTGTAACTAATTCCTCTCTTACCTTTGGTCTTATTTCCAAAGGAAAAGACTCAATTGGGAAACATGTAAAGATAAATGTATTATAATCTTCATGGAATAAATCAAGTAAAACTTGATACCCTTCAGATTGCACTAAGGAATTCCCTAAAGCTAAGTCAAGATCGTGATTTGCAAATGTTAACATATTATTAATCACATCTCTTAATACTTTTAAAACAACAGCATAATATTGTTCAAAATCATTATGAAAAATATAATAGATATAAGAGAAGACTAAATTAACATTTTCCCTTTCTTCATCCTTATCATTCAAGACTAACTCTTCTTTTAAAGCCTTTATCATTGCACTTGTTACTCTATATTGAGATAAAATCATTGATCCAAAATCTGTCATAATTGCAAATGAAAATCTTGAATTTAAACAAAGTGTATGAACTGCTTCAAATAATTCTTTAGGTACATTTTTATAGAATTTATCTAAATTTTCATAAACAATACGAACAATCTCTCGGATATAATATAAATGATACTGATATTCTGTATCTAAATATTTTGAATTTGTTCCATCCCATTCATATTGATAAAGAACACTCTTTAATAATAAGTTTACTGAATCAATAAATTGTTTATAATTCTTATTATCTAAATGAATCTTTAAACAGGGAATAAATATTTTATAATATTCATCCATTGTTTTTTGATTACTTCCTTGATGATATTTCATATAATTTAAAATATCACAAAAATCAATTGGTTCTAACACCGTTAACTGTGTAGATATTGTTTTGATATAATTTTCATACAAGGAATAATGCAAAGTACTTTTATAATCAAATTTTTTAATAATGCGATTAACAGCATCTTTTACAATATAAAGTTTTTCTTGTTCATGCAGATCTTCAGAAAAAGTATAAGTCAAATGATCTTTACATTGAATCTCTACATAAATATCAATTTGTCTAAAGTTTTGATCAAGCATATAATAATGATTCTTAAATTTATATTCTTCAGCTCGATACCCACTATGAAAACGATACTTTCCAACATAATGAGACTCATTTTCATCTAAAAAATCTTGCATTATTTTTGTATCAAAAACCATATGTCACTCTCCTATTCTCTATGAGCAGACTGGAAACGAGGCAGGAAATTATTCCTTACATATTGAACTGCAATCGCTCTAATATTCTCTTTTGAATAATCTCCACCCATCATTAATGATGTATCCATGATTTCCTCTGTTAAAGTTGTTAATTCGTGATCTGATAAAACTATATTTTCTAAAGCAATTGTTGTTTTTACTATTTCTTTACAATCATCTATGTATTCTTTTTTATTAATATCTGTTACATGTTCCATGATTATCACTCCTTGTTTATTATTATACCATGATTATATGTCTTTTTTGTAAATTTATAAAAAATTTTTAAATATTAAAAACGATGACTTTAGACAGTCAACATTCTTACAACAAAAAAGAATCTTTTCACTGTCATCAATAAATGCCATCGCTCACTACCATTTCATCATGTTTAATATTTATTATATTTCAATTAGTTATGAAAATCATATACACAAATAAAACTGACTTATCTTAATTCTTCATGAACTCAACACTTTTATACTTCCAATAAACATTAAAATAATAGTTATTCAACTATATAATCATTTTCCTTAAGTAAAGTTAATGCTTTCTCAAATTGACTTGTCTTCATAAACACATAATCTGTATTATAAGTTGATACTGCAAAAATACTAATATTATGTTCAGCTAATATAGTCGCTATTTTTGCAAGAACTCCTACTAAAGAAAAATCTAATATTCCTTGTAGTCTCAAAGCTTTCCATCCATCCTCTCTTTCTATCGTGAAAGATGGCACATTCTCTGTCATACAAACAAGAGAGCATTCTTCATCAGTCTTTCCAATAAAACAATATTTATCTGTTAAATTAATACCCTGATAATCATTAACTTTACATACTGAAAATTCTTCTTTAATAACTTCAATTTTCATAAGTTCCTCCATCCTAAATATTTATTCTCTATATAATCTTTCTTTAATCATTTATAGTTAAATAAGAAATTTGATATCCTCAGTTAATTCTAAACCTAATCGTTCTAACCACTGTTTTCCTAATTGATATGTATTCATATCCAATAGTGCTGAACTTTCATGTGCATCCGTTCCAATAATAACCTTGTTTCCTACCTTTTTTGCAATGTTAAAAAATGTTTCATTTGGATATTGACGATGCGTTGCATATCCTAATAAATTAAATTCTAAAGGCATTTGATATTCTTTAGCAGCTTGGCATAATCTTGTCATTTCTTGTGTATAGAAAGGATCATCTGTATCATAAAAAGCCAGGTCAGGATGAGCCACATAACTGTACAAACCTGTTTTTATTCCAGCAATACAACTCTCAACATATTTTGTTAATTGTTGTTTATTTAAAGGCCTACCAAAATAAATACCTGTTTCATCTGTTTCATCAAAATGATTTCCTAAAATAATATAATCAATTGGATAGTCCTTAAGAATTTGTTTTAACCAATTCATATATTTTGGAAAGTATTCACACTCTAATCCTATTTTTATAGAAATTTGATCTTGATATTTTTCTCTAAGATTCAATAATGTTTGAACATATCCCACTAATTTATCTTCTTCCATACGCATTGTTGAATGATAGGAAGTCTCATAATGCCAAGGTGTATGATCACTAAACCCTAATTCTGTATAACCTGATTGTATAGCTGCTTTGACATATTCTTCTTCATTATCTATCGCATGATAGCATCGTTTTGTATGTGTGTGATAATTCTTCATAATATCCCTCCATATCTCTATTGATATTCTATACCTATTTTATAGTTTTACACAATATTTTTATATTATGAAACAAGAAAAAGGAAGAAAATATTCTTCCCTCATTTTATCTCACATAAATTGTTATAAACTGACAATGATTTAATGGCTTTAAAGTTAATGTGTTATTTTTAATTTGAATCTCTTCATTTTTTTGTTCTTTTAAATCAGTATAGTAAGCTTCTTGGATATCAAAATGGAAAGTTAATGTTTCTTGTACACTTTGATGATATTTTCCATTATAAAGACGTATAATATATCCTTCTTGATCTTCAGCCTTTTTAATGGTACTGACTACCAATTGTTGATTGGTTTCAAACATTGAATAATGTTTTGGTAACTGCCCTTTCACTTCTTCTTGGGAGAAAATAAGACGTCCATTTAGAAAAGGTGCATAACCATAAACCTCTATATTTGTATTATATTGCTTTGCGAATAAATCAACTTGAGAGTGATTGATATCACCACAATATGTCATCATTCCAAAATCAAAATCCATTTCTTTTAAAAGTTGAGCATCTGGTGTTTCAATAATTCTTTCACCTGATGCACGACCAGGACGATAAACCAAGTTTTCTTTTCCCATAAATCCATAAGTTCTAAACAATGTTAAACAAATTTGATTTCCATGTTCACCAATAATTTCATATTCCCTTACACCTTGAGGGAGAACAGCCATTCCCTTTTTACCATCTGTTAATGTGACATAACTTTGTGTTGGCTCAATCGAAATTGGTGGCTCCTGCCAAGATGATTGATCATTTGCCCAATTGGCAAGTTCAATGACACCTTTTGTTTGGACTTCTTTTTGTTGACCTAAACCTTCTAAATAAAGTTCCATTTCTTTTTGATAAATATTGGGACGACGAATTGACCCAAATTGTTGATCAGCATAGTTAAATTGAGTTGCTATATGTGCATCAAAAAGAACACATAAACGATGTGATAAGCCATGATTATCAACATGAACTGTAAAATCAATAATCGGAGAACCTTTCTTTAACCTGACTTTCATATTGACAGGCATATGAGTGCTCACTTGCTGATTTGCTCTTTCTTCTAAATGAGCTGGCACAATCATATCAAAATGAATAGTCGCTTCTTGATATAATGATGAACCAGTGATTTCATATGTTGATTTTGATTGAGTTGAATAAACTTTTAAATCATGACGTGGTGGAGAGTAATTAAAACTATCACCATCATCGCCATTTTCAACAAGGATAGCCTGATTTTCATAAGTCAATTGGTTTTTCTTATCATAGATTGTAAGAGAGCCATCATCTTCAACTTGAATATGATAATATTCATTTCCTAAACAATCTTTTTGTTCTTTTGTCATATCTGAAGAGTGAGATGTGTCAACTCTATATTGAACATAACCTAATGCTGGTATATCTTTCACTTCAATCGCAATTGTTGCTTCATAAACAACTTGAGGAACTTCAAATTCATAACTTGGATTTAATCGTATTGTTTGACTTAAAACATACTCAGTAAGATCTCTTTTTTCAATCATTGTATAATAAACATCATTTCCAAACTCATCAATAATCGCAAAATGATTTCCTGGTACATATGTCTTCACAATCACAATATCACTTCTTTGTTGTGGTAGTGTATTCATTAAAGTCAATGTCATATGATTTCCAGTTTGTTGAATATGTGTAGAAATAAGACGGCAATGTAATTCCACCAAATTCACTGCAATATCACGAGCTTGTTTATATCTCATATAAACATCTTCATTGGCTGTATCGCTAATACATGAACCAATTGAATCATGAGCAGCATTCTCAAATAAAAGTTTCCATAACTCCTCTAATGCGCCATGAGGATAATCATTTCCTAAATGGTGTGATAATGTTAATAATGGTTCTAAAACATTTGTTACATAATTTTGAACCTGTGTATTCATGACTTTTAAATCCGAACGTGAAGAAAATATTGATTTATGAATACGCATGTGTTTCGCAATCACTAATTCACCATTCACTTCTGCAAGATTTGGCTTTTCACTTTTGACATCTTTGATATAATCTTCAATACAGCTTATCACATATTCATTTTCTGTATCGACTTGATTTCTTTGCTTGATTATTTCTGGTAAGTTTGTACGAATAGGAGCTTGATCAAAACCATTTGGAAAATAAATATGACGTGTTGCTGAACGTGCTCCGGCTTTTTCAAAACATTCCTTTTGCCAAAATTCTTCACTCTGAGCATTATCTTCAGGAATATTTCCGCCAATATAATAGCCAAATGGAATTTGAGTTGCAAAAACAACACTTCCATCATCACCTCGCCAATGATAGTCTGTATGTTTGACCATATCATCACTGACACCACGCCAGAAAAGAGTATCTTCAATGCCAAATTGACGATAAATCTGTGGCATATTCCCTGATTGTCCAAAAGAGTCAGGAACATAACCAATGTTCATATATCCACCATACTCTTCACAGCATTTCATTCCATAATACATATTTCTAACAATGCTTTCTCCTGATATAACCAACTGATCACTTTGCGTATACCAAGGTCCGATTATGAGTCTTTTCTCTTTGACTAGTTTTTTAATACGTTCTTTGTCTGCTGGCATCCATTTGATATAGTCATCTAATAAAGAGCCTTGTGCATCTAGCATAAAATAACGAAATTCTTTTTTTGTTTCTAATGTATCTAAAACATCTTTGAAATCTTTCATTAAATAAACTTTAGATCGAGATGTTGTAAAATACCATTCTCTATCCCAATGTGTATGTGGGACAACGTGTACTTTTCTTTTCATATACCCTCCAAAAATGATAGGAAGATATTTTTATCTTCCTATTTTTGTTTTATATTTGAATTTCTATTTCAATATCATCTTCACTAATTTCTTCACTGATTTGAGTATCCTCATTGAAATCAACAACCATTGGTGCAACAATTGCAATAAACAGTGCTCCAACAATGATTCCAATTAAATATGCCCAGCCATTGCCAACAGAAACAAAACCATACATTCCACCAACAGGAGGAATTGTTGCAGTTGCTCCTAAAAGACAACAAAGTCCTGCTCCAATCGCACCACCAATCATATTAATAGGAACCAGACGACTCGCTTTAACAAGAGTAAAAGGAATAGCCCCTTCAGTAATACCAATGAATCCCATAACCCAGTTCCCTTTTCCTGCTTCTTGGAAAGCAGGTGAGAAACGATGCTTTTTAATAATTGTTGCAATAGCATAAGCAAGTGGTGGTATACAAATTGCACAGTTAATATAAACATTAGGTTGATAGATTCCTTCTGTCATTAAAACATTTCCGGCCATCCAAGCTGATTTATTAATTGGTCCACCCATATCAGATGCAATCATTGCCCCCAATGTAATAGATAATAACAGCTGGCTTGTTCCATTATTACATAAATCTCTTAACCAAGATACCAAACCATCATTAATTGCTGCCAATGGCTGTGCCAAAACAACTCCCATTATAATCGCAACTGCTCCTGTTGCTAAGAAAGGTGTAATAACAAGTGGCATCATTTGTTGCATAGAATCTGGTAAATGAATATGTTCTTTACACCATTTGACAACATATCCAGCAATGAACGCTGCCACAACAGCACCTAAGAATCCAGCTTTTGTATTTGATGCTAAAGCACCACCAATTAAACCTGCCCCAATGGCTGGTTTATCAGCAATCGAATAGGCAATAAATCCACCCAATACTGTATTGACTAAACCAATTCCTGTCCATCCAACTTGTTCTAACAAGTAAAGAATGTGTAAGAATCCTTCTTTTTCTGCATAAATATCTAAACTATTAATCCCCATAGCAACACCAATTAATTTTGGAATCGCAACAACTAATGATGCTCCAATAATTAATGGAAGCATATAACCAATACCAGTCATCAAATGACCTTTTGCTTCTTTAAAAAACTTTTTCATCTTTTCCTATCCTCTCTTTATTTGATTTGTGTTATAATGAGAGTGCACATTTCTCATTATGTGTCTAAGCAATTTAACTCCGTACAGTTAGATTGCTTATTTTTTGCTTTCAACAGCTTTTACACACTTTTTAATCACTGCTTCTGGAGCCTTGATACAAGTTGTAATATCAACACGAATCACTGGCTTTCCATCAAATCTTTCCATACCCGATATTTTTTGATCTGATGCTATAATTACAAAATCAGCAGCTTTGGCTTCCTCCTCTGTAATTGTGTTGACTTGCCCCATGCTTCCCTGTTGTTCCATCTTAATATCATACCCAAGACTTGCCCCAGCTTTTTCTAAAGCTTTTGCTGCCATTGGTGTATGAGCTAAGCCTGCTGGACAAGCAGAAATACCAACAATTTTCATGACTATCCCTCCATTTTCTCTTGTATATATTTTTTTAACTCTGCCCTATCACATGATGATTTGACTTTCTCTTTAAAATCATCTTCTAATAGACAAGTAGCTAACGTTGAAATCATTTGTAAATGAATATTTCCTTCATAATTTGCTGGAACCAATAATGCAAACATATAATTGACTTTTTTGTCATCTAACGTTCCCCATTCAATTCCTTGCTTTGTTCTTAAATACATAATTGCAATTTTCTTGACACGCTCTGTTCTAGCATGTGGAATTGCAAAACCGTCCTGCAACCCAGTTGGAAATTCTGCCTCACGATTCATAAAATCAATATATAAATCTTCTTCTTGATCTGTAATATGAAATTGCTTAGCTTTTTCACAGATAAAGCGAAGAACATTTTCTTTTGTACTTTCTTCAACATCTAAGAAAATATAATCTTCATTCAACATTCATTACACCTCCCTTTCGACAATTTCAGTTTACGCCTTTTCATCAAGCATAACAACCAAACCAATTTCCACATGATTTGGAAATTGACAAATACTATCTTCCAGACATTTCCATTTAAAAGTGGAAATCAGATGTTTGTTATTTCGATTGCTTTTCAAAACAATTGTGTCTACAATAAAAAATGAATTTATCATCAATATAATTAAGGAGTGAGAAGATGTTCCCTTATAAACGGCTTCATGAGATTTTTGATTATATATCTAATCATCACTATATCTCTGCTACAAAATTATCAACATTACTACACATTACCGAAAGAACAATTAGAAGTGATATATTGGCTATCAATGATATATTAAAAAGTTACGGGGCTTCTATTCTTCTCAAAAGAAAAGCTGGATATTACTTAGCGATTCATAATCAACAGCTTTATCAAACTTTCTTAAATAATCTCAATCAATCACAAAAAGAGACTTTAGAACTTGATTCTAGTGAAGACCGAATGAAATATATTTTAAATACATTACTTTACAGTCATGACTATATCCTTCTTGATGATTTAGCAGATAGTGTTTTTATTAGTAAAAATACACTCCAAAATTATCTCAAAACAATCAAAGCAATCTTACCTCAATATGCCTTAGAATATATTACCAAAACAAATCATGGTGTTAAGATTATAGGAAATGAAGATAATAAAAGAAAATGTTTAATTAACAACGTCTTATCTCATGATTTCCAAAACTATATTACAGGTTTTACAAAAGAGGAATATACTCTTTTTGATGGTATTCAACTTGACTATATAAAAGGTATTGTCATGAAATATTTAAAGAAATATGAGATTAAAACAGATGATTTTAATTTAAAAAATTTGATTATTCATTTTGCATTAATGATTTCTCGTATCCAAAATGATGACTATATCAATATTGATAATTCTATTATCATTTCTGAAGATATGAATGATTTTATTTACTATTTGTGTTTAGAATTATCTGAACATTTTCATATCACTATAAGTGAGGGAGAGAAAAAATATATTTATTTACATTTGGTTGCTAATACACATATTCATTCTCATGATATAAATAATGAATATATCCAAGAGACAATTATTCATTTATTGGATATGATTTATTGTGATTATCATTTTGATTTAAGAAAAGATGAAATTCTACTCAAAGATTTATTCAATCATTTTAAATCTATTCTCACAACCAAAGCTTATAGCATTAACAAACGAAATCCTCTGTTAAATACAATTAAAACAAACTTCCCCTTAGCCTATGAAATCACCTATACCTCTGCTTCACAAATCTTTAATCAAGAACCCTATATTCTTACTGAAGATGAAATAGGCTATGTTTCTTTGCATATTGGTGCAGCTATTGAAAGATGTTTCTCTGGAATGATACAAAGGAAAAATGCAATTTTAATTTGTGGTTCTGGCCAAGCAACAACGCGAATGTTAGAAGCAAGATTAAATGGCTTCTTTCAAGATAAAATTAAAATTGTCAATAAGGTTTCATATAATGAATTTACTTCTTATACTCCCGCTCACTTAAAATATGTTGACTTCGCAATTTCTACAATTCCATTAAAAAGTGATATTATTCCAACCATTACTGTTGATTTTTCCTTAAATAATCAAGATATAGAAGCTATTACAAAATTTATCTCTCATATTTCTTCTGATAAGATGCAAAAGACAGAGAAATTCTTTGAAAATGATTTATTTTTAAGATTGGATCATATTAACAATAAAGAATCCTTACTACAACAGATGTGTCAATTATTAATGAATAAACAATTCGTTGATAAAGATTTTTATGAGGGTGTCATGAAAAGAGAAAGTCTTGCGAATACCAATATGAATGAAACATTTGCAATTCCACACCCAATTGAAAACTGGTCAACAGAAACTAAAGTCGTTGTTGCAATTATGGATAAACCACTTCTTTGGAATAAAAAAGATTCAGTTCAAATTGTTTTCTTGCTTGCTATTAAACAAGGTGACCAATTAGATATTGAACATTTATATGATTTATTTATTGAAATTGTTAATAATACGAAATTACAACAGAGCATTATACATTCATACTCATTTGATGATTTCATGAAGAATTTATATCAGTATTTCCAATAAATATTTGCTTTTAGTTATAATTGTTGTTTACTTTTCTTGAAAAGCAGCTATAATAAAGATGAAAGGAATAATCGATTAGCGGTTATGCCCTGGATTTGGTGTTATATTAACTACCCAAACTTTTCCTAGGAGCTGGGGTAGTTATTTTTTTGCGTTCTTTTCAATAATGACAAGAAGCAATTTCACAATCATTCCTATCATTGGTACAAACAATCCCAAAAGAGATATCATGACCATTAACATCTGATATTCATTCATGTGCATCACCTCCATTCTCATATTTCTTCTACAGAAGATATCTATGTTAACAAGGTGAACGACCCTCAATCCATCGACCAAGGCATAACTACCAACCGTTTGATTATTCCATGTGTAGATTATAGCACAGAGCAAATTTTATCACTATATAAATTTGCAAAAAGAAAATATATATTTTTTTCTTATTCCGAATTACATGTATATCTTATTCAAGTTTTTGAACTCATCAATCTTTTCATAAATCATTAAGTGCCTTCTAATATTTTTAAATTTATTATCAACAAATATTTGCTTTTAGTTATAATTGTTGTTTACTTTTCTTGAAAAATAGTTATAATAAAGATGAAAGGAATAATCGATTAGCGGTTATGCCCTGGATTTCTGAGTTTTAACTACCCATACTTTTCCTACGAGTCGGGGTAGTTATTTTTTGCGTTCTTTTCAATAATGACAAGAAGCAATTTCACAATCATTCCTACCATTGGTACAAACAATCCCAGAAGGGATATCATAACCATTAAAATCTGATATTCATTCATGTGCATCACCTCCATTCTCACATTTCTTCTACAGAAGATATCTATGTTAACAAGGTGAACGACCCTCGATCCATCGACCAGGGCATAACTACCAACCGTTTGATTATTCCATGTCCTCATTATAGCATAGAGCAAACTTTATCGATATAAAAATTTGCAAAAAGAAAACAGGGATTTCTCCCTATTCATAATCACATGTATATCCACGCATATCTAATTCAAGTTTTTCAACTTGCCAGTCTTTTAACAAATCACCAAGTTCTTCCTTGATTCTAACTACACCCTTTGTATCGGTTGCATCAATAACAGCCATAATTGTTGGTCCTGCACCAGATAAATAAGCACCTAGGACTCTCTCATCATTTTCTAAAATTGTCATAATTTCATCAAATCCTTCAATTAAAGGACCACGGTAAGGTTGATGAAGACGATCTTTAAATCCCAATTTTAATCCATCATCATATCCATTGATTAACGAAGCAACCATTAATGCCAAATGGGAAACATTTGCAATCGCATCAGATCTTGATAAAACTTGAGGTAAAACTGAACGAGATTTTTCTGTTGATAAAGTAAATGGTGGAATCATGGCAACAAAACGATAATCATGTTTTACGGGAATATTGAGTGTTGTCACACCATCGCTCATCACTGATACAGTTAAACCGCCAAAGATGGCTGGTGCCACATTGTCTGGATGACCTTCAATTTTGGTTGCCAATTCAAGAATTTCCTGACGTTCATCATAGCGATCAACAAAAGCATAGGCTCCAACAATACCAGCAACAATGCATGTTGAAGAACTACCTAAACCTCTTGTATAAGGAACATCACCACTACATTCAATACGCAAACCCTTAAACAACAAACCACAAGTTTTGGCTCCCTCTACAAATGCTTGATATGTCATATTCTCAGCATTGCAGAATTGTTCAGGGCAACCTGTAATTTCTAAACCATCATCTAAAAGTTCAAAAGTAAATGTATTATATAATGTGACTGCGAGTCCTGCCACATCAAATCCAGGACCTAAGTTTGCACTTGTCGCAGGAACTTTGACTTTCACTTTCATAATTATAACTCCTTAATTTGATCACCAATAAAGTCAATGATTGTTTCTTTATCAATAACCTTTTTGTGTAGTACTTCTCTATCTTTAATACCTTGTAAAGGTGTAGGAATAGCAACTTTTGTTTTTTCATTTAATGCATCAATAGCTTCATATTCATCCAAGATTCCTCCTGTAACCGCCTGGTATACAGAACTAGGGAACTTATATGGTGAAGCTGTAGATAAGAGAATTGTTTTTGTTTGATCATTTGTTTGTTTTTGATATTCTTTATATACACCATAACCCACTGCTGTATGTGTATCTAATAAATAACCTGTCTCTTTATAACAACTTCCAATCGTATCTAATACATTAGTTTCATTTAACCAACCAGCAGCAAAGTTTTCTTGAACCTTTGCAAAGATATCATTATCCACTTTATAAACACCTGTTTCATTTAATTGTTGCATATATGAATTTACCTTAGATGCATCTTGACATAAAAAGTAAACCAATCTTTCTAGATTGCTTGAAACTAAGATATCCATAGCAGGGGCATTTGTTTTATAGAATTCTCTATTGGCATCATATTGTCCAGTTTGAAAGAAATCAGTTAGAATATTATTTTTATTAGAAGCAATAATAAATTTTTGAATTGGCAATCCCATATTTTTAGCAATATAACCTGCTAAACAATTACCAAAGTTACCACTAGGAATCGTAAAATTAATTTCATCTCCTAATTTAATTTCTTTTTGATTAACTAAAGTTAAATATGAATAGAAATAATAAACAATTTGTGGAATTAATCTTCCAATATTAATTGAGTTTGCAGATGAAAGGAAAACATTATGCTGATGACATAAGTCTTTTAATTCTTGAGAGTTAAAAGCTTTTTTAACGGCAGTTTGGGCATCATCAAAATTCCCTCTAATTCCAATAACATCGACATTATCTCCAGTTTGTGTAATCATTTGTTGTTTTTGGATAGGTGAAACACCATCAATTGGATAAAAAACTTTGATACAAGTTCCTTTCACATCCTTAAACCCTTCTAAAGCAGCCTTCCCAGTATCACCAGAAGTTGCTGCTAAAATCATCACTTCCCTATTTTCACCTTTTTGTTTTAAAGAGAAAGTCATAAAATGTGGCAATAATGACAATGCCATATCTTTAAATGCCGCTGTTGGGCCTTGGAATAATTCAGCAACATAAACATCGCCTGCTTTTTCAACAGGAACAACATCTTTTGGAAACAATCCATCACCATAAGCCTTCTGACAAAGTTTACGAATATCTTCCTTCACATCATCTGGTGTAAAAGTTGAAATAATCTCAGTTGCCATATCTACATAGTTCATATGAAGCAATGCTTTTAAATCTTTTTGATCTACGTCAAATTCAGGAACAAGCAGTCCCCCATCACTTCCAATTCCTTGTAAAATAGCTTCATAAAAATTTAATGGCTTTTGATCTCCTCTTGTACTTAAATACATTTTCTCTTTCATTTTAACTCCCCCAATCAATTATTTGTCTAATTGTATACAATTTTATTTTGTAAGTCAATATTATTAGAAAAAATCTACATTATATCTTTATTATTTATGAATTATACCAATTTGATTCCTATCAAAGAATGTATATTCCTATATAGTTTATACGTTTTAACATATCAATCTTTCATATAATGTTTATTGTTTTTAATTCTCAAAAGCAATAAAATAAACATACCTAAAAAACTCAAAACAATTAAATAATTTTCAGGAACATGATTCGTGAGTGCTATATAAATAGTCATAAGTAATGAAAGACATCCCCACCCCATAAATATAAGTCCTTCTCTTAAACAAAAGTCCTTAATATTTGCTTCATCAATACTTATTTTCTTTGCATAAGGTATTTTATGTGCGCAAAGTATATAAATACCATATATAAATGCAATATCACCTAAATATAATGCTGCAGAAACTATGATTTTCAATCGGTCCATGTTCATCATCCCTTCCATTGAAATTATAGCATGAATTCATTTCCATTCAAAAATATTCTTATCATTCATGATTATTTTGACTAACGCTCCTGAATAGACTATAATAGGTAAAAATATCTAAGGGGGAGAATTCTATGAGCAAGATGATTATACCAGAAGACTATAAACCTCATTTGAACTTAATCGAAACAGAAGTTGCTATTAAAATGATTAAGGATACTTTTGAGAGAAGACTTGCAGAACAATTACGTTTAACACGTGTATCAGCACCATTATTTTTATTAAAAAATACAGGTTTAAATGATAATTTAAATGGGATAGAGAAACCTGTATCTTTTACATCATTTGAATTAAATCATGATGATGAGATAGAAATTATTCATTCATTAGCAAAATGGAAAAGAGATGCGTTACACCGTTATGGTTTTGAAAAACATACTGGTTTATATACTGATATGAATGCAATTAGAAAAGATGAAGAATTAGATAACATTCATTCTATGTATGTAGATCAATGGGATTGGGAATATGTCATTTCTGAAGTTGATAGAACTTTAGATTATTTTAAAGCAATTGTATCAAAGATTTACAATGCTTTATTAGATGTAGAATTCTTAATGATTAGACACTATCCACAATTAGGAGAATCTATTTTGCCTGATGAAATCTTCTTTATAACTTCTCAGGAATTAGAAGATAAATATCCAGATTTAACGCCTAAGCAAAGAGAAAGAATGATTACGAAAGAACATAAAGCTGTTTGTATACTTCAAATTGGTGATATCCTTAAATCTGGTCATAAACATGATGGACGTGCACCTGATTATGATGACTGGTCATTAAATGGAGATATTCTTGTCTACAATACACAGTTAGATGATGCATTAGAAATCTCAAGTATGGGTATTCGTGTTGATGATAAAGCATTAAAAGAGCAATTAACAAAAGCTCATGCAAATGATCGTTTAGAATTACCTTACCATCAAAATATTATCAATCATGTTTTACCACTCAGTATTGGTGGTGGGATTGGTCAAAGTCGTTTATGTATGTTCTTTTTAAGAAAGGCTCATATTGGCGAAGTTCAAGCTTCTTTATGGGACGAAGATACAATGAAACAATGCGCTGATCATGATATCCATTTATTATAACGATATTCCTAAGAATATCGTTTTTTCACACAATTTACATACATTCATATTATAGTAAAACTAAACTGTAATCACCCACAGATAACTAGGTCAGTAGAAAGGAGAAGGTGTACTATAAGTGACTAATGAAATGAGTCATTTATAATATACCAGAGATGAATATGCATTTAATTGATTTTATGAATGAAGATATTAAAAAGAAGCTTATTAAAAAAACGTATAAAAAGAAAGAGACTATTCTTTTTGCTGAGCAAGAAAATGAATATGTAATTCTTATGATTGACGGTATTGCAGAAGCATTCATCTTAAATGTGAAAGGAAACATCTCAACTATTCATCTTTATAGAAGTGGTAGTTTTTTTGGAGAAATGGAACAATTTAATGATGGGAAAAAACCCGTTGAAATTGTCGCTTTCACAGATTGTAATGTATATAAACTTCATAGAGATGATTTTTTAAACTGGTTAAGGGGAGATTTTGAAGCTACAAAATTTCTGATTCGAGAAATATCTAGTAAATTAGTTTTAAATGCTGAATTAATTGAAGAATTATCATCTTTAAGTGTGAAAGAACGACTTCTGAGGTGTATATCTTTACACTATTATAGAAGTGAATTAAATCTGCTTACCAAAAAACAGCTTGCTAGCGAAGTAAACGCTCCAATTAGAAGCATTAATCGTGCTATAAATGAATGTGTACAAGAACATCTCATTGCTTATGAAAACAAAAGATTTAGTGTAATTAATCAGCAAGAGGTATTAAAGAATCTTCCTACAACATAAGTATAATTTCAAAAAAGTATTGGATAATAATTATTCAATATTTTTTTATTTCGGGTCAAGTGACCTATTTTTTTTATTTCTTCATTATATAATATTCCTATGCATAATTATGTTGGATTGATAGTTAATAAAAGAAAGTGAGAGGTGTTATATTATGACTAAAACACAACAGGAAATGATACAAAAGGTATTAGAATTTTCAAAAAGAGATAGTAGAATAATAGGACTTGCAATTAGTGGTTCTTATATCACAAAATCGCTAGATGAGTATTCTGATTTGGATTTTCTAATTGTAGTAGATGATAAATCCTATGAAGAAGTTATCGAAGAGAGATTACTTATTGTCGAACAGTTTGGAACATTAGTTTCTGCTTTTACTGGCGAACATGTTGGAGAACCTCGATTGATAATTTCCCTCTATGATTCCCCTATTCTTCATGTTGATTTTAAGTTTACAACCTTAGATGGTTTACTAGATAGGGTTGAAGATTCAGCTATTCTCTATGAAGAAAACAACTGCATAACAAAAATTTATTCTAAAAAAGAAGCACACTTCCCAACTCCAGACTTACAGTGGATTGAAGATAGATTTTGGATTTGGGTTCATTACGCTTGTACGAAGATTGGACGTAGAGAACTATTTGAAACAATTGATTTTTTATCTTTTTTAAGACAATCAGTACTTGCCCCATTAATACAGCTTCTCTTAGGTAAATTACCTCGTGGAGTTAGAAAAATTGAATTAGACGCACCCCAATATATTGAAGCATTAGAAAGGACGGTTGCTACTCATGAATATGAAAGCTGCGTTAATGCATTGCAGGCTACTATCAATCTGTATCTTGAGTTAAGAGAAGAATTATCACAAAGTCCTATTGTCAAAAAGGTTGAAGCTGAAAGAGTTGCATTACAGTATTTTCAAGATTTACTCAAAAATTATTTTGAAAGTAACAGTATGGAGGATAACTATGAGTGATATTTTAAGTAGAATTACAAATAAAATTGGGGATAAGAATATAGTTGATAAGTTATCAGCTCTATCAAAATCAGATTTGAACTCACTTCTCTTAGAAGTGTTTGATAGACAAGCAAATACTTTAACTGCAACTGATATTCTAAAGTCATACCAACTAAATAGATTTACTTTCCCTAGCAGTATGGATCCAGAAGAAATTCATACTTTGGAATCAAAATTATTGAGAAAAGCACGCAATATGGATATCAAGACGATTATGCTTTCTCCCTCTGCTCCATTAGGTAGCTGTAGCGTTTTTGGCTCTGTAGATCAATATAACGTAGTAAGTGCTCTACGAGGGACAGAAACACTTTCAGACCCCTCAAATATGTTAGCAATAATTATTGCTGATAAGTTAAAAAGAAAAGAAGAAAATAATACAATACCTATCCACATGGCTACTACTGCTAGGGTAATAAGAGCACAAAATTTTGAGGGTAAAGGTTTATATTCACATTTTGGCTTATATTGTATGGTTTCATCTGGTATAGATACAGGGTCTTACACTTGTGAAAAAATGTTGTTAGAAAAGCACTTAAACTATTATAAAGATATATTAAGTGAAATAGAAAATGTTCATTTATCTATTACTCTACGCAAAAGAAACGGATACAAAGATAATGACAGATTTTTCGACAGAATGGTTGAAACTATCAAACTTATTTTTCCTAATATAGAGTTATCAATTGATAATGAAGATGTTGATAATAATTATTATAAAGGTATCAATTTCAAATTATCAGTCAAACAAGGAAATGAAACCGTTGAAGTGGCTGACGGTGGATTTGTTGACTGGACTTATCAAATGCTTGGAAATAAAAAAGAACGCTGTTTGATAAGTGGTATTGGCTTAGAAAGATTTCTTGTAGCTGTTTCATAAAAAGAGAAGAAAAATGCAACTTATAGAGTGGAATTACCGATTTAGTTGAGTTTGCGAATGATAAAGAAATTGCAAAGAATCTTTGTGACAACTTCCCCCACCCTTATAGGGAGCAAAACGCTAGAGATTTTATTAGTTTTTGTTTGGCAACTTTTTGTCAAGATTTTTATAGTTGTACGTATGCAAATGGTTATTAAGAATTTCTTGAGCAATGCTATTAAGCATACACCAAAAAATAAACATATTTATATTGTATATAATGAGAATATTATATCTATTGAAAATGAAGGAGAATTCATTTCAGTAGATCAAATGAATAGAATATGGGATACATATGTCTCAAGTGATCGTGAAGGGACAGGTCTAGGACTAGCTATTTGCAAAACAATTTTAGATCTTCATCATTATGGATATTATGTAGAAAATACATCAAGAGGTGTAAAGTTTACAATCACTATAAACAAAAAGTCCTGTTAAGGGACTTTTATTGTTATGTCAAATCTTAGCGTTTTTTCTTGCATGATAGAGATAACTCCACTATAATTAAATATCATGGAGGTGTTTTGTGATGAATAAAATTGTAGGTATTCTTTTACCATATTTGATAATTATTTTTATAAGTATTATGCAATTTGTAACAATACCACAAAAGCTTGTGTTTGAAGCACTCGTTATAGGAATTACCATTGGTTTATGGTTTTTATGTTTACAAAAATCGGAAGGGACTGTTATGATGAAATTAGGCATGATTTTAAGCCTTGTTATTTTTGCTGTAGCTACAATTCTAGGTATTTCAAATCTTCATTTAGATATTCTCACAGATTTTACACCTATCCTTGCACTCATATCAGGATGTGAATGTATAGGATTATATATAGTTTCTCAAAATAAAACGACATTATCTATGTCATATAAATATTCCTATAAAAACAAGAGAAGAAGATATTTTTAAAGATACAATCTGTATCTTTTTTATTTATAAATTGAAAGCTAGGAATTAGCTTGCGACAAGTAATAGCTATTTCTAAGATACAATAATGATGTTGCTGGAACTCCACAATAGAGGAGATCATAGACATGTTAATTGAAGTGATTATATCTTCACTCATAACTATTGTAACATCTGTAATTACGGGTATATTGGTAGATTGCATATGTAAGCGGCTGAATAGGAAGTGAGTATAATAACCAGGAATAAGCACAAAAAAACCAGAAGTAACCACTTCTGTTTTTTCCTTTGCCATGTTATCCATGACTATATCTTCATCACTAGGATAATACTATAATTCTAGTGATAATTCAAGTATGCCATTATCTATTCCCTTTCATTCATTACTGATAAAAAGAAGTTAATTAAAATTCTACCCCTTTTGAAATATGTAAATAATAAACAATAGCTTTAATATCTTGCTTATACATATCTTTAAGGACTCTTTGATAGTAATTTAATTGAACTTTATGTTTTTCAATTAATGCATCTTCACTATTATTTTTAGAAATACGATCTGTTTTATAATCAAGGACATAGAGTTGATCTTTATAGACAAAAACTAAGTCAAAAATACCATGTATAACTTGATCAAGATTTTTATCATAATATGAAAATGGTTTCTCTTTATAAATATAAGATGCTTCTTTAATCATTTGATAATAATCACTATGGATAAAACCATATATTTGGTCTTGATAGGCAAGTAAAACTTGTCTACCATCTTCATTATATAAATGGTTTTCATATAACTGATTAATCAGTTGTTCAATATGATCTTCCTGGAAAGACAAATGACTTAATAAAAGATGGACAAGTGTTCCTTTGTCAGTAGCTGTCATTAATGCTGTTTCTTCATCCTTAGCCAATGATAAATAATGATCATCAGCAATCGCTTGAAGTTGAGTAACAGACATTGTTTTTGGTTTTTCTAAATCAAATGGATATTTGAAAGAACGATAGTGTTCTTGTATAGTTCCATTCATTGTTAAACTTTCTTTTTGGCGTTTTGGAATAGACTGTTCTATTGTTTGATCATCGGTTAGGAATAAACAAAACATAGCATGCTCAGTTGAATCAAGTGTCATTTGTTTTTCAAAATGATACTTTTTTAATAATTGTGCTCTTTGTTTGAGTTGTTCAATTTGTAGACATTGTTCAATAATCTGAGGATGACGTAGAATTGATGAGAGTGTCCATGATAAGTAGTTATTTGTTTTACGTAAACGGTCATATAATAAGATGGTACCAGCATTTTCACGATGATAGATATCGGGACTTTCATTAACCAATAGTTTTTCTTGCAAGGCTGCAATCTCATCAATACTTTTAAGCACACCTGTCAGGATTAATTTATGAGAAGCACGAGTTAATGCAACATAAAAAATACGCATTTCTTCATTAATAGATTCATCTAACTGACGTCTCGCTATCATATTTCTATAACAATTCTCATATTCAATAATCAAATTATTAAGATTCTCTGTGTTTTTTCTCATACGAGGCTTTAATGCGATCCCCAAACGCTTATCTATCATCATTCTTTCTTTACTATCTTGAGTGTTAAATTGTTTATGCATATTACATACAAAAACAATTGGAAATTCTAAACCTTTAGATTTATGAATTGTCATGAACTCAACAACATTATCACTTTCCGAAGATGACTGTGCAGGTGCAAAGTCTGATGAATTTTTTAATGTTTCAATTAACTCAGCAAGATAAGGATTCTGTTCTTGAGTCTGAAGAACAATCTCTAAAAATAAATCAAGATTTGATTTACGTTGTGAACCATTAATAAGCTTTGAAACAAAGAGTGGGTAATCAGTTAAACGATAAATTTCTTTTAAAACCTCATAAGGTGAATGAGTATAACTATATAATCTCAGTTCATTAAATATATCTAAGAAGTCAATAACACGTTTATCAGAAGATAAACTTAAACATTCATAAAGAGATATCTCTTTATGATCAGTTCTCAGTTTTGCAATTGTTTCCATATCAATATTGCTCATTGTATATGGCTGTCTTAAAATACTTAACAAAGCAATATCATCATATGGATGAGCCAATCCCTGTAAAAAAGTCATCATATTTTCTATCTCATTAGAATTCATAAGACCTTGTGATAAAACAATATGATTTGGAATTTGATATAAATCAAAAACCTTTTTAAAGGTTAAGAAGGAAACTGTTGAACGCATTAAAACAACCATATCCTTAAAATCAACAGGTTTATTTTGAATTTTCATTTCTTGCTTAAGTTTTAGTATTTTTTGAGCAACCATATGTGCCTCATATTGTTCTTTATCTAAAGAAGAAGCTGGATTATAGATATCAATAAGGATTTCAGTAGCAAGATGTTTTTCAGAGAAAAATCGGGTTCTTGCGCTTTCCTTTTGATTGTTTTCTTTCCCTACATAATCATAATTAAGTCTTGCACTATCATCTAGATAATACTCTAAACCACCAATATCTTTATCCATAATTTGATTAAAAATATAATTAATAGAATCTAAAACAATCTTAGAAGATCTATAATTAAACACCAAATCAATTCTTCTCGTATGAGTCTTTTGACAGTCTTCATCAGACAATGAGAATGTGTCATATTTATCAGAGAAGATTTGTGGATCAGCCTGTCTAAATCGATAAATTGATTGCTTCATGTCTCCAACCATAAACAAAGGAATAGCTGGTTGCTGATATTCAGATATCTTTAATAATAATGATTCTTGGATTTGGTTAGTATCTTGATATTCATCTACCATAATTTCTTTTAAACGATGATACAACACATCAACGATACCATATTGAGGTTCTAATAATTGATGAGCATATCTTTCTAAATCAGAGAAATCTAATTGGTTTAATTGTTTCTTTCTTTCTTGATAAGCATTCTGAAATTGATTGAGTAAATGACCTTCACTGATTAATATATCAATAGCTTGATAACTTATTTGGAGTTTTCTTACAAAATCATCTGGATCCTCTTCTAAATATGTCTTCACAGATTTATTATAAGACAAAAGAATATCTGTTTTCATTTTTGTAAATGTTTTTTTTGTATCTGGATCAATTTCTTTCCAGTTCATATTATAAGCTTTAGGTACTGATGAAGAAGCCATGCTTACCAATGTATCATATGTAATGGGTTGTGAAAAAACTTTGATTCTTTCATCCAAATAATCATAATATGCTTCAAAGGGAATTGGTAATTCTTGATTCTTTTCAGTTTGTTCGTCAGGTCTTTCATAAAAATCTGTGAGATTATGATTTTCAGCATAATATTTAAGTTCAATTAATTTATTTAAAGCCAAAACACTTTCATTATAAAAGATCTGTTTGAGATATGGAAATAATGGCCATTCTTCTAAAGCCGATGAGAGAGTATCATAATTCTGTTTCTTCATATGGTCAACAAAACCATAAAAATCATCAATAGAATGTGAAAGTTCATCAATGGACAATAATAAAGAAGAAAAAGCATCAAGAGAATAACCAGGAAAATATAATGATAAAAATTCTTTTATATGCTCTTCAAGAATCCATTTCTCTAAACATTCTTGAAGAACTGCTTTTTTAATCATTGATGGATCACTATTAATTTCAAAGCCAGGCATGACATTAACAAGATAACCATATTTCATTAATAACAAATTACAAAACCCATGAAAGTTAGTCATATAAGCATGAGGAAGATTAAGAATTTGTTTTTCTAAATGTTCTTTTAAAGTTAAATCTATATCAGTCGAAACAAGTTGATGAAGTTCTTCTGATAACCTTTGTTTCATCTCATTACCAGCAGCCTGAGTGAAAGTTAAAACAAGGAAATCAAAAATTTCATAACCTTCTTTTAAAAGTTCAACAATTCGACTCACTAAGATTTTTGTTTTTCCACTACCAGCAGGAGCACTGACAAGAATAGATGCATCTCTTTGCTGGATAGCTTTTAATTGTCCTTCATTAAACGGCATCTTCTTCCCCTCCTAATATTGATTGAATATCTAAAAACTTAACCATATCATAATCATTATAAAAGACATCAAAACCGCAGACACTATGATATGGGCAATAACGACATGGATTGACTATCGCATGAGTTGCACTCTGATCACTTCCTTTAGGAGTGATCGTTATACATCCCTCTAACATTTTTTGATAAAGTGTATAAATATGTTTCTCAATTTCTTCTAATAATCGCTTAAGTTGTTTTGGTGTCAAAATTTGTCCTTTATATTCATTTCTAGATTTTACATAAGTGACGTTAATAATATCTGATTTTTTATCAAAATTTGGATCCATTGCTGAAATAACAGTATGACTTTCATCATCAACAACATAACCACCAAAACGATATTGTTTATAAAACTCATTTTCATCAACTGGTTCACTCATATTCTGATTCACAGAAAGTATCCTTTTTTTGGTGTTGAAATATAAAACAGCACCTGGATCTTTTTGATAAAGTTCAGTGACCATTTTTAAGTATAATAACATTTGAATATGAAATCCCTGAATCGCAAGATTAATATCAATATCTTTGGCACTTGATTTATAATCAATAATAGAAACATAGTTTTGATATTGATCAATTCTATCAACGAATCCTTTAAAATGCATCCCCTGTATATCATGTTGAACTTTCTTTTCTTTATCATGGAGTTGAAATTGTGAAATCTTTAATTGTCTTTTTAAGACTGTTAAAGTCATTTCTAAATCTTTCTTAAGTTGTTCAATAAAATATTGATTAATATGAGAATTGGAAATCTTTGTTTGGAGATTTTCATCTTGTAAAATATAATTATCAACTATAGTTCCTATATCAACTTGTTGATCTATATTAATAGAAAGAACATAGTGAACAAGACTACCCAATTCATTAGGCAGCAATTGTGACTCTTTTGTAGGATATATACCTAATCCATATTGAACAAAATACTGAAAAGGACATTTATTGTAAGTTTCAATTTGACTAACAGACAGAGTAGGACTATAAAGTTTTTCTACAGTTTCTCTAGATAATTGTACAGGCTGATTATGTGAATGTATATAATCTTGAATATTTTTGTTAAGCAATTCTTTTTCAGTAATAAGCCCACCTGAAAGATAATAATCATCCAAAGGTAAATAGTTGAGTTCAAAAGCGGGATGTAATGTCAATAGATTTTCCAATTCTTTATATAGTGATGATTGTAATAGTGTTTCTCCTGAGAGTGTTTGTTTACAATATGAAAAAGTCATACTTATAGCAGGCTGGAGTAAAGCTTTTAAGATATCATTATGATGAGCTCCTAGTTGTTCAGTTGTATTGAGAGGCGTCGTGATTTGGAACTTTCTCAATAATTGAATATCTTCATCTAACAATAAACCAGTATCTTTAATAAGTGCAGGGAAAATTGTTTCATTTAAACCTAAGAAAAAGATATGTTTTGGTTGTGCTGTTTTGACCTTATCGATTGTACATATTTTTATTTGGTCTAATGTATTAGACTTTTCCTGATGGTTATGAATATAAGTCGCTGTAAAGAATTCTTTAAATTCTTGAGCTGTTATTATATCAAAATAATCAAAAAGACTTTCTAAATATTCATAATAATCTTTTTCTAATTCTTCTTGATGAAGCTGATGAGCAATATCGCTTATTGAAGAATCTGGGATACAATCAAGAGCTGATATTATTTTTTGATAACTTTTATCATATACACATGAAGATGTCATAGATAATGAATGGGGGATGTTGAGAACTGTTAGAGTATCTACTAATAAATGAATATAAGATGAATTAGGATAAACAATCATAAAATCCTGGTAGTGTAGCCCTTCATCAACAATTTTTTGTTGAATTGAATATATGACTCTTTTCACTTCTTGATGTGGAGTTGGTGCAATAAATGTAAAATAATGTTCATTTGTAGAAGAGACTGTATTTTTTTGAGTAAAAAGATATTCAGATATATGAGTTGGTTCATTGAGTGTTAATGCTTCTTTGCATAATTCATGAAAAGGAAGATTCATAAGACGCTGGTCAGGTTGATGTGTGTAAAGTAGAGTTATATCATTTTGTATTGCAAGCTGATGGATAAGGGTTTGTTTTACTGCTTCAATATGATGATCTGCTTCTATGTAGATATGCTGATAAGATGAATACAAATCTTGTTGATTTAAGAAACCTTCAGCTGTTATATGAGTGAATTCATCACAGTGTTCTTTGAGGGCTTTATATAAATGAATAAAATCTTTGAGTTTAAGATTTTTAATAATGTCTTGTGAATAATCAGTTTGATTCAGATCATAGGCTTTTATTAAAGGAATAAACTTATCAATTAATGGATATGGCTGATCGTTGCTAAAACAATGGAATTTATCAGTATTTAAGATATCACGAAGATAATAAACCCATTCAGTATGTGTCAAAACATGATGTTTTGTTAAATGATTTTCAACAATCAACTGTTGAATAAATTTTGACCAAGACATAATCTCAATGTTAACGAGATAATGAGTATGTTGAAAAAATAACTGTTCAACAATATCTGGATCCTCAGCAATAAAAAGATATATTTCAAAGGGATGTTGCATCGCTTTTTCATAACATTCTTTAACCATTTCTTTTAATTTATAAGAATAATTTAAACCATTAATGACACGCATATGACTCACCTCCTGTTTATTATACATGAAAATGGGCAGAAAGAAAAAGGAAGTTTATAAATAAAGTGAATAAGAAAATGACCTGAGGTTGTTCAATTCTAGATAAAGAAAAACCAAGTTTTTTTCCTTGGCTTTTCAGGTTTATAATTTTTCACATTCTTCTAACCAGGCGTTGACATTGACATCGCTTGGCATTCTTAGATCTCCTCTTGGACTTAAAGCAACACTACCAACTTTCGGTCCATCAGGAATACAAGAGCGTTTAAATTGCTGTGTAAAGAAACGACGATAGAATAATGTTAGCCATTTTTTGATTGTTTCCTGATCATATTTTTCTTGATATGCCAAACAGGCAATACGATAAAGTTTACGAGGCTCATAATGAAATCTGACATGATGATATAAGAAGAAATCATGAAGTTCATATGGACCTACAATATCTTCTGTCTTTTGTACGATTTCGTTATCTTTGGCAGGTAATAATTCGGGTGAAACAGGTGTATCTAAAATATCTTGTAAAACAGATTCTAGTGGCTGACCTTTATAGAGTGTTGAAACATAGTCAACCAAATACCTAACTAATGTTTTTGGAACTGAGACATTGACTGCATACATACTCATATGATCACCATTATATGTTGACCAACCTAAAGCAACTTCAGATAAATCTCCAGTCCCAATAACAATACCACCTTCTTGATTAGCAATATCCATAAGAACTTGAGTTCTTTCTCTTGCTTGTGAATTTTCATAAGTCACATCATGGACATTTTCATCATGATGAATATCTTTAAAATGTTGTTTAACAGCTGCAGTAATATCAACAGTTAATGAAGTAACTTTTAATTCTTCCATCATTTTTAAGGCATTGTTTTTAGTTCTTGAGGTTGTACCAAAACAAGGCATTGTAACAGCGATGATATCCTGTGATGGATAACCTAATTTCTTGTAAGCCATACTTGCAACAAGGAGAGCAAGTGTTGAATCTAGTCCTCCTGATATACCAATCACAACTTTTTGAATATGAGCAGCTTTTAATCTTTGAATTAATCCATGCATTTGAATATCAAAGACTTCTTTACAGCGCATTGCACGTTGCTCAGTATCACTAGGCACAAATGGATAAGGATTGTAATAACGTTCTAATTCTAAATCCTCTGTATCTATTTCAAAGGGAATGAAATGATAATGATCATTTCGTGTCTCATAAGTAGACATTTCAATACGTTCACTTACTAATTTATCAAGATCGATGTCTGAATAAATGAGCCCAGTTTCATATTGCACGGATTCTTCTAATAAAGTACCATTCTCAGCAATAATATGATGATTACTGAAAACTACATCAGTTGTTGATTCGCCTAATCCCGCATTACAATAAGCATAGCCACAAATTAACCTTGCGCTATGAGAAGAAACCAAGAGACGACGATAGTCTGACTTAGATGTTAGATCATTGCTTGCTGAAGGATTTAAGATTAAGGTAGCTCCATTTAAGCAATGTTTTGTACTAGGTGGTAAAGGAGCCCACAAGTCTTCACAAATCTCTACTGCAATTTTTAAATGTTCATGATGAAAAGATTCAAAAATAATATCAGTACCAAAAGATATATAGTCTCCATTAATCATAATTTCAGTACATTCTTGAGGTGCACTTGCAAAATGACGTCCCTCATAAAATTCATGATATGTAGGAATATAAGTTTTAGGAATAACACCTAAAATTTCTCCTCCACATAGTGCAATTGCACAATTATATAATTTATTCATATGTATGAAAGGTGCACCAATAACCATAAATAAATCTAATTCATATGTTGCATCCAATATATGTTCGAGTTGTTGAGTGACTTCATTAAGAACACGTTTTTGATAAAATAAATCTTCAATTGTATACCCTGTTAAACAAAGTTCAGGAAAAAGCAGAATCTTTATATGTTCTTCGCTTGCCTTGTGTGCATATTTAATAATTTGATCAGCGTTTGCTTTAACATTTCCTAGTTTCATATCAAAACTTGCACAACCCACTCTCACAAATCCGTCTTTCATAATATCTCCTCCAATTGCATTTATTATAGCATATATTATTAGTATAAACAAAAATAATGTTTGTAGTAATAATGTAGATAATATTTATATATTTTGTTGACAAATATAAACCTCTGTGTTACTGTATTAGTGTATTAATACAGTAAGGAGCGATGGATATGGGTGATTTTCAAGCCAATGTTCCTATCTACTTACAGGTTGTCAATAAATTAAAGTTTAAGATTATGAACGGGACTTTGCAACCTGGTGATAAAATAGCCTCTGTAAGAGAACTAGCTTTAGAGTTAGGAGTCAATCCTAATACAGTACAAAGAGCTTTTGCAGAACTAGAAAGAGAAGGCTTTATTCGTACTGAAAGAGCTGTAGGAAGATATGTGGCAGATAATCAGAAGTTGATTGATGATTGTAAGAATCAGTTAGTTAAAGAAGATGTTCATCAATTTGTTGAACGTATGAAAATGTTAGGGATTAGTAAAGCAGATATCATAAGATATCTTGATGAGGAGGAATAAGTATGGCAGAATTAATTGAGATTCATAATTTAAGTAAGTCATATGGTAAAAAAGAAGTTTTGAAAAATGTTGATTTAAATTTATCAGGAGGGAAAATCATTGGTTTACTTGGACCAAATGGAAGTGGAAAAACAACATTAATTAAGATTTTAAATGGTTTATTAAAAGATTACACAGGTCATATTACGATTGATGGTCAACCAATTGGAGTTCACTCAAAAGAATTAATTTCTTATTTGCCTGATGAACCATATTTTGAAAATTGGATGACAACAACAGATGCTTTAAATCTTTTTAATGATATGTATAAAGATTTTGATCTTAATAAAGCTCTATCATTAATGGAAAGAATGGATTTAGAAAAAGGTGTTAAAATTAAAGAACTTTCTAAAGGAATGAAAGAAAAGTTTCAATTAACACTTGTGATGTCTCGTAAAGCAAAAATCTATATTTTAGATGAACCAATAGGTGGAGTAGATCCAGCTGCAAGAGATCTGATTTTGGATGTTATTTTAAGCAATTATGCAGAAGATGCAATTGTGTTATTATCAACACATTTAATCTCTGATATTGAAAAGATTTTTGATGAAGTTATCTTTATTAAAAAAGGGTTGGTTGTATTGCATGAAGATAGTGAAAGTTTAAGAGAAAAAAGACAAGCTTCGATTGATGAAATCTTTAGGGAGGAATTTAAATGTTAAAATTAATGAAATATGAATTTATTCATTCAATGCGTACCTTCTTTATTGCTTTTGTTGTATTTTTAGCAGGATGCATTTTATTACCATTTTTTATGGATGGATTTCTCACAAGTCTTCCAATTGTATCAGTTGTCTTTGGGTTAGGGTTCTCGTTTTTAATTATTGGTATTTTGTTTGCACTATTTATTAGTATATTTGTTAATTATGATCGTTCTATGTTTAAAAGACCTGGCTACTTGACATTAACATTGCCTGTATCTACGACAGAACTTATTTTATCTAAAGTGTTAACAACAATGATTTGGCTTATTATTGCAATGTTTGTTATGGTTCTTGGTTTTTCTATGATGGCTGTTGTTGTATCGGTTAGAGAAAATGCATTTAATCTTAGTAGTTTCTTTGAATTCTTTAGAATGTTTTTTGAAAGTTTTGTAGAATATTTAACACATTATCCAATTGAATTCTTAAATAATGTTATTATGGTTTTTGCAGAATTATTAATTCTTGTTGGAGGAATCTTCTTCTCTTTAACAATTGTGCGTACAAAATGGTTTAGAAAACATCAATTGATATTTGGAGTCATTATTTATTTTGCAATTAACTTCTTTATAGGCTGGCTATCAGGAGTGTTATTTGGAGATTCAACTTCAACTTTTATGTCAGCTGGAACAGATATTGTGACATTAATAACTAGTAATTTATATTATATTTTATTTGGGGTTCTCTTTACAATTGGAACAATTTATATAATTGATCATCATATTGAAATTGAATAAAAAATAAAGGTCATCTCGCGATGACCTTTTAACATTTCTTTTGAATAAAATAATAAAGTGTAAAAAACAGCAAGGCTGCAATACCCATCCCTACTGAAAAACTTGATGAAAAAGCATAAGGAGAAGCAGCTTCTATAAATAAACTTATAACAATGATACCAACAGTTATAAATCCAATCCATTTTGCTTGATTATCCTTTACTAAATAAATAGGTGCAAGAATTAAACAGATTGAAATGATAATAGCAGGAATTAAAGTTAAAAAAGGTATTGAATTAAATAAAAGCATAAGTGTGATAGAAAAATAAAAGATTGCTGGTACGAATCCTAAGGCAAAAATGAATGGTTTTAGAATTTTCATATCATCACCTCCTATTTTTAAAATAAAATTCAACTCCTTGTTCTTTATTTTGAACACCATACTCAAAATCATGGAGTTCTAGAATAGAACGACAAATAGCAAGTCCTAAACCACTCCCTTCTTTATCATGAGTTACAAATGTATACCAAATTTGACCAAGTCTATCTTCTAATATCAAGTCTCCATCATTATAAACAGATACTCCATTATCTATATTAATAATAATATTCCCATTTTGATAAGTATGTTTAATAGCATTTGATATAAAATTATGAAGTACTGTTTCAATGAGTTGGCAATCAGCATATATGATTGAATCTTTTTTATGGACAACGACATGTATATTCTTTTTCATAAATAAAATCTCATACTCATCTATAATTTCTGTGACAATGTCCTCTAAATCAAACTTTTGTTTTTTTAATTCTACTTTTCCTGCTTCTAAGCGAGATAAACTTAACATGGATTGAATAAGAGCATTAATTCTTGCTGTTTCTCTATTAATAATATCTAAATACTTTTCTCTTTCTTCATTGTTATCAGTTTCATCAATCAACTCACTATAACCATTAATAATTCCTAATGGCGTTTTCATTTCATGTGTAAACTGATTAATAAAGTCTTTCCTTAATGACTCTAATTCTTTAACTTTATCAATTTCTAAATGTAATTGAACTATATTTTCTTTTAATTGCTTCCTCATGAGATCTATACTATGTGCAAGACTACCAATTTCATCCTTAGATTTTATAACAATAGCATCATCAAATTCTTGATTCGCAATTTTTAAAGCAGCTTGTTCTACTTTTCTAATAGGTTTAGAAATCATATAAGACAATATAAGTGAAATAAATACAGCAATAACAAACGCCATAATATACAACCATATATTTTGATGAAGATACTGTTGAAGAACATAATTATCTAAATTATGAGATACATTAACAATAACACTATGCACACTTGCATCAGATGTATTATTTTTATCCCACCCTAATGCTGAAGCACTTAAAAAGTAATAATTATTCTTAATTTTTTTAATTTCTGTACTATAAATTCCTGTTCCATAGGAAAAATTCATCATTTGTTCTACTTGCGATTTCATTTCATTAACATCTATAATAAACATCTTCTGTGTGACAGGATCTTGTAAAACTCTTTGCCCTTTGATACAAAATTCATTTATATAAGTCTTCTGGTCACTTTGAGAAGCAATTCCAAATGAACTTTTATCCCACTTCAAATAAACAATTTGATTATTTTCTATTCTATAATCTACAGTTATATCTTCATCGCTATTTAAGTGTAGGATCAAATAATCCAATAAACTAAACTTTTGAGATGTAGATAATTGTTCAATTGAAACATATATCCATCCTCCATTTACATTATCTATAATCTGAATATAATTATCCTTATAAGGTGATCCCAATGAATAATCTATGATTTTATGAGGATTATATTGCGAATCTTTAAATGTATGACTTACAATAAAAATACTTGATTGATAAAATTCATAAGTTTTTAGTCTTTCCTTAAATTTTTGAGAATTCACTTTATCTAATATGTCTTGATAACTTAACACGGGGGTGTTTTGCGAAATATCATAAACACGCTTAATGTCGTCCATTTTTTTATTAATATCCTGTGATGTAGATACATTATTTAAATATAACTGTGTTTGTGCATCAATATTTAATTTCATTGAAATTGCTAATATCAATATAAATCCAATCATCATAATAATAAAAATTTTTACACTTATTTTATGTTTCACAATCCTCACCTCCTTTAAATACATATCCAACTTTAAAAACTGTTTGGATATATCCTTGATATTTACCTAGTTTTTTCCTCACTTTTTTAATGTAAGTATCAACTGCTCTCGCATCTCCATAATAATCATAACCCCATAAAGCGTCTAAAATCTGTTCACGAGATAAGAGTTGATAAGCATTCTTAGTTAAATATTCTAATAAAAGATATTCTTTATGTGTTAAAGATAATTCCTCATTCTCTAGCCAAACTTGATGATTCAAATAATCGATATTTAATTTTCCAAAATTCTTTGTTTCACTTTGTGTATTTTGCTGTCTTTTACATATTGCTAAACACTTTGCATAAAGAACTGAAGGTAAAAATGGTTTAGATATGTAATCATCTCCCCCATATTGAAAAGCTTTTAATTGATTTTCTTCTTCACTTAATGCACTCATAAAAACAATAGGACATTGAGAACTTTGTCTAATTTGATAACATACTTCATAGCCATCAATACCAGGCATCATAATATCTAATAAAATAAGATCAGTAGAATTATTTAGCTTTGATAATCCATCAAATCCATCTATTGCTTCAATGATCACTATATCCCTCTTTTTAAAATATGTTTTGATTATAGAACGAATATCAATATCATCTTCTATTAATAAAATAGTATACATCATCCCTACCTCCTATCTTTATTGTATAGTTGACCTGTGTAAAATTTGTGTAAAAGAAAAAGGTTGGAATCCAACCCTTTACTCACCAATCATTTCTAACACGGCCTTATGGAAAACCTCAGTTTTACTTGCAGCATCTTCTGCATTATGACCTTTAATAGAGAAATAGAATTTACATTTTGGTTCTGTTCCACTTGGTCTAGCAGCAATCCAAGAACCATCTTCCAGATAATATTTTAACACATTAGATTTTGGTAAATCAATTGTCACTTCATTTCCATCTTCATAGCGAATACTTGCTTGATAATCTTCACTAGCAACCACTTTGACATTGGCAATTGTAGTTGGAGCTTCTTTTCTTAGATTATCCATAATCTCTTTAATACGAGCAGCTCCTGCAGCTCCTGCTTTAGATAAAGCAATTTGCGTTTCTTTGAATGTTCCATGTTTTTCATAGAGTTCATTTAAGACATCAACTAAATCTTTACCTTGTTTCTTATAATAATTACCAGCTTCAGCAGCAGTTAAAACCGCCTGAACAGCATCTTTATCTCTTACAAAATCTTTGATCACACAACCATAAGACTCTTCATATCCAAAGACAAATTGTTTTTCACCAGTCTTTTCATATTTTCTAATCTTATCCCCAATAAATTTAAATCCAGTTAATGTTTTTTCCACATCAACACCATAACTTCTTGCTACCAATTCACCTAAATCAGAAGTGACAATTGTATTATACATCACTGCATTATCAGGCAACGTTCCTTTTTCTTTCATTTGACTTAAAATATACTCCAAATAAACAGCAGCAGATTGATTACCACTCATTAAAACATACTTGCCATCATGTTTTGCAACAACACCCAATCTATCTCCATCAGGATCACAAATAACTACAACATCCGCTCCAACTTCTTTAGCCTTGATAATAGCCAGTTCATAAGCCATATCGACTTCAGGGTTAGGAGATTTTGTATTTGTATAATCTGGGTCAGGAGCACATTGTGCCAATACAGGCACTACATCGTATCCTAAACGTCCTAAACATTCTCTAACAGGAATATTACTTGTTCCATGTTGTGGTGAGAAAACAATCTTAAACCCACTCTTATCCATACCTGGATTAATCTCAATACCCATAACTTCTTTATAATAAGCTTCATCAACTTCTTCACCAATCCAAGTCATATATGGATAAGCTTCTTCATTACTACAAACTTCTACACCCAATTCATCTTCAACTTCATTAACGTACTTAACAACAATATCTCCCCATTCTGGAATCAATTGACAACCTGTATCATCATAAACCTTATACCCATTATACTCTTTAGGATTATGTGATGCTGTAATCATAATACCTCCTGCGCATTTTAAAAACCTAACTGCATAAGATAATTCTGGTGTTGGTCTTAAACTTTCAAAGATATATGATTTGATTCCAAACGTTGCTAAAACTTTTGCACTTTCAACTGCAAATCGATATGACATGTGTCTATTATCATAACCAATAGCTACGCCTCTCTCCTTACCGTTTTCTAAACCTAAAATATACTTAGCAAATCCAACATTTGCTTTTCTTATTGTGTAAATATTCATACGGTTCGTTCCTGCTCCAAGTATTCCTCTCATCCCAGCAGTTCCAAATTCTAAATCAGTGTAGAAAGCATCTTCTTTTTCTTTTTCATTCATTGCAATTAACTCTGCTTTTAATGATGGATCTAATGTTTCACAATTGAACCATCTTTCATAATTTGTATTGTAATCCATATCTATTCACCTCTTAGTTTAATTATATCAAAGCTTATAATTGAAAGCCATAAAAATAACATGATAAATAAAAACATTTTTCTTAAACCTCCATTTATACATTTCTATCAATATATATTTGTAACTCCATCACTTCGTTCGTGTCTAAGACCTAATTAACAGTTTAAGAACCTTTATTTTCCTCTTCTCATCACATCTGCATATTCCCCATTCACACATTTCCTTAATTCTTCTGGAGCTATTATCACTTGCAACCCACGTTTTCCAGCACTAACTGCAACTTTGTTCATATGGCTCATGTCTTCTTGAAAATATGTTTTAAATGTCCTTTTCATTCCAATAGGCGAACACCCACCACGGATATATCCTGTTACATTGAATAAATCTTTTTGATGGATCATTGATACACTCTTATGCCCACTAACCTTCGCAAGTTTTTTTAAATCAATCTCTTCTAATATCGGAATACAACAAACAAGATACCCATTATGACAACTTAAAACTAAGGTCTTATAAATTTCATCTGCCTGTAAATCAACTTGTGAAACTATATACTGCCCGCTTAGATGTTCATCATCATAATCATATTCTCTTGTTTCATAATCAATATGTTTTTGCTCAAGTATTCTTAATACATTTGTTTTGACTTTCTTCATTATTTACACCTACTTATCTTGCTTTTTACATTACCTTCATTATAATATTGATAAGATAAAAACGAAAGCATTAGGGAGAAAAAATATGTATTCAAAGAGATTTATAAGATTATTGATATCTATGCCTGTTTTTGCATTTGGAGCAACATTAAGTATCCAATCAGGAATTGGTGTTAATGCATGGGATACATTTGCATTAGGTATAACAAATGTATTACCTATTCAATATGGTACCGTTGTATTATTAACTGGTATATTTGTATTGTTCATTGATATTATTCTTAAACAACCCATTGGATTTGGCACATTGTTGGATATTATGATTATTGGTAAAACAACAGATTTATTTTTATCTTTTGAATTTATTCCACAAATAACATCGTTACCGCTTGCAATTATATTACTTATTACTAGTTTATTTATTCAATCTTTTGGTGTCTATTTATATACCAGTGCTGGTTTAAGTGTAGGTCCTCGTGATGCGATGTTAATCGCAATTGCTAAAAAATCAAATCATATGTCTATAGGTACAATTAAAGCCATTATTGAAATAAGTGTTTTTATTATTGGATTTATGCTGGGTGCTCCAGTAGGAATAGGGACTCTTATTTGTGTTTTTGGTATTGGGTTCATTCTACAATTCACATTAAAGATATTCCATTTAGACCTTAGAAAGGTCAAACAAGAAAGTCTATTAGAAACAACAGTGCAAATTTTCTCTAAACAAAAGGTATATGAATAGATGTACTTTTTGTTTAAATTTGTTATAATTTGAAAAAGGATGTGAGGTCATGAATAATAAGGAAAGATTTATTGAAGTTTATAAGAAATATATTCATCGAGAAGGTAGTGATAAATTATTAGAATATTTAATGTCACATAGTTCTGATTTTTTTGATGCACCAGCTAGTGCTAGATATCATGGAAATTACGATGGTGGATTAGTTGAACATAGTTTAAATGTTTATGATTGTCTCAAAGACTATTTAGAAAGAACAAGGGTTAAAACAACTTATGGTTTAAATTATAATGATGAGAGTATTGCTATTGTGGCTTTGTTGCACGATTTGTGCAAGATTAATTGTTATAAAAAAGGAACAAGAAATGTTAAAGAAAATGGTCAATGGAAACAGGTTCCAACATTTGAATACAATGATACTCTACCATATGGACATGGTGAGAAAAGTGTCTATATGATTAGCGGCTATATGCGTTTAACAAGGGAAGAAGCTTTTGCAATTCGCTACCATATGGGCTTTTCAGGTAGTGAAGATGCTCGTAATGTTGGTGCTGCATTTGAGATGTTCCCATTAGCCTTTGCTTTATCAACTGCTGATATGGAAGCCACATATTTTATTGAAGGTAAAAACTAATTTTTCTTATATGTTATAATGGTTCAAACTGTAAAAGGATTGACCATTTTTTATTTTTAACTTTTTACAGAATAAAAAAGAAAAATACAAAAAAAATATGAATATATATAGTAAGAGGCATGATTTTCTTTTCTATATATATTTTCTTTTAGCAATCTTTGTGTTATGATATATCTAGAATATGCCTCTTTCATTTTATTAAGGAGGTATTTATGTATACTGTGACTCATCATAATGTTCTATCAGACACGACACCTGATCCAACTCTTAAGGACTTCTTTAAACGAAAAGATCGTTTTGCTGATCTTATCAACTGTCTTCTCTTTCACGGACAAACTATATTGTACAATGAAAACCTATCTCTCTATGACTCTAATAGTTCTACTGTTTTTCATCATAAAGCTATGAATATCAGTGTCAGCAAAGCCAGAGATATTATAATGAGAGTCAATCATACCGATGCTCCTATATTGATTGGACTTGAAAATCAGCAGACAATTGATTATACCATGCCCTTTCGGATATTAGTTTATGATACGATTACATACAATCAGCAATTTCATATGGTAAACATTACTTCTAGAAAATCATTCTATCCAATACCTGTTGTGACCTGTGTTCTTTACTATGGTGATAAGAAATGGAGACAGCCTTATTCCTTAACAGAAAGAATGGTCATTCCATACATATATAAGTATTTAATAAACGATTGGTATGGACATATCTATGATATTAAGGATATTGATGTCAGTCAGTTAAATCATCCAGATAATATCATGATGATAGAGGCAGTACAAAAGTTCTATCAATGGGATAGGAATTTAGAAAGTCTAAGAGATATGATATTAACAAAGGAAGTCGTAGTTGTTGTAGCAACAGTTATAGGAAACAAGAAATTTGGTATCAAGATACAAAAAGAAGAAAGTGAGGAAATAAATATGTGTGCTGTATTTGATGAATATGTCAAAGAAAGAGAAATGAAGGGAAAAGTTTCACTATTACTTACACTCCTAAAAAGCAAATTTGGAGTCATATCAGATGAATTGATTATGAAATTAGAGAACAGTACAACTGATGAACTTAATCAGGTAACACTTACTATACTGAATGCAAGAACTGAAGAAGATATCATGAATATCTTCAATTAAATAAATAGAATTAAGATCTTATGCTATTCTCATAGGCTGGCATAAGATTTTTTATTTTCAAAATACAATTGTGATAACCGCTTTCTTTATTTTTTCTTAAGAATTTCTTTTCAAAATTAGCCAGTTGAACTTTCAAAAGAATGTGCATAATAACATTGTCAGTAAGGAGTGATGTACAATGCAATATTTAAAGCAAAAGAAAAAAGAATTGAGTTTTATATTCATATGTTTTTTAGTTATGGGTCTCGCATGTTTATTATTATATCAACCACTAATGGATATTCTTAAAGACCCACAAGTTTTACGTACACAGTTACAAAGTTATGGAATTGGTGGACAATTGTTACTTATAGGTATTATGACCTTACAAGTTGTATTTGTTTTTCTACCTGGTGAAATCATTGAAATTATGGCTGGTTTTATCTATGGTCCAATAGTCGGGATGATTATATGTATGATTGGTAGTGCAGTTGGTTCATCAATAATTTATTTATTTGTTAAAAAATGTGGTATACGTTTTATTGATAAACTTATAGGATTAGATAAAGTCAATGAAGTTGAATTTTTAAAAAATAAAGAAAAAAGAAATATATTATGTTTCATTATTTTCTTTATACCTGGTACACCAAAAGATATAATGACTTATTTCATACCGCTCACAGATATGAAATTATCTACATTTTTATTTATTACAACCATAGCAAGAATTCCATCCATTATTACAAGTACAATTGGAGGTCATGCTATTGGTGTAGAAAATTATATATTTTCTATTATAGTCTTTGTAATCACAGCAATAGTTTCATTAATTGGAATTTATATTTATAGAAAAATAACTACAAAGAAAGAGATTGGTTATAATCTTTAGAAATTCTTTCGTTTTAGCCTCTACATTTCTTCTCAGAAATTCAGTATAATAAGGAAGAAAAGTGAGGGATTATGATTATGGAATATAATGTTTTGGTTGTTGAAGATGAAATTGAGATTTGTGATGCAATAGAAATCTATTTAAAAACACAAGGATATCATGTGTATAAAGCAAATAATGGACAAGAGGGATTAAATATTATTTCAAATCAAACAATTCATTTAGCAATTGTTGATATTATGATGCCTATAATGGATGGTATACAAATGACTATGAAAGTTAGGGAAAACTATGACTTCCCTATTATCATGCTTTCAGCCAAATCAGAAGATATAGATAAAATTACTGGCTTAAATATTGGTGCAGACGATTATGTTACAAAACCATTTGTTCCAATGGAATTATTGGCGAGAGTTTCCTCTCAATTGCGACGTTATTCTCGTTATTTAAACGTTATTTTAGATCAGCAGCATGAAAACAGTTATGTTGTTGGTGGCTTAGAACTTAATTTAGATACAAAACAGGTGACTGTTGAAGGAAAAATCATAAAAGTCACTCCTATAGAATTTAAGATCTTACAATTACTCATGGAATATCCTGGTAAGGTTTTTTCAGCTGATAACATTTATGAAAGTGTATGGCAAGAAGATGCTATTAGTACAGATACTGTTATGGTCCATGTTCGTAATCTAAGAGAAAAAATTGAAATTGACCCAAAGAATCCTCGCTACCTTAAAGTTGTTTGGGGCGTAGGATATAAAATTGAAAAATAAGGCAGGAAAACTATGAAAAAGAAAAAATATATTGTTCATGTGATTATGATCTTGATCCTTTTTGCAACAAGTATTGGAACATATATGTGTTATCCAATGATACAAGAAGCAATTAACAAGGATAATCGAGATGCTAATACTATAACCTCTTACGTTGTAGATCTGATATCAGAATATAATTATCCAATTGATTATCAACTTAAAACACAAAAGAATAAAGATTTTAATACTTCAGAGTATTTGCAAATTATTGGTAAAGACAATACTCAAGATGTTATGGATGCTAAAGAGAACTTTCAGTATCAAATCAAGCAAAGCATACGTCAATTAGAGAAGCAAACAGATCTTTATTATCAAGCTGTTGATAATGAATCACAAATTCACTCTGCAAATACTAATGATGATTTAAGTTCAATTATGAGCAACAAAGAACTACAAGAGAAATACCAATGGTATATTCAGATTCAATTTGATAAAGATGGTTCTCTATTTGTTAATTTTACAAAAGATGGGATAGAAATACCTTATGAGAAGAGATTGAATTATCAATCACATTCAGGTAATGAAGAAAATTTTTATTCAGATGATAATGAAATTATTTCAACAATTAAATATAATAATCCTAAAAATTTAACAATAACCTATGCAGTTCCAAAAACACTGCAATCTGGGAGTCAATTATCTTTATATATAAATAATCCTGGTAATACTGATTATTTTAGATTTTCATTACCATATTTATTAACTTGTCTATTTATTGTGATGTGTATGATTTTTATAATACCAATGCATTATCTTAATGAAAATAAATTTCTGCAATTTATTTCTCGTATTAAATTTATTATATTGGCATTTATTTGGTGTACGGTAACATCAACGCTTTACATTATATCTCCTTATTTGGTTATAGCAACTACACAAAATCTTATGGGCGAGTTCTTTTCTCGCTTTGGTATTCAAAATCTCTCTGATATATTAACACCTATTTTCAATATCGGACTTTGGTTTATCTTCTATCTCATGTTTATGATTTTGGCTTATATGATTAAATATCTTTATTGCAAAGGTTTTAAAAGATATTTCATGGAAAATACGTGTACAGGATGGTTGATAAAAAACAGTAAAAAGATTATTGACAAAGTTATAGATTTTGATTTAAGTGATGAAGTGAATAAGTCAGTATTAAAAATTGTTTTATTTAATTTTATTATTATTACTGGTATTAGTATATTCTTTGTTTTTGGAATATTCTTTGCATGTATTTATTCTGTTATCATCTTTGTTATTCTGCAAAAGAAATTTAATCAAATCAAAGAACAATATCAAGTATTATTAAATGCAACACAACAGTTATCTAATGGTAATTTTAATGTGGAAATTAATGAAGATGTTGGAATCTTTAATCCTTTAAAAGATGAGTTTTCACATATTAGAGATGGTTTTGAAAAAGCTGTGCAAGAGGAAGTGAAGTCGCAAAAAACAAAAACTGAACTTATTTCTAACGTTTCACATGATTTAAAAACACCTCTCACATCTATCATTACTTATGTTGATTTATTAAAAAATCCTCATTTAACTGATGATGATCATGAGCATTATTTACAGATTCTTGAGAGAAATTCATTAAGATTAAAGAATCTCATTGAAGACCTATTTGAAGTTAGTAAAGCAAATAGTGGAGATATTAGACTAGATTATGTAGATGTTGATATCGTTGCTTTAATTAAACAGGCACAATTAGAGTGTGAAGATAAATTATCTGAGAAAAATTTAGATTTAAGAACGACTTTTACAGAAGAAAAGATGATTTGTCATCTAGATAGTTCAAAAACATATAGAATATTTGAAAATCTATTTATCAATATTAGTAAATATGCCTTAGAGCATACAAGGGTTTACATTGATGTGATAGAAAATGATGATTCTGTAACAATTATTTTTAAAAACATTTCAGCTGAAGAAATGAGATTTAATGAAAATGAAATAGTTGAAAGATTTGTTCAAGGTGATCAATCGCGTAATACAAGTGGTTCTGGACTTGGTCTTGCTATTGTGAAGAGCTTTACAGAATTACAAGGTGGACGTTTTACTGTTGAGTTAGATGGAGACCTTTTCAAATCAATTATTACTTTTTATAAATAGTAAAACAATAAGCAGGTATCACTGAATGATACCTGCTTATTTCATATGTAACTGTAAAGTTTTTAATGATGATCGAAAAATAGAATCGACAATTTGACATAATCGATAAGTATCTCTTGATAGAATAGCATTAAAATATTCATTATGATGTTCTTTTAAATCATAAGCTGAATAATGAACAACACGACCTACAAATATATTCCATCCCATTGGTTTCTTGAGTTCTTCAAAAATAGTTTTAAGACAAGGATTACAATGGGCAGCAACATAATCATAAAGAGGTTCTAAGGTTAATAATGAATCAGCTTCTGTTTTATCTTTGATACTTACCAAATCTTGATAAGAAGCACTCTCTAAAACCTTCATCATCATTATTGGTAATATTAATGAAATAAGCTCTAATGACTCAGAGAAGACTTTCATATTTTCCTGAAAAGAAGGGCTATTGAACAGTACTGATTTATCATAATGATTATCAACAATAACTATAGACCCAACCCCATTAATTGTCTCAATAACACAATACTCCCTTAAAACATCTAAAGCTTTCCTTACTGTTTTTTCACTAACATCATATTGTTTAGATAGTTTTGCAATCGAAGGTAATGAGATTCCTTTTACATAAGTTTGATGTTGAATAGCACTTAGTATTTTTAATACAACTTGCACATAGAGATAATCCTGATTGCGATAACCTACCCATACAAACTGCTTCTCATTTTGTACATCCATATCTTCACATAATTCATCAATATATTTAAGGGCAATTTTTGCATTTGATTTACACATAATGGCAATTATATGTTTCACCATAAAGTCATTTTGTCTATTTGCAAATTTTAATAAGAACTTTAATGTTCTTTGGATAAGTTTAATATTTCTTTTTAATTCACTATGAGCATCTTCTGTATCAACCAATGGTTGATAAATTGAAGACATAAATGTAATGAATAAGTCATTTAAAAGACTGTTATCTAAGATTGAAAAAGCATATAAATAAATATTATATAGTTCCTGAATCATCTCTTTTTCACTTTTAATGCAATCTATAGAAAATTGATTCACTTTATTTTCAAGTTCAAAAAACTGTTCAGGTGTCATGCGATGCAAACAAACCACACTAATATTAGGTAAAAGATATTCCATTGTTTCAAAAATATCTATTATCATCTGTCTCGAATCTTGGATAGCTTGTTTATACTGCCTTTGATTTTCAAAACTATCTAGTTGAAAACAAACGGTTGCCTGAACTCCTTTTTGCATAATGACATAGCCATCATTTTGTAATTGTATCAAAGCACTACGCACTGTATTACGTCCCACACTATATATTTTGCATAGTTCTAATAATGTAGGTAGTTTATCCTGAAATTGATATTTCCCATTATATATATCACTTAATACCATACGATAAACATACATATACAACATATGTTCCTTTTCCAACCAAATCACCACCTATACCCTTTATAGTATATACTGTTTAGTAAATAAAATAAAGAAAAGTATTCAAAAGGTGAATACTTTTAGTGGAATAATAATGCTATTAAAATAAAGGCAATAACAACTTGAGAACCACCTGTTAAACAGCCATATAACATAGCTTTTGGTCCCTCTTTAATAAGATCTTTAAATTTGACACGCATTCCTATAGCTGCTAATGCAATAATCTCAAATTGGCTGCTTATCATTTTGGCAGTTGTTGAAATAACTGTTGGAATAATACCAGTACTAACAATTAAACTTAAAATAAAGAATCCAATAACAAACCATGGAACTTTTGCTTTTACCTTTGCTGATATACCTTCTTTTTTAGCAAATAGTGATTGATGTTCTTCTAAATTTATTCTTGAATATGATATAGCAACAAAAACAACAAAAATAATACGTACAATTTTAAAGATTGTTGCAAACTCAACAACATCTCCATTAACCATGACTGCTGAAGCAATCACTTGACCAATAGATTGAAGTGTTCCACCAATCATAGCTGATGTCCTTAATGTTTCATGATTATATAACAAAGCTGTTAAAAAGGGGAGAACAACCATAAGAATTGTTCCTGTTACATTAACAATTGTAATAGAAATGCCTTTATCTTTACTATCAGCATCTACAATCGGTGCAACTGTTCCAATAGCAGATGAACCACAAACAGCATTTCCTGCGCACATAAGAAGTGAAAACTTTTTTGAGAAACCTAATTTCTTACCAATAAAATAACATATACAAATTGTTAATGTCATTTGAATAGCAATAAATCCAACACCCTCAAATCCAATTCCCATAATATCAGCTAAATGCAATGTTAATCCAGTTAAGACAATTGAATATTCTAATAATCTACTTTCAGAAAACTTTGTTCCTATATTAAATATATCATTATTTAAAAATGTATTACCTGCTAACATCCCAATTCCAATAGCAAACAGTGCTGCTCCTATACTAGGAAAAAACTGAGCAATTTGTTGTGCCAATAACCCTATAACTAAACATACTAAAAAACCTGGCAATATTTCTTTTAATTTTTTCATTCTATTCCCATCTCCATAAATCCTTCTTTCTTCAGATGCATTCTACCATAATTTAACTATAAATAAAAATTATAATATTTTATTTATAATAAATTTATATTATAATCTAAACGAGGTGATTATAATGATAGATATAAAATTGAAAACATTCATAGAAGTTGTAGATTGCAAAAGTTTTACGCGAGCAGCTGAACATCTTCATTTAACACAACCAGCAGTTACACAGCATATCAAACAATTAGAAAACTATTATCAATACAAACTTATTCAAAATCCCCATAAAGAGTTTCAATTAACTGAGGCTGGACTACGTTTGTATGAATACGCTAAAATTCAAGTTCAAAATGAAGAAATTTTTGAATCTCAATTGTATAAAGTTGCCATACCTCTAACAATTGGATCCACATTATCTATTGCTGATTATTATCTTCCTGAAATTCTTGGACAATATCTAACTTCATCTTCACAACGATGCCAGATTTATGTAAATAATACACAAACATTAGTTCAAAAAATGATAGATGGAGAAGTTGACTGTGCCTTTGTTGAAGGACAATTTGATCCACAACTCTTTACCTATCATCTTTTTAAAAATGAGAAATTTATTCTTGTCGCTCATAAAGATCATCCTCTTGCTAAGCAGAAAATTACATTTGATGAATTGCTTACTTTCCCACTTTTTATTCGTGAAGAAGGTTCAGGAACAAGAGCTATTTTAGAAAACTATCTACTCCAAGAGATTTACACACTTTCATCATTTCAAAAAGTCATTGAAGTCCAGAGTCTAACAATGATTAAGAAAATGCTAGCATGTACACAGGGAATTAGTTTTTTGTATGAAGGGGTTGTCCATCATGAACTTCTAACTGGTGAATTAACACAGATCCATTTGGAGAATTTTGAACTTATAAGACCAATGCATTTTATTTACTTAAGGAATAATATTAATAAACAAAAATACAGTGCCTTCTTTAAAAATATTTATAGAGAAAAACTGTAACAGAGTTACAGTTAAGCATAAAATGAAATATATTTTCCCTTATATTCTTTACAAGGGAGTCTTGGATGGAGAGTTCCTTGTAACTCTCCATTTTTTAATGCTATTGCATCTTCTATACAATACTCAATATATTCATGACTCAATGGATACTCATGATGACTAGGCAAAATAACATCTATATCATCTTTTTCTTTCCATAACTTCTTAAGACTTCGTATATACATATTTAAATCTCTACGATCTCCAAACATATAAATAGGTCCTTTTTGGATTGTATCACCGCTGATTAGCAATTTGTGACGCCTATCTAACAAAGCAATACTACCAGGTGTATGTCCAGGAATTTCAATGACTTCAAAACAATATTTCCCTGCTCTAATATATTCACCCTGTCTAATATTATAAGTTTGTACATCACTTGGAATTAAATTCTTGTCTCTTTCATGAACATAACATTCTTCAAAATCACATAAGCCTCCTCGATGATCTCCATCTCCATGGGTCAGTAAAACTGTAATCGGTAATGATGTAATTCTCCTTACAACATCAATAATATGAGTTCCTGGAAATCCAGTATCGATCAATAAAGCCGTGGTCCGACTTAAAAAAAGAAATTCCCTCACTTCCCCATCGTCCAATATAAATATATCATTATAAAGCGATACTTGCATCCTTATCAGCTCCTTATCATAATTGTAACACAAGAAAGAGATTGATTGAAAATAATTTCTATATGTTTCATCTATTATACGTTATCATTTGATGACCATCTAGGTTTAATATATCAATAAAATAATACTTGTATTTCATAATATTTTAACATAATGAATGAAAAAGAGAGAAACATTATTCTCTCTATAATTCATCAAATCTGCGAAGTCCCCAAGTCATTAAAACATAATATAATGCTATACTTAATGTAATAAAGATAGCAATCATAAGATACATATAGCTATTTAAATCAAAGATATTAGCAAACAATCCCAGATACCCACCAACTATTACAAATACCAAGCCCATAGATATAAACATTGTCATCATAACTGGCATACTTTGTTTAACACACACTGTCTCATTCACCCAATCAAATTTTGGCTTCCATAAGTTAAGAAGTAAACCTAACACTGCAATAAAGAATGTAAACAGAACAGGTACAAAAACAACAATAATAGCATCTAATATACTTAGCTGAAATAAAATAACTTCAACGATTGAAAAGAATATCCCAGCTGGAATACATAATACAAGATGCATTCCTAATTTTACAAGTAAAATATCTTGAGTAGCAATTGGTAAAGATTTAATGATCCATAAACGATCTCCTTCTAATGAAACTGAGGAAGCACTAATAATATTCATTGATCCAATTCCTATTCCCATCACACATAGAATTGGTGTTAGCATAGATTCAATACCAGGTAATTCTCTTAATAACATATCTATTGTATCCTTATACATAATCAATGCTATACCACCAATGATTGTAAAGATGATACCAATTGCTCCATTCAACATAACCATTGCATTAGAAGTAAAATGTCTAACTTCTCTAATTAATAATGCTTTAAACATAGAATTTTCTTTCATAGGTTTTTCGACATATTTAATTTTCTTTGTTTTTGGTTGACTTGTTGCTAATTTAACAAAACTTATTGACAAAAGATAGATAACCAATACAAATGGTATCAAAACACAAAGAAGGTAAATCAACAAACTTATAAAGTTTCCTTCATTTAATGCTATTGCAAGATGATAAATTGGAAAAACACCTTGTTCTATCGCCTGTGCAATACTCTTTCCATTCGTAATTAATAAACCTATATATTCTTGAATAGAGGATACTGCATACAAGTAAATACCAAAGAATCCAAGTGATAGAACTAATGTCACAATATTCTTTCTTCTTACATGTCTCATAATATTTGCCATTAACCACCCAAATACACATGAAAGTGCCAATACAAAAAGTGGTAAAGTTAAAAAGACAATAACAAACATAAGGATTTGTACAGCATCCATACCAACAGATGTCAAATAAACATAAAGTGCTGGTCCAGCAACTAATATTTCATAAATATAATTTAAAATTAAAATAACAAAAACACGACTTAATAAAATATCTCTGTTTGAGATAGGCATAGATAACAATAAATCATTATCTTTAGCCTGATATATTTCATGTTGTGTCAAAAAGACACTCCCAACAAAACATAACATAATAATCATTAAACTCATTAAAGCAAAATATAGCCAATCAATCCCCATTAAATGTAGTGGTTCAATTAATGAAGAAAATAACATTCCAAACATACCACAGAAGACAACACCCACATAAGCAAAAAGAAGTCCCATCAAGACAATCTTTCCAATTGAATTACCTTGATTTTTCTTACTGCTCTTTGTTTGCCTTAATAAGATCCCTTGTAATCTTATCTTAATTAAAGTCTTAAGCATTGTCGTTCTCCAACTCTAAGAAGACATCTTCAAGAGAATCATTACCTATAACATCTTGAGTACGACCACTAATGACTAATTTACCCTGTTTAATAATTGCTATTCTATCACACAATTTCTCTGCAACCTCTAAAACATGCGTTGAAAAGAAAATAGCACCACCTTGATCACAATGTTCTCTCATCAATTGTTTTAAAAGATGAGATGCCTTAGGGTCAAGACCTACAAAAGGTTCATCCATAATAATTAATTTTGGATTATGAATAAATGCTGAAATGACTGCAAGTTTTTGTTTCATCCCATGTGAATAAGCACTAATTGGTTGTGCGAGATCAGAAGTTAATTCTAACATATCAGCATATTTCTTTATACGTGCTTCTCTATCAGTTTTTGAAACCTGATAAACATCAGCAATAAAATTTAGATACTGAATACCAGTTAGATATTCATATAAATCTGGATTATCTGGTATATATGCCATAATTTTTTTACATGCCATAGCATTTGTTTTCATTGACTGATTATCAATAAAAATCTCACCTTCATCAAATGGTAAAATACCTACAACAGATTTTAATGTCGTTGTCTTTCCAGCCCCATTATGACCTATAAATCCATATATATGCCCATCTTCAATTTCTAAAGACAAATCATCAACAGCTTTATATTGATCATATTTTTTTGTTAAATGTTCTATTCTTAACATAATATCCCTCTTTTCTTATAAATAATTATTAAAATTATTTATATTATCATTATATATTTAAGTTATTCATAAATCAATCTTTTTCAGTTTCAATTCTCTTAAAAACTATATAAGAATAAATAAAACTAAACACTGCATCAATAAGCAATCCAACGATAACAACTATAAAACTATAAGGCAATTCCAACAATCCATACACTGCAATAATAATACCTACAATCACAAAAGAATATCCACCTATTTTATGCGTCTTCTGCCATACATATTCATTTGATAATGTCCATGGTGTCTTAATTCCTAAAAAATAATTCTGTGGCAAACGTGGCATATAATTTCCCATTCCTATAATTAATATTCCTAATAACAATAACATAATCTTTTCTCCATTGGCTTTAGGAAAAAAAGTCATATAATAGAAAAAACAACATAGAAGAATAAAAAAGAATGACAAACCATATCGAAACAGATCATATGTTTTTTCCCGCGATTGAAAATTATGTCTTTTAGGGTCCACCTTCTTTGCCAAAAGCATTCCATAATACAAAAGAATAGGAATTATAGCAAGAATAATCAGTGTATAACGACTTCCATATCTATCTATTTCCCAATTTCCATTCCAATGGACTGGAACTGATTCTGGCAATAAGAAAATTGCACCTATAAAAAGACCTGTTACACACCATATAAAAATATCATATGCTTTTTTCATTTCTCATTTTCCCCCATACTTGTAAAGTTCATAAACCACTTCATCATATCCTGAAAAACTGACATATCTAAGCTATAAACAATATTTTGGCCATGACGTTCATCAACTATCAATCCACTATTCTTGAGTATAGTTAAATGATGAGAAATAGAAGGCTTTGTTATATGAAAGTAATCTGCTATTTCTCCTGCATTCAAAGATTTCTCTTGTAAAAGTTCTAATATCTTTCTTCTTGTAGGATCACTCAATGCTTTAAAGGCATCTCCCATTTTCTCACCCCTTTAATATTTAGACAATTGTCTAAATATCTAAACAAATCATATCACTACTTATATTTAAAGTAAAGAAAAATCATACCTATTGGTATGATAATATAATAGGACCACATTTCTGTGGTCCTAAGTATATTTTGTGTTGCTAGTTATTATTCAGCAACTTTTTGTTCTTTGATAACTTTTGCGATTGAAGCAATTACATCTTTTTCGTCTTCACCTTCAGCAATAATTTCTACTGTAGCTTTAGTAGGAACACCTAAAGACATAACACCCATAATAGATTTTAAGTTAACTTCTTTACCGTTATAACTTAATTTAATATTACTAGTGAATTTGCTAGCTTGGTTTACTAAGATAGTTGCAGGTCTAGCGTGTAATCCAACTGGATCTGAAACTACAAAAGATAATTTTTCTGCCATTTATAGACTCCTCCTTAATAATTTATAGTCTTATTATAACACAATTAATTTACATTTCCATATATTTTGCAAAGAATTTATGCGCTTTCACAATATTTTTTTGTCAAGATTATTTATGGTATTTTCGCACGACATCTTCTTAGGAATAGCGACAGCAATAAGTGCTGATATCAAGCAGAAAAAGCGTATCTCTAGGCTTTTTGAGCAACAACTAAAAATCTGTGTGTTGTCATTTCATAAAAACTTTTTTCTTTAATTTCTTTTAATGCTTTTAAGTAAAAAATTTGATATTTATTGATATCAGCAATATCTGGTGAATATTTTTTGAAATAACTATGAATTGCTTGAATACTATGAAAACGCAATGTTCCATAGTCATCTATCTTCTCAACAATTCTCATACCAATGCTTTCTAAAGTTCCTGCACATGCATATGCATCCCAAGAGCCTTTCATACGAAATGGCATATAAATATGTAAAAATTCTTTGAGATTCGCAGTTCCATTTTGATTAACAACAAAATAACCACCCGGCTTTAAAACTCGCTGTATCTCAAGTTTGTCATAATTTGAATATTGACACATCACAACATCCATCTTTTCATCTTTAAATGGCATCTGCCCAGATGGTGTATACTTTAAAACTTTAACAGGCATATCAGCAAATTTATTTTGAACACTTGTTATATCTGAATAAGGCTCAATAATAAATGTTGCTTCAGGAAGAGGCTTAAAATTTTTAGCCAGTTCCCCTTGATCTACTGATAAGAAAGAGACATGATCTGTTGGTTGAACATATTTTGATAGGATGATTTCTTCATCGTATTGTCTTGGTGATTCTATCCATGATTCATCCATTGTCATTGTTTCTGCAATTTCTAACAATTCATTTTTTAAAAGAGTTGCATTTTCAATGTCTTTTTGACATCTTTTTTTACTATAAACAAGAATTAAATATTGTACAATAGCATCAGAGACAATTCCCATTGCTAAAAATAATACAAAATAAATAATCCAAGACATACTGAATATAGGTTCTGGACTTGATATTAAATAACAAATAAAGCAAATAAAGAACATATATCCAACACGATGATAATTAAATGGTTTCTTTAATGACAAAAACCAATTCATATTATTCTCTTTTGACATCTTGTTTCTTGTTATCTCAAAGAAAACCAATTGCATCAAGAATAAAACTCCTATAAATGAAGCCAATAAAATAAATAAGTATTCCATAAAATCTCCTTTATTTAATTTCTTCTCCTTCAAAAGTAAAATATTGATTATCAACTTTAAAGTATCCCTTTTCGCTTAAAGTTACACTACCTTCATGAGAAAAAATTTCTTTCATTTCATCTTCAATATCATAAACAAACGATCTTCCATTCTTACCTAATATCAAATAATCATGACTATCATAATTGACAATAGCTTCAGTTGGCAAACTTGTATATTCCATCGGGAAAATCTCTCCAGCATCTTTATCTAAGATACCAAATGTTCCATTTTCATTATAGACTGCATAATATGAACTGCCTATGTACTTGATTTGATTATAAACATCTTTTGTTAAAACTTTACCAGTTTCATCAATTAATGAATACCCCTCTTCTTTACTTTTCACAATAGCACGCCCATTCGCATCAAATGGTTCAGCCGCCAAAAAAGTCTTATCAATAACTTTTTTGTTATCAAAGTTATAATACTGATATCCTTTATCTCTTATATAGACAGGGAAAATCTCATAATATACATGATATGCTACAGGATATAACTGGCAATTTTCAAAATCACCTGTTGATTTTCCATCTTTGAATATATGATGAGGTCCATAGATATCTGTCGAACGTGCAACATATGTATAAGCTGACATATAATAACTTGTCATCAATACTGGAGCTTTTCCAACTTCATAAACAAAAGTTTTATTATCATTTGTTAAAACAATATTTCCTGTTGAATCAAATGATGCTTCCTTAATAGCAATTGTATTTTGATAATATTTTTTATGTTCAAAATCTATATAAATCATACTTTTGGTTGCCTCATCATTTAAAACAACACCTTTATCATTTTGAGCCAAAAATTGAAATGTTCCTTTTTCATTAATTGTTAATTCAATATTATTCTTTTCATCTTGTTTATCAAAATAATAATAATTCTCATTTTTTTCTAAACCAAGAATAACACTTGTACTATTCTTATATTGATTTGCATATCTAACAATTTGAATATCATTGTATAATATTTCACCATTATGATAGAGAACGATATAAGTATTGTCTTTGAGGATAATTGGTAATCCGCTTTTCATAATTCCTGTTTTTTCATCAGCAGAATAAAGAACCTCTCCTTTATTATTAAGAACATAAAGATTATTCTTTATGAATGTTTGAGTTGGTGTAGTTTGTTTCTCTTCCTTTTTATCTTTATCATCTTTTTTTTCTTTTTTGACTTCAACCTTTTTTGTGGCATATAACATTTCATCTACAGCTTCTAAAGTTTCATATGTTCCAGGTTTAATAATTTCATCACCTTTATCAGAAATAACCCCTTTTTGATCATTTGCATCAGTCACAATATATCCAATTCCACTCACTTCTTCAAATGTTTTATAACTATACTCTGTGAGTCTTTCTCCATTTTGATTATATAAAGCATACAACGTATTATCACGTGTAACCATAAATGTTGTATCTTTCTTTTGTTGTGAGCATCCTACTAATAACATCATAGCAAGTACCAATACAAGTAGTTTCTTCATAAACAACCTCCTTAATATCGACAATAGTATAACATAAATATTTGGTATTATCATTGTTTTTTAACATAAGAGGGCTATAATATTATACAGAGGAGGTATTTCAAATGAATGAAACATTAAATACAATAATGACAAGAAGAAGTTGTCGTCAATATCAAAATGAGTGTATCAAAGAAGATGAACTTATAACAATTCTTGAGGCTGGTATTCAAGCCCCAAGTGCCATGAATCAACAATTATGTGAAGCTTTTGCTATTATAAATAAGGATTTAATTGATGAACTTGCAAAGGCAATTAAAGATGTTTTTGATGAACGTGGAGATAAAAAACCTGAAACCTATCATTGTGCATATCATGCACCTGTCTTGGTTATTGTTAGTGGTCCTGAATACGATAGTCGCCGTGTTGAAGATGGAAGCTGTATGTTGGAAAATATGTTTTTAGCAGCAACAAGTTTGAATATTGGTTCATGCTGGATTAATCAATTAAGAGATACACAGAATGTAGATGAAGTCAGAAATATCTTAACACGGATTGGTATTCCAGCAAATCATCAGGTTGTAGGTTGTGCAGCTTTAGGCTATATATCATCACAATCAACAATTAAAGAAAAGAAAAAAGAAAGAATACACATTGTCAAATAAAATGTAACTCAGTGACTTTTCTAAGTAACTGGGTTTTCTTTTATAGATAATTATACAGAATACATATATAATACGCCTAGGGAGTGATTTGATATGAAGATTAAAAATGATACGAAATCATTATCAATTGGTATTGAATTTGATTCTTTTGATGAAAAAGATAAAGTTCTTGCTTCTATCCAAAATATGAATACAAAAATACCCTGTTACAAAAGAGAGAAAAAGTATTTATTAAATATAGATTCTATTTACTATATTGACTTAATAGATAAAAATACATTTATTTTTACAAAAGACGACTGTTTTGAATCTCCACTTTGGTTATATCAAATAGAAGAACTATTAAATGAAGATTTCATAAGAGCAAGTAAATCGACACTCTTTAATATGCAGCATATTAAAAGTTTAAAAGCTGATATTGGTTCAAGAGTTATTGTTTATTTAGATAATGGTGATCAAATACTTGTATCTAGAAAATATGCAAAAGAATTTAAAAAAAGATTAGGAGGTGTTTAATATGGATTCGATTTTTGATTTCATTCTCAATATTTTGAAAAAAACTGTTATGCCTTTTACAGTTTCTATAATATTTTTAACCATTTTTGGATATTTTTTTGGAGATGATATGGCTCAGATTTCACCACTATCTACAGGAAGTGCAATTTCATATATAACTATTTTTCAATTACTTTCTTTAAGCATTTTTATTGGTTTTATAAATACTTTATTTGATTCAACTTATTTTCTAAGAAAAATACTTTTTCTATATAAAAATATTTTAAGAATTATTATTATTGTATTTATCACTATTATATATATTGTTTTATTTGATTGGTTTCCATTAAATAATATTCTAGCATGGATTGGATTTATTATTGCTTTTGGAATATGTTTAATCCTATCTTTATCAATTAGTTTGTATATTACACATAAACAAGACCAAGAATATCAAGTTCTTCTCAAACATTATCAAAAAAAGAAAACACAAAAACGTAATTAATATTCTGTATATTTTTTTAAGATAATCACATAATGATTGTAGGAGTGATAAAAAAATGATTGATAAAAGAAAAAATGTTAAAAAAGAAGCCCCTGCTAAAAAGACGGCTTACAACAATCAATGGACGAATAATTCATTGAAGTATTACCCTGATGAGCGACCACGACAAGATGGCCCAGGCGGCAATTAATATATTTTTCATTTCGATGCGAGCACTATAACACAGGCTGATCCCCTGTGTTTTTATATATTTAAAAAAGTAGACTTCTCAACAAAAAATATAAACATATGTCTTACTTGTGTCCTTAAACAATTCATTTTCAATATCATTTCTATCTTTTTGTGAAACTGCATTTAACGACTCATCCATCAAATATATCTCTTTATTTGATAATGTATTGATATAAGTCGATCCGCCTTAGGATTTTGTATCATGATAATTATATAAGTCATTATTGATTAAAGCATTTCTTATTTTATATGCTTTTTTATGAATAACTATATTTCGAATATTACAATATATAAATCCTAACAGATAGATAATAAGAAGTATAAAACTTATTATTAAAATCAACATAACTAAAGAATTAATAGTAAAATCTTGTTCTAATCCAGAATCAAAAATATATTGAAAACAAAATGACTTTATTATATTTTCAGCTATAAAAAAAGGAAAATTCAAGACTATACCAATTATATATATCATATTTATTGACCTGCCTTTCTAAACCATCTCGTTTTACCTACACTATTGCGTATATTTCATTTCACTTAATATCACTTATAACTTTTTATTTGAATGATAAATGATATTTTCGACATCTTCATTTTAAATCAAATATACTGGTTGTGACAACATATTCTGGTTTGCAAAGTAGCAACCATGAGTTGTACCAGTGATTCTCCAAATTTCACTTACATAACAGAAACTTTTTGTACTATTACTGACTTGACTAGCTTTTCCTAGAACTGTCATTTTATTGTAAATGTTCTGTCTTTAATAATTAGGGATACTTATAGGAGAATAATAGCACCAAATATTATGTTGATTACAGCAAAAAAGAGTCCTAAGACTCTAGTGTAAAGATTTGCTTATTTTGAGTATTGCTGTCATGACCAATGAAGATGTGGAATTCTCCTGGTTCACTTGCAAAACTCATATCCTTAGTTATAAATCTTAGCATCTCTTCTTTGATTTCAAAAGTTACTGTTTGAGATGTATGAGGTGCTAAATATACTTTTTGCACTCCTTTGAGTTCTTTGACTGGTCTCACTACCGAACCAGCAATATCTCTTATATAAAGTTGAACAACTTCTTCTCCTGATATATCTGAAGTGTTGCTCACAGTCACACTGGCAGTGATTGTAGAATCATTTGTCAGAGTTGTCTTGTCTAAAGTGATGTCACTATATTCGAATTCACTATATGATAACCCATAACCAAAACAGTAATAAGGATCATTTGGTATATCAATATATCGTGATGTAAAACGTTTGCTGTGTGTACTTTCTAAAGCAGGTCTACCTGTACTCATATGATTATAGTAAATTGGGCATTGTCCTACTGAATATGGAAATGTCATAGACAATCTTGCACTTGGATTGACTTTTCCATAGACGAGATCAGCAATACCATCACCACCTTCAGTACCAGGAAACCAGCATTGTAAAATTGCATCACTATTTTCTGCAACATCTTTTAATGCTAATGGTCTACCACTAAAAACAAGAGTCACAACTGGTTTTCCTAATTTCTTTATGGCTTTTAAAAGTTCTAGTTGAACTTTTGGAATTGTAATATCTCCTCTTGCACCACCTTCACCACTTTGATGTGAATGTTCACCAATAGCAACGATAACCACATCAGATTCTTTAGCAATATCTATAGCCTCTTGAATTTTTTCATCTTTATTTCCAGTTAAGTTTGTTTCTTTTTTGCCATATCCAAAGCTTTCAAATAGACTATCATCATCCATCATAGGATAACCTTCAGCACATTTGACATGTTTTCCTTGTTTTTTTAGGCCATCATAGATTGTCACAACCTTGTCTGGATCCACATTAATCGACCACATTCCACTTAAATTCTTATTAGAAGCATAAGGTCCAACAACTGCGACTCTTTGATTCTGATTGATAGGGAGGACAGAATCATTTTTGAGGAGGACGCATGTTTTGCTGACAACTTCTCGTGCGACTTTTCTAAATTCATCACACATGACATATTGTTGTTCTTCTAATTCATTGGCTCCACGATATGGATTTTCAAAAAGCCCTAAATCATTCTTAAGTTTTAATACTCTTTTCACTGATTCATTAATAAGCTGAATATCAATTTGACCAGATTCTACTAAATCTTTTAAGTGATTTGAATAGGTTGCCGTCATCATATCAATGTCACAACCAGCTTCGATTGCTAATTTGGCAGCTTCTTCATAATGAGCAGCAATACCATGAGGAACTAATTCTTTAACTGCTGAGTGATCTGAAATAACAACTTCATCGAATCCCCATTCATCTCTTAGGACATCTTTAAGAATCCATTTATTAGCAGTCACAGGGATCCCATCAATTGTATTAAATGATGTCATAACCAAATGACATCCTGCATCAATAGCAGCCTTATAAGCTGGTAAATAGGCTTCTCTTAAAGAACGTTCCCCTAATTCCACAGTGTTATATTCTTTACCTGCAAGTGGTGCACCGTATCCAGCAAAATGTTTAACACAAGACGCAATTGTTGAGTGAGGATCATTATTTCCTTGATATCCTTCAACCATAGCTTTGGCATATTCACAGTTGAGAAAGTTATCTTCACCATAACTTTCCATAACACGTCCCCACCTTGCATCTCTAACCATATCTACCATTGGTGAAAAGGTAATATGAATCCCAGAGACTGCTGCTTCTTTCGCTGCTATTTGAGCAGTTTTCTTAACTAATTCAGCATCAAATGAACACCCTAATCCTAATGGAATAGGAAAGATTGTCTTAAATCCATTAATAATATCTGCCATAAATAACATTGGAATCTTCTTTTCACTTTTTTCTAAATAAGCATTTTGAAGCGTTTTTAATTCTTTTGCTCCTAAAGTATTTAAGATAGAACCTGTTAAATGAATTTTATCTTTATCAATACCAATTTTTTGCACTGGTCCAGTTGCAACCTTTTCATTACTATCAAAGAAATTTCCATTTAATTGTACCAATTGACCAATCTTCTCATCTAATGTTAAACTTTCTAATAATTCATCTAATTGTTCTTGTTTCATAGAATACCTCCTTCTACTTTGCAGCTTCTTGTTCTAATTTATATGCATCATTATCAGCTTTTCTAAAGAATGGATACCATACCAATCCAAGAATCACCATAACAACAATTTGTAAAACAACTGCTTGCCAACTGCCTTGAATAGCAGCATGGAATCCAATTGGTAAGCCAAAAATTGTTGATGCTCCCATTAATGTAGGAACTAATCCAGAGGCAATGGCTGCATATGAAATTAATATAGCAATCACATTCCCAAATACAAACGGTATAAAGAATGTAAAGTTTAAGACCAACGGTGTCCCAAAAATAACTGGTTCAGTAATTCCAAATAATGCTGGAACTAAAGATAAACGACCTAAACTCTTATATTGCGATGACTTTGCAAAGAAAGCCATTAAAATAACAAAACCTAAGACACATCCCCCAAAAGTAAATGTTTCAAAAAATGCCTTTCCAATAATATTTGTGCCTGCTCCAATTCCATTTTGAGCAACAGATGCTTGATTTGCTAAATCCAATGTTAACCAAATTGGTGTATAAATAGGTGCAATAACATTTGTTCCATGAATCCCAAAGAACCATAACAATTGAGCAGCAATTGTAAAAATACACATAGCCCATAAATTTCCACCTAAACCTTGTAAAGGTATTTGAATAATTGAATAAACAAATTGATGCATACAACCATAACTTGTTTTTGCAAAAAGACCACTTATAACAATAAATAAAACAGCAACAATCATTCCTGGTACCAATCCTTCAAAAGTTCTTGAGACCATTGGTGGAACACTATCAGGCATTTTAATTGTCCACCCTTTTGCTTTCACAAAGACAAAGATTTTTGCAGTAATAATTGAAATAATCATAGCTGAGAAAACACCAGCAGCCCCTAACCAAGTTGTTGGAATAGCACTGATTTTATCAGCAGTAGCACCTATTGGTGTCACAATTAAAAAAGACATTAATCCAACGACTGCAGCTGCAATTCCATCTTCTTGTGAATTATATGATTTTACTAATGCATTAGTCACCATAACAACAATATACAAAGCAAGACATCCAATTGTAAAACTATTCACATTTAATAATATTGATGTTATTCCTAAAGCTTCAACCGCATTTCTGACTGCCTCTACTGGAAATACAACCAATAATAAACATAAAGAACCAACCAAAGTCACAACAATAGATCCCATCATCCCCGAAGATATTCCTTTTAATGTTGGATTGTTTGCTAATCTTGTCATATAAGGATTTAACTTCTCAAATATTTTTTCCATCTTTTCTTTTCCTCCAATTTATGTTAGCGCTTAACATTACATTCCTATTATAATTGATTTTCAATAGTAGGTGCTACGCTATTTTTGCATAAAAAGAGGTCAATAATTAACTCCTTATAATCTCTGCAGTCAATTATTAACCTTAATATCGTCATTTTTTAATATTCTTTAAACACCAACATTACCACTACTTATTCCTTCTTCTTTATCATTCAAAGGTAACCACTCTAATACTCTATAAATATATCTATCCCAGAAATCCCATTCATGTTTTCCTTCACCTTCTTCATACAAAACATCAACTTGATGATTCTTTAAATAATCTCTAAAATCTCTATTCACTTGAAGAAGACGATCATCTTTTCCACAAGCCATGTAAATTTTTGGCATTTCTTTTTGATTAACTTTCAATAATAGTGCTTCATAATCTTTATCACTACCTTTAACTTGATCTAAATCACCAAAAACACTTTCTAAATAACTGCGTTTATTCAGATAAGGGATATCATCCCCATCTTTAGCATTGGGTAAACTATCAATTAATAAAGCTGATGATAATGCTGCAATACATCCAAATGTTTTATAATATTTCAAACCATTTGTAATTGCTCCATATCCTCCCATAGATAGACCAGCAATAAATGTATCTTCTTTTTGTTTGGAAAGAGGAAACAATCTTCTTGTTACATCAACTAACTCTTCACCTATAAACTTTGAATAATATTCATGTGACTTTTCATTATCAACATAAAACTTATTCTCTCCTGAAGGCATAATGACTGCTAAATCATGATCTTGAGCCCATCTTTGAATTCTTGTTCCACAAATCCAATCTGTATAATTACCAAAGATTCCATGTAATAGATACAATGTTTTATATTGTTTTCTTTTGAATTCTTGTTCTTCCTCTATAACTTTATCTACTGGAATGAGTGCATTTATTGTCACTGTTCTCATCAATGACTGTGAAAAAAAATCAACTTTTATTAATGCCATATTCAACATCTCCTTCTTTAATTGTCATTTTTAATACTCTTTCGATATGCACTTGGTGTGAGTCCATATGTTTCTTTAAATAATTTATTTAATGATTTTACATTAGCAAAACCATTATTTTCAGCAATTGTTATTATGGAAAGGTCAGTACTCATAACTTGTTTAAACGCTGAGTTTAAACGAATACTATTCAAATATGTTAAAAAAGTACTTCCTGTATACATTTGAAACATTCTTGATAGATATTGTGGAGAATATCCAAATTCAGATGCAACTTCATTGAGTGTTAAATTATATTGATAGTGTTCTTTTATATATTCACAGATTTCTGATAAACGATCTAAATATTTTTGACTTTTAATATCTATATTTTCTTCTTTAACCCTAAAATTTTTAACAAGTAAATATCCTAATTCAAATAAAAGTGAATAAACTTTTAAATAATATGCATCATCTTTTCTTTCACTATAAAGATACATTTGATACAGCAATTCTCTCATTGCTGAAAAAATTTTATTATCTTTTAATTCCAAAGTATTACAATGTATATATAATGATTCATTATTAGAAAATGTTTTTAAAAAATCGCCTGGTATTTGTAAGACTATGACTTCATTATCTTCAGGACTCTGTGTTGAATGAACTTCTTTAGAATTAATATAAATAAAATCGTTTCTATTCAATTCATATTTCCTTTTATTCATCCAAATATTTAATTTTCCTCTTCTTACATAAAGTATTTCTGCTGAACGATGCCAGTGTGATGGTATAATGCGTAAATCATTATGAGCAGAAAAACTAAAGATTTTCACAGGAATACTATCGTTAGGCATAATGAGTTCGTGTTTATATTCTGTTTGATTCATTACTCATAATTTCCTTTCTTTATTGAATAGGTTTGCCTATTCTTTTTTCTTTTCGCCATTGTGGAACATCACCGTCTTCACCCCAATATTCATCAAGCGATGTAATTTTATTATCTACTATCTCAAAAAATGAAACAACGTGAAATGAGGCATCACTTGAATAAACATGCGTGACTGTAACAACAGTATGATTCAAACACTCAATACGTTCAACTTTTCCACACCAATTGCCAGGATAATCACAATTTGCTCTTATAAACTCGTTAACATTAAATTGTTCATTAGAATCATGCCAACGAATATAAGCATTTTCATAAAAATATCTTTTTAATGCTTCTTCTTTTTGTTTTGCAACATCTTCCCAATACTGAATTATAAATAATTGAATATCCATCTTTACTCTCCTTTATTATATATTGATTCTATTCAACACATATAGCAAACTTCATAGCATTATATGCCAAAGCAAAATCTTGAAAAGAAACTTCTTTTAATTCTCTATTCATTGGGTCTTGAATATAAAAAATTTCTTTATTCATATCATAGCCATTCACCAGAACAATATGGAGATTCTTGACAGCCTGTCCGAAATAGTAAGTCTTCAATTGTGGTTCATAAAGATTACCTGTAACCCAAGCAACAACAGGATGATCATTAGTCAATTCGTCTCTTATATCAGCTAAGTCAGAACCAGATATATCACGAAGACCCCCATAATCTTTAGCATATTGAATAAGTGGCGTAGGAAAAATAGTATAGTAATCATCTGCTTGACTTGGCAGTCCAAAAGGATCTCCAGAAAAACCAAAGTATGGTGATTGACTGCTAGGTTGCCGCCTAATAAAATCAACTAATTCTATATTGACTTTTCGCTTATACTTTAATGCCATATAGAGTGCAGTTGTCTCACAACCATTTGGTGCATTGACATCCATTTGATTATAGTATGGAACATCTATGAAAACAGTTTTTTTATTTATAGAATGAACTTTTTTCTGAACATGAACAGTAATATTTCTTTGAGAAGACAATTGATTATCTTTTGTCATTGCTTTTATTATTAGTGAATATGTTCCTACTTTATGAATATCAATATTTGATGAATCAAATTTAGTTTCTTTTAATTCACTATAACAAATCATACGATATTTCTCTTGAAAATCATATTGTTGTCCCTGTTGAAGATAAAGAGTATTTGGACCTAAAATAACAGGCGCTCTTGTTTGTATAACTTCAATTGGAAATTCAAGAACTTCACCTTGATATTTTATTTGAGCCTGATAAATTCCAACATCTTCATATGAATGAGATTGATTTGATTTTTGTAATGACATAATACTATTTCTTTCAATGTCTTGAGTTTGTTTGGCTGTTAACCCATCAAAATTCAAATACAGTTTTGCCTCTAAAGGAATTTTATTTCCTAATTCTATTTGAAATGTTTCTTGTTTTGGTTTTAATATTTTATCTTTTTGACAACCTGTTAAACCAAACAAGCTGATACCTATACATAAACATATTTTAATCCATGCTTTCATTTTCTCACATCACTTTCACGAGTTCTTATTTATTTTATCACTTCCAAAAGAAAAAGGGGCTGTAACGAAAATAACTTTTTAAAGAGTTGATTTCTTTCAGCTCTTTTCTTTTTATGTTTTTGATGTAAAAAACATCTTCTTTCATTTTGAAGATGAATATTGTCGTTTTTATATCATTTTCAGCTGTTTTTGGGCGCAATATCCCTATATCACTCAAATCTCATTTTTTATGTACATAACTTTAAAGTTGAGAAGTTCTTTTTGCCTTTTTTTCTCTATTTTTAGTCGATACCTATGATATTTAATTAGATTGTATCCTAAGTATACTATGAGAAATTCCATTTTTGCATTTTTTACTCCTCCTCTTGTCAATCTTGTAAATTTCATGTCCTGCTTTATCACTCCAAATGCTCCTTCTACCTGTATGCTTCTTTGTTTCCTTAGCTCTTTTCCAAATTCAATAAATAGATTTTTATCAACAACTGCATAGAATTCATCCAGTACTGTATCTCTTATCAGTACCTTCCTATGATTTTTCCTTTTGCAGCATTCTTCCTTATAGGGACATCCCTCGCAGCTTTCTTGGCTTGTCATTTTTTGCTTTATTTTCAGATATTCTCCACTTTCATCATATATGTCTCCAATATGACAATCAAAAACTAGCCCTCCTGGACATACTTTATACCCATTATTATTCTTTTCCCAGTTATATGGATTGAACTTCTTTTTTATGAATCCTGATTCATTCTTCTTTGCATACATTCCATATTTCATATATAGATCCATTCCATGGGTTAGGCAGTACATATAGTTATCTTCACTTCCATATCTGGCATCTGCCATTGGATATATTGGATATCCTCCTGTGAATTTCCTATATCGTTCCGTGAATGGTATAAATGTCTTTGCATCTGCTGGTCGCTGAAACAAATCTGCATTGACTATGATGCCATCACTTACTGCTATCTGTGCATTATAACATGGTCTACTCAACCCGGTATTGCAGTAATAATCCATCTTTGTTGCACACATTGTGGCATCATGATCAGTCTTTGAACAGCTGTTTCTATCTTTTCCTATGACAGACAGCCAATATTCATATTCATCAAGCTTCATATAATATTCAAGAAACAGGTCATACCATCTTTGAATATCATTTTTTCTTCTTCCTCTTCCATAGACTGGTTCAATGTATTCACTAACCATCAGTTCCATGAGATACTGCACAATATATCCTATTTCCTGTGCACAGTAAAAATGATGATATGGAAAGTCAAAACCACTTTCCATGTTTACCTCAATGATTGCATGCGTTATTTTAGAAAACAATCTCATTCTGGCATTGAGTATTCTTGCCTTATATACAAAGGGATATTTGTTAGCATTGGCTTCTATCTTTGTACCATCAATAAATTGAACTGTTTTATCAACATCCATGAGATGACAAATGTTGCCAACGACGTCAAAAAAGATATGTTCAATATCATCAATCAGATAATCATTCATGAGACGTTCAAACGTCATGAAGCTTGGTGTTTCCTCATTCATGATATACATGAATCTGATATCGTACCTACATAAGGATTGCAGATCCCTAAGATGGCATTGTCCAATCATTCTCGCAAAGAGGACAGCCTTCAAAAGCAAAACGTTATCATATCCCTTTCTACCTCGACGCTCATCTTTTTTTAAATACTTCTTAAGATTCACTCCTTCTAGCGCCTTTAAGAAAGAAACAACCTCATCATCAGGATTAATTTTTATACCTAAATCTAGTGGCAAAGATAACTGAAATGCGTTATAATTATCAGTGTAATTAGATTGTGTAAATGTGATGGTTTCCATAATCTAATTATACCAAAAAGGACAATGAGAATCATCAATTGATTTCAGTGTCCTTTTTGGTTGAGCTCATTTATGAAATATTTATTTCGTTACAGCCCCTTTTGATAATCACGAAAATTAACAACCTGAATATGATATTTTTCCAACCAATCTTTTAACCATTGACTACATAAAAACTCACATTCCATGGGTCTAATCAAGGTATAAGAAGAACGCTCTAAAATATATTGATCTAAAAAACCAGGATGAAATACAACAATACTACATTCATTCTTTTGAATATTCGCTAGTTGACTTTCAAAATATGTGTATGGATCATAAAGACCTTTTTCATCAAACGAAAAGAAATCTAAAGAATAAATATGATGCTGCTTTTGCCAGTTTGGATCCATAGGATTATCATAAAAAAGATGATGTCTTTTCGCAACATTTTCTAAGGCCTGTAAATAGTTTTTAGAAAAAACAGCATGTCCTTCAAAATATTCTGGTTTCTTTCCAGTTATCTCTATAAATCTTTTGAGTTGGGCTTCAATCTCTAATTCACATTCCAAAATATCAATTATATCCTCTTGTCGATGATTGATATCATGACTCGAATAAAATTCACCATTATCATTAACCAAAGATGGAATGAGGGCAGGATTACTGATTGGTTTTCCTAAACAGATATTTGTATGTTGTCCCAGGCAAATATCAATATCCTTTATCAATTGATAACCATGTCTGGCACTTTCCATATTAGGCATTATTCCTACACAGCTCAATGCTCCATCCTGAATAGATTTTAATAGACCATAATTTACTCCCTCACTTATACCTAAATCATCACCACGAAAAATCATTTTCATAGTTTTTCACCACCTTTTTGAAATAATTGACAATATGTATAATAAGCTCCAATTAAATTAGAATCATTATGATATTGACAAGTTTTCACTTGAGGCTTTCTAAACAGATAAGCCTTTGTAAAGATTTCATCAATCTTTTCCTGAATTTTTTCTACAAACAATGGGTCTTGGCTGATTCCTCCTCCAATACAAAAACATTCAGGATTCATGATACAATCAATGTTATAACAAAATTTTGCTATAGCATCAAACCAATCCTCTAACACAACAACAACTTCTTCATCCTGCTGACGATAAAGCTGCATCATTTGTTCACCATCAATATTTTCATCTTCTTTCATGTTTTGTATCTTTTTTACAACTGCTAAAGTTGAATACTCACCAGCAAAGCTTTGATAATTTCCTTGATGCAAATCTACAAAAACAGGACTAAATTCACCGGCAATCAAATCCAATCCACGTAAAACCTGATGGTTCATAACGATACCACCCCCAACTCCTGAGCCAAAAATAAAAACGACACAACTTTGACAATCTTTAGCTTGTCCAACCCATGATTCACACAAAGCCGCTGCTTTGCCATCATTTTCAACCGATACAGGTAAATGATCACATAATGCTGAAAGTTTTTCAGCAAGTTCTAAACCTTCCAAATAAACAAGTGCTCCACTTGTTAACATCACACCTTTTTCAATATCTATTTTTCCAGGTACACTCATCGCAATTCCCTGGATATTTTCATTTCTATATGATAAATAAATATTTTGTAATGTCTTAAAAAAATGTTCTTGAGATTCATAAGGTGTTTTGATTTTAGATGTCTTTGTTAACTGACATTCTTCATCAATCAAACCATATTTGATAAAAGTTCCACCTACATCAATCACTAGTACTTTCTTTTCCATTTTGTCCTCCTTATAAAATAAGGACTTTTTCTAAAGAAAAGCCCTTGCTTTTTTATGAATGTTGCTGTTTACGATATTGTGAGGGCGTCATTGCATACCATTTTTTAAAATGATTAATCAAAGCATGTTCACTAGAAAAACCACATTCAAAAGCTATATCAATAATACGTTTTGATGATGTCATTAATAAAAACTTTGCTCTATCTAAACGAAGCTTTGTTAAATAGGTATAATAGTTTGTATTTGAATAACGCTTAAACATCAATGAAATATGCTGAGTTGTATAACCAAAATGATTCGATAAATACTGTAAAGATATATCTTCACGATAATGAGTACTGACAAAGAAAAGAATTCTTGAAAAAATATCATTATTTTCATGATGATAGGATGTAGGATCATAATGACTTTCCTGAAGACAATGAGCCAACAAGGAAAGAAGGGACGCTTTATATTCTAATTGGGAGATAATATCATCATGATTCATTTTAGCAATAACTTGTGAAAACAAGTCTATAAAACCATTATAATCTTTAATCATAAATACTTTATCAAGCAATAATGTAGAAGGCATGTGCTGTATAATAAAACCATTATTAATATGCAAACATTGGAGACGAAAATGACCTGCATTTCCAATCATTTTATGAAGTGACTGCATACCAATGACAATCACATCACCTGGTCCAACCTCAAATGAACCAGATGGTGTAATAGTTGTCATATGTCCATCAATAATGTGAACAATTTCCAGCCATTCATGCCAATGAACTTCTATAGTGGAAGGTGCTTCATTACTTCCTGCTGAATCTATAAACAAACAATATTTATTATCATCATAATCTCTAATACTACTATCAACATCTTCATATTCTTCATCGAAAATCAATCTCATTTCTATCACCAGCAACATTCTAACACATTTTACTATCTTACATCAATCAAGATCTTCTCCATTGGTTTCTATCACTTTTTTATACCAGCTAAAAGATTTTTTGCGTATTCTTTTAAGTGTACCTTCTCCAAAATCATCCATATCCACATAGACAAATCCATAACGCTTTTTCATCTCACCTGTTCCTGCAGAGACAAGATCAATACATCCCCATGGTGTATATCCTATAACGTCTACACCATCATATTCTATTGCTTTTTGAATTTGTTGAATATGTTTTCTTAAATAATCAATGCGGTAATCATCTTGAATACTACCATCTTCTTCAATTGTATCTAAAGCTCCTAAACCATTTTCAACAATCATAAGTGGAAGTTGATATTTATCGTATAAACGATTTAAAACAAGTCTTAAACCTTGTGGATCGATAGGCCATCCCCATTCACTTTCTTCAAGATATGGGTTTTTAACGCCACCTAACTGATTACCACCTGATTTTTCATTATTTCCATGTGTTGAAATAACAGACGAATTATAATAACTAAATGATATAAAATCTACTGTCCCTAAAAGAAGAATTTGTTCATCACCATCTTCTTTTTGTAAAATGATATTCTGTCTTTCTAATTCCTTTAATTTATAGGCTGGATAATAACCACGACATTGAACATCATAGTAGAAATCTTTAAAATCTCTCGCCATTTCCATTTCAGCAATAGCATCATCGGGATGACATGTTTCCGGATAGAATAAAATATTAGCAATCATTAAACCAATCTGAAAATCCGGATTGATTTGATGTCCTAAATAAACTGCTTTTGCACTAGCAAGTAACAAATGATAAATGGCCTGTTGCTGTTTTTGAGGATTGGATGCTTCTGTAATACCTAAAGTAGAATAATCTCTTAAAAAATTAATTTCATTAAAAGTTAACCAGTATTTAACTTTATTTTGATAACGCGTAAAAATAGTACGACAGTAGTTCATAAAGAAATCTATTGTTCTACGATCTAACCATCCTTCATATTGGTAAGACAAATGGAGCGGCAAATCAAAATGATTAATTGTCACAAGTGGTTCAATTCCATATTTATGACATTCATCAAAAACATCATCATAGAATTTTAAACCTTCTTCATTAGGTTGATCATCATCACCATGAGGAAAAATACGTGACCAGTTAATAGACATTCTAAACGTTTTATATCCCATTTCACCCATTAAAGCAATATCTTCTTTATAGTGATGATAAAAATCAGTTGCCACATGACTTGGATAATAAACATCTTCATCAACAATAGCTTTTGCACCTTTTGGCACATCTTCAAAACGATTTATTTCTTTTTTTGTTCCATCCTCAAGTTCAATCATAATACGTCGAGGATGTTTTTGATCACCATTTGTAATGGTATCAGCAGTCGCCAAGCCTTTACCACCACTCAAATAACCACCTTCGTATTGATTGGCTGCTGTAGCACCACCCCATAAAAAGTCTTTAGGAAATCCCATATTTTACCTCCTTAAATTTTTCTTTTTGCATTTGCATAAGCATCACTTCGCTGAATCCAATCTAAAAATTCTTCAATACACTTGTCCCAGAAACGCCATTCATGCTCATAGCCTGGTACACTCAACCATGTTAATGACATCTTTTTTTCTTTTAAACTTTTAACGAATTGAACATTCGTATCATAAAGAAAATCCTTATCACCACAAGCCATATAAATAGGAATCTCATGTTGACATTGATCCAAAACTTCATAAAGATCAATTGGATTTCCCTGCATTTCAATACCTGGTGAAAATGCACCAATTGCACTATATTTTTCAGGATGACTCAATCCATGATAAAGAGCACCAAATCCACCCATAGAAAGTCCTGCAATATAAGTATCTTCTTTTCTTGTAGAAACAGGGAAAACCTGAGTAATAAATTCTGGTAATTCATTTTCTATAAAATCTGCGAATAAATCCTCATCTTGATCAATATATTTTTTATTTTCACCTGAAATCATAACAACAGCAATCTGTCTTTCTTCAGCATATAATTCAACATTTGTATAGCCACACCATTGTGCATGATTATTTCCAAATCCATGTAAAAGATAGAGTACTGGAAATTTCTTATGATAATCATGATGAATTTTTCCCTTATTAATCATACTTTCAGGAATCGTAACTGTTGGTAAAATCACATCAATATCAACAGTTCTCATTAATGTATATGAAATGACATTACATTGTATTTTTGCCATAATGTTTTCTCCTTTCCAAAAAGAAGTTTGTCTAAACAAACTTCTATTTCGCTTTTAATTCTTGTTCTTGTTTTAAAGCATTGTTGTCATCAATTAAGAAGAATGGTAAATACATGACAAAATGAATAGCCAAGCTTATTAACCATAATAACAACATGAAGACTCCACCTTGGAAGAACACAGTAATGAATCCAGGTGTTACCCAAGGCATAGAAATTGTTGGATTAAAAGATATTGGTAAAATACCAATTAAAGCCCAAGCAACTAATCCTGAAGCTGCAGGTGAAAAGACCATTGGAATCACATATAAAGGATTTAACATAATTGGGAAACCAAAAATGATTGGTTCATTAATATTGAAAATATTAGCTGGGATAACAAGTTTACGCATTGCTTTATACTTTTCAGATTTTGCAAATAGGGTTGCAATACATAATCCTAATGTATTTCCTGCACCACCAATTTGAACACAAGCCCCTAAAATTCCAAAAATAAGATAAGGCATTGTTTCTCCGGCTAGAAAAGCTTCAGTGTTAGCCATAGAAGCCATCATTAAAACAGGCATATATGGCATTAAAATAGCATTTGGATGAATACCAAAGAACCAGATTAAATTCATTAATGAAAAGACAATAATTAATGATATTGGTGAAGCTCCAAAATATGAAATTGGCTGACCAATAAATGTTGAAACAACATTGAATACATTTCCATTTGGTGTAAATGTACATGCCCATTTTAAGGCCAAAACTAATGTAAAGATAATCATAGCCACAAATGTAGGTGCTAATGACATACTTACCATTGGTGGTACTGAATCTGGTAATTTCAATTTCAAGTTTTTACTCATTAAAAAACAGTATAATCTTGGAATTAATAAACCTAAAATTAATGCCAAGAAAATTCCGTCACTCCCCATATAATTGGTAGCTAAAGCTGAAACTGAACTTCCAGCTTCATTAGTAAATGTTTGAATTGGCATTAAAATAATAAACGCTGCTGTAGACATGACAGCTCCAATAATTCCTTGCTCACCTTCATTTCTAGTAAAACAATATCCAATTGCTCCTACAACATAAATAGCAAGTAAAGATAATGTTAAAGATATAACCTCTTGCCCTACTGTATATAATCCTGTACTGTTTAAAAAATCAACCCATGGATCAATAGGCAAATTAGACAAAACGGCAATAACTGCTACCCCTAATGTAATTGGCATTGTATACATAAAACCTTCTGTTAATGCTTTAATGTATTTACTATTGGCGACCATTGTTGCAAATGGACCAACAACTTTTTCTAAGACAGTCTGTAGCTTATTAAAAAAATTCATATTTTTCCTCCTAATATTATGAAATTCGTAGCGCTAAATCCCTTTCATTTTCTAAACAAAGTATAACCTACTTTTTCTATATAAAATGTTTTATTTTTAATATTTTTATGAACGATAATAAACAAAAAAACTGCCTAAGCAGTTTTATTGATATTGAATATTTTGTTGTCTATTTAATGGGTAGATAGATAATTGTGAAGCAGAAACTTTATTTTTCATTTGAATACAATGAATTTGATTATTTTCATATGTCTTGTAATAATAAGCTCCATCATTCATGCTCATACAACAAGAATAAACCGTATAATCTTCTTGATTTTGCATTGTTTTTACTGAACCTTTGACCATTGCGACAGCATCTAAAATATGAAAAATCTGACTGACATTCTCTTCTTCTTTTTCATTTATCATAACATTTTCCTTTAACCACAATGTCTTCACAAAACGTGAAGCAGGTGAAAAATCACCAGGAATACCAATTGTCCCAAATCCATTTCCATAAGGCTTCAGTGATTGACTAGTTAAATGATCTTGAGGATAAGACGATGTCAAATGCATATAGTTATGAACATTCCATTGATGATAAGGATATGGTGGATTGTTGGTTAAAATATGAAAAGCATCTTGATAAACCTGCAATCCTGACTGCGTTGATTGTAGAATCAGACTTTCTTTTTGATCAGCAATGATCCAATGTAAAGGTGTTAAAGGAATTTTTGCATTGAAAGAAATATCTAAAAGAGAAATTTGTTCAATGACTGTTTTCATTTCCTGTACACTTTCATATTGTCCTAATAGATAGGGAATCAGCTCATAAGGTGTTATGTTCGTTTTATTTGCCTGTTCAGGAAAATAACGAGCATTTTCTGGAAAATATAAGCCAGCCATGCATAATCCCTTTTCATTCATAGCTTCAGCATATAATGGATAATTTTCCATGCCATACCAATCATTGCATATTGATTTTTAAACAATGTTCCATTTTTTAATGGAAAAGAATAATGTCTTGGTGTCAATACAACTTGTTCACCAAATGTTGTTTCCAAATCTAAATTTCTACCAAAATATCCATTGAATTGAAATGCTGTACACATATCAAAATCACCTCATTACCATTATAGACCAATTTCTATAAAATAACAAAAAAGAGGCTGTAACGCATTAAAATAAATGTATATGATAGTAAATGAAAAATAGCACGTAGATTCTGGAATGAATTTATGTGCTGTTTTTAGTATAATTAGATTATGAATACGATTGAAATATTAGAATCTAATTATCCCATAAGCAATGGTAATTATAACGCATTTCAATGCAAACTTCCACTAGATTTTTTTACATTCGTTCCTGCAGATGATCCTGTGGCATCATTCGTAGAAATCATGAAAGGAATTGATACTTCTAAATATTTTAATTGCTCTCATAGAGGCAATAAGGGCTACGACCCTAATATGATGTTGCAAGTTACATTGTTTGCATTCATGAATGGCGAAGGTGAATTAAAAAAATGGAGGAGTTGTGTAAATACGATATTCGATATATGTGGTTATCTAATGAACAGACTCCATCATTTATGGCTTTTCAAAGATTTATATCAGATAAATTATCGATGTCTATTGAAGATATTTTTTATGATATTGTCAAAAGAATTATTGAATTAGATGATGTTGATGCTTCTAAATTGTATATTGATGGAACTAAAATAGAAGCTAATGCAAAAAAGAACAGTTTTGTATGGAAAAAGCGATACTTGGATATCAGGAAAAACATTTTCAAAAGCAACTGATTTCATTTCAAAGTTAAATGAGCATTTTCATTTAAGATATGAAACAAAGTCAAAATATTCTTCCAATGATATAGGATTCATTGTAGAGCAGTTAATGAATATGATGGTTGAAAATAATACTGAAATTGTATATGGAAAAGGTCGAAATCGATCTATATTACAGAAATATTATGATGAATTTCTTGATATTTATATGAGATTGGATTGATATGAAAAATCTTTAGAAATTTGCGGTGATAGAAACAGTTATTCAAAAACTGATCATGATGCAACTATGATGAATATGAAATATGACTATTATAATCAGACGGGTGTTTTTAAGCCAGGGTATAACTTGCAGATTGGTGTATGTGACGAATACATTATGCATATGGAAATATTTTCAAATCCTACTGATACCAGAACATATATCCCATTTATGAAAAAGTATAAAGATATCTACGACAGGTATCCAAGATGGCCTATAGCTGATGCAGGTTATGGGAGTTATGACAATTTATTATTCAATGTTATTAATGGAATGGAACTTGGATTAAAATATAATTATTATGCAAAAAAGAATTCATCAGATTTTAAAAAACAGATCTATAATCCAATGAATTGGCAATATGATGAACAAGGATTTAAAGTTTGTCCACAAGGACATCCATTTCATATTGAAAAGGATGAACGATGGAATACCAAAGGAGAATATTTACAAATAAGTCGAGTATTTGAATGCGGTCAATGTCATACTTGCCTAGTCAAGGATAAATGTACGAAAGCAAAAGAACAACGAAAAATACAAATCAATTATGCTTTAAATGAATTACTGAATAGAGTTGATGAAAACTTAGGTAATGATGAAGGGAAAGAAATGAAGAAGCAACGATGTATTCAAGTTGAAGGAGCATTTGGTGTCATTAAACAGGACATGAATTACGCTCGATTAAGAAGAAGAGGAAGACTCAATGTAAAGACTGAATTATTATTAATAGGGATTGCCTATAATATATGTAAATACCACAATAAAAAGTCTCGAAAGAGATCACAAATAATTTCGTAAAATTCAAAATGAAAAAGTGCAAAAAATGCATGTTATTTTTATGGTACTCAAAAAGTTATCCCCACCCGGATAACTTTGTTTTTTTCTAAATCATAACAATAAAGTAAAAAAAGGCGTAACACCTAAAGATTAAAAATCTTTATTCGTTACAGCCTCTTAATATTGAACATTCTTTTATCTTTACTTTCATTATTAAACAAAATAACATAAAGTGTAATATAATTGAAATATATTTCATATTTGTTATAATAATTGATATAGAGAGGTGTCTTATATGGATCCAATGCAAAAAGTATCTATTCATTATTGTAACTTAACAAAAAAAGAAAGAGCAACTTGTGATTTAATTATGGAAAACCCTGAGGTGGTCATTCATAATCCCATTGCGGAAGCGGCTGAAATTTATCAAGTTTCACCATCTTCTATCTTACGTTTATCTAAGAAAATTGGTTATAAAGGTTATAGTGAATTTCGTTATGCTTTAGAAGGTTATTATAATCATCGTTCAAGAAATCAAAAGCAAACAATTCTTTCTGATGAAATTATTGATATTTATCAAAGTTCCTTTAATGAGTTGAGAAACAGTATAGATGAAAGTAAGATTATTGAACTTGTTCATATTCTACAAACAAAAAATTTTAAAACTGTTGGGATTGGTAATTCTTCTCTAGCAGCGAAACAGTTAATATATTCTTTATATGTAGAAGACTACTGGGGAGAATGTGTTAATGATAGTGTTAAAGTGAGTTTTCTTGACAAGACACTGACACCAAATGATGCGATTATTGTGTTCTCTGTCTCTGGTAATCATGATCTTTACTATAAAGAGATGAAAAAATGGAAAGAATCAGGTGCAACAATTGTCTTAGTCACAACCAATCCTGAATCTCAATTATGTAAACTATGTCAACTCTCAATTACTCTTCCTTCCTTACCGCTCACACTTTTCCAATCTCCTAAACAAGTTCACTATCTTGAAAATCGTACTATTTTTTATGTCTTCATAGATATTCTGCTGGCTTACTTTGTTACAACAAAGACCACTAATCAAACTGACTAGTGGTCTTTTTCTATGCTTCATTCTTGGCTTCTTCAGCAAGCAAAGTTTTATCATAGTTTTTAATAAACGGCATAATGATGAGAACATCTAAGGCACACAATAGTATCCATAAAACAGGTGCTTTCCAATCCATTGTCGATAAGAAAGCGGCTAATGGTGCAGGTGTTGTCCAAGGTAATACCAGATATGTTTTTCCAATAATATCAAAATATGTACAGGCATAAGCAATACAAATATTTAAAATAGTACAAAGTAAAGTTGGAATAAGTGTGAAGACATTCAAGACTGTAGGCACTCCAAATACAAGGGGTTCATTAATATTAAAGGCTGTAGATAATGGTGCAAGTTTACAAAGAGCTCTCATTTGTTTAGATTTTGTGACTAAAATCATAGCAATCAAAAGTGCTATATATGTACACCATCCACCCCAGACACCATTAAATTGACCAGCAAAAATATGTGTCATTTCTTGATGTGCTTGATATGCTTCAAGATTAAGTGCAATATTCATAGTAATGATAGGTGTTACAACTGCTCCTACCATATTATCTCCATGAATTCCAAAGAACCAGAACATCTGTGATAACAATAGCAATAATAAGATAGAAGGTAAAGATTCACTAGCACTTAATAACGGCTGTAATACATGAGAAAGTAAATCACATAATCCTCCTCCTGTCATTTGCGTACATACAACATTTAACAAGATAAATCCAATAACATTCATAGCCATTGGTATTAAAACTTTAAATGGTGAGGCTACATTGGGAGGAACTGAGGCAGGCATTTTAATTGTCACATTGTGTTTAACACAGAAATTTGTAATTTCTACTACAATAATTGCAACCAAAATAGCAGTAAACATTCCTCCTGCCCCAATGTTCGCAGTTGGCATAAATGAGCCAGTCTCCAATGTTTGTGGCGCAGCCGCAATACACAAGAAAGTTAAAAGAGCAGTAAAGCAGCTTTCTAGTTTTGGAATGCCATATCGTTCTGCTAAACGATAAGCAACGGCACCAACAACATATAAAGAGATAGCTCCTAATGTTAAGTTATAAGGTATAAATAATATATTTGAGTTTGCACTCGCCCAATCATACCAAGTTAATAGAAATTGATAGAAAAAGTTTGATCCAGTCATAGTTGTTGGATCAACTGGTGGTTGCGCTAATAATATCGCAAACCCACCAATGATTGTTAGTGGAATCAAAATTCCCATAGCATCTCGAACTGCAGCCAGATGCCTTTGTTCACCTAATTTTTCAGAAATAGGTAATAATATCTTTTCAAGTTTTTCTTGAAATTTTCCAATAAACCCATTTGTTTGCATTTTTCTTCTCCTTTGTAGATATTTGTCGAGTCATGTAAGTGTTTACAATTTGAGTATATCATATATGAAATATATTTCAATATTTATTTTATATTTAATATATTTTTCATTTATATCTTTACAAAATGTTTTCAATTTGTATAATGAAAGTAAGTTATGTATGTGTTTGTCTAAGAAACAGTCTAATTAAGAATGAAATATATTTCATATAAGGGAGGAATATAATGAAATATTTTAAATCAGAAATTTTAAGTGAAAGAGTGATTAGAATAATTGAGCTTGGTGGTGTATGCTGCTACTTAGTTATAGGAGATAAAAAAGCCTGTCTACTAGATACAGGTTCAGGATACGGGAATATTAAGGAATACGTAGACACATTAACTGACAAGCCCGTCTTTGTTATTTTATCACATGCTCATTATGATCATATGGGTGGAGCTGCACTTTTTGAAGATGTCTACATCAATTTAGAGGATCTTCCCGTTTTTCGTAAACATGGGGATATGACAACACGCTATGAGGAAGCGCAAAGAATTCCAGAAACCAAAACAATTCCCTACTCAGATATGATTCCTACACGAATGAAACCAATGAAAGGCATTAAGAATGGCGATATCTTTGATTTAGGAAATGTTCATATACAAATGATATCTGTATCAGGACATACTCCAGGTATGATGTGTCCTTTGATTCAAGAAGAAAGAACAATTATTTTTGGTGATGCCTGTGGGGTTTCTGTATTGTTATTTGATGAATATTCATCTTGTGTTTCTGAATACTTGAAAAGTCTTGAAGTTTTAAAAACATATGAGAATGATTATGATACTATCTATCGTAACCATGGTACCTTTTTTTCAGAAAAATCATTATTGGATAATGTTATTGAATGTTGTCACCTGATTCTTACAAACCAAGATGATCATATTCCTGTTGAGTTCCATCATTATCATCTCTATGCTGCAAAAGAAACCAACGAGTTTCATCGTATAGATGGCAAAGAAGGTAATATTCTTTATTCACTTGATAAAGCAAAATAAAAAGGAGTGATTGTCTAGATTTCTAGATAATCATTCCTTTTCTATATATTTGTGTATAATTGTTCTTATTTGAGGCATTCTATCTTGCTCAAATTGAGGATGATCTTTTAACCATTTTCTATTCAATGGTGAGGGATGTGGCAATACATACAAAGGTCTTCCTTGAAAGATATGATCATTAAAAATTAATGATTCTAAAGTTTCATTGGGAAAAAGATACTTTGCAGCATAACTTCCAATAATAATATAAATTTGTGGTTCAATAATGTTAAGTTCTTTCTTCAAAAAATAATCCGCGCAATGTGTTGGTGGAGGAATATCACCTGTTGTTTTAGCTTTACCAGGATAACATCGTCCAACTGATGTTATGTAAAAATATTGAGGATTATCAAATTCTTCTCTCGTAATTTGATACCAATCCTTTAACAACTTGCGACCACTTGCATCATTAAAAGGTTTACCAGTTTCCATGACTTTTTGAGATGGTGCTTGACTAATTTGCATAATTACAGAATCTCTATTTCCTTGAAACACTGGTCTTGGATCATTTTCAAAAATATCTTTACATTTTTGACATGATAATAATTCTTCTTTTAATTTATTAAATGCATCAATACTCATTATTCATCACACCTTCTTTATGAACAGTATACCCTTATACACTACATATTTATTAAATATTTTGCAATGCCATTATTTTCACAGTCATCACAAATATCATCAGCAGCACTTTTAACACTTTCAAAAGAATTACCCATAGCAACTCCAATTCCTGCTGTTTTTAACATATCAATATCATTTTCACCATTTCCAAAAGCAATCATTTGATTTAATGGAATGTTTTTGATTCCAGACAATACTTTTAAAGCATGTCCTTTACTTAATCCTAATGGATTAATTTCAACCCAGGCGTCTTCAACCATACATAATTCATATTTATTTTCAACTTCATTCTGTAAATCTTTAATGATTTGACTCATTGTACCAGCTGTCTGAATAAATGCAATTTTTTTAAGACAATCAAAATAAGACATAGGTATCTCAGATATATCATGTATCTCATTTTTAACAGAAGTCATAAAATGATCATTAATAATACCTGTGTTTCCATATTCTAAAATATATAAACAATCTTTGAAAAAGAAAATCATATCTATATGATACTTTTTAGCTAGATCAGCAAGTTGGACTCCATCTTCATACTTTAATTTTTCTTCTTTATGTAATAATCGATTTTCCATATCATAGATTTCTAAACCATTTAAACAAATGTAAGTATTTTGTAAATAATCAGACATATTTAATTTCTTACCAATTTTTTGAATACTGTCAATATCTCTTCCACTGGCTAAAACAAGTGAGATACCTTTTTCCTGATATTTCATCAATACATCTTTTGTATAAGGTAAAATATTTTGATTTTTCGTTAACAATGTTCCATCTAAATCCATAACAATCATTTTTATATCATTCATATCTTATTCCTCATTCAATATCTCTTTTATTTTTTGAATAACACCTTGTTCATCATTAGAAGCAATGACTTCATAGGCTATATCTTTTATGGGTTGAACTGCATTGTCCATTGCATATCCATACTTAACTTGTTGAAGCAATTCATAGTCGTTCATTTGATCTCCAAAAGCGACACATTCATCTGGCTCAATATCATATATAGCTTGTAAGAATTGCATTCCTAATCCTTTATGTGCTTCTTTATTCTGGATATCCATCCATTCATTACCTGATGTCACAACCTTAACTTTAGAAGGCAATTGACTTTGAATATCATTTATAATATTTTGAATATGATGTTGAGTATCATAGATAGCAATTTTCATAATATCATCATCAATATAATCAAACGAATCAATAAATGTATATGCACAATAATACTTTTTAACTTCATCCTGATACTGTAAATCCCTTTTTAATATATAAGCACCCTTTCGTCCACATAAAATCATAAATAAACTAGGAATTTGTGAAATCAAATGTTTAACTTTTTCAACATGTTCTTTGAAAATAATATTGCAATAGAGTTCAGTTGCACCTTCAGCAATATAACTTCCATTTTCTGCAATAAAATACATATGTTCGCTAAATGGTAGGAATTTCTGATACAAACGATAATATTGATTACCACTTGCAGCAACAAATTTAATATTTTTTTCTTTTAATTTATAAAATAAACTTAAGAATTCAGGGTCAAATTTTTTCTGTGAGTCTAAAAAAGTTCCATCCATATCAGTTGCTATTAACTTAATCATGTTCAACCTCCTATCAATGGAAGTAGTATAACATATATTACCCTTATAATTCAAAAAAAAAGAAATCCACAAATATGAATTTCTAAATTTCTCCTAACATTTGATTCGCATTTTCAGCTGCTTTCACTTTCCCAAAGACTTTTTCAATATAACCTTCTTCATTAATTAAATAAGTAGTCCTCACAACACCCATAACTTTTTTACCATACATGTTTTTTTCTTGCCAAACATCATATGCTTTAATAGCTACTAACTCTGGATCAGAAATTAACACAAATGGCAACTGATACTTTTCTTCAAATTTCTTATGAGAAGCAACAGTGTCCTTGCTCACACCTAGAATGACAGCTCCTTTGTCTATAAATTGTGGATAGTTTTCTGCAAAACCACAAGCTTGCTTAGTACATCCAGGTGTATTATCTTTTGGATAAAAATAGAGAATAACTTTTTGACCTCTATAATCACTTAATGAGATATTATCTCCATTTTGATTTAATAATGTAAAATCTGGTGCTTTTATACCTACTTCTAACATATACTCACTCTCCTTGTTTCTATCATAAGAAAACTGAAATAAAAAAGCAAATATAATGCTTAATTATTCGCTTATCTTTAAGTTAGACAATATAACAAGAATAATGATTATCAAAGTTACTTTTCTAACTCAATTTTTATAACATAATAAATGGTTCAATATAATCTTGTAAAAAGTCAATGCGATCAAAAATTGTCGGTTTAAAATATGATGTCACAGTAATCACTATATTGCATGTTGGATTTACATATATAACATTCCCACTATTTCCAATAGCTGAATATATTTGCTTCTTTTCATCTATAATCCACCAAAGATATCCATAAGACATATTTCTAAATTCTTCTCCACATTTATAATTTGGTTTTGTCATTTCTTCAATCCATTGAGAGGATATAATTTGTTTTCCATTATAAACGCCTTTATCTAAACAAAGCTGTCCGATTTTTGCCATGTCTATTGCAGAGAAACATAAACCATAGCCTGCAGCCCCTACTCCTTTAGGATCACAGAACCATACATTTGTTTTTGGATCTTTACACATAGTAAAGTGTTTATGTTCTTCAGCAGTTTCTGCCAAATAATTCATATGCTTTTCTATTCCAATAGGTTCAAATAAATATTTATTTGCAAAATCAACAACTTTTAAACCACTTGTTTTAGATATAATACCTGTTAATATATGTATACCTAAAGTTGAATATTGAAATTCACCAGTTAATCCCTTTCTTCCACCAAGAAAATCTAAAGCTGAAATCGTCCAATCATCACTTGAACAAATTTTAGTCCAAGGTTCATATTTATACTTATAAGGTGCCATCATAGTTAATAAATGTTTAATTGTGACTTTTTGAATTGTTTTTTCTCCTCTTTTTATTTTATAATCAGGAAAGAAATCCAATACAGGTTGTTCTATACTTTTTATATAGCCTTTATCAATTGCTATCCCTACAAGTAATGCGACTATACTTTTTGTTGCAGACATAACATGACATGCATCTGTTTTCTTATAATTATTCCATTCATCTGAATAGACTTCTTTACCATCTTTATAACAAGATATCTGACAAATATTAGGTTGTTGTTCCTTAATCAAATCATGTAATTGTTTTTTGTTCATATTTCCCTCCATTTTTATTTATATAAATTTTATCCTTAAGTTTGTTATCTCTATCTTTTTTCTTTCTTTTTTACTGGATAATAAACTTCCGTAATAAGATCATTCTCAGTTTTAACCTGTTCTGGATCATTGACATAAACTTCAAACAAAGCATCATTATTTTCATAACCATTCTTTTCAGCCCATTCAATCTGTTTTGTATAAACTGAAGAAAGTTGTGAATAAGATCCACGAATAACTGTTTTCAAACATAAATGGGGATGAAATTCCCGTGAACCAGTCACTTGTTCTTTAATGGGTAAAGCAAATTCATAATCCAATCCCAGTTCTCCAAATTCTTCACTATGGAAAAGAGACATCGGAGGAGCAGTAATCGTAAGTTGATTATCTATAACTCTTCTGACTAATTGGTTGAAACAACGGACTGCTTCATCTTCACATTCATATTCATGCACTCTTTTACGAATATATAAGATATTCATTTTTGGTACTTCTACCAATTGAACATCAATATTTTCTAAATAGGACATCATTGCGTTCCCTTGTTTCACATTCAATATATCATCATTTAATTGATTGAGTATTTGATTATATTCTTGGACCTGTCTTTCCATTTCTTTTTTCTTTTTCATAAGTGATATATAGAGTTTTTTATCTTGTAATTTATTTGATTCTAAAATTGTTTTGATTTCATCTAAAGAGAAATTATAAGATTTTAATCTATTAATAAATAACATTCTTTCTAATTGATCAATAGAATAATATCTATAACCATTTTCAGGATTAATTTCATCTGGTATAATAAGTCCTATTTCTGCATAATAACGGAGTGTTTTTGTAGATACACTACAGATCTTTGAAAATTCTCCAATCGATAACATCACTAATCCTCCTTTGTATGTCTTTCAAACATCTTATATTATCATACACCTTTCCCTAAGGGAAAAGTCAACCAAAAAATCCCTTCTTTTTTAAGAAGGGATATAAGAATAATCTTTATATCTGAGTTTGTAGTCTTTTAATAAATGTAGCATCTTTGATAAATGGTCTTGAGAACCCAAAAAAATGAACATGGCTTGTTTCATAAATGGGTTGAATATCTTTTAACTCTCTTAATCCTCCAGTTAAAATAACAGGTGTAGAAATGACTTGTGATAATCGAACTGCTGCATCTTTATAATAAGCACGTTCTTGAGCTTTATGTTTTTTCAATTGATTTCCACTCACTTCAATGGCATTCATTCCAGCATTTGAAAGTTTAGTTGCTATGTTTATAAACTCTTCTACACTCAAGCCACCCTCTTGTTCATCAGATGAATTGATTTTTATCCATATAGGATAATCTTCACCAACCTCTTCACGTATAGCTTGATAAACCTCTAGAACAATACGTGAACGATTTTCAGTATTTCCACCATATTGATCATGTCTGTGATTGAAGAGTGGAGATATAAACTGTGATAACAAATACCCATGGGCACAATGTATTTGAACACCATCAAACCCAGCAGATTTCGCTCTTTTAGCAGCAAGTGCAAAATAATGAACAACATTCTTAATATCTTCCTTTGTCATTTCCTGAGGTGTGATTTGTGATGTTGGATGAGTTATTGCTGATGGTCCTAAAACCGTAGCTGTTTCAATATACCCTTGTCCAATTGAACTGCCATGAACAATCTGCATAATAATCTTAGTTCCATATGCATGAACAGCATCTACAATCTTAGCATAGTCAGGAATAAGACTATCATCATAGATACCTAATTGATTTTTAGTTGGTTGTTCATAAGGTGTGATATATGCATAACTTGTAATAATCGTACCAACATCCCCCTTAGCGAGTTCTACATATTGATGTTTAATTTCATCAGTTGGTCTTCCATCTTCAGTCGCTTTGCCTTCATAAGTCGCAGAACGTATAAAATGATTTTTTACAGTTAAGTTGCCTATTTTTGTTTCTTTAAATAATGTCATATGATTTCTCCTTATTTTTATATTCATTGCAATTCTATTATATTTTATATATACTCTTTTGTATAGAACGCACTTTTTATATAGATACTATCACAAAGGAGAGTGAATATATGGAATTATCTTATGAAGACATTAATATTAAACCTTTTGCTTACGCGTTTTCATTAATAGAAGGAAAATGGAAAATGCATATTTTATTTTGGTTATGGAAAACAGAAGTCATGCGTTATAGTGAATTAAAAAGAGCACTTCAAGGAGTGACTCATAAAATGCTTTCAAATAAACTTAAAGAATTAGAGGTAGATGGATTGATTGTTCGTCATGAATATCCCCAAATACCACCAAAAGTTGAATATTCTTTATCTGACAAAGGCAAATCATTTATGCCTATTTTACAGGAAATGTGTAAATGGGGTTCTAAAAATATATAAATATAATAGAAAACACAATCAGATGAAAAATTCTTTTTGTGTTTTATTATCTTTAACTATTTATTTTTTAACTTTTCAATCTCTTCTTTAATCTTATCAATACTTTTTTCTAATAAATCATAATCACTGTCACTTTGGTCTTTATCTTGATTTTCATCTTTGTTATCCTGATTCAAAAGTTGATTTTGCCCTTGAATATATAACAGATAAACGCTGTTTAAAGAAACTACACTGCCAAGTGTTGCTAAAAAAGTTCCTACTACAGCCTGTTCATCAGCTGAAAAGGATTCCATGAAAGCGGCACTTATTAAGACAATAATTTCATCTAGCACCAAAGGATGGACATTAGGTAAAGACATAGACATCACCAATATAATATATGCAATTAATCAAATAATGATTGTTGAATCTGACCAGAAATAATATTTAATTCATCAGGAACCAAACTCAAAAAAGATTCCAAATATTGATTATCATATAACCACTTATGAAGATCACTTTGTGGAATGACTAAAGGCATTCTTGAATGGATACCCTGCATTGTCTGATTAGCCTTAGTTGTAATGATTGTAACCTCATTTTGAGTTTCACGATATATTCCAGCCATTAATAAGATAGCATGTTGCTTTGGCTCAAATGAGATTTTATTCTTATGTGAATCCCACTCATAAAAGCCTTTTGCTGGAACAATACATCTATGTGTTTTCGCATCTGCAGCAAACATTCTTTTTTCTAATAATGTTTCACATCTTGCATTGATAACTAATGATGAATTTTGTTTCATTGTATAACCCCACTTTAATGGAACCAATGTTAAATGTTCATTCTTTACAATGATGACTGGTATATCCTGACTTGGAAAGAAATCTCTTTCACCCTCATCATACTCATATTGATTATCTTGAACAATAGACTTTATTAGAGTATATGTTTCACCATCAAAATAATATCTTCCACACATAACTTCATCTCCTCCCTTAAATTATTGCCAATAATTTCTTAATGATTCTAAATTAAAATCCCTTGACAATGATCTATTTCATGTTGGATAATTTGTGCAACATATCCTTCAAATGTTTTAATCTTTACTTTAAAATGAATATCTTTGTATTCTACCTTTATTTTTTCATATCTTTTCACAGCTTTTTCTCCAATATGTGAAAGGCATCCTTCATGGGTATCGTAATATCTTCCAGATGTCTTTAAAATAATCGGATTTATCATAACAAGATGATCATTATTATTTTTCACAATAATGATACGTTTATGATACCCAATCATATTGGCAGCCATACCTACACAATGATCCTCATGAGCAACAAGTGTATCTCGTAAATCTTGTACTATTGCCATATCATCTAGAGTCGCTTCTACTGATTTTTGACTTAATATAAACTGATCAGTCACTATATCTCTTATCATTTCTCATTTTCCTCTCATTCATATTTAAGAAAAGACAAACTTATGGCTTGTCTTCATTTCCATTTCTACTATTATAAATCTTTTCTCAAACTCATCATAACTTATAATTTTTTTACAGATTCACCTTTTATCAATTGATAACCAATTAGCTGAGTATGTGCAACCAGTTCTTCCTGAATTAATTGAATTATAGTTTTTCCAGCCATTTGTCCAGCAAGTTCATTATCATAGCGAATTGTGCATAAACTTGGTGTCACAAGTGCTGAAATTTCATAACCTCCAAACCCAATCAATGAAATATCATCAGGAATTTTTAATCCCATTTCATGAATTTCTTTATAACATGCCAAAGCAATATTATCTGTTGCACAAATAATCATAGTTGGTCGATGATTTGTTAAATATTCTTTAATAACTTTGCGTGATTCTTGGAAAGAAAAGTTTGTTTCTTTTACAACAATATTTTCTATATTGTAATCTTTCAAAGCATCTAGAACACCTTTTTTTCTTTGAACACCAACTGCTTCATCTTTACGATCCACACCCATATATAAAATTTGCTTATGATTCATTTGAGCAGCATATGTTCCAACATCATAACCAGCATGATAATCATCATAAATAATTGAGATTCCACCCTTAAATAACTGAGCAACCACCAATATTGGAATATCTAATTTGGCTGCAAGTTGCTGATGAGTCATAGTTAATGCAGTTGCTAATAAAATAATACCATCAACATTCATTCGCCATAAGTGTTCTATTGATGCGAGTTCTCTAATCTCATTATGATTTGTATTTATAATAATTGTTGAATACCCATTATTCTTTAAATATTCATCTATTGCCATGAGCATTCGTGATGAGGTAATAGAGTCTAGACATGGTGCAATAATCCCTATTGTATGTGAGTGCTTTGCTTTTAAACTTTGGGCAACTGCATTAGGTTCATAATTATACTCATCAACAATCTTCTTCAGTTTAATTCTTGTTTCTTCCTTTACATAGCCACCATTAAAATAACGAGAAACAGTGCTCTTGGCAACGCCTGCTATTTTGGCTATATCATTCATTGTTAATTTCTTTTTATCCATAATATTTTCCTCATCCTTTATTATAAGTGAAAGGTTCTTTGAAAACAAGAAAATCCTTGCTAGCAAGGATTTTACCATTCTATTTGGTATGGCAATAATTCATAAAAATCAGCTTGTGCATTGACTTTATTGATGATGATATCATCACAGTTTCCAAAAATACGTGTAGACATTGTATAATATCCATCATTTATAAATATCTCAAGTGAACTTATATCACTAAAGATTTGTAACTTATATAAGTCCTGAATAATAACTGATCTTTTTTCTCTACCATCACCACATTGATACATTGTTAATGTTAGGAGACTTTCTTGACAATTATATGAAATATAGCAATCTTCCCTTAAATGCATATGGAAATCAGTAGATGTTAAAAAGTGAATTATCATTTCAAAACACAAACTGTTTTTATGGAATTTTTGTTGAAGGTTGAACTGTTCATGGTGATGACGTAATGATTTCAACTGTGGAATTGGTATTTGATAAATATGATGATCTTTATATTTAAGAAGACGTGGTAAAGCAAGAGCTTGTTCCCAGCCATCTTGTGCGGTTTGATTCTTTGTATAACTTGCTTCAGACATACCCAACCATGCAAAAAGAATACGCTCACCATTTTGATTTATAAATGTACGTGCTGAATAAAAATCAAATCCATAATCAAATTGTTGAAATTCTCCTAAAGTTCCATTTTTACGAAAATCACCATGAACTTCAAAATAACCACATTGATGACTATTTTGATATTTATATTCAACGCCTTCAACACCTTGGGGACAAGCAATAAGAAATCTATGTTTGCCCAGTATAATGATATCAGGACATTCCCACATGTAACCAAATGTATTTGAGGTAGTTAGTTCATTTAAGTAAGTCCAATGTGTCATATCCTGACTTTCATATATCAGAACAAGCCCTTTATTCTCAAGATGACGTGCCCCAAGCACCATATAATATTGATTATCTTCTTTAAAAATCTGAGGATCCCTAACATGTTTTGTCATGGTATGAGGGAAATCCTTATTTGTCATTAACAATTGCTTATGATTGAAATGAATTCCATCTAAAGAGGAAACAGATAACACATTTTGTTCACGTCCAGATGTTACATAATCGTAATCTCCAGTATATCTCACATTTCCTGTATAGAAAACATGTAAAACACCAGATTCTAAAAGACTGCTACCACTATAGACACCATCTTTATCATATTGACTATCTGGATAAATAGCAATCTTCTCCCTTTTAAAGTGCACAAAATCCTGAGTACTGTAATGCCCCCAAACACAGGCTGTTCTCTCATCTGTTATACATGCAAGTGGATTATAAATATAGTATATATGATATGTGTCACCTATTTGACACATTCCATTAGGGTCTGCAAGTGATCCAACAGGTGGCATTAAATGATAATGAAGACGATAGGTTTCTTGATTCACCTGATTGAAAGCTTGTTCTGCTTCATGTATGTTTGACATTATCATATCTACTTTTCTATATGATATCCTGACAATTCATAAAAATGAACCTGCCCATTATTATGAGAATTGATATGAACTTTCTGTTGGAGTGTTTGACTATAAACACGTGTTGTAAAAACTTCTTTTCCACCATTAACAAATATTTCTATACTAGATGTATCACTATAGATTGTAAAATCAGTGATTTCATTTAATTGCACACTCCTATTTGTACGCCCACAACCACTCTCACCTAATGAAAGAGTTAAAACATTATTTTGATAGATAAACTGAACATCATCTCTTATATTAATATTAAATTCTTGATCATTATCAAATTCCACTTTCATTTCATAACAAATACAAGTTGGACAGTGTTGATTGAAATCCTGAAGAGAAGTCGTTAATGAAGATTTTCTCAGTTGTTTTAATTCTTCAAGGGGTTGTTGAACTATTTGATTATCTTGATAACTTAAAACTCTTGGCATTGTTAATGCATGTTGCCAATCATGTGAGATAGTGGGCTGGTTATGATATGATGCATCAGGTATCCCCATCCAACTCAACTGAATTCTTCTTCCCTTTTCATCAATGAAACTTTGTGGAGCATAAATATCAAAACCGCGATCTAATTCTTTGAACTCTCCCAATTGATAAGTGTTATTGTCAAAATCAAAATTGATTGGATAATAGCCTGTTTGATATACATTTGCATAATCATATGCAATTTGTTCAACACCTTGAGGACATACCATAAGTATTAACTGTCCATCTAACTCAAATAAATCAGGACATTCCCACATATATCCAAACTTATCTGGTGTTTCAATACGATTGTAATAATCAAAATGGATAAAATCATGACTCCTGTACATTAAAACACAACCCTTATTATTCTGGCTCCTTGCTCCTAAAACCATATAATAATCATTACCCTTTTGAAATATTTTTGGATCTCGCACATGAGCAGACATATCTGCAGGATAATCATGATTTGTTAAAACAACTTCTTTCTTTGAAAGACTGTAACCATCCTGACTCGTTATATGAATAGTATTTTGTTCACGTCCATTTTGAATATAATCATAATCATCACGATCCATTAATTTCACATTTCCTGTATAAAAATAGTGAATTGTATTATTTTCAATAAATGCCGATCCACTATATACACCATCCCTATCAGCTTGCTGATCTGGAAATAAAAATGGCTCTTCTTGTTTAAATGTAATCATATCTTGAGTTGTATAATGACCCCATAATTTTGTTCCCCAGCCACAATCAAATGGTGTGTACTGGAAATAGATATGATAAGTTCCATGATTCTGACATAATCCATTGGGATCATTAAGAAACCCAGTTGGTGGCATGAGGTGATAGTGCAAACGATATGGATCTTTAGCAACATTATCACGCATACTCTGATAATTCTTATATTGTTTTAAATAATCTTCTTTTGTCATCATAATGAATTCCTCTACTTTAAAACTGCTATAACATCTTGACCATTTGTTTGTCCAGTAAATTTCATTTCAAGAGTACGTCCTTCTTTCACTTCAAAAGCCATCATAGTTTCAGAAGAATAACCTTTTTCTTTCACTAAAGTAATATCAAATGTTAATAATGGGTCACCCATTTTTACAGTTTGACCAACAGTTACAAATGTTTCAAATCCTTCTCCATTCATATTCACTGTATCAATTCCACAATGAATCAAAACACTTGAACCATCTTTCATCGTTATTCCAATAGCATGTTTGCTTGGAAATACAAATGTTACTGTTCCATCACAAGGAGAAAGCACTTGTCCATCTTCAACATCAACCACAATGCCATCTCCCATTGATTTTGAAGCAAATGTTGCATCACTTGATTGGCTAATATTTTTAACAACTCCAATAACTGGAGAAACAACTTGAATTTCACCAGTAAACTCATTTTGATCTTCCATTTCATAAACCACTTCTTCTACATTGTCAGCTGATTTTTTCTTAGACAGCTTGCCAAAGATAACTGTTAATACACAGCCAATAATCAAAGCAATAACATGTGCAATAATATAATTGATATAACCATTATGACTAGGATCACAAATAGCAATTCCTGGAACAGCAGTTGTTCCAAAACCGAATGCAGCCAAATCAGTAATATAAACATAAGCTCCAGCCACTGCTGCACCTAAACATCCTGCAACTAATGGATACTTATAACGCAAGTTGATTCCAAAAATAGCAGGTTCACTAATTCCAAAGAGAGTTGATGCAAAAGAAGGAATACATAATTCTCTTGCCTTTAGATTTTTCCAATTCATTGCAAGATACCCCAAGACTGCTCCACCTTGACCAATCAGTGCTACTGACATTAATGGATTCAAGAAATTTCTTCCTGTGTCTGCAATAAGCTGAGCTTCAATTGCACCCAAAATATGATGTAATCCTGTAATGACAATGATCTGTTGTACACCTGCAAAAATCATATATCCAACAGCCCCTAAATTTTGTGTTACCCAGATCAAAATACCTGTAATCCCATTCGATAATTCACGTCCAACTGGCCCAATAATTGTAAATAGTAAGACTGTTGAAATAAAGACAGTACACAATGGCGAAAACAATAGTTTTACAACATCAGGTATCTTTTTATCAAAGAAAATATCTAACTTAGCAACAATAAATCCCATCATCAAAGCAATGATAATTCCCCCTTGAAATCCAACAAGTTCAATTGGCAATCCAAGAATTCTAATCACTTCCGCAGTCGCACTTCCGGAACCAACAGAGTAAGCATTTGCTAAAGAAGCATCTAACATAATAGCACCAACTATCATTCCTAAGATAGGTTTTCCACCATATCGTTTAGTAGCACTATAACAAACTGCCATTGGTAAAATAGCAAAGATACCATTTGAAGCCAAACTTGCTAATTTATTAATAGCATATAGAGTTTCATTATTAGCAACAACATCCCACTTACTTAAAACTCCTGTAATTCCCATTAATAATGCTGCCGCAAGAATTCCTGGCATAATATCAATAAAAACATCTGATAAGGATTTAATAATGGCTTGTAATGGATTTTGTTTTTTAGCACTTTGCTGTTTAATATCTCCTAGTGACATATTTTCAGTATGAGTATATTGGCTAAAAACGTTATAAACATCATTCACGAGACCCGCTCCAAAAATTAACTGTAACTGATCCCCAGCAATAAATACACCTTTTACCAAATCAATTTCTTCTAACTTTTCTATATTAGCTAATGCATTGTCATTTAAAACAATACGTAGTCTTGTTGCACAATGCGCAACACCTTGAATATTATCCAAACCTCCTACATTCTCAACAAGTTCCTTAGAAATACGCAAGTACTTTTCTTGTTTATTCTCGCTCATTTTCATTCTCCTCCCACCGTATAGAACCGGTTCCACAATTGCATTATAAAACGCTTTCATGATTTAGTCAATATTTTTTTATAAAAATATTTATTTTTTATGGAACCAGTTCCCTAAACAAAGAAATAAAGGAACCATGATTGGTTCCTTTATCATTTTGGGTATATTTTATTGAAGTAATACTAAGAACTAGCTGATGTAAAGTGGTTGATCATTACCAACAACTTCACCAGTTTTTGTTGTAGCAACATAATATACTGAAGAATCTTCTGGTTTATAGTAAACCTCTAATGTGTCCACAGTTGTCATTTTAACACCTTGTGCCTTAACATCCTCTTTAACTAGTTTTTCGATATTTGTTGTTTCAACATTTTTATTATTAAATTGTACTTGTAATTTTAGTTTCACTATCCATCCTCCTTACTTGTTATTATAAATGAAAGCGATTACTTTTTCAAGAGAATACCCTCATTTATTAATGATAATATATCACTTTTTTCTTCTTTATACAAACTTTATTCCATTTTTTGTAATATTCCCATATATTTCTTTGCAATCGTACATATTTATTGTCATATTTACAAAACTTATGTCATTATATGTAGAAAGGTAGAGATTTCTCACTACCCTAAACGTTCTACAACACCATCCGTGCTAACTGTTCTATTAATATTTTTAATATATGAGAAGCTTGCTGCCGCCATAAATACATATCCAAATAATAAATCCTTAACAATTGGCCCCATTATTTCAGGTTCTTCTAAAAAAGCAGGAATAGCTCTAAATGCATCAGCCATACTTATTCCATACATCTCTCCAAAGACATCATAAATTTCTAAACCAACTGATATGAGCTCAGCAGCACCTAGCATAACAATCGCTATAGCAACAGCAATCCAAACACCTTTTTTATCAATTCTACCACCAAGCATTTCATATCCTTTAAAACAGCATACTGACATAATAAAACCAGTAATACCAGCAACAAATCCCATTTTATAAATAATTACCCAAACTAAAACGCCAATCAGTGATCCAGCCAACGCTCCCACAATTCCAAGTGGTAGATTAACTTCTTTCAATTTTGGCTGATTTTCAGCAAGCTGCCCTAAACAGTTAGGACATGATAAATCATTATAACCATTTATACTACATACATCTATTGGTGTTTCTTGTCCACAATGACGACAACATTGGACATAACCATTTTGAGATGCAAAGCCTGCAATTTCTTTCATAATTTTATCTAAATCCCACACAGTAAGATTTTTATCATTTTTTAAGTTAACTATAACTGCATGATCTTTATAATGAGTCCAATTGATAAACTGACCTTTATCCATAGTTTCTAAATATTGTGATAAGACTCCCGTTTCATTATCATTTTTCATTGTTGCAATTATAGAATATTGTCTTTGTTGTGGTAAAAAATTAATAATAAATTTATATTCTCCAACCGTTCCAAATGCAACATTATGTGCTTTATTGACTGTAAAGCCAATTTGTTCAATACCTTCAAATTTCTTCATAATTCCCCTCTCCCTTCTTGTTTATTATATCATATTTGTCAAATTTCGGAAAATAAAAAAAGAACGGAATTATCCATTCTTCTTATTATATGCTTTTCTTCTTTCATTTTCAGTTAATAAACGTTTTCTTAAACGAATATTCTCTGGTGTAACTTCAACAAGTTCATCATCATTGACATAATCTAAACATGCTTCAAGATTAAAGAATCTAGGCTTTTTTAAGACAACTGTTGAATCTTTTGAAGAAGAACGTGTATTTGTTAATTGTTTTCCTTTTGTGACGTTAACAACCAAATCATTATCACGACTATGTTCACCAACAATCATACCTTCATAAACTTCAACACCTGGACCAATAAACATAACCCCACGATCTTCTACACCACCTAAAGCATAAGCTGTCGTTTGTCCAGCGTCAATTGAAACAAGAACACCAAGTTGTCTCTCTCCAACTGCATCGCCTTCCATAGGTCTATATTCTAAATAGGAATGATTGATAATTCCATATCCTTTTGTCATTGTTAAGAAGTTTGTCATGAAACCAATTAATCCACGTGAAGGAATAACATAATGGACTTTTGTCATTCCATTATCAGATTCCATATTTTCTAATGTTCCACGTCTAAATCCTAATGATTCAATAACACTACCAATACACTCATCTGGCGCTTCAATGAAGACTTCTTCATATGGTTCACATTGAACCCCATCAATTTCTTTAATGATAACTTTAGGCTTTGAAACTTGTAATTCATAACCTTCTCTACGCATATTCTCAATCAAAATTGATAAATGTAATTCTCCACGTCCAGAAACAATCCATTCCTCACTATTAGGAATTCTTTCGATTTTCAAAGAAACATCACGATTTGTTTCTTTAAACAATCTTTCTTCAATTTTACTTGCAGTTACAAATTTACCATCTTTACCTGCAAATGGTGATGTATTTGTACCAAATACCATCTGTATCGTTGGTTCATCAACTCTTAATAATGGTAATGGCTCTTCTTGTCCCATTGTACATACTGTTTCACCAACACCAATATCAGCTAAACCAGCAATTGCAACAATATCTCCAGCACTTGCTTCTTCGATTTCAATTCTATGTAATCCAATAAAACCAAATAATTTTTGAATTCTAAATTGTGTCTTTGTTCCATCTCCACGTATACAAGAGACAGTTTCATTGACTTTGATTTTTCCTCTTTGAATACGTCCAATCCCAATACGTCCTACATAATCATTATAATCCAATAATGCTGGCTGGAATTGTAATGCACCTTCTTCATCAACCAAAGGGGCAGGTATTTCATTAATTATCATATCAAACAAGCAATCCATATTAGGAACCTGAGTAGCAAGATCAGTATCTAAACTTGATGTTCCCATTAAGGCTGAAACAAATACAGTTGGGAAATCTAATTGATTGTCATCTGCACCTAATTCCATAAATAATTCAAGAACTTCATCCATGACTTCATTAATACGAACAACTGGTCTATCCACTTTGTTAATAACAACAATTGGTTTAACCTTTGCTTCTAATGCTTTCTTTAATACAAAACGTGTTTGTGGCATTGTTCCTTCATAAGCATCAACAACCAATAAAACACCATCTACCATGTTCATGATACGTTCTACTTCACCACCAAAGTCTGCGTGGCCTGGTGTATCCATAATATTAATTCTGTAATCTTTATAATTAATTGCTGTATTTTTTGCTAAGATTGTAATACCTCTTTCTCTTTCAATTGCATTACTATCCATTGCTCTTTCAGCAATTTGTTCATTATCTTTTAATGTACCAGATAATTTTAATAATTGATCCACAAGAGTTGTTTTTCCGTGGTCAACGTGTGCTATAATAGCTATATTTCTAATGTTATTCATGTATTGAGCACTCCTTTTCGCCTTTATGATTATAACACAATTATGTCAAAACACAATAAAATATGGCGATGAAATCAATAAAAATTATACACAGTGACATTCCTTTCTTATGTGTAGCGGTTTCATCTTCCTAGAACCAAAAAAAGATGCTAAAGTGCATCTGTTAGAAATTCATATGTATATTTAAGAACCTCTTGGATATGTTGTAAACAATCATAATTATGAGAGCCATTTTCAATAGGTTTAAAAATAGCATTATGAAAACCTTGAAGATATTTTTCTGATATAGCAAATGGTACTGTTTGATCATTTGTTCCATGAATAATCATTAATTGGTTCTTATAAATCTCTATACCTTTATAAAAGTCTCTTGAAAGCATATCTTTGACAAACTCATCTGATATTTGAAAACCATTGTGATCATAGAAATCTGCTTGAGGAACATGACCTTTCAAATATTCAACTGCACTTGGCAAATTGAATGCTGGTGCCCACAAACATAATTTAGAAATATCATTAGGATAAAGTTTCGCAAGTTCACTTGCGACAGCACCACCCATAGAATGCCCCAATACATAGATTTTCGTTGTTGATGGCATTTTTTTAACTTCTTCTAAAATAATCCTAGCACATGATAATTCATCATCAAATGTCATATCACTAAAATTCAAATCTGATTCTCCACTCCCCAAAAAATCCATACGTATCGTTCCAATCCCTTGAGTTACTAGCATCCTTGAGAGTTGAACATATGAAAACTTGGTTCCTGTATTACATCCTGTAAATCCATGGAAGATGATACAGACAGGAAACTCTTTGTTTTGTGGTGTATGAAAGAACCCTCTCATTACACCTTTTGGAGTTGATATTTCACAATAGTTTTGCATAAATGTCTCCTTTTATCGAATTGTCTCTTGTGCAAAAGAAAAGTTCTCAATAATATCTCCATTCTCATCCACAAGATTTATAAACATTGCTTCATCAATTATATTATAACATTCAATAATATATTTTCCTGAAGTCATTATAGGCTTTGTACCGCTAACATCTGTTTCACTAATAACTGATATTCCAGCAATTTGACGAAACTCATTATTACAAATCACATATGTTGATTTATGACGTGAATCAGTAAGCATAAGCACTGTCTTATCATCTAGTATATAATTATAATATTCTTCATACCTTTGATACTCATTCTCTTGAAATATTTGTAATATTTTCATTCCTTGCGAACGCACAACAACGAGCATTAATTGATTATCCTCATTTTTATATATACGCTTTTGCAGTATTTCAACTGCATCAGGTATGTTATTTACAATTTTTCCCATCACCTCAATGATCTCTTTATCCGTTGAAAGTGTATACCCTTCTTTCATTTTTAAAGAAACACCCAAACCAATTATAAAAAAAGCACTTATGATTGATATAATTATAATAAGTTTCTTTTTCATAATTGATCTTGAATTGCTTTAGATAAAGCAAGATATCCTTCATCATTAATATGTAAACCATCAACATAATAGTTTTTAATTGGTTCACCTTTTTTATTACATAAAGCTGGATACACATTTATAAAATGAACATATTCATAGGGAATCATTCTCTTGTATTCTTTAAAAATCATCTTTAGGATATCATTACTTCTCATTCCCTGTTTTGTTGATTTATAACCATGTTGATCTTCAATACATGGTATACAGCTTAACAAATGAATTTTACAATGAGGTAAATTATAATGAATAATTTCAATCAATTCTTTAACGTTTAAAGCAATATCTCTAGGACTTAACATCAGTGTATTTCCTAAATCATTTGTACCAATCATTAAAAAAACTTGTTCCGGTTCATATTTTAATACCCCCTCATCTACAAAGTGAAGCAGCATATTTGAAGTTATACCTCCTATACCACAATTATATTTATGATCTATTGCAGGCATAAATCTCTCTAAATCAAAATATTCTGTAATAGAATCTCCATAGAAAACTGTTCCAGCAGGACCCTTATATTTTTGATGAGATATAATTTGTAACATTCTTTTTAAAACAGATTCTCTTAATTGATACTTATTTGTATCATACTTCATATTTTCCCTCATAGAATCACCTCTGTTTTTATTATAACAAAAAAATGTTCTTGAATGAACATTTATTAAACAAACAAAACTTGCACACATAACATATAAACAAGCGTTCCTCCAAATATAGATAACAATGTATTCCTTTTTATCATGTGGAGAATAATAACACTGCCAACTCCAATCATTTCACATATACCATGGTTTCCACTTAATAAATGAACACTTTTTAAACAATAAACCACTAACATTGCCATAATAGCATAAGGCAAAACGTCACCTAAATATTCAATAAAAGCATTCTTATGATTCTTAAATAAGAGAAAAGGAATTGTTCTTGTGAAAAGCGTAACTATAGCTATAACAACAATTAACAATAACTCATGCATCTTTCATTCCTCCCTTATTATACATAAATAACAGGCTTAAAATAATACCAATCATGGACGGAATAATAAAGGACTCACTACCAAATATCAATAAACAGATGACACTCACACCAAACCCAATATATGTATAAATATGTCTCTCACTTGTTAAGAACTGCTCTAAGACAATAACAACAAATAAAGCTGTCATAGCAAAATCTAAACCTGTTGTATTTATTGTCATTAATGATCCAACAAATGCACCAATAATGCTCCCAATGATCCAATAACATTGATCAAAAAAAGAAATAAGAAATAAATAATACCTTTGATTACAATCTTCTGGCACTTGAGAACCAACGAGCAATGAATATGTTTCATCTGTAAGTGAGAAGATCATATAGAGCTTAAACTTTCCCATATCATCAAATTTCTTAATCATTGATAACCCATAAACCATATGTCTTGCATTAATTAAAAGAGTCATAATGGCTGCACTTATTAAACTTGCTCCGCTTGTTAAAAGATTAATAGCCACAAATTGCATACTTCCAGCATAGATAAAAACACTCATTAACAGTGCATAAACAACACCATATCCTTTGTTTTCCAGCAACATTCCAAAAGCGATTCCTAATACGATATATCCCATCATAACTGGAATAGAAGATAGAAAAGCTTCTCTTATAACTCTTTTATACATTTTCAATAACACCTTTTAATTCATTTAAATCTTGTACAATATAATCACATTGATAATTTTCAAATTCTTCTCTATTTCCATAACCATATAAAACACCAATACAAGGAATATGATTTGCATGAGCACCTATAATATCATGTTGACGATCCCCTACCATTATACAAGTCTCTGAATTAAGTTTCTCTTTTTCAAGACAATAAGCAATAACATCGCCTTTATTCTTTCTTGTTCCATCTAACTCTGCACCATAAATCCCATGAAAAAAATGCTCTAAATGAAAATGTTCTAATATTTTTTGTGCAAAGACAAGCGGTTTACTTGTACATATATAAAGTCTTTTTTGATTATCTAGCAAAGATTGTAAAAAATCTTCCATTCCTTCATAAACTTTATTTTCATATAATCCTTTATCAGAAAAATATTCACGATATTTATCAACTGCTTTTAAACTATCCTTTTCACTCATTTGATAATATTCTCTAAATGATACATCCAATGGTGGACCAATGAACACTTTTAAATCATCCAAACTCTTCACTGTAATTCCAAAACTTTTTAAACTATAAGCAACTGATTGTGTAATCCCTAAAAATGGATCAGTAATTGTTCCATCTAAATCAAATAAGATATTCTCCATTTTGCCCCTCCTTATTTTGTTCATTATAACATAATCTGATGACAAACTAAATATTGTCTTTATAGTAAAAAAAGAGTCTTAAAGACTCAATCTTGCAAACATATATGCTCCTACAAGAGCATTATGAATTGGTTCTATGAATTCACAATCTGGTAACTGGGAACAAAATGATTGTTTAAAAATAGCATTTTGAAAAACACCACCATAATAAGTCACTCGTTTTTCTTTTTCAAAGTGGGGTAACAATCCTTTGACCAGTTGTGAAATATGATAACCAGCCTGTTTTAGAATATCTTGGCATACTGAATGGCCTTTATCTGCAAAGTCACTACATATCTTAGCTAATGCCGCAATATCTGTTCTTTCATTCTTCATATCATGAATAACAGATATGATTTCATAGGGGTTTTCAATTGTAAAATAATCTAAGAGATAATTATATAACTCATCTCTTGGTTGTCGGTTATCTGCCTGTTTACAAAATTCATTTAATACTTGTTTACCTATCCAATAAGCTGAACCTTCATCACCAAGTTGATAACCCCAGCCACCACTTCGATAAATTTGTGAATGAACATGCGCCATTGCGATCGATCCTGTTCCTGCCACTACAGCAATTCCATCTTGCCCATTAAGTGCTCCAATTAATGCAATATGCATATCATTCGTTAAAACATAGTGATATCCCTTCAATTCTTTTTCAATATGAGATTCCAACTGTTCACGGATAACCTTATCATTGCCATATCCAGCAATACCAATACCAATTAGTAATTGCTGATAAGAATCAGGAAAATGCTTTACAACATCTTCTATACCTTTTTTTAAAAGTTTGGCACATCCATCAAAACCTACCTGTAAAAAATGACAAGTTGGATAATCCACTTGGTATAAACATTTTCCATAATCATCAAATAACCCAAATGCAGTTTTTGTTCCACCACCATCAATTCCTATATAATACATTTACTTCACCTCATTAAATGTAAATTTTTGCCATGGCTTTATATATGTTAATAAAAATCTTTCAGTTTCAACGATATGTCCAACAATATTACTTTTCCCACTATTCCTCATTTGTGTTTTCGCAATCTGTAATTCACCTGCATAATGTCCATATTCAGAACTTTCAATAATAATATCACCAGGATTAATATAATCAGGCACATTGAAAAGTTTAAATTCATGGCCTTTGTATTTCACACGACTTTGTGTAGAACGAATCATATTATCATTATAATCTCCTCGATTAAAATGCAATTCTTCTAAAACAATCTTTCTTTCAACTTCAGGTATAGAATTAACAAGTTCAACATTAAATGTCACAAGATCCAATCGCATATGTGAAATCTTTTTAAGTTCTTCATCGCTTGGATAACAATTAGAAATAATAATATTGTCAATGACATCTAGTGCTATCATATGTTTGATTTGAACCTCTAAAGGTAATTCACGGTGCAATTCCAATGTTGGCAAGCCCTCTTTTGTAGGCCATGGACCATATGCATTGGTCTGATTCGTTGAAACAAATGCTGCTGTTGTTAAACCATACTTCTTAAAGTTTTGAGTACATTTTAAGAAATGTTCTAAAGATAACCCACTATAACGATGGGGATAAAAATTATGACATCCCACCAATTGACTGCGATTAGGGCAATAATCCATAATTGTGTCAATGTAATGTGTATCATTGCTCATATTGATTTCAATCTTTAATCCTTGTGGATTAAAAGTCATTAAGGCTTCTTCATTTCCACTAAATCCTGCATCCAAACGGATGCCATCAGCACCAATGTCTTTAAAAAATGTTAAATCCTGATAACTAATGCTTAATTTATCAAATACCTTGGGACTCACATCTACAAAGATTTCAAATCCTTTTTCATGAGCATACTGATTGATCATAGAAAAATCTGATTTTATCTTATCAATACTTTCATTCACTGATAATAAACATGAAAAGATGCGCGAAAAACCTGCTTGATGAGCCTTATCTATATATGCTTTCATTTCCTCTAGATTAGATTTTTCTACATAGAGTGAAATTCCTAATTTCTTCATATCTGTTTCCTCCTATTAATAATACTTTTTAATAAGTTGCTGATACCAATAAAAACTATCTTTTCTGTATCGACAATACCTTACTCTTCCTTCATTGTCAGTATCAACTCATTCTTTTTAAGCTTCTCGAATCCCATGAAAATGTTCTTTCAGATATGTCATTTGATATGGAGCATGAATAGTCCTCTCTCATTCTAACATATCTTGATTGCCTAATCCATTTTCTGCAATAATAATTGGCTTTTGATGACAATAATAGAATTGATTGAATGTGACTCTTATTCCAATTGGATTCATTGACTATCGCCATTTTGTAACAGTTAAATATGAATTTTGATTGCTTAATAATCTGATTATAATATTGTAAAACGTTCTCATTAGAATAATATCCAACGCTCTCACTTTTGTTTAATCATTTGCTTATTTAATAAACGTATCTGTGTCGTTCATTGTAAAGTCCTAGAAAAATAAACAACAATCTTAAATATCTAAACCTTTATGCTCAAGGTCATACCCTCTCATATTGAATAGACAAAAGTGCTTCACCCCATCATATTTTTTCATATGTTTTCTATAAGAAAAGCCCAGCATTCGCTAGGCTATTCATTTTTTACTCTTCAGTTAGTTCTCCTTGTTCTTCTTTTAATAAGTTTTTATCATAAATTTTAAAGAACGGATAATAAAGAATAACTGATAAGGCAATCAAGAAAATATTCAAGACTGCTGCTCGCCAATCCCCACCAGTTGCGAGATATGCTCCTACTGGTCCTGGTAATGTCCACGGTGCTGTCATGACGACTTTATCTACAAAATTAAGTGAAGTGAATATCCACGCAATCGTTGCACAAACCATTGGAACAACAATAAATGGAATGATTAAGATAGGATTTAAAACAATTGGTGTTCCAAAAATGACAGGTTCATTAATGTTAAACAAAGATGGAACAATACATGTTTTTCCTAAAGAACTCGCATATTTAGATTTAGCACGGAATGCCATTAAAATAGCAAGTCCAATTGTACATCCTGAACCACCAATCCAGATAAACCATTGGAAAAATGGTTCTGCGGCTATTGCTGTAGGTGCTTGACCAGCTGCTGCCATTGCTGTATTTGTATCAATTAATTGTAACCATAAAGGTCTTGCTAAAGAACCAATGATGGAAACACCATGAATACCAAAAGACCAAAATCCTGTAATCAAGAAAATCAATAATAAAACACTTGGCAAGCTGTCCGCTGCTTTAACAAGTGGTGATACGACAGTTGCAACTGCACCATGCCAATCAAATCCTATAAAATAAGTAATACAAGCCATTCCCACAATGATAACAATTGTTGGTGTTAACGCTTCAAACGAACGTGCTACAGCTGGTGGAACTTGAGCAGGCATCGTGATTTTAAATTTAGATTTTGAAGTTAAACGATAAACTTCCACTGCTAAACATGAGACGATGATGGAAACAAACAATCCACCCCCACCTAAATTAGCCATTGGCATAACCCAACCTGAAACACCAGCCACTTCTGCTGCTTCTGCCGCTACAGATATAGGTGTAATTGTGCATAAGAATGCAATCATTGCTAAAATTCCACCAGTTAATCTATCTAACTTGTAAGATTCTGCTAAACTATATCCAATTCCAAAAGTCGCATAAATTGTCATAATAAACATTGTCATACGATATGGAAGCATAATTGTTGCTGCATTCCCATTTAAGAATTGATAAATCTCCCAATCTTGTGGAAGAGGTGGCATTGCAATAATCAAGAAAAATGAACCTACAATAATTAATGGTAAAGTTGCCACAATACCATCTCGAATTGCACGCAAATGTCTTTGTTGTGCTAGTTTTTCCATAGGTCCAGATAATTTTTGATCAAAAAACATTGTTAATTTATCTATCATGAACTAAATCCCCTTTCTTTTACATATAAAGTCCAATATACAACCAGAAATAACTAATAATTCCGATTGCTATAAAAAATCCCAAATACATTCCAATAAAGTTTTTATGAAAACCTTTATCAGTTTCTATAAAATAATGACAATAACAAACTGCAAAACTAATGATAACAGCGTTTCCTATCATTGTTGTGATTCTTGTGTCTACTCCAAAAATTGCAAGCATGTTAGGGAGGAAAAAGCAAGAGAGTGCAGCACTTATAACAATAATAAAAGCACTTTTATAACTGAACTTTGGTATTGGAGATGTATTGACATCTTCTTTTTTAATTCTCTTCACTTTTTTATAATTGGGTGTTACAACTTTTGTCGCCATTTGAATCACTCCTTCATTATTTTTTATACTGTCTTATAACTTTTGCAACATTGTTCTGATATTTTAATAATAAATCTCGGCACGATTCAAAATCTAATCCTGTTTTTTCTATTAAGATTGCACATTTGACATCATACCTTGTTGTCTCTAATAATTTTTTTGCTTCTATTGATGAAAGTTCTGTACAATTTTCAACAATACCAATTGCTCTATCTTTTAATTTCTCATTTGTAGGTTGAACATCAATCATTAAATTACCATAGACTTTCCCAAGTTTGATCATGACTGAAGTAGATAACATATTGAGCACCATCTTCTGTGCAGTTCCTGCCTTCATTCTTGTTGATCCAGTGATGACTTCAGGCCCTACTTTCACTTCAATTGGATATTGAGCATAATCTGAAATCACTCCATTATTAACACAACAGATTGATAGAGTTGTAGCTCCAATGAGATTAGCATATTCAAGTCCTCCTATAACATATGGTGTACGTCCTGAAGCTGCCAAACCACAAACAACATCATGTTCAGTTAATCCAATTTTTTCTAAATCTTCTTTAGCAAGTTCTTGAGAATCTTCTGCTCCCTCTATTGCATTTTGTAATGCATTTGGACCTCCAGCAATAATACCTTGTACCAGTGTTGATGAAACCCCATAAGTTGGTGGACATTCTGAAGCATCTAACACTCCTAAACGTCCAGAAGTTCCCGCACCGATATAAATAAGTCTTCCACCACATGCAACCTTTTGATAAATTGCATCTACAGCTCTAGAAATAGCAGCAAGTTCATTTTTTACAGCCAGTGCAACATTTTGGTCCTCATGATTAATCGTGTTTAAAATGTCGATGGTATCCATTTCATCTATGTGTAATGTATTTATATTCTGTTGTTCTGTCATCAGCAAACTTAAATCCTTTGGCATCCACTTCCCCCTCCTTTCATCTTTATTCTACATTATCTGAAATAATATTTCAATATATTTATTAATTAATTGTTAGTTTATTTTAATAAATTAGTATATTATTAAGAAATTTTATTTCTAATATCCTAATATATAACTATTTAAAACAATATATTCATATAATTATTGAAATTTTATTTCATAAATTATACAATGTTTATAAATAGGAGGTATATTTATGTATGGTATAGGTATTATGTCAGGGACATCATTAGATGGAATTGATACAGTTCTTGTTAAAATAACTGGATATAGTACAGAGACACAATTGGAGGTTATCGCTTATAACGAATATCCTCTCCATAAAGAACTTGTTTCAAAAATAAAAAAAGCATGTTCCTTAGAACATTCTCATAGTGATCTCATTTGTAGCTTGAACTTTGAGTTAGGTTATTCTTTTTGTGATGCAGTCAAAGCACTACTTCAAAAAGCTAATTTCCCATTAGAAAAAATTGATTACATCGCAAGTCATGGACAAACAATTTTTCATATTCCAGAGAATAAAGAATCTTTATATCGCTCAACTCTACAAATTGGTGAAGCAGCAATTCTTGCTTATCAGTTTCAAACAACTGTTATATCTAATTTTAGAGTTATGGATATGGCTGCTGGTGGCCAGGGTGCCCCATTAGTCCCTTATAGCGAATATATTCTTTATAGTCAATCACATAAAAATAGAATTCTTCAAAATATTGGCGGTATTGGTAATTTAACATTTTTGAATGGTTCTTTAAATATTGATGATATTTTTGCTTTTGATACTGGACCTGGTAATATGATGATTAATGAAGCTTGTCAAATCCTTTATAATCTGCCTTTTGATGATCATGGACAAATTGCAAAACAAGGCAAAGTTATTTCTGTATTACTTGATGAATTAATGAATCATCCTTATATGCAAAAACTTCCACCTAAATCAACTGGTCGAGAGGATTTTGGAGAGTTCTTTGTTAAAGATATTCTATCAAGATATTCTCAGCATGAAAAGGCAGATATCATCACAACTTTCACAATGTTCACTGCCAAAAGCATTGCATTTCATTATCAGAGAGATATACTTACAAAGTACCCTTTGGATGATGTTATTATTGGTGGTGGAGGGAGTCATAATGATACACTAATGCAATTTATAAAAGATGAACTCTATCCAATCCCTGTTTATACTCAAGATGAGATTGGTTATTCAAGCGATGCTAAAGAAGCTATTGCTTTTGCTATATTAGGAAATGAAACATTGAATCACCATTATTCTAATGTTAAATCTTCAACAGGAGCAAATCGTTATGTCATTCTAGGACAAATCACTCCTAAGCCATTTTAATGAATGGCTTTTTTTATAAAAAAATACAGAAATCATTTCTACTTCTGTATTTCATCAATAATCTTTCTTGTATCTACTATACGTTTATGAGTTTCTTCTTTATCATGTCTAGCAATTGCATAATATAATAAATCAATAACAATCAAAGAGGATAATCTTGATGATGTTGCTCCAATTCTTAATTCTTTTTCTTCAATTGGAATTGTAATAACCATATCAGCTAATTTTCCCAAATCATTATAAGCAGATTGCGTTATTGCAACAGATTTCATTCCCATATGTTTAGCCCATTTTGCTGCAGTCACTATTTCCTTTGTTTTTCCACTATAACTGATAAAAAATGCTAAATCATCTTTTTGCATGTTTGGTACTACAGTTAATTGAAGATGTGTATCAGCATAATAAATTGATGTTTTACCTATTCTTAAAAGTTTATGTTGAAAATCCTCACACACTGTTCCTGAACCACCAATTCCAAATAAATAGATGTTACGACAAGAAATAATCTCCTGAACTACTCTTTCAATAACCCTTGAATCAATTAATCCATAAGTCTTTTCAATTGTTTGAATATTTGACTGATATGCTTTTTTTAATAGTGAATCCATACTTTCATTAGGATCTAATAAATTATCAAATTCCATAGAATCATTCGATAAATCTTTAGCCAATTCTATTTTTAATTGTGAAAATCCTGAAAATCCTATTTTTTTTGAAAAACGGATAATAGCTGCTGGTGATGTCATTGTTTTTTGTGCTAATGTCTGCGTTGAATCATTAATAACATCAGATTTATTTTCTAATATAAAATCTGCAATTTCAATTTCTGTATCTGTTAATATAGGTCTTGCCTCATTTATCCTAATTATACAACTCATTTTATCACTTCCTTATATTCTTTAGTATAACATTTTCTATAAGAAAAAAAACACTTTTCCATTATTTTCATAGTATCTTAATCCTTTATACAAAAAAAGAATCGAATGGCTCGATTCTTTTTTATACTGCATATTTTAAAGGGAGTTTTTATGAATTTTTATTCTTCACAAGTATAATATACCTATTCTATATGAACGATATATGAACATCTGATGTATTTATTGTGTATTTCCATTTTCAATAATCGACATTTATGCCTTTTCCTTTAAGATTATCAATACACTCTTGATAATAAGTTTCATTATGTTCCTGATAAATAGGATGTGTAATACATTTTTTCTCTTTAACAGTCATCTCTGATATTTCAATACCTATTCTTTGACCTCGATAATATCGATTTTTCCATAATGGATTAATAGAATAACCACGATTTTCCATTTCTTTCATCACAATAACATGAAATTCAAAGAGATCTTGATATGGGTGTTCAAAAACATAATTAACAACACTATGTGGTTTCTTCCAACTCAATCCTCTTAAAGCACATATTTCTCTATGTTGTCCTAATAATTGTTGAGTTGGTAACAATGGTATTAAATCTTCATGCCATAATCTCATATTTTCACCTTCACCATTATTTTAAACTTTTTTTACTTTTATAAACAAAAAAATGAAAGAGATGCTTTGGGGAAACATCTCTTTCTTAGGGATATATGATAGATTTGAGGGGAATCAATACTATCGTATTTGTCTTTCGACACAAATAATATAAAACATAAATATGTCTTGAAGATGAACTTTTAAAATTTATTTGGCTTATTTAAAATTTCATGACAGTGTCTACATCTTGGCTCATAATGATCAACAGCACCAACCAAGACAATTGGATCTTCAAAAGATGCTGGTTTACCATCAACAAGTCTTTGGGTACGAGTTGCAGGTGCTCCACATTTAGCACAAACAGCAGTTAACTTTGTTACAAACTCAGCACGTGTTAAGAGTTCTGGCAAAACACCAAATGGCTCTCCTCTAAAGTCTTTATCTAATCCAGCAACCATAACGCGCAATCCTCTATCTGCCAAATACTCACAAACATCTACTATATCTCTATCAAAAAATTGAACTTCATCTATTGCTACAACATCTGTATCAGGTTTTATATATCTTAATATATCTTTTGAATTTTCAACAACAATGCATTGCACTTTTGTTCCAGCATGAGAGACAATTTCAGTCTCAGAATAACGATTATCAACTTTTGGCTTGAATACAATAATGTTTTTCTTAGCAAAAGAAAGGACATTGATACGTCTTATTAACTCTTCAGTCTTTCCCGCAAACATACACCCACAAATAACTTCTAACCAACCTTCTCGATATTGATTATACATAATGATATCAACCTCCACAAATATTTATTATACTATAGAATTAAATAAATTTGTACATATTTCATTCATAATTCATCTATATAATAGAGATAGGTGATAAAAATGAAATGGTTTAGAAATTTTATGTATGGTAGATATGGTGCTGACCAATTAGGAAACTTCTTATTTGTATTTTACATTATTTTAGCAATACTTTCTTTTGTTTATCCGCCAATTATGATTCTATGCTATGCTACAATCATTTATAGTCTGTTTAGAATGTTTTCTAAACAATATTATAAGCGTAGAGCTGAGAATGAATGGTATTTGAACAAAACTGAAGGAATAAGAAAGTTTTTTAATAGACAAAAAAATCAGTGGAAGTATAGAAAAACTCATAAATATTTAAAATGTCCTCACTGTAAACAGTATTTACGTGTTCCTAAAGGAAAAGGTGATATTACTGTAACTTGTCCTAAATGTCATCAACAATTTGATCAAAGAACATAAAAATATATTTTGATATGTTGTCTTTTTAATAGGTAATTCAGTCATGAAAAACTGAGTTTCTATTCTTGAGAGAACATTTTTTTATTATTCTTTGCAATAAAGCCTTTATAAAAGTTAAAAAAAGACCAAAAGACTTTATGAGTTTTGGTCTTCTACTATATTAGTACTCAGTATAAAAACTAGAAATTTTACCATCCTTTATAACTAAATATCTTTTAGCTAGTTTATCTATGAAATATCGGTCATGTGATACAAACAATAAAGTACCTTCGTATTCTAATAAAGCTTGTTCAAGAATTTCTCTCGTTTCTATATCAATATGATTAGTAGGCTCATCTAATATCAAAAAATTAATCTCATTTTGCATTAATATAGCCAATTTTAACAATACTTTTTCTCCACCAGATAAATTGCCTACCCGTTTAAAGACTTGATCTTTATAAAAGTCATATTTAGCAAGAATTCTTCTGGCCTCCCCCTCTAAACAGGGAACTTCCCTACGAAAGGCTTGTAATATAGAATCACTATTATCTTTAAAGCGAATCTCTTGTGGAATATATCCAATCTTAGTTGTTTCAGCCACTTCTAATTCACCAGTATATGAAGTTAAATGCCCTAATAATGCTTTTATGAAAGACGTCTTTCCCGATCCATTATTTCCTAATAATACTATTTTTTCTTGGTAATAGAGTGTAAAACTTGCATTTGAAAATAATAATAAATGATCATATGATATTCCTAGATTTTTTGCTTTTAAAACTTCATGACTACTACGTTCCCCTATAAAATGTACAGGAATTTTTTTCTTTTCTAATTGAGGCTTGTCTAATACTTCTATCTTCTTTAAACGTTTCTCTAATTCCTTAGCCTTTTTAAAGAATTTTTCATTATCAGCCTGATTGCCCCAATCACGATAGCGTTTAATAGAAGCTTTCATTGCTTCTATTTTTTTCTGTTGAGTTTTATATTGCTCAAACTCTTGCAACAATAACTTTTCTTGTTCTTTTAAACTATATGAATAATTACCATGAAATAAGCGACATTCTCCACTTTCTAAAAGAATAGTTTTATTGGTAACTTTATCTAGAAAATAGCGGTCATGTGATATAATTACAACTGTTCCCTGATACTTATTTAAATAATTCTCTAACCATTCCAACATAACAATATCCAAATGATTTGTTGGCTCATCTAATAAGAGTATATCAGGTTCAGTTAATATTAATCTTGCCAAATTCACAACAGTTTTCTGGCCACCACTTAATATAGAAAATTGTTTGTCTATAATATTTTCTAATTTAAACCCCTTCACCACTTTACTCAATTTTTCCTCAACTTCATATCCACCTTGAGATATATATTGATTCTGAATTCTTGCATATCTATCTAATAATGCTTCATTTGTACTATCCTGCATCATTTTCAGTTCTAATGTACGCAATCTTTCTTCTGTTTTTTGAATTTCTGTAAATGAAGTCATTAAAATACTTCTTGTAGTGATATCTTCATTAAGAATTGCTGGTATTTGTTCTAAATATCCAATAGTAGCATCTTTACGAATCGTAATAGTTCCAGTATCTGGATACTCATCTTTTACAATCATTTTAAAGAGTGTTGATTTACCACTACCATTCTTGCCTACAATTCCTACTCTATCACCAGTGAGTATTTCAAAACTCACATTTTGTATAACTTGTTTATATCCAAAATTCTTACAAATTTTATGCATTCCTATTTCAATCATTTTATTTGCTCCTTTATTTTATATAAAAATTAAAATAAACAGAGCCTAAGATTCATAAGATTAGGCGATTGATTATAATCGCTTCGCACAGCTAGAGTATCCCTCTATCGCCTAGTCTATCTATTAATAGACTCTGTACGAAGCTCAGTGCCTTCGACTCTACGGCAAATATAACCTAGAATCATCTTGACCACCTCCCTATTATATTTATACTTCTTTATTCTAACATATATAAACAAAAATGAACACTTTATCAAAAAATTAGCTAAAACAAAAAAAAGGATATCCAGTGTGGATATCCGAAGTGAACTGGCAGCTTGCTATTGTCGCGATTGCTCACTATCGTCGCCGTTATGATGCTTAACTTCTGTGTTCGGGATGGGTACAGGTGTTTCCATCATGCTATCGCTACCAGATCTCTCCTGGTGCCTTCCTCTCGGAGCACTCAAAACTGAACAGTAATCTCGCCTTCTTCTTGAACAACCTTCTTCTGGTTAAGTCCTCGACCTATTAGTATCAGTCAGCTTCGCACATCGCTGCGCTTACACCTCTGACCTATCAACCTCATCGTCTTTGAGGGGTCTTACTTCCGAAGAATGGGAAGTCTCATCTTGGAGGGGGCTTCACACTTAGATGCCTTCAGCGTTTATCCCTTCCAGACTTAGCTACCCAGCTGTGCCACTGGCGTGACAACTGGTGCACCATTGGTCTGTCCACCCCGGTCCTCTCGTACTGAGGGCAGCTCTCCTCAAACTTCCTACGCCCACGACAGATAGGGACCGAACTGTCTCACGACGTTCTGAACCCAGC
>ERZ812616.32-NODE-32-length-191578-cov-19.949019_pt1 | contig 191578 bp, 196 predicted proteins | sample MGYA00376249_ERZ812616 | MGnify/ENA primary metagenome ERZ812616 (study PRJEB26924, sample SAMEA4378265) | human gut metagenome | biome: human gut; feature: human-associated habitat; material: faeces | place: China | collected 2013 ...
CGTGCGCGGCGAACGGGGCCGCAGGCCCTGTTCGTAGGCAGCTTGGCGCAAAAGCTACGCTTTTGCGCCAAGCTGAAGCGCGTGGAATGTTCCGCGCGCTTTTTCCGTGCATGTCAGGAGAAAAGATTCTTGACCCGGTCCCAGAAGGAGGCGTCCGGGGTTTTGTCCTGCGGTGCGGCCTCCGAATCTTCCGTGCCGGAAGAGGATGCCGTTTCCTCCTCCGGCAGACCGGCTGTTTTCATCACGAATTTTACATTGGCACGCACGCCGTCCGCACTGCCCGTGTAAGAGGTGTAACTCTGCGCGCGGGTTTCCAGCGCCTTCAGCACGTCCTGCAGCGCGGAGGTGTCGGCGGAGCCCGCAAGCTCGGTCAGCTTTCCGATGGCCTGGCTGGCATAGGTGTCCAGCCCGTCCTGCAGCTGTGCCGCGCCGTCGTTCAGGCTCCCCGCGCCGGTGCGGAATTGGCCGATGGCGCCACGGACTGTTTTGCTTGCGCCGGAGAGCTGCGTCAGGCCGGCGCTCAGGCTGGAGGCGCCGTTGCTCAGCTGTGCCGCGCCGGCGGTGAGCTGCGCCGCGCCGTCGCGAAGGGAGGCCGCGCCGTCCTGCGCGCTCTGCGCGCCGGCCGCCAGAGCTCCGGCCGCTCCTACAACAGTGTTCTGGTCCGACGGAGCGTCGGCGTTGTACAGTGCGTCCGTCAGGGATTTTACCGAACCCATCATCGTTTGCGCGTCGCCGGAAAGCTGTTGGAACTGCAGCAGCATGGCCTTCAGCGCTGCGGTGTCCAGCCCGTTCAGTGCGGCGGTCACCTGGTTTACGGCGGCCTCCTTTTCGGGAGCCATCGCGGCCACGATCTGTCCGGCCGCTGCGTCGGCATCCACGGTCACATTGCCGGTAACGGCTTTGTCCACCGCGCCCTGAACCATGCCTGCCGCATCCACCTTGGCGGCCGCGCCCTGAGCCGCTCCGGCGGCCTCCGCAATGACGGCGTTCATTTCGTCAGATGTCATTTTCCCGCTGTCCACATAGGGCTGCAGCACGGCTGCCAGCGCGGAGGAAACATCCTGCGCGGCTGTGGATGCAACGCCCTGCGCCGCGGCCGGTGCTGCCTGCGCAACGGCTGCGTCCGCAGCCTGCAGTGCGCCGCTCTTTACAGCGTCGCCCACGCTTTGGGCGGCGGCTTTCGCCGCACCCTGTGCAGCGCCGTCAAACACCTGGCCCACACCTGCGCCGAGCTGCTTTTTCAGCGCGTCCACATCGGGCAGCTGCACATGGCCGAGCTGGTCTGCCAACGCGTCCATCTGCTGCTGCAGGGCTGCCTGCTGCGCGGCGGCACCCTCCAGAGCGGGTACGAGAGTGCCGTTCAGCCGGCCGGCCAGCTGCTGTGCGCCGCTGTTCAGCTGCTGTGTGCCATCCGCAAGCTGCTGTGTGCCGTTGTCCAGGCTTTTTGCACCGTCCAGCAGGTTCTGCGCGCCGCTCTGCACCTGCTGCGCGCCGCTGAGAGCATTGTCCAGGCCGGTGTCGAAGGTGGCGTAGCTGGCGGCGAATTCGTCCATTTTGCTCTGCAGCGTGCCCGTAGCCTCATGCAGTGTGGCTGCGCCGCTCTGGAGCTGCGCGGTCGCATCCTCGAGCTGGCTCATCTGGCCGGAGAGGTCGGGAACGTCCAGCTCTGAGGTCAACTGGTCCATGCTTGTGGCTGCGGCCAGCATAAATGCCGGAGGCGTACAGTCTTTTACATCCGCCTCGATGACCAGTTCGTCCAGCATGTAATCTTCAAGACCGGACAGCGCTTCCGGCAGCAGACCGCCGAAGGTCTCGGCCATGCCCGGCATGGCGAGAAAGCAGACGAGCTGCGTTTTTGCGTCCGTCTGCACGGTGCCGTGCTGTGCGGCAATGTTGGTATAGGAGCCCGTGGGCAGCGTGGCCGCGGCCACAGTGAAAAACGGCGTGTACACCTTGCGCCGGCTGCCGGCAATCTCCATTTCCTGTCCCTCGTTGTTGGTCAGAGCCAAGCGCATCACAAGGTGTCCGCTTTTGCCCGCCAGCGCATCGGCGGTGATGGACCGGCCGTCCAGCGTATAGGTAATATCCACGGTCACGGGAGGCGTCTGCGTTGTGGTGCCCTGATAATAAATATCGTTGTCCTCGGTGGTCCAGGTCAGGTTTTCGCCGTCCTGCGCGGGCAGCACGTCGCTTTTCAGGTTGGTGATGCCGGAGAGTGTGCTGCGGTCCGCCGCAGCGTCAAAGCCGGTATCGCTGTGCAGCCAGTCGCTGACGATCTGTTCGCTCACCGAACCGTCCGGGTTCAGGATCAGAAACACATTTTCGTCTTTCGTCACGCCCTCTGTGGGCTGTTCGGCAAAGACGGGCAGGGCGCAGGTGACGGCCAGTGCCGCGCTTACCAGAACGGCCGTGGTTTTCTGCAATAACTTTTTCATATGGTTTTCGTCTCCTTTTCTTTGCTGAGCCAATGGTAGGTGGTTTTCCGGATGAGAGGCGCCGTCAGGATAAGCAGCGCGGGCAGCACCAGCAGAATCACAAGCATGCTGATGAGCGCGCCGCGGCTGATGAGACGGCACAGGCTGCTGATAAGTTCCATGCGGGAAGCCAGTGAAACGCTGAAGGTTGCCGCGAAAAACGTCAGTCCGCTGGTGAGGATGCTCTGGCTGCACTGCTCCACGGCCGTCTGCACGGCGTCCTTGGTAGAGCGCCCCGCATTCAGCTCTTCCCGGAAGCGGGTGGTCATCAGGATGGCGTAGTCCACCGTTGCGCCGAGCTGGATGGTGCCGATGACGATGCTGGCCACAAAGGGCAGCGTCGTGCCGGTAAAATAGGGGATGCCCATATTGATCATAATGGCACTTTCGATGGCGGCCACCAGAAGCACCGGAATGGACGCTGAGCGGAATGAAATGGCGATGATGAGGAAAACCGCTGCGATACTGGCGATGCTGACGCTGCGGAAATCCACGTCCGCCACTTCGATCAGGTCTTTTGTCATTGCACCCTCTCCGGTAATCACGCCGTTGGGGTCGTAACGCTTGACAATGGCGTTCAGAGCGTCCAGTTGGGCGTTTTGAGCTTCGGTGCCGCTCTCATAGCTGGAATTGGCCAGCAGCATCTCGTGGCCGCCTGCGCAGAAGATCTGACGCACCTCGGTGGGCAGAACCTCCCGGGGAACGCCGCCGCCCAAAAACTTTTCATAGCTGAGCACTTGGCGGATGCCGTCCACCTGCTCGATCTCATCGGTGAGCGCCTCCATGTCGCGGGCCGGCAAGCCGTCGTCCACGATGATGAAATGGGAAGTCGTCATGCCGAAGTCCTCTTTCAGGCGGCTGGTACCCTGAATCCCCGCGAGGTCCTGCGGCAGGCTGTCGAATAGTGTGTAGTATACAGGCGTTTTCGCCTGCGCCACGCTGAATGGAATGAAGCAGAGCACGAACACTGCGAGGATGGGAATATACCGGCGCACCACGAAACGGGAGGTACGGCGCAGCTTAGGGATGAAGGTACGGTGGGTATGCCGCGCGATGGAGCGCCGGAACGTAAGGATGAGCGCGGGCAGGATCGTCACAGTGCTGACAACGCCCAGCAACACGCCCTTGGCCATTACGATGCCGATATCGCGCCCCAGTGTCAGGCGCATGGTGCACATTGCGAGGAAGCCTGCGATGGTGGTGAGCGAACTTGCCAGAATGGAGGAGAACGTCTTTTGCACGGCGCGCACCATTGCCTCGTCCTCATCCGGGCAGAAACGCTTTTCTTCCTCGAACCGGTGCAGCAGAAAGATGGAGAAATCCATCGTCACGCCCAGCTGGAGCACCGTGGCCAAAGCCTCGGTGATGTAGCTGATCTGCCCCAGAAAGATATTGGTGCCAAAGTTGTAGACAATGGGGAATACCATGCCCAGCATGAAGATGAGGGGTACAACCGTTTCTTTCATGCTGAGGAACAGCACCACCAGACACGCCCCCACGGCACACAGGATGTAGACGGGCATTTCCTGGTTTACCAGGGATTTTGTGTCCTCCAGAATGGCGGACATTCCGCCGATGAAGCAGTCCTTGCGCAGGATATCCTTGATGGTGCGCTGCGCCTGCATGGTCACGGCATGGGCGCTTGGGTTTTCGAACTGGACCAGCAGCAGTGTGGCGCCGTTTTCGCTGTAAAAGAATTTCTGGATGTCGGCCGGCAGCATTTCCTTTGGCGTAGTTACGTCCAGGATGTCGCTCGTCCACAGCACGCTTTTTACACCCGCAACAGCCTCCAGCTCACTCTTGAGGGCAAGTGTGTCCGCGGTGGACATATTCTCCACGGTGATCATGGAGGTGGAGGCCATGTTGAAATCGTCCTCCAGATATCCTTCGCCCACCATGGAATCCAACTCCGGCGGCAGATAGGTGAGGATATCGTAATTGATATAGGTGCCTGCGGCACCGAACACGGATGGGATCAGCAGCAGCACGGCGGCCGCCAGCACCGCTTTGCGGTGCCGCACCACCCAGCGCGCAAAATGTTCCATTGCTCAACGCTCCCTTTGAATTTTTGCGGCAGCTGATGCCGCGGATTAAACTGACCAACAGTCAACGTTGAATAGTATAGTCTTGTTATGACCGTTAGTCAATCCAATTAATGACCAATAGTCACAAAATGAAAACGATGACTTTTGGTCATTTTGCTGAACCGAAAGACAGCTCTTGCAATCGCCGCCGCGCGGGAGGTATACTAAAAGCGGGAAAGAACGGGGAAAATGCCGCGCCGCGGCGGAAAGGGGAAAACGCGTATGCGCGAACCGATGGAATCCCGCAAGGAACAAAAGCGTCAGAGCCTGCTGGACGCCGCCTACGCGTTGTTCACGGAAAAGGGCGTGGCCAAGACTTCAGTGGACGAGATCGTCCGCGGAGCGAACGTGGCCAAGGGCACGTTTTATCTGTATTTTCACGATAAGGATCAATTGCTGGGACAGCTGGTCTATAATATCTCGGCCCAGGTTCTGGAAGAAGCATACGAATGGCTGGATGAACGCCGCACGCCGGATTTTGTGGAGAATGTGCTGCTTCTTTTGGATTATGTGGTGGAATATTTCAAGCGCAACAAGCTGGTCCTTCGGCTTGTTGAGCGGAATTTTTCCTGGCCTATGGTGGCAAAACAGATGAGCGAGCGGCGCGGCCCTCTTTGGGCGCGGCTGATGCGGGACCTGGAGGCAAGCCCGCTGGCGGCCCGGTATACAGAGGACGAGCTGTTCAAGATGATATTCGTCATCATCGAGATGCTGGGTTCCGTATGCTATTCCTCCATCATTGAGGGCAAGCCGGACACCGTGGACAATATGAAACCGGTGCTGTACGGCATCGTCCGCAAGATCCTGAGCTGAAGGAAGCACAAAAAGAAAGGCCGCCCGCGGGCGGCCTTTCCGGATGAAAAAGATGGTGTCTCAGCAATACATGTTGTTGGCCTGCATATAGTCCGAAAGCTGTTTGCCGTGTTCCTGTTCCTGCTGCTGGATGGCGGCCAGCACTTGGCGCGCCTTGGCGTCGCTGAACTCAAACACGGCGGTGTTGTACACGCCGGAGACATATTTTTCCGTGCCCAACAGATCGGACAACAGATAGGCGTCGCGCTGTTTTTCAGCGCGGCTGGCCGTGGATTTCAGGTCCTTTTCCGCCTTCTGACGGGAGGCCTGCCCTTTGCTCTGCTGGCCCTGTTGGGCGGGCAGGGTGCCCGCCAGCATACCCGTCACGGTGTCGTAATGGCTCTGTTCGGCTTTTTCGATTTTTTCAAAGATATGCTGCAGCTTGGCGTCGCAGGCATTTTCGGCGGCCTTGCGGTACTTTTCCACGCACAGTTTTTCTTCATTCTGCAGGTCCTTCAGCAGGCCCTGCTCCTTTTTTGTCAAAGTCATCCTCATTCGCTCCTTTTTTTGCGTTGGGCCGGCCGCCGGGGGAGCGGTGCGCCCCGCCCGCCGGCGCATGCGTCTTGTGATAGTGTGCCGGGCGCGGCCGCGGATATGCACTGCGCCGGCACAAAAATAAAAAATACGCCGCCGCACCCGTTGCCGGATGCGGCGGCGCCGCCTTTTGTGCTGTAAACGCAGGCGTTTTCCGCTCAGCCCTTCACGCCGCCGAGGGCCACGCCGCGCACGATAAATTTGGAGAGGCAAAGGTATACGGCGATGACCGGCAGAATGGCGATGGCTACCATCATATACACCTGCCCCATATCGAACTTAAGAAAATCCGCGCTGCGCAGCTGTGCAATGAGGATGGGCAGCGTCTTTTTGCCGCTGCTGCTCAGCACAAGGGCGGGGGTGAAATAGTTGTTCCAGGTGTTGACGAAAGTGAAGATGGCCTGCACGGCCAAAGCGGGCTTGAGGATGGGAAGCACGATGCGGTTGAAGGTGGAAAACTCGCCCGAACCGTCAATGCGCGCGGCCTCGACGATCTCCATGGGCAGGTTGCCTTCCATGTACTGCAGCATGAAATAAAATACAACGGGCGCCGCGATGCTGGGCAGAAACAGCGGTGCGAGGGTGTCGGCCATGCCCATTTTGGTGATGAGCCGAACAAAGCCCAGCGCGGATACCTGTGTGGGCATCATCATGATGAGCAGGATGAACGTAAAGGCCAGCTTTTTGAATTTGAAGTCATAGGCATGGATGCCGTAGGCGGTGAGCGCTGAAAAATAAACACTGAGCAGCGCAGAGAGCGCCGAGACAAGCAGGCTGTTGCGGATGCCGGAGAGCACGGGGATGTTGGCGTTGGCCAGCACGCTTTTCAGGTTCGTCAGCAGCGAACGGCCGGGCAGCAGGGAAAAGCCGCGCTGGATCTCAAAATGGGTGCGCGTTGCGTTGATGAGCAGGATGTAAAAGAAGAACAGGCACAAAAAGCACAGCAGCCCCAGCACCGTGTAGGCTGCCGCCCGCCGGGCCGTTGAAGCCGCGCGGGCGCGCCCTGCGCGCCGCAGCCGGGAGCTTGCTTTTTCCGTTTGGGCAGACGTCATTTCCCTGCGCCTCCTTCCTTGCTGCGGTCCAGTGTTTTCAGCACGGCGATACACAGCACCGCGCACACCAGAAACAGCACCGTGGAGACCGCCCCCGCCATGCCGTAGTTTTTGCTGTACATGTGGTTGTTCAGATACATGATCATCGTGGTGGCGCAGCGGTCCGGGCTGCCTTTGCCGTTTGTCAGGATCTGGGGCACATCGAACATCTGCAGCCCGCCGATCATCGAGGTGATGACCACATACACAAGGATGGGCCGGATAAGCGGCAGTGTGATGCGCCGGAACATCTGGCCGGGCGTGCAGCCGTCGATCTCGGCAGCCTCGTAAAGGCCGGGGTCGATGCCCATGACGGCGGCCATCAGCAGGATGGTGGTGTTGCCGAACCACATGAGAAAATTCATCAGGCCCACCAGCCCGCGCGTGCCTGCCACGCTGGATAAAAAGCGGAACGGCTCTTCCAGAAAGCCGGCGGAAACAAGCGCGGCGTTGACCGGCCCGTTGTCGGAAAACAAGGCGAAAAACAGCATGGCAAAGGCCGAGGCCATAATGAGGTTGGGCATGTAGATGACCGTTTTGAAAAAGCCCTGGCCGCGCAGGCGCAGCCGCGTGTCCGTGAACCAGGCTGCCAGCAGTAGCGACACGGCAATCTGCGGCACAAAGCCGATGATCCACATCAGCAGCGTGTTGCCGAAGTATTTCGGCAAATCGGTGCGGAACAGCTCGGCATAATTCTTAAGCCCCACGAAATTGGGGCCGATCTCCTTCAGGCCGCTGCGGAAATATTCAAAAAAGCTGTAATATACCGTGGAGGCCAGCGGGATGAGCTGGAACACCGCAAAGGCGATGAAAAACGGGGCGATGAAAAGATAGCCCCATTTGGCGTAGCGGATGGAGCGGTGCTTTCGGCCTGCCGTGCGCGCTTGCATATCGGTCACCTGTCCTTTTCAGAGGAATGCGGGGCGGGCGTCGCCCGCCCCGCGCGTTTGAGCCGTGGCTGCGTTTATTCGGGCCACACTACTTCGGTAAGTTCAGGGTATTTTTCCCCGATGGACGTCTGGAAATTGGTCTTGGCTGTTTCCAGGTCCACCGCGCCGTCAAAATAATCCTTGAACGCGCCCTGGAAGCTTTCGTTCAGCCCCTGGTCGTAGGGGCCGGCGTTGCTCATGTCGATGTTGGGCGCGGCTGCGGCGAACAGCGCGATGTGGTTCTGGCCGCCCAGAAAATCGGATTTGAAGTCGCTGGAGGCAAGCTCCTCCATGGCCGGGGCGTTGTTGGTGTAATCCTGCGTATCCTCGGTGATCTGCTTCATGATGGCCTTGTCGCAGGTGAGGCTGCGCATGATGTCCGCAATGGCGGCGGTGTTGTCGGTGCCGGCCGCGGCGCAGATCCATGTGCCGCCCCAGTAATACGGCTGCGGGCCTTCGCAGACGGCGTAATCGCCGTAGATGCCGTTGCCCGCTTCGGCTTTGCCGCCCTCGGCCTCGGGCGTTTCCAGGGAATTACCCAGCAGCGTGAAATTGATGCCCCAGGTGGAATAGAAGAACCCGAACACCTTGCCGTCGGGGCCCTGGTCCGCGGCCCACACGTCGCTCCACAGGCTGGATTTATTGTTGTAGCCGTTGTCGGTGTAGGTCTTGGTCTGTTCCACCCACTTCATCAGGTTTTCGTCCACAGTTACGGTGGTGCCCGTCACCCATGGGGCGGAGACGTTGTTGGAGAAAGTGCGGTAGCTGTCGTCATAGCCGGACAGCATCTTGTAGCCCTTCGCGGCGGCCTGTTCGGCCACAGCGTTGAATTTGTCCCAATCAGACAGGGCCTCCTGCACCTGAGCGGGGTCGTCGGTGCCCAGTACGTCTTTGGCGATGCTGCGCCGGTAGGCGAACAGGCCGGGGGTGGCCTGCCAGGTGACGCCTTTCAGCTTGCCGCCGGCCGTGGCGATGTCCTGGGTGTACGGGTACTGCCCGGACAGGTCTGCGTCCGTCAGGCCGATATCGCCGCGTACGTCCAGCGTGTAGTCGGAATCCACATACTTCAGCGCGTAATCCGCTTCGATGAGGAAAATATCGATCTTGTCGTCGGCTGCGGCGGAATCCTGCGCCAGCAGGGCCTCGTCCAGCTTATTCTGGTAATTGTTGTTCTCGTTGGGATTGATGGTCCACTTGACAATCGTGCCGTCGTTGAGCGTGGTGGTGGATTTGTCCTCCGCCACTGCCTTTACCTCGGGATAATAGTCGTTGAACCGGCTTTGGAACTCGTCGTTCCAGCACCAGATGTTGAGCACGGCGCCATCGGCGGGCGCGGGTTCGCTGCCGGATGAGGGGGCGGAGGCGGAAACGGAGGCGGGAACACTGGAAGCGCCGGAGCCGCCGCAGGCGGCCAGGGAAAGCATCATGCACAATGCCATAAGGGTCGCAAGTGTACGTTTCATAGATTGTTTTCCTCCTTGTAAAGTTCGGTCAGGCGGCCGTTTGGCCGCGCGATCACAAAATCAGATGCGCCTGACCGATGCTCCTTCCAACAGGCTGCCGGGGATGAGGATGCTTTCCGGCAGGGTGGTTTTGGGGTGCTCGATCAGGCTGACGAGACGGTCCGCCGCCCAGTAGCCGATGGCCTGGGTGTCCTGGTGGTAAGTCGTCAGGCTGGGGATCATCATTTTGGCGAGAGGGATGCCGTCATAACCGACGGCGGAGATGTCTTCCGGCACGCGGAGGCCCGCCCGGGCGATGGCGGCGAGGCCGCCCAGAGCCGACACGTCATCGGTGAAAAAGATGCATGTGGGCCGCTGCGGCATCGCCAGCAGCTCGGCGGTGATGCGTTCGCAGCTGTCGCAGTCGTGGTAAGCGCCTTCGCGTACATAGGCGTCGGGCACCTGCAGCCCCAGGTTGTAGCAGGTCTTGTAAAAGCTGGCGCAGCGGCTTTCGGTGACGGCCGTGCGTTCGCCGTGGATGAAGGCAATGTTCCTGTGCCCCATACCGAACACATGGTTCACCAGCGTTTGAACGCCCTTGACGTTGTCCGAAACGATGGAAGTACGGTTGTTGAACATGTGGTCCACTGTCACGACGGGCAGCTCGCTCTGCACCAGTTCCAGCACCTGCGGGTCCAGAAAGTTCACGCATACCACACATACGCCGTCCACGCCGCGGTAGCGGCAGTGCTCCAGGTAAGACGAGCGCCGCTTGCCGACATTGCGGTTGATGAAGGTGACATCGTAGCCGCAGGCCTCGGCCTGCGCGCGGAAGCTCTCCAGAATGCGCGAAAAATATTCGTGCCCCAGGCCGCTGTGCTGCGGGTCCTCGTACAGAACGCCCAGATTGTATGTACGGTTCGTCTTGAGCGCACGGGCCGCGGAATTGGGCTGGTAGCCCATTTCGGCCGCTTTGCGGCATACGGTCTCCCGCGTTTGAGCGCTGATGTCATGGTGGCCGTTGAGCGCTTTGCTCACTGTCGCCACGGACACGCCGCATTCCTTTGCAATATCCCGAATCGAAATCATAACGGTCCGCCTTTCCCGCAGTTTTGCTCTGCTAAATCGAAATCGTTTTCTGGCATCTATTATACCGAAAGGCGGCTTGTTTGGCAAAACCGGATACTTAATCGTTTTCGCAACTTCAATATACCGCAATCTCGCTTTAATTTCAACAGAAATCAAGCGATTTTTAAGCGAAATCACGAAGTTTGGAGCCTTTTCCAATTTCGACAAAGAGTATTTGGCGATTCTATCCGAAAATATACCTTTTATTTTCGCCAATGATACGAAAACATTTTCGATCTTGTTCTATACCTTTATTTAAATGGAAAAAAGACTAAGAAACAAGCGGGATCCGTACTTTACAGCACTTATCAGCAAAAAAGGCTTGCTTTTTTTTGAAATGGCAGTATGATAAAAATACAGAGCGCTTGAATGTATGCGGACTTAATCGTTTTCGCAAACGGGGCCGCAGCATGCTCCCCAAAATCGAGTAGCCCGCGCCGCAGGGCACGGGTGTGAGGAGAATACCTTATGCGCTATGGATACTTTGACGACGAGAACCGGGAATATGTGATCACCACACCGCGCACACCGCTGCCGTGGATCAATTATCTGGGCAGCGAGGATTTTTTCAGCCTTGTTTCCAATACGGCGGGCGGCTACAGCTTTTACCGTGACGCAAAGCTGCTGCGTCTGACGCGCTACCGCTACAACAGCGCCCCGGCGGACGGCGAGGGCCACCGGTTTTATATCCGCGACGGCGCCTGCGTATGGAACCCGGGCTGGCAGCCCGTGCGCACGGAACTGGATTCCTATCGCTGCCGCCACGGGCTGGGCTATACGGTCATCGAGGGTGCGAAAAACGGCATAGAGGCAAAGCAGGAAATGTTCGTTCCGCTGGGCGACGCATGTGAAGTGATACGCCTGACGCTGCACAACGCCGGGGCAGAGCCCCGCGCGCTGCAGCTGTTCAGCTATGTGGAGTTCTGCCTGTGGAACGCAGTGGATGATTCCACCAACTTCCAGCGCAACTACAGCACCGGCGAGGTGGAGGTGGAGGGCGGCGCCATCTATCATAAAACGGAATACCGCGAGCGCCGCAGCCACTATGCCGTGTTCGGCGTGAACCGGACGCCCGACGGTTTCGACACGAGCCGGGATGCGTTTCTGGGGCCGTACCGCGGCCCGGCCGGGCCGCTGGCGGTGGAACGGGGCGCGTGTACGGGCAGCATCGCCCACGGCTGGGCGCCTGTGGGCGTGCATCAGCTGAACGTGACGCTGGCCCCGGGCGAACGCCGCAGCTTTATTTTTGTATTGGGATATGTGGAAAACCCGCCCCGGGAAAAATGGGCCGCGCCCGGCGTGGTGGAAAAAAGCCGCGCCCGCGCCATGCTGGCCCGCTATGCCGCGGACACGCAGGTTGACGCCGCGCTGGCCGCGCTGGCCGCGTACTGGAATGGGCTGCTGGCGCGCTTTTCGCTGCGCTCCGGCGACGAAAAGCTGGACCGTATGGTCAATATCTGGCACCAGTACCAGTGCATGGTGACGTTCAATATGAGCCGCAGCGCCAGCTATTATGAAAGCGGCACCGGCCGGGGCATGGGCTTTCGGGATTCCTGCCAGGACCTGCTGGGCTTCGTGCATCTGGTGCCGGGCCGGGCGCGGCAGCGCATTCTGGACATCGCCGCCACCCAGTTCGCGGACGGCAGCTCCTATCACCAGTATCAGCCGCTGACGAAAAAGGGCAATTTGGACGTGGGGAGCGGCTTCAACGACGACCCCCTGTGGCTCATCGCCTGTGTGAGCGCATACCTGCGGGAAACAGGCGACCGTTCCATCCTGTACGAGGAGGTGCCCTTTGACTGCCGGGAGGAAGACACGGCGCCGCTGATGGAGCATCTGCGCCGCAGCCTGGGCTTTACCGCTTCGCACAAAGGCCCTCATGGACTGCCGCTCATCGGCCGGGCCGACTGGAACGACTGCCTGAATCTGAACTGCTTTTCCAGCGAACCGGGCGAGAGCTTCCAGACCACCGGCCCCAGCGAAGGCCCTGTGGCGGAGAGCGTGTTCATTGCGGGGATGTTTGTAAAATACGGCGGGGAATACGCGGACATTTGTGCGTGGGAAGGCCTTTCGCAGGAAGCGCGGGCCGTGCGCGCACAGGTGGACGAAATGACAGCGGCCATCCTCGGCCCGGGCTGGGACGGCGCCTGGTTCCGCCGCGCCTATGACGCAAACGGCCGGCCGGTGGGAAGCGCCGAATGCGCGGAGGGCAAAATTTACATTGAACCCCAGGGCATGTGCGTGATGGCGGGCGTGGGCCTTTCCGACGGCCGCGCGCTTCAGGCGCTGGAGAGCGTAAGGCGGCATCTGGACACAGAGTACGGCATCCTGCTGCTGCAGCCCGCATACACGCGGTATCATCTGGAACTGGGGGAGATCAGCAGCTATCCGCCGGGGTATAAGGAGAACGCGGGTATTTTCTGCCACAACAACCCATGGATCAGCTGCGCTGAATGTGCGGCGGGGCGCGGCGGCCGGGCCTTTGAGGTATACCGCCGCACCTGTCCGGCCTATCTTGAGGAAATCAGCGAGATCCACCGCACCGAGCCCTATGTGTACAGCCAGATGATCGCCGGAAGGGACGCGGCCGCCTTTGGCGAGGCGAAAAACAGCTGGCTGACGGGTACGGCCGCATGGACATTCGTCAACATCAGCCAGTATATCCTGGGGATCCAGCCCACGTTGGACGGCCTGCGGATCGCCCCGTGCATTCCCGCCGTGATGCCCGGTTTCACCGTCACGCGCACCTACAGAGGCGCGGTGTACGAGATCGCAGTGGACAACGCGGCAGGGGTGGAAAAAGGGGTAAAATGCATCACGGCGGACGGCGCGCCCTGCGTGGACGGCATTCTGCCCGCCGCGCCCGCCGGAACGACAGTACATGTAAAGGTGACGATGGGCTGAACGGAGGGGACATATGGCGTTTGCAAAAAATTTTGTATGGGGCGCGGCCTCTAGCGCTTACCAGACCGAGGGCAGCCCGCGGGCCGACGGCGGCGGGGAATCCATTTGGGACGTATTCTGCCGCCGCCCCGGCGCCGTTGCAGACGGGTTTGACGGTTCCGCCGCCACGGACGCGTACCGCAGATATGAGGAGGACATTGCCTGCGCGGCGCAGATGGGCCTCGGTGCTTACCGTTTCAGCGTGAGCTGGGCGCGGGTGGACCCTTACGGCGACGGCCGCTGGAACGGGGAAGGGTTTGCGTTTTATCTGCGCATGCTCCAGGCCTGCCGCGCTGCGGGCCTGGAGCCTTATGTCACACTGTACCACTGGGAACTGCCCCAGGCGCTGGAAGATGCGGGCGGCTGGCGCAGCCGAGAGACCGCCCGTGCTTTTGCCCGCTATGCCGCCGAGGCGGCGCGCCGTTTCAGCGGCCTTGCAGAGAATTACATTACGCTCAACGAGCCGGAGTGTACTGTAAAGCTGGGCCACGGTACGGGCGTGCATGCCCCGGGCCTGCGTCTGCCCGAGGCGCGCCAGCTTCTGGTGCTGCACCATCAGCTTTTGGCTCACGGCCTTGCCGCCGCCGCCATTCGGGAGACCTGCCCCGGCGTGCGCGTCGGCATCGCCGCGACAGGGCGGCTGTGCTGGCCCGGCACGGACAGCCCCGCCGATGTGGAGGCTGCCTGCAGCGCTACCTTCGCCACGCCGGACAGCGACTGGGCATTTACCTATCAGATGGTGCTGGACCCTGTCTGTTTCGGACATTATCCGGAAAACTGCGGGCCCGGCCTGCGGCGTATGACGGCGGCGCTCCCGGCGGAAGACCTGGCGGTCATCCACATACGGCCGGATTTTATCGGCTTGAACATCTACAATGGCCACGCGGTATGTGCAGGGACGGGAAAGCGGCCGGTTTATGTGCCGCGCCCGCGCGGCTGTGCTGTGACAGCGCTGAAATGGCCCGTTACGCCGCTGGTGATGAACTGGGGCGTGCGTTTTCTCTGGCAGAGGTACGGCCGGCCGATTTACATCACCGAAAACGGGCAGAGCTGCAACGACCGCATCTTTCTGGACGGCCGTGTCCATGATCCCGACCGCATTGATTTCCTGCACCGTTATCTGCTGGCGCTGCGTGCGGCGGCGGAGGGAGGCGCGGATGTGCGGGGCTATTTCCACTGGGCGCTCACTGACAATTTTGAGTGGAGCGAGGGCTATCGCGAGCGCTTCGGGCTTGTTTATATCGACTATGTTACGGGTGCGCGCATCCCGAAGGACAGCGCTGCCTGGTATGCCGAAACCGTGCGCGCCAACGGGGAGAACCTGTAAAAGCGCATGGCATGCAGGCTGCAGAATACCCCCGGCAGCCCGGAAAAGAACCGGACGCCGGGGGCATTTTGCGATTTCATGCGCGGCCTGTATGCGTGCGCTGTGCTTTTCGGGCGCGGACAGGCAGACGCAGCGTGAATGTGGCGCCTCCGCCGGGTGTGTCTGTAAGAAGGATATCTCCGCCGTGCAGCGCGGCCAGTTCCTGTGCCACAGAGAGACCCAGCCCATAGTGCTCCTTGCCCGTGCGGCTTTTGTCGGCGCGGTAAAAGCGCTCGAACACATGTGCCTTTTCCGCATCCGGCACGCCGGGGCCGTGGTCCTCCACCGAAAGCAGTACCCAGCCTTTTTCCGCGCGGGCGCGCAGCGTGACGTCGCTGCCGGCGGGCGCGTAGGCGCAGGCGTTGCTGATGAAGACCAGCAGCAGCTGGCGCAGCCGTCCGGCGTCGCCCCACAGGGGCGGCAGTGTTTCCTCGGGCAGGTCCAGCGCAAGGCGCAGGCCGCGCGCTTTTACCAGAGGCGCAAACTGTTCATGCGCGCCGATCACCAGCGCATCGGCATCCACAGGTTCCATACGCATCCGCCAGGTGCCCGCGTCGCTGCCTGCAAGCAGGAGAAGATCGTCCACCAGGCGGGCCATGCGGTCGGCCTCGCTGCCGATGGCCGCCAGGTACTGCGACGTGTCCGCCGGGCTGGCCTGCATGGCCGACAGGCTCGTCTTGACGACGGCCAGCGGGCCGCGCAGCTCGTGTCCGGCGGCGGCCACGAATTCCCGCTGTTTTTGCAGTGCTTCGGCGGTGGGACGCAGCGCCCGCCCCGCCAAAAACCAGTTGACCGCGCCCAGAAGTGCCAGCCCGCCCGACAGCAGCGCCGCATACAGCAGGGCCTGGCGCGTCAGCGTCCGGCGCAGAGGCCCGTCGTCCCGCAGCACGGCAAGGCCGTACCAGCCGCGCTGTCCGGGGACGGAGCATACGGCGGCGGTATAATGTTCGCCTGCATTGCCCTCCACTGTGACGGTGACGCGGGAGGCATACACCGACGAACGCGGCGCGGCATCCATATTCACACCCTCTGCAAGCCCTGCCTCCGCCGCACGCTCCAGCAAGGTCCCGCGCGGGGTGGCGGGCGCCCAGCCGCCGCTGAAAAACAGCGGGGTGCCGTTGTCCGTGATGAAAATGAGCAGTCCATCCGCGGCCTCCGTCTGGGCAAGAGCCGTGTCGGAGACGCTGCCCGTCTGCAGCGTGACGATCAGGGTGTCCACGCTGGCGTCGAACATGCTCTGTGCCGAGAGCTGCGTCTGCTTTTGTGCCAACCCCAGGGTGATGGCCAGGAATACCGTGAGAACTGTGCCCGTCAGCACGGTGAAAACAAATGTCAGGCGGCGGCGCAGCTGGCGCAGCGGCGTGGTGTACGGGCCGCGGGGAGGCTGTGCGGCACGGCGTTTCATGCGCCCGTTCCTCCATCCAGCAGCCGGTAGCCTACGCCGCGCACAGTGTCCACTGTCACCCGGCTGCTCACGGCACGCAGCCTGCGGCGGATAAAGTGTACATAGCTGTCCAGGCTGGCTTCCTCTACGTCGGCGCCCGGCCCCCAGACACGGCCGAATAAAAAACTGCGGGACAATGTTTGTCCGGCGTTTTCCATCAGTGCGGCCAGCAGCTCCGCCTCTTTTTTCGAGAGCGTGCATTGCTCTTTGTCTCCGGTCAGCACCAGTGTGCCCATGTCCAGAGTAAGATCCCCGCAGCAGGGACGGCCGGAGACCGCCACAGGAGCGGGGCGGCGGGCCAGTGCGCGTACCCGGGCCAGCAGCTCGCGTACGTCGAAAGGCTTTACCAGATAATCGTCTGCGCCCTCGTCCAGACCGTCCACTCGGTCGCCCACAAGGCCCAGCGCCGTCGTCATCAGCACCGGCGTGTCCAGGCCCTCGGCCCGCGCTGCGCGCAGCACCGAAAGCCCATCCCGTCCGGGCAGCATCCTGTCCAGAATGCACAGCCCGAACATCCGTTGGCGCATGTAGTACAGCGCATCGTCGCCGTCTCGGCATACGTCCACACGGTAGCCCTCCTGCTCCAACAGCGGCGCCACGGCCGCACACAGGGCTTCGTCGTCTTCCACAAGCAGTATCCGCATGTTTTTGTCCCTCCTGTTCCGCAATAAAACCATTATAATGGATGCAACCTTAAAAATCCCTGAAAAACAGAGGCTTTCACAAATCCCTCACTGTTTTTCAAGGACTTTTCAAGGTTGATTTTTTTATGATGGAAACAGGCTGGACGGGAAGCATCTTCTCTCCGCATCATTTTGAGCATACCGGAAAGGTGAGGGAAACAGTGAAGATAAAACAACTTTTGTGCGGCGTACTGGCCGCGGCGGTGCTGTTCACGGGCTGCGGTGCGCAGCCCGGCACGAGCGGCGGTTCAAGTGCGCAGGGGGACGGCACGCCCATGCAGGCCAAGGGGCGGTTCGTGGAAAACGACATCACCCCGCCGGGCGCGGCGGGCTGTACCCCGGTGAGCCTGACGGCACGGCCGGACGGCGGATTGGACTACATCGCGCTCCGGCCTGCCGAGACGCCCGGTCAATATACATATACCCATTTTTATTCTGCTGACAGCGGCAAAGAATGGACGGAAAATACGATGGACTGGCAGGAGAGTTTCGGAGAGAAACGCCAGATCGAAAAGGTCACCGTTACCCCTGAGGGAGAATATTTTGTAATGTTGACAGAGCAGACAGAGGACGGTATGGGCGCGGTGGCCTACGCACGCGTTGCGGCGGACGGCACGGCCGCTCCCGTGCAGCCGGAGGGCCTTTCCGCGCAGGGCGGGCTTATGGCGGCGGATGCACAGGTGCTGCCGGGCGGCAGACTGCTGCTCACCAGCTTTGGGGGCGATTTTGCCGCGGCGCAGAACGGGGCTGCAGGGGAAGACGCAGGCGCGCAGGCGGCATCTTCCGGCACGCAGGACGCCGCCGGAGAGACGGACGACGCAGAAGCTGCGGACGGCACGGAGCAGTCCGGGGACGATATGGGCGTATTCAGCGCGGAGGATACCGCCACAACGGCTGTATACGATATGGCCACCGGAAAAAAGCTGTATGAGATTCCCAACTGGATGGGAGGCCTGACAGCCTGCAACGGGACGACGCTTTTTGTCTACGGCTACGAGGGCGGCACGGCGGCGTATGATCTGGAGACCGGGCATATGCAGACTGAGGCCGCCAGCGCGGCGGGTGGAGAGGATTATCCGTCCAGCCTTGCGGCAGACGCGGACGGCAACTTGTATCTGCTGTCTGAAAAAGGCGTGCGCCGCGCCGTGCCGGGCGGCACGCTGGCGGAGACCGTGATGGAAGGCAGCATGTATACCTTCGGTTCCCCGCTGGCCGCTGTGCGCGGCTTTACGGCGCTGCCGGGCAACACCTTCGCACTGGCCGTGCAGACGGAGGAGGGCGGCCGTGTGCTGCACTATGTATTTGATGAGACGGTGAGCGCCGTGCCGGACAAGGAGGTGCGTGTTTACGCGCTGAACGATTCCCCCACTGTGCGCGCGGCCATCACCAATTTCCAACAGGAAAATCCGGATGTGCGCGTGAATTTTGAGGTTGGAACCTCCGGCGGCGCCAGCGCCGAGGACGCGCTGCGCACGCTGAACACAGAGCTTGTGGCGGGCAAGGGGCCGGATGTGCTGATCCTGGACGGCATGCCGCTGCAGAGCTTCATCGACAAGGGCGTGCTGGCGGAGCTTTCACAGGTGATCTCTGCCGACGGGTTGATCCCGCAGGTGGTCGACCCTATGAGAACGGACGGAAAGCTGTACGCAGTGCCCACACGTTTTACCGTACCTGTGCTGATGGGAAAGCCGGAGACGCTGGAAGGGCTGGACAGCCTGGAGGCGCTGGCCGCGGCGGTACAGGACGGACCAGAGGCGCTGGCCGCCAGCGGAGATATCAATGATATTTTCAAAGCTGTGCCGGAGAAGCAGCGCCCGCTTCTGAACTTTACCACCCTGCGGGAGTTGTTCGACCAGCTGTACAGTGTCAGCGCACCCGCCGTGGTGCGGGACGGCACGTTGAACGAAGCCGCTCTGCGGGAACTGTTTTCCGTGATGCAGGCGGTTTCGGACCGATACGGACTGGGGGAAAAGGCGAACGACGGCGGTATTGCGTTTATGGTGACGTCAAATGCCTCCACCGGGCTGGGAATGTCCGCGGACGTTCCGCAGGGCGTGATGGAATACAGCTACGGCCGGGCAAACGCGGCGCTGTTTACACTCAAGGATGTGCTGGGTGCATATATGTCCGATGACGGACAGGCGGCGCTTACGCCGGCGCCCGGCATGGAGCAGGGCGTATATACACCGCGGGTGCTTGCCGGCATTACGGCACAGAGCGCCCAGCAGGAGCTGGCTGCACAGTTCATACAGGCGCTGCTCGCGCCCGGCGTGCAGAATTATTCGTTGGGAGAGGGACTCCCGGTGCTGCGCTCCGGCCTGGAAAAACAGGTGGCGTACGTGCAGGAGCTCTATGCAGAACGCGGCCAGACGATAGGCACGGATGTGCCCCGGGTGGACTGGACTGCACTGCTGTCCGGGCTGAAGACACCCGTGCGGGACGACAGCACGGTGGCCGAAAAGCTGTATGCACAGGCTGAGGCGCTGTGCAAAGGTGAAAAGACCATGGATGAAGCCGTGACGGGAGCAAAGACGGAGCTTGCCACCTATCTGGCGGAAAAGCGGGCGTGACCTGCCGCAGAACGGCAGGAACAAACCCGAAAGGAGCGGCCGGATGCCGTATTCAGCGATTGGAAGCATTGGGGCGCGGAAGCATTTCTGGAGGAATTTACGGTTCCGAGTTATCAGAATGATCAATTAAAGGAAAAAATATATGCCGAAGCAACAAAACGATACAGCGGCGAGGCCGCGCTGGAACAGGCTGTGGCGGCAGCGGCCGACGCCACGCGGCTCTATTTCGCCGAACAAAATGAACCGCGCCGCGCCGTATTTGTTCCTCGCGCCCAGCCTGGCGGGGCTGTGCGTGTTCGTGCTGGTGCCGTTTGCGGACGCGGTGCGCCGCAGCTTTACCGACGCCATGGGCAGCCGCTTCGTGGGGGTTGCGAACTACGCCTCGGTGCTGGGCAACAGCGCGTTCCGCCTGGCGGCGGGCAATACTGCGCGCTTCATCGGCGTGTGTGTGCCCCTGCTGCTGTGCGTCAGCCTGCTGCTGGCCGTGGCCGTGCGCGCCGCAAAGGACGGCGGCCGTATTTTTAAAACAACCTATCTGATCCCCATGGCTATCCCGGTGGCCAGCATCGTGCTGCTGTGGCAGGCGCTGTTCCACAGGCAGGGGCTCGTCAACGCCGTTTTGTCGGCGCTGGGCGCGCAGCCGGTGGATTTTATGGGCACAGACGCGGCTTTCTGGGTGCTCATCGGCACCTATGTTTGGAAAAATGCGGGCTATGACATGATTCTGTGGATGGCGGGGCTGGACGGTATCTCCGACAGCCTGTATGAGGCCGCCCGCGTGGACGGTGCGGGGGCATGGCAGTGCTTTTGGCGTGTCACGCTGCCCGGGCTGTTGCCCACGCTGTTCATGACGGCGGTGCTCAGCCTGCTCAACACCTTTAAGGTGTTTCGTGAGGCATATCTGGTGGGCGGAGCATACCCGCACGACAGCATCTATCTATTGCAGCACCTGTTCAACAACTGGTTCCTGGACTTGGACGTGGGCCGCCTGTGTGCAGCGGCGGTGCTCATCGCGGCGGTGCTGCTGGCTGCTATTCTGCTGCTGCAAAAACTGTGGGGCGGGGAGGACGCGCGATGAAAAGAAAAAATTTGGGCCGCGCGGTGCTTGTGCTGTTCCTTCTTTTGCCTGCGCTGGCGGTGTGGTGGCCGTTGTGGTTCATGGGCACAGGCGCGCTGATGCCCTTGGACGAGCTGCGGGCCGCGCTGGGCCCGGTGCTGCAGGGTGCAGAGGGCAGCGCTTTCTGGCCCCTGCTGCCAAGCTGGCCCACGCTCCAGCCACTGGCGGAGCTTTTGTTGGACACACCGCAGTTTTTCACCATGTTCTGGAACACCTGCGCCATCGTGTTCCCCCAGGTGCTGGGACAGGTGCTGGTGGGCGCGCCCGCGGCATGGGCGTTTTCCCGGCTGCGGTTTCGCGGGCGGCGGGCGCTGTTCACGCTGTACATCGTTCTGATGCTGATGCCCTTTCAGGTCACGATGGTTTCGGGCTATCTGGTGGCGGACGCAATGGGCATCATGGATACGTTTTGGGCCATCATCCTGCCGGGTGTATTCAGTACATTTCCGGTATTTATCATGGCAAAGGGGTTCGATGCCGTGCCCATCGCGCTGTTGGAGGCCGCGTCCATCGACGGTGCGGGGCCGCTGCGCACTTTTTTCCATATCGGCGTGCCGCTGGGTGTGCCGGGCATCCTTTCGGCGGCGGTACTGGGCTTTCTCGAAGCGTGGAACGCCATTGAACAGCCTATGACCTTTCTCAAGACAAAAGCCCTGTGGCCGCTTTCGCTGTATCTGCCCCAGATCGCGGCGGAAAAGCTGGGCCTGGCCATGGTGGCCAGCCTTGTGATGCTGGCCCCGGCGGTGCTGATCTTCCGGTTCGGGCAGAAATATCTGGAGCTGGGAATCCAGGCCAGCGGATTGAAGGAGTAGACAACGTTGCATATCAAAGAAAAAGTCACGGGCCTTTGGGCCCGCAGGCCGCGCTTGAGCGGCACACAGGGCCGCGCGCTGAAGGGTGTGGCGCAGTTCTTTGCGGCCATGCTGGTCTGCACGATGATTGCGCGCGGCACGGCGGGCGCAACGCTGGCCGTAGTGCAGACGGCGTCCCCCCGGCGCGGAGAGCTTGTACAGGGGCTGACGGCGGACGCAGCGCTCTCCGCGGGAGAGGTGCAGAACGTTAAGGCCCCCGCGGGGCTGGTGCTGGAAAAATATTTCGTTCCGGCGGGCGGCAGGGTGGAGGCGGACACGCCTTTGGCACAGTTTGACCCCGACGGTGTGAAGGATGCGCTGGCTCGCGCAAAAACGGAGCTGGCGCGCCTGCGCCTGCAGCGGGAAAAGCTGCTGGCAGGGGACACGGCGGACACCTCGTCGCTCTCTTCCGCCTCTACCCAGCGGGACAGGGCACAGGCGGATTACAACGCCCAGAAAGCGCAGAACGACGCGGCCGTGGCCGCTGCCCGGAACGATGCGGATACGGCTCAAAGCGCCTTGGATGCGGCAAATGCCGCGCTGGCGGAACTGCGGGCACAGACGGACCCGCCCGCCTCTGAGGAAGCGTTGGCTGCGGCGCAGGCGGCGGCAGACGCCGCGGCCGCGGCGCTGGCTGAAAAGCAGGCGGCGCTGGCTGCCGCGCAGAGCGCCGCCGATACCGCCGGGGAAAACGCGGCGCGGGCTTTGGCCGACGCGCAGGCCGCGCTGGACACAGCGGCAAAGGCGTATGAAAAATCAAAGCAGGAAACGGAATTCCAGAACCGTCAAAACAACCTTGACGCCCAGACGGCCGCGCTGGACATTGAAAAACAGCAGGCTGTTGTGGACGCGCTGGCGGCGCTGGCGGAAAACGGCGGCGTTCTGAAAGCGGGATCGGCGGGTACGGTGGAGACGCTGACACTGGAACCGGGCGGAACCGTTACGGAGGCCCCGGTGGCCGCGCTGGCCCCGGCGGACGCAGGCATGACGGCGACATTCACGCTGGACTCGGGAAAAGCGGAAAAGCTGGCTGTGGGCGCCGCGCTGACGCTGCGGCAGGGCGGCACGGCTGTCAGCACCACGGTGCGGGCCATCTCCGCGCCGGATGAAAACGGGCGCGTTACCGTAACGGCGGATGTACCTGCGGATGCCGGCCTGCGCAAGACGCAGCCCGTGACTGCCTCGGCGGAGCTGTCCCGCACCACATACGAAATGGTGTTGCCGCCTGAAGCGGTGCGCATGGACAACAAAGGCAGCTACGTGCTGCGCGTCGAGCAGACGCAGACCATCCTCGGCCTGCGCAATGTGCTCTCCCGCGTGGATGTGACAGTCCTGGAACAAAGTGCATCCGGTGTTGCGGTGGAAGGGCCGCTGTCGCCCCAGGATGTTTTGGTAAAAAGCAGCGCCAGACCCGTTGCAGCGGGAGACAGCGTGCGGGTGGAGCAGCCATGAGGCGCGTGCGGTATTATCTGGGCGGTGCGCTGTTCTGGGGCGCATTCCTTGCGGTTTGCGTTTTGCTGTTCTGGAACGCGCAGCGTCTGGCGCGGGCCGCGGGCGGGATTTCCCTGCGGTACGGCGAAGCGCTGGAGCCGCGCGTTGTGGCTTCGGCGCTGGAGTATGCCCGGGACGGGCGGAACAATGCGGCTTGGTCGCCCACATTCTGGGCTGTGCGGCAGGGAGTGGCCTCTGCCAACGGGCGGGAGGAGACCGTCCGGATGCTGCGGGTGTGCGGCGATGCAGAACTTCTGGCAACGGAGCCTCTTTTATACGGTGCGCTGCCCGGCCCGGCAGGCCAGGGCGGATGCGCGGTATCCAGCGCGCTGGCCTGGCAGCTTTGGGGAGCGCTGGATGTGACGGGCCTGGAGCTGGAGCTGGACGGCGAACGTTATACGGTGCGCGGCGTGTTTGAAAGCGGAGAGGCGCGCGCTGTGACACAGGAGGCGGCGGACAGCCGCACTGCAGAGTACGCCAATGTGGAACTGACGGCGATGGAAACCGCTCCGGAGGGCACAGAGGCGGCCTTGGCCTTTGCCGGTGCCAGCGGCCTGGGGACGCCCGCCCATGTGGTGGACGGCCCGGCGCTGGCCGGGCTGGCCTGTGCGCTGTGCTGGCTGCCGTTGGCGCTGTGCGGCGCATGCACGCTGTGGCGGCTGGCACGCGGCGTACGGCGGCTTCGGCCGTGGCAGCGGCAGACGCTGCTGTTCGCTGCGCTGCTGTTTTTCGCGGCGCTGCTGCCCGTGCTGCTGGCAATGGTGCCGGGGGCCTGGGTGCCCACGCGCTGGAGCGATTTCGGCTTTTGGGCGGCGCTGGGCAAAAGCGCGGCAGCGCGGGTGGACGCGTGGTTCGCTCTGCCGCCCCAGCACAAGGACATAGCGGTAAAGTGGCTGCTTCTGGAGCAGGGCGCGCTGTGCCTGGCGGGATGCCTGTTTGCGCTGCGCCGCCCACCCGCGCCGCGGAATGAAAAAGCGGTTGAAGCGTAAAAGTCAAAGCCGAATTTACAAAATATTTACTTCCGGTAGAAATATTGACCGATTTCCTGTATAATAGGCACACAGAAGTAAAATCCGCCCTTGAAAGGGGAGCCCTATGGAATGGGAGATCGGTGCGGAATGCCTGGCCTGTGTCCTGATCGTACTGGTGCTGTGCTTTTCGCGTGAAAAATTTTATACGCAGATGCCCCAGACGCGCTTATACTATGCGTGTCTGGGTTTTGCGCTTTTTTCCACTCTGCTCAATATCGCCACAGTGGTGCTGATGGGCGTGCCGGGCCTGCTGCCGCGCTGGCTTTGCTACACGCTCAATATGCTGTATTTTACGTTCTTTCCGCTGCTGGAAGCCGCGCTCACCTACTATATGGCCTATCTCATCCACGGCCGCGGCCCGTGCTTCACGCGCGTTGCCATATGCCTCGGCGTCATGCTGGCCGCCGCATTGGCGGTGGTGTTCACAAACCCGTTCACAGGTTGGCTGTTTTATCTGGACGCGGCGGGCACATATGTGCGCGGTCCGTACAACCGGCTGCTGTATGCGCTGCTGGTGACGTGCTGTTTGTTGCTGGTGATATGTTATATAAAGCAGTTCCGCACGGCGTCGCGCGCCATCCACCGAATGATGGCCACGCTGCCCCTTCTGGCGATGGTGCTGGGGACGGTGCAGTATCTGTTCCCGCCCGTCATGATGACGGGCTTTATCCCGGCGTGCATTTTGCTGGTGCTGTTTTTTAATTTCCAGAGCCAGCGCATCAATACGGATTTTCTGACGGGCCTTTCCAGCCGCAGCGCGCTGTGGTATGCGGCGGGCACGTGCCTTCGCTCGGGCCAATCCTTTTATTGCGTAGCGGTATGCCTGCGCCATTTCGGCGACGTAAACAAACAGTTCGGGCACACCGGCGGCGACGCAGTGCTGCGCCAGGTGAGCGCATATCTGGAAGCGCTGGGCCGCCGGGCCGTCGCCTGCCGGTTCAGCGGCGTGGAATTCGTGCTGTTATTCCCGGGCATGGATGCTGCGGGCTATGCAGTGCTGGAAAAGGAACTGTCAGAGCGTTTTGCAGCGCCCTGGCAGGCGGGGAGCGTGTGCTGTCGTCTGGACGCGGGCGTGGCAGGCATCGCCTGCCCGCGGTTTGGCGACACAGCCGAGCGTCTGACAGCTCATCTGGAATACGCCATCCAGCAGCTGAAATTGCCCGGCGCACCGGAGGCGCTCTCGTTTGACACAGAGATGGAACAACGGTTCTCCCGGCGCGTCGCGCTGCGGGATGTGGTCGTACGCACATTGAGCGGGCAGGCGGCGGGTGTGGCGTACCAGCCCATCTACGCGCTGGATGCAGATACTCCCTGTATGGCGGAGGCCTTGCTGCGCCTGTGCGGCGCAGATGGGAAGCCCGTGCCCACGGGGGATGTTGTGTCCGTGGCCGAGGAGATGGACCTTATCGTTGCGCTGGACTGGATGATGCTGGAACAGGTGTGCGCGTTTTTCGGTGCACACCGCGAGCTGGATGGATGCGCGGTCTCTGTGAATTTTTCGGCCCGGCAGTTTCTTGCGCCGGATGCGGAACGTCGTGTGCTGGATACGCTGGAGCGCCACGGGCTTGCGCCCACTCGGCTGAAGCTGGAATTAACGGAGCGCGTGTTGGCCGGAGATATCCGGCGTGTGCGTGCCGTGATGGAGGCTTTGGCCGCCCGGGGCGTGGAATTTTATCTGGACGATTTCGGTACCGGATATTCCAATCTCTCCAGCGTGGTGTCTCTGCCGCTGCAGTATGTGAAGGTGGACAGAAGCCTTTTGGAAGCCGCGACGAATGGCGGCGGGGGAGCGCTTTTGCTGCGCGCGGTGGTGGAAACGTTCCGGGCCATGGGCCGAGGCATCCTGCTGGAGGGTGTGGAAACGCCGGAGCAGTATGAGCTGGCGTGCACGCTGCGTGCCGACCGGCTGCAGGGATACTATCTGGCGCGCCCAATGCCGGGAGAGGAGCTTTGTGCTCTGATGCGCAGCGGCGCGCGGCGCACGCGCAGAACCTGAAACGGCTCTGGCTGCAGCCGCTGAAATGAAAAGCGCCCTGCCGCGTAGAAATGCGGCAGGGCGCTTCGGTTTTATCAAAAGGAAAAGGCGGCGTCAGCGGCGTGCTTCCACCAGAGCCTTGGTGTCCCGGGCGATCATCAGTTCTTCGTTGGTGCAGACGACCAGCACCTTCACGCGGCTGCCTTTGCCGCTGATGTCCAGGATATCTGAGGTGCGCTGCTGATTCTTTGCGGGGTCCACGGAGATGCCCAGGAACCCCATATTCTCACACACGCTGGCGCGCACGCGGTTGTCGTTCTCGCCGATGCCGCCGGTAAACACCAGGCAGTCCAGCCCACCCATAGCGGCGGCGTAGGAACCTACATATTTCTTGATCTGATACGCAAGCATCTCGGTAGCCAGTTTGGCGCGCTCGTTGCCCGCGTCGGCGGCGCTCGTCACATCGCGCATATCGCTGGAAACGCCGGAAATGCCCAGCAGGCCGGATTTCTTGTTCAGATAATCAGCCATTTCCTGGCCGTGGAATCCCAGCTTCTGTTCCATGTAAGTGACGACGCTGGGGTCGATGTCGCCGCAGCGGGTGCCCATCAGCACGCCGGCCAGCGGGGTGAGGCCCATGCTGGTGTCCACACATTTGCCTGCGTTCACGGCACTGATGGAGCTGCCGTTGCCCAGATGGCAGGTGACCATTTTCAGGTCGGAATCGTTCAGGTACTGGGCGGCGGCCATGCTCACATAACGGTGGCTGGTGCCATGGGCGCCGTAGCGGCGGATGGAATATTTTTCATACATCTCATACGGCACGCCGTACATATACGCCTTTTTGGGCATGGTCTGGTGGAAGGTGGTGTCGAAAACGACAACGTTGGGCACCTTTTCGCCGAACACGGCCTTGGCGCTGCGCAGGCCCTGCACATGGGCCATGTTGTGCACCGGGGCCAGAGGGGCGATCTCCTCGATCTTGTCGATGATGGCGTCGGTGACGATCTCGGACTTGGTGAAAAACTCGGCGCCCTGCACCACGCGGTGGCCGATGGCAGAGATCTCGCTCTTGTCCTTCACGACGGCGCCCTCGCCGCTGGTCATCATTTCAACGACCTTCATAAACGCTTCGGTGTGGGTGGGGAAGGGCACTTCCTGTTCCCACTCGCCGCCGTTGGCCTTGTGTGTGATCTTGCTGCCCTCGATGCCGATGCGCTCGCACAGGCCCTTGCACAGCACGCGTTCGCCCTCCATATCGATGAGCTGATACTTCAGCGAGCTGGAACCACAGTTGATGACCAAAACTTTCATCCGATATTTCCTCCCATTCACAAAAAAGCGCAGTTATGCTTTTTAAAATCGCTCCATTATTATATAATGATTATAAAGCATTTTCAAGCGCACGGCCGGAAACGCGCAAGAAAAAGCGAGAAAAACGGCCAAGATTCGCAATTTATGCGTGCACAGCGGCCGAAAGAAGCGAGGCAGCCATGAGAACAGCCGGTATCATCGCGGAATACAACCCTTTCCACAACGGACACGCCTGGCAGATAGCGGAGCTGAAAAAACGCGGCTTTGAGGCGGTGGTGTGCGTGTGCAGCCCGGGCGTGGTGCAGCGCGGTACTGCGGCGCTGTTTCCCGCCCGGGTGCGTACCCGGGCTGCGCTGGCCGCCGGGGCGGATCTGGTGCTCAGCCTGCCGGCACCCTACGCTACGCTGTCCGCCGAGGGCTTTGCAGCGGCGGGTGTGGCGCTGCTGAGTGCGCTGGGCTGTGTGGATGCTCTGTGTTTCGGCACAGAGACACGGCGGCTGGAGGATATCGCCCAAACCGCAGCGCTGCTGGAAAGCCCGGACTTTCCAGCAGCGCTGCGCGGGCAGCTGGACGCGGGCCTGCCGCTCCCCGCCGCCCGCGCGGCGGCGGCGGAAGCGCTGTGTCCGGGAGCAGGCGCGGTGCTGCGCGCGCCCAATGACATCCTGGGCGTGGAATACTGCAAGGCCCTGCTGCGCCAGCACAGCGCGCTTGTGCCCCTTGCGCTGCCCCGGCGGGGCGCGGCCCACGATGCCCCGCTGGATGCGGCGCCGGGGCGGTACGCTTCGGCTTCGGCGCTGCGCGCGCTGGTGCGGGCCGGGGGAGCGGCGGCTCTCGCGCCGCATGTGCCGCCAGCCTGCCTGCGGCTGTATATGCAGGCCGAGGCCGAGGGCGACATTCTGGACGGGCGCGCGTTCGGTATTGCGGTGCTGTCCCGCCTGCGGGCTATGGATGCGGCGGGTCTCCGCGCCGTGCGGGGCGCGGCCGAGGGCCTGGAGAACCGGCTCGCCGCCGCCGTTCAGGGCGCAGGCACGCTGGACGAGCTGGTGCAGGCCATGCGGACAAAACGATATGCGACGGCGCGTTTGCGCCGTCTGGTGCTGGACGCGGCCCTGGGATACACCGGGGATCTGCCTGCACTGCCGCCCTATCTGCATGTGCTGGGAGCAAATGAAACGGGCCTTGCGGTACTGCGCTGCGCACGTCAGGCGGCTCTGCTGCCGTTGTCTCATTCGCTGGCGGATCTGGCGGCCCGAAGCGCCCCGGCTGCGCGCGTGGCAGCGGCCCATGCCGCGGCCGAGGACCTGACGGCCCTGTGCCTGCGCCATCCTGCGCCCATGGGCGCTGCATATACCGCAAAACCCGTGTTTCCCACAAGCGGGGCGAAATAAGAGCCGGGAAAAGGAACGCGCAGCGCCCTTCGGCCTTCCGCGATTTTTGGAGGATGCACGCCGGATATGGGAATAGTATGCACTGTTCGGGAGCGGATCGTGCATTCTTTCAAGGGAAAACGCCGGACGGGGAAAATACAAAGGAGCTGAAACACATGGAGATCATTCGGGCAGGGATGCAGGAAGCGGACCGGGCGGCGGCTCTGGCGCAGCTGCTGTGGCCGGGCCACGCGCAGGCTGAGCTGGAACAGGAGCTGGCGGGATATCTGCAGGGGCCGGAGGGTGCGGTGTTTCTTGCACGGGAGGACGGCGCGGACGTGGGCTTTGCGCAGTGCGGCCTGCGGCGCGACTATGTGGAGGGAACGCACACCAGCCCGGTGGGGTATCTGGAAGGCGTGTTTGTGCAAGAGGAATACCGGGGCCGGGGCGTTGCGACGGCGCTGCTGCGCGCCTGCGAGGCGTGGGCCGGGGAAAAAGGCTGTGCCGAATTTGCAAGCGACTGCGGGCTGGACAACGCCGCAAGCGCCGTGTTTCATCTGCGCGCAGGCTTTGCCGAGGCGGGGCGCATCATCTGCTTCACAAAGCGGCTGTGAGGAACGTGGAGAGTGAGCCTTTGCGGGATGCGTGAGCCAAAAATTACCGCCGCTGCTGGGCAAGATTTGTAAAGAGAACGTGCAGAAACGCAACATTTGGCTTGCATCTGCGGCTTTTTTCAGTACAATAGAAAATGAGCGAAAAATCCATAATGTGAAGCAAATATCAATATCTGATAAACATTTCACAAGTTTGAGAGGAAAAGGAGAAACGCCATGTCGATCCATGTGCTGGACGAAGCCAACCGCTGTTTGCACTGTAAGGCGCCCCAGTGCCAGAAAGGGTGCCCCATCCATACGCCCATCCCGCAGATCATCGCGATGCTGCAGGAGGGCAGGCTGGACGAGGCAGGGCGCACCCTGTTTGAAAATAACCCCCTCACCACTGTGTGCAGCCTGGTGTGCAACCATGAAAACCAGTGCGAGGGCCACTGTGTGCTGGGCAAAAAGGGAGCGCCCGTGCATTTTTCCGCCATTGAGAATTACATTTCCAGCACGTACAGCACCAAGATGGTAAAAGGCCCCGCGCCATCCAACGGCATGCGGGTGGCCATCGTAGGCTCCGGTCCCGCGGGGCTGACCATCGCGGTCATCCTGGCGCGGTACGGCTATCAGGTGACCATTTTTGAAGGCAAGGATAAGATTGGCGGCGTGCTGCGCTACGGTATTCCGGATTTCCGCCTGCCTAAGACCGTGCTGGACGATTTCGAGGACCGCCATCTCATCCGAAAGGGAATCCGTGTGCGGCCCAACACCACCATCGGCAGCGCCATCGGCATCGATGATCTGTTCCGTGACGGCTACCGCGCCATTTTTATCGGCACGGGCGTATGGCAGCCCCGCGCGCTGCACATTAAGGGCGAGACGTTGGGCCATGTGCATTTTGCAATCAATTACCTCAACAATCCGGACAGCTTCCGCCTGGGTGAGCGTGTCATCGTCATCGGCGCGGGCAATGCGGCCATGGATGTGGCGCGCACCGCGCTGCGCAAGGGCGTGCGGCAGCTCACCTGCTTTTCCCGCACGCCGGAGGTGGCCGCCAGCCAGCATGAGTTCAGCTACGCCACGCTGGAGGGCGTGAATTTTGAATATTGCAAAGCGCCTGTGGAGATCACGGACGAGGGCGTGATCTTCGTCGATGTGCGCGAGGATGAGAACGGCGAATTCATCGAGGCACCGGGCACGGAGAAGCTGTATCCGGCGGACAGTGTGATCGTGTCCATCAGCCAGGGCCCGCGCAACCGCATCGTCAGCACTACGAAGGGAATCGACACCGACCGGCGCGGCCTGCTGGTGACCGATGAAGAGGGCCACACCACGCGGCCCGGCGTGTTTGCCAGCGGCGATGTGGTGCTGGGCGCAAAGACGGTGGTGCAGGCTGTGGCATACTCCAAGCGGGTGGCCGAGGCCATGCACTCTTATATGCAGGGGATACCCGCGCAGGGACGGGCCGCGGGGCCGGACGGCGCGCAGCGGTAGTGCCTGTCGGGCCTCTGCGGAAAACAAACGGAAAGGTCCGTGAAGGCGTTTGCCTTCACGGACCTTTTGCATACGGGTATCTGCGGCGGCTTTATTTCCGCCGGGAGCAGGCCGCACCGCAAGCGGAACAATTGCCGCCGCAGCTCTTTCCCCTGCGTTTGTTGTCGATGGTTTTGTACAACGCCAGCCCAAAGGCCAGCGCCACCAGCGCAAGCAGCGCCCAATCGAGAAGATCCATCCTAAAATACCTTTCTGTTGAAACGGAGATACATGTATCAGCGGAGGAACAGGCTGCCAATCTGGTACACCAGGCAAGCGCACACCCAGGCCACCGCACACTGGAACAGCGCCACGCACGCCGCGCCCCAGCCGGAGCGCATTTCCCGTTTGACTGCGGCGATGGCCGCCACACAGGGCGAGTACAGCAGCGTGAACGTCAAAAAGCTGAACGCTGCCAGCGGCGAGAAAATGGCGCCCAGTGCCTCGCCCAGGGTGGAGACCGTGGTGCCCGTCAGCACGGCCATGGTGCTGACGACTGCCTCCTTTGCGGAAAAGCCCGTAATGAGAGCCGTAGAGGCGCGCCAGTCGGTAAAGCCCAGCGGCGCGAACACGGGCGCAATGACCCTGCCGATGCCCGCCAGCATACTGGCGGAGCTGTCCGCCACCACGTTGAGGCGGATGTCGAAGGACTGTAAAAACCAGATGATGATGGTGGCCACAAAAATGACCGTGAACGCGCGGGTGAGGAAGTCTTTGGCCTTGTCCCACAGCAGCAGCCCCACACTTTTGGGGCTGGGAAGACGGTAGTTGGGCAGCTCCATCACAAAGGGCACCGGATTGCCGCGGTACATCGTATTTTTCATCAAAAGGCCGATCAGCACCCCGATGACCATGCCCATTACATACAGCAGAATCATCACCAGAGCGCCGTTTTGGGGGAAGAACGCCGCCGTGAACACCGCATAGATGGGCAGCTTGGCGGAACAGCTCATGAAGGGCGTCAGCAGGATGGTCATTTTCCGGTCCCGGTCGCTGGATAGCGTGCGCGTGGCCATGATGGCCGGAACGCTGCACCCGAACCCGATGAGCATGGGCACAAAGCTGCGCCCGGAAAGGCCGATCTTGCGCAGCAGCTTGTCCATAACAAAAGCCACGCGCGCCATGTAGCCGGAATCTTCCAGAATGGAAAGGAAGAAAAACAATGTTACGATAATGGGCAGGAAGCTGAGCACGCTGCCCACGCCCGCAAACACGCCGTCGATGATGAGGCTGTGCACCACGGGGTTGATGCCGTAAGCGGTGAGGCCGCGGTCCACAAGAGACGTCACAGCATCGATGCCCAGCGAGAGCAGGTCGCTCAGCCAGGTGCCGATGACGCCGAACGTCAGCCAGAAGATCAGAAACATGATGCCCAGAAAAATGGGGATGGCCGTGTATTTGCCTGTCAGCACGCGGTCCAGCCGCATGCTGCGCAGATGCTCCTTGCTTTCTCCCTTTTTCACCACGGTCTGGGCGCACAGCTTTTCAATGAACGCATAGCGCATATCGGCCAGCGCGGCTTCGCGGTCGGTGCCGAGCTCGGCTTCCATTTCCGCGACGGTGTGGCCGATGAGCTCCACCTCATTTTCCGAAAGGCGCAGCATGTCCATCATGGGCTTGTCGCCCTCCACCAGTTTTGTGGCGGCAAAGCGCATGGGCACGCCTGCGGCCTCGGCGTGGTCCTCCACGATGTGCGCCAGCGAATGGATGCAGCGGTGCACCGCGCCCGAACAGAAATCCTGCCGCTTGGGCAGCATTTTCAGCTGTGCGGCGCGCAGCGCGTGCTCGATCAGCTCGTCGATGCCCTCGTTTTTCGCGGCGGAGATGGGAACCACGGGTACGCCCAGCTCCTCCTCCAGCTTGTTTACGTCCACAGTGTTGCCGTTGGCGCGCATTTCATCCATCATGTTCAGCGCGATGACCATGGGAAGGTTCAGCTCGATGAGCTGCATGGACAGGTAAAGGTTTCGCTCGATGTTGGTGGCGTCCACGATGTTGATGATACCATCCGGCTTTTCCTTGATGAGAAAATCCCGGGTGACGATCTCCTCGCTGGTGTACGGTGAAAGGGAATAGATGCCGGGCAGGTCCACCACGGTGGCCATCTCGCACACGGCGGGAGCCGGCGTTTTGGGATGGCCCCAGCTGCGGGGACCGTGGCGGTGTTCGCAGGTATTGTGTCCGCGGATGACGCCCTCTTTTTTGTCCACTGTGACGCCCGGGAAGTTGCCCACATGCTGGTTGGAGCCCGTGAGCTGGTTAAACAGCGTCGTTTTGCCGCAGTTCTGGTTGCCGGCGAGTGCAAATACCATTATTCCGCCTCCCCGTCCGGCGCTTCCAGCGCGATCTCCCGCGCGTCGTCCAGGCGCAGCGTAAGCTCATAGCCGCGCAGGCGCAGCTCGATGGGGTCGCCCATTGGGGCTACCTTCTGCACGGTCACCTGCGTTTTCGGCGTGAGGCCCATGTCCAGCAGGCGGCGGCGCAGCGCGCCCTGTCCGCCCACGGCAGCGATGCGCCGCGTCTGCCCGACGGGCAGTTTGTCCAGCGTCATATCCGTTTCCCCCATTGCTCCAAATACAAAATGTTAGCCTGAGCTAACTCTCTGCTATAAGAATACACGCACGGCGCGGGGATGTCAAGCCGGGAAAACGACAAAATAACCGAAAAAAGCAATTAAATTTTGTGCAAGCCGGATGCGGACGGTCGAAACCGCCGTTGGACCCCGGCTGCAGGAAAACGCCGCAAAACCTTGACAAAACGCCCTCTCAGGGCATAAACTAATAATAGTAAAGCTCCTGCTCGGCGGGGACTTCGTGAACCGAAGAATCCTTGGACGCGCGGGGGCTTTTTCTGCGGCGGAACCGCAAAAGCTGACACAAAAAGGGAGTGACAGTGCGTGGAGGGCGATCCTCGAGGGCGATCATGCCCGCAAAAATTGAACAGCGCTTCGCGCACCGCCGTTTTCTGATCTCTGCGGCTGTGCGTTTCGGCGCGGAAAGCAGGGATATTGTATGATTTCGATTTATCTTACCGACGATGGCAAGCTGCGCGAGCTGGAGCAGATCGTGCCCGGCGCGTGGGTGCATCTGTGCGCGCCCACCGAGGAAGAAGTGGCAACCGTGTGTGCCAAGCTGTGCGTCGAGCCGGACCTCGTGCGCGCCGCGCTCGATGAGGAAGAACGCAGCCGCATCGACTTCGAGGACGGCCATATGCTCGTGCTGGTGGATACGCCCACCGTCGAGGCCCAGCAGGGCCGCGGCTTTGTGTATTCCACGCTGCCGTTCGGCATCATCCTCACCGAGGAGAACATCATCACCGTATGCCTGAAGGAAAGCGCTCTGGCGCGGGCCTTCAGCGAAAGCCCGGTGAAGAATTTTTCCACCAAAAAGAAAAACCGCATGACGCTGCAGCTCTTGTACCGCAACGCCACGCTGTTCCTGTTCTATCTGCGCGAGGTGGATAAGGCCAGCAGCCGTGTGGAAAACGAACTCCATCTTTCGATGAAGAACAAGGAACTGATCCAGATGCTGGGGCTGGAAAAGAGCCTGGTGTACTTTTCCACCTCCCTCAAGGGGAACGAGATCGTGCTGGAAAAGCTGCTGCGCATGGATTTTGTGAAGGATTATCCCGATGATACCGAGCTGCTGGAGGATGTTATCATTGAGAATAAGCAGGCCATCGAGATGAGTAATATTTACCGTGACATTTTGTCCGGCACCATGGACGCGTTCGCCTCCGTTATCTCCAACAACCTGAACATCGTAATGAAGGTGCTGGCAGCCGTTACCATCATTCTTACCATCCCGTCCATCATTTTCGGCCTTTGGGGTTCCAATGTGCCCGTTCCGTTTGAAAGCTCGCCCTACGGCTTTTTCGCCATCATTGGTATCGCTGCCCTTTGCACCGCCGTGGCCGTTGTGGTCATGGTGCGGAAAAAGTGGCTGTGACCGACATATTTCGATGTATAATACACGCCGCTGCCTGCATAATATGCGGGCGGCGGTTTTCTTTTTTGAAATGCCGCAGGGGGAATAAAAGAAACGCCCGGCCCTTTGTGCAAAAATAACAGGAAACGGAAAAGAATTTGAGCGACTTTGCGGGTTTTGCAATTTTTTTGTACAAAATAGATAAAGATGGATGCTATTTTTGGCGTGACGTTGCATAATTGTACCAGAAAAGCCTTGAAAACTGTGGAAGAAATAGGTATTATTATAGGTAATAAAAGCTGTGGCGCCGCACATTTCATTCGTGCTTTAGCCGGAAGGGCCGGCGCCTTATGTGCCGCCTGCGGGGACAACGCCCTGCTGCGGCGGCGCGGCCCAGCCCGCGCCCGGAGAGAGGGAGGATGTTCAAAATGAAACAGAAAGCATCGCCTGCTGACGTACCGGTGTACTTATTCAAGCAGGGGAATAACTTCGAGAGCCAGCGTTTTTTCGGCGCGCATTTTGAGAACGTGGGCGAGACCGAAGGCGTGATGTTCCGTGTTTGGGCGCCGCGCGCCAAGGCCGTCTCCGTGGTGGGGGATTTCAACAGCTGGATCCCCTCGGCCACTCCGATGAAAAATATCGATCCCCAGGGAGGCATCTGGGAGCGTTTCGTCCCCGGCATTCGGCAGTTTGATATCTACAAATACTGCGTCACTACACCGGCGGACGAGCTGGTATTCAAAGCAGACCCGTACGCCTTCCATGCGGAAACACGCCCCGCGAACTGCAGCAAGGTGTACGCGCTGGAGGATTGCTACAACTGGACGGATGACGCATGGCAGAAGCGCGCTGCCGCACGGGACCCTCTGGACCGTCCCATGAACATTTATGAGATGCACGCGGGCAGTTGGCGGACCTATCCGGACGGGAACCCCTTTGACTATCGGGCGCTTGCGCGGGAGCTTGTTCCCTACCTGACGGACATGGGCTATACCCACGTGGAGCTGATGCCCCTGATGGAATATCCTTTCGACGGGAGCTGGGGCTATCAGGTGACGGGCTATTTCGCCCCCACCAGCCGCTACGGCACGCCGGCGGATTTCAAGGCATTTGTGGATGAATGCCATCGGGCCGGCATCGGCGTCATTATGGACTGGGTACCCGCCCACTTCCCGAAAGACCAATTCGGGCTGTACCAGTTCGACGGCACCAACTGTTATGAGGATCAGAACCCGCTGCGCGCCGAGCACAAGGAATGGGGCACGATGGTGTTCGATTACGCCCGGCCCGAGGTACAGAGCTTTTTGATCTCCAACGCACTGTTCTGGCTGACGGAGTATCACATCGACGGCCTGCGTGTAGATGCCGTGGCCAGCATGCTGTACCTGGATTACAACCGGCGCGACGGCGAATGGCAGCCAAACGTCAACGGCGACAACAAGAACCTGGAGGCCGTTGCTTTTTTGCAGAAGCTGAACACCGCCGTGCTGGAACGTAAACCCGGCGCGCTGCTCATCGCGGAGGAGAGTACCGCGTGGCCGCTGGTGTCCCATCCCGCCAGTGAGGGAGGCCTGGGCTTCAACTTCAAGTGGAACATGGGCTGGATGAACGACATGCTCAGCTATATGAGCACGGACCCGCTGTTCCGCGCAGGCAACCACAATAAGGTGACGTTCAGCTTTTTCTACGCGTTCAGCGAACATTTCGTGCTGCCCATCAGCCACGACGAGGTGGTGCATGGCAAATGCAGCCTCATCAACAAAATGCCGGGCGACTACGAGCAGAAGTTTGCGGGGCTGCGCGCATTTTATGGCTATATGATGGCGCACCCCGGCAAAAAACTGCTGTTCATGGGACAGGAATTTGCCCAGTTCATCGAATGGAATGAGAACCAGCAGCTGGACTGGATGCTGCTGGGCTACGACCGTCACGCACAGATGCAGGAATATGTGCGCAGGCTGAATCATCTGTATCAGGAAACCCCTGCGCTGTGGGAAGAGGACTTCTCCTGGGAGGGCTTCCAGTGGATCGTCCCGGACGATTCGTCCCAAAACGTCGTGGTATTTCTGCGGCGGGATAAAAAAGGCGGCGAGGTCATCGCGGTGTGCAACTTTGCGCCCGTGCTGCGCCCGGACTATAAATTCGGCGTGCCCCGCGCGGGGCAGTATTCAGAGCTGATCAATTCCGACGCGGAAGAATTCGGCGGCACGGGACAGCACAACGCGCCGGTGCGCGCGAAGAAGCAGCCCATGCACGGCTTTGATTACAGCATCTCGCTGCGCGTGCCGCCCATGAGCGCCGTCATTCTGCGTACGCCGGCGGCAAAGCCCGCAAAAGCGGACGGGCCGGCGCCGAAAAAAGCCGCCGCCCGTGGCGCAAGGGCGAAGCCCGCAAGAAAAACCGCGGCGCGCAAAACCACCGGCAAACAGGCGAAGGACGCATAGGCGTTCCCGCCTTTTGTTCCCGGCGCGCCCAGCGCGGCGGGGAGCCAACATAAAATCGGGCGCCGCGTTCCCGGCGCCGGCAAGGGGAGAAAAACATGAAAGAATGCATCGCCATGCTGCTGGCTGGCGGTCAGGGCTCACGGTTGTACGCCCTCACCAAAAAGCTGGCAAAGCCCGCCGTTCCGTTCGGCGGCAAGTACCGCATCATTGATTTCCCGCTCTCCAACTGCGTCAATTCCGGCATCGACACAGTCGGTATCCTGACGCAGTACCAGCCGCTGCTGCTCAACGAGTACATCGGCAACGGACAGCCATGGGATCTGGACCGCCTGTACGGCGGCGTACATGTGCTGCCGCCTTATCAGACGGCCACTGGTTCCGACTGGTACAAGGGCACTGCCAACGCCATTTACCAGAACATCAACTTCATTGAACGCTACGACCCCGAGTACGTGCTCATCCTGTCGGGCGACCATATCTATAAAATGGATTACGGCAAGATGCTGGAATTCCACAAGGACAGCAATGCCGACTGTACCATCGCCGTGCTGGAGGTGCCCTGGGAGGAGGCGTCCCGCTTCGGCATCATGACGGCGGACGAGAACAACGTCATCACCAAGTTCGAGGAGAAGCCGAAGGAGCCGAAATCCAATCTTGCTTCCATGGGTATCTATATCTTTACCTGGGAGAAGCTGCGCAAATATCTGACCGAGGACGAAGCCGATAAAACATCCTCCAATGATTTCGGCAAAAACATCATTCCCAATATGCTGGCGGACCAGCAGCGTATGGTTGCGTACCCCTTTGAGGGCTACTGGAAGGACGTGGGCACCATCGACAGCCTGTGGGAAGCCAATATGGACCTGTTGGACCCCAATGTTCCGCTGGATGTATGGGACCCGGAATGGAAGATCTATTCCCGTACCTCCGGCCGTCCGGGCCACTACATCGGCACCGGCGCGCTGGTTGACAATGCGATGCTCACCGAGGGCTGCTCGGTGGAAGGCACCGTTGCAAACAGCGTTCTGTTTGCAGGGGCCCGTGTGGAAAAGGACGCCATGGTGGAATCCACCATCCTGATGCCCGGCGCCGTCGTAGAAGAGGGAGCCGAGGTGTATTATTCCATCATCGCCGAGAACGTCACCATCAAAAAGGGCGCCGTCGTGGGCGCGCGGCCCGAAAATGTGGAAGATAAATCCAAATGGGGCGTCGCCGTTGTGGGCGAAGGTGTCACCATCGGTGAAAACGCCAAGGTGGGGCCGAAGGCGATGCTGGAAAAAGACGTACAGGACGGTGAGAATTTATGGTAAACATCAACGCGCTGGGGCTCATTTTCCCCAATACCTATGACGAGCTGGTGCCGCAGCTCGTAAAGCACCGCACCATGGCTTCCGTGCCGTTCGGCGGGCGCTACCGCATGATCGACTTCACGCTTTCCGGTATGGTGAACGCCGGCATCGAAAACGTCACCGTTATCGCAAAGAAGAATTATCATTCTCTGATGGACCATCTAGGCTCCGGACGTGAGTGGGACCTGGTTCGTAAGCGCGGCGGCCTGAACATCGTGCCGCCCTACGCGCAGTCTCAGAGCAAGGTGTACCACGGCCGCGTGGAAGCACTGTACAGCATTGTGAACTTCCTGGCCGAACAAAAGGAAAAATACGTTGTCATCAGCGACTGCAACGTGGCCTCTGACCTCAATTTTGCTCATCTCATCGACGCGCATGTGAAGAGCGGTGCCAATGTAACGATGGTATATGAGCGCGCGGAGATCGCAAAGCCCATCACCACGGATAACTATACGTTTACGATGGACGATGCAGGCCGTGTGACGGAGATCCGCTGGAACGATTACCGCATGGGCGTGCAGAACCTTTCCATGGGCGTCATCGTGATGGACCGCGAGGAGCTTATTGCCATGGTAAAGGATGCGGCTGTGCAGAACCGCATGTACCTGGAGCGGGATATTCTGGGCCCCAGTTTGAAGATCCTGCATGTGCAGGGTTATGAATACAGCGGCTACCGTGCACGCATCTATGACATCAAGAGCTACTTTGACGAGAATATGCGCCTGCTGTGCCCGGAAAATGTAGCGCAGCTGTTCCCCACCGAGCGCCCTGTATACACCAAGGTGCGCGACGAGGCCCCTGTGCGCTACGCCATGGACTGCCAGGTACACCGCTGCATCGTGGCGGACGGCTGCATCATTGAGGGCGAGGTGGAAAATTGCGTGCTGTTCCGCGGCGTAAAAGTGAGCAAGGGTGCGAAGGTGAAAAACTGCGTGCTGATGCAGGGGACCACTGTGGAACCGGGCGTCACGCTGGATTACATCGTCACCGACAAGAATGTGACCATCACCGCCGACAAGCACCTGCGCGGGAATGAATCGTTCCCGGTGTATGTAGAGAAAAACACCGTCGTGTAAACAGGCCGGGAGCGGGGCGGGCAGTGCTGCCCGCCCCGCTTGCATCGGCATTGATGCAGAAAAGGAGATGTTTCCATGAACGTTTTGTTCTGTGCCAGCGAGGCGGCCCCGTTTGCCGCGTCGGGCGGTCTGGGCGACGTTGCGGGCAGCCTGCCCCGCGCCATCCGCAACCGCAAGGTGGCGTGCCGTGTGGTAATGCCGCTTTACGGCGACATGAAGCAGGAATATCGCGAAAAACTAACCTATATCACAAATTTTACGGTTCCCGTAGGCTGGCGCAACCAGTATTGCGGCTTGTTTGAATTGACGCACAACGGCGTAAAATATTACTTTTTGGACAATGAATACTATTTTAAACGAACTGGATTGTACGGCTTTTACGATGACGGCGAGCGGTTTGCGTTTTTCTCCCGCGCCATTCTGGAGATGCTGTTTCATGTGGACTTCGTCCCCGACGTCATCCACGCCAACGATTGGCAGACGGCGCTGGTGCCCGTATATCTGAACCTGTATTACCGACATCTGGAGCAGTACCGCAGCATCAAAACCGTGTTCACGATCCATAACATCCAGTATCAGGGCAAATACGGCATGGAGATCCTGGAGGATACGCTGGCCATTGGACGGCAGGACGCGCACCTGGTGGAGTATGACGGCTGTGTCAACTTCATGAAAGGCGCCATTGAGTGCGCGGACAAGGTGACGACGGTTTCGCCCAGCTATGCAGGCGAGATACTTGACCCCTGGTACAGCCACGGCCTGGACGACCTGCTGCGCCAGAAGCAGTATAAGCTGTGCGGCATCCTCAATGGTATCGACGTCAAAAGCTACGACCCGGCTGCGGATCCCAATCTTGCGGCAAACTTCGACGCGAACAGTTTTGCGGAGAACAAGCCCAAGTGCAAAAAAGAGCTGCAGGAGATTTTCGGTCTGCACGATTGGCCTGTTCCGGTGGTGGCCATGGTCACGCGGCTGGTGGGCCACAAGGGCGTAGACCTGGTTCGCCATGTGGCGCAGGACATCGTCAACAGCGGCCTGCAGCTTGTGGTACTGGGCTCGGGCGAAGCGGCTTACGAGAGCTTTTTCAGCGAACTGGCGGCCCGCAATCCGGGCGCAGTGGGCGTGAAGATTGCATTTGTGCCCTCGCTGGCCCGCAAAATATACGCAGGCGCGGATATGTTCCTTATGCCGTCAAAATCCGAGCCCTGCGGCTTGTCCCAGATGGTGGCGCTGCGTTACGGCACAATCCCCATCGTGCGCGAGACGGGCGGCCTGCGGGATTCTATCCACGATTCCGGCGACGGCTGGGGCAACGGCTTCACATTCCGCAGTTACAATGCCCACGACATGCTGAATGCGGTGCTGCGCGCAAAAGCGGGGTATGAATATCCCGACGGTTGGCAGCAGCTTGTAAAGCGCGCCATGGAGTGCGATTTCAGCTGGAGCGCCAGTGCCAAGCAGTATGTAGAGATGTACCAGCAGGTGTGCCAGCTCTGGTGACGCTGCTTCAGGCTGTAAAGAGGCAAGTTTTTGCACACGGTTTTGCAGGAAGTCAAGCACACCCCTAAGAGAGGTGGCTTGACACGCGGCCTATAAGGCTGTAATACAGGCCAGCGCCTAAATGACGCTGGCCTCCGCCAAAGCACGAACAGGAATGCAGAACGCCCCGGAACGGACTGCCGTTCCGGGGCGTTCTGTATGTTGGGAGGCCAGGGGCTGCTTGAAAAATCAAAAAAGTTGTCTTCCCCAACAGGAATCGGCGTTTACTGCGCTGAAAATCCTCGGAATACAGCAGGTATTCCGAGGATTTTTGCCTTGTAACCGCTCGATTTTTGCGGGAAATACAGTCTTTCCTCTGTTTCAAACATCCCCTACTCCACGTTTTTTTCGTCACATAAACCGTAAATGGGCGTTTTGCCGAAGGTGCGGGCCCACAGACGGTCGCCATAGCTGTAATGCCACCACTCCTCGCTGTAATTCACAAAACCCGCGGCGGTCATCATATTATAGAGGAGCCGCCGTGTGTTGCGGAAGGCTTCCGCCTCTCCGGCCATTCCGTTGGTCTCGAAATATGCGGTTTGGGCAAGATTCGTAAAATCGTCGAACTCTGTGCCCATAGGCAGCGGCCTGCCCCGATAGCAAAGCGTCAGATCCAGTGCGCCGCCGGTGGCATGAGGAGCCGGCCGGGCAGGGTTGGGGTGGGGCAGCGCAACAAAGTCGTCCACTGCGGCGGCAAGCTGCTCCGGCGTATATTCAGGATGGCTGCGGCGCACCAGGGCAGAATACTCCTTGTACAGCGCCTGCTGTACAGCCAGCGGACGATAAGCGTCGAAAATCAGCAGGCTATAGTCCTCCGGCAAAAGGCCAAGCGCCTGCTGCAGCAGCGGCACGACCCCCTCGCGTACCCAACAGCCTTGCGGCGCACAGGCGATGCCTGCTGCCCGGTAGCTGGCTGCATAGCGGATACGCGCGTCCAGCCTGTCGATGCGCACCAGGGATTCGCCGTTATCCCGGGGACGGGGACAGGCGGGCAGACTTTCGCTGCGCACGCGCGGTACCGGAGCGTAAAAATTGATGCCAGCCATTTTCATCATCTTCCTTGCCGTATATCATTTATGTGTTTTTCGCTCCTATATTTTAGCACTGTAAATATGGGATGTAAAATACAATTTATGTAAAGCCAAAAATCTAAACGCTTTTTTGACGGTAAAAACAAGCATAAAATGGCGATTTTCCGTCTGGAAACGATTCCAAAAATCTCCTATTATAAAAGAAATAATTGAAAATATGTACAAAAGCAGCTTCTTCGAAAATGTAGATTTGTTGAATAGTGAGAAAGAAGAAACAAAGTACCAGCATTGGTGGATTTTCACAAGACAAACGTATAAATTTGTGCTATAATGCCAAATGTAAGGATAGGGGAAGCGTTCCATAAATTAGATGGGACACCTTACGGCACGGGCAAGAGCCTGTTTGTTACAGAAAGGAAAAGCGTTATGGTAAAGCAAATCAAAATTTCAAACTTCACAGAGGTTAAAAACATCATGAATGCCGCGACCCATTGTGTGGATGAGATCGGTGTGCACGATGGAAAGGGCAGCATTGCCGACGCGAAAAGTATTCTGGGGCTGATGAGCCTGGATTATACGCATCCGGTGATGCTTGTGAGCGAAAACGAAAAAGAGCTGCAGCGCGTTTACGAAGCCATCAGCTGAAAACGTGTGAAACAGACAAAAGAGGCGTGCCTTTACAGGCGCGCCTCTTTTGTTATTCTCCGTCCCTGCGGTATTCAATCACATCCGACACCGGGCAATCCAAAATAAAGCACAGGGTATCCAGTGTTTTCAGCGTGATGGTCTCGCCATGCTTCATGCGGTGCAGGGTATTGGCCGAAACGCCGTGCTTGAAGATCAACTGGTATTCTGTGATGTTTTTCCGGTACAGCGTGCGGTAAAACGGCTCGTAGCTGATCATTCCCCCCACCTCTTGCTTCACTTTATCATACTCAAATCATTGACTATACTAAATATATTGAGTATAATGAACGCAGAATACACAAAAAGGTCCGGCAGGGGTTGACTGAGGGGTATTTTAGAAGCGCGCGGACGATGCCGTTTCGGCTCCCGGGCCCGTACTTGAAGATTGAGACGGATGGAGCCTGTGCAAGGGCTGTGAGAAGCAGCTCGGAGAGCCTGTCCGGGAGGAGGGCTGATATGTGAAACAGCGGTTTGTGGGTCTTGCTGCGGCGCTGGCGCTGTGCTGCACGGTGAGCGGCGCGATGCTGGAGCGTGCTGTCTGCTGCCCGGCACCGCCGGGGCTGGCACACATAGAGAAGCAATTCCAAACAATGGTGGGAATGGAAAAAGGGGACGGAAATTGGCTTTACAGTTATCAGATGCTTTCCGCTCCGAAATATGCGGTATGTGCCACAGCGGTGCGCACCGGAGGCTCCGGCAGGCGTGAGTCTGTGCGGGTGCTGTGGCGGCTGGAGAACGGCGTCTGGCGTTTGGTGTATGCGGTCCGCAGAGAGCAGATCGCATCCCCGGCAATACAAGATGAGGCGGGACAAGGCGGATGAACGGAAAAACGGATGTTTTTCCGGGGCTCATTCTACCGCAAGCGGTCTCGCGCAGCGGGGTATGCACTGCGTGGCGAATGCGGATGGGAAACTCGGAAGAATATTTAGATGCCGCAGCGATGGGATGCCAAAAGCCAAAAACGCCTCCGGGACCTGTCGTGGTCCCGGAGGCGTTTTGTGTTGGTTAAAATCTGTTTGCGGCAATAACAGCTGTATTTCCCGCCAACTCCCGTGAGGCTGCGTTACTCCTGCCAGTACGGCGTGGGAGAACCCGTCTGTACGGGAGAAGCCTTTGGTGCAGCGGGCTGCTGAACAGGAGGAACTGCAGCGCCGGTTTGCTGTGTGGGCTGCTGAGCGGGAGCAGCAACGGTCTGCGGCGAAGTTTCCCGCACTGCCGCAGATATTGGCTGTGCCGCAGGCGCGGTTTGCCGCTGTACGGCTTGCGCCTGCTGGATCTGCTCCTGTGTGATGGCTGTAAACGGCATCGTAGAGCGGGGCGGATGCACAAAGTTGCGTGAAGGCGGAGGCGGCGCAGGCCAGGAGATCGGCTTCACATTCAGCTTTACGCGCTGGTCGCCCTCGGGCTGCTGCACGGTGGGCTGCGGCGTGGGTGCCGGCTGAGGGGGAGGCGCGGGAACCTGCACAGGCGCCGGAACCGGCTCTGCTTCCGGTTGGGGCGCAGGTTGCTGCTTACGCCGGCCGAACAGGCCCAGAAAACCGCGTTTTTCTTTGCGCGGAGCCTTTTCCTGTGCCGGAGCGGCCTGTGCGGCACGCGCGGGTTCATTGAAGGCGGCATTGGGTGCTGCAGCCGTCCAGGTGGTTTCTGGCGTAGGCGCAGCAAGCTGCTGCGGTACCGGTTCAGCAGGAATATCAAACTGGATGGGCGTCCATGCTACCCACTGGTTTGTACCGGGCTGTTCGGCTTTCGACGGCTGGGGAGCGCATTGAGAAGGTACCGCCTGAGGTGCGGGCTGAGCAGTCTGGGATGCCTGAGCGCGCTGCGCCTCCTGAGCCAGACGTGCTTCTTCAGCCTGGCGCGCAACAGCAGCAAGCTGAGCCTCTTCGGCGGCACGACTCTCGGCAGAGCGGCGGGCTTCCTGTGCATGGCGGGCGGCTTGCAGGCGCATGGCGTTCGCTTCTGCGCGGCGGGCGGCCTCAGTGTCCGCCGTCGGTTCCGGAAACACAGGCGCTGGCTGCGCCTGTGCTTCCGGAACCGCTTGTGCGGCAGGCTGAAGTTCCAGCTCTGCGGGAATAGAGAAAGAAACCTCGGCCACAGGCCGCGGCGCGGGTTCCTCCGGAATGGAGAAGGATATCTCAGCCGAAGGCTCGTCCCAGGAGAGAGGGATTGCATCCGCGTCCGTCTGCCCAGCAGTCACAGATGCAGGCGCAGCGTCCTCTGTGGGGCCCTCTGCGACGGGGCCCGTCTGAGCCGATGCGGCCTGTGCTTCCTCGGCTTGGTGAACCTCTTCCGCCAAACGCGCTTCCTCGGCACGGCGGGCTTCTTCCGCCAAACGCGCTTCCTCGGCGCGGCGGGCCTCTTCCGCCAAACGTGCTTCCTCGGCGCGGCGGGCCTCTTCCGCCAAACGTGCTTCTTCGGCGCGCCGCGCGGCCTCTATGGCGCGCTGGCGTGCGGCGGCTTCTTCGGCCAGGCGCTGCTGCATGGCGGCGTTGAAATCAATGGGCTTCCACTTGCGTTCAACGGACGGCTGTTCGGGCTGCGGCGTTTGCTGTACAGGGCGCGGCGGGGCGACGGGCGTGGGGGGCACCACCTCAATGGGCTGCAGCACGGGCTGCGCCGGGGCCATAGTCTCAGCAGCAGGCTGCTCCATTGCACGGCCGCGTTTTTTGCTGCGGCCCTGCTTGGTTTTCGGCTGCTGCTTGGCCTGCTTGGGCGCGGGCTGTGCAGCCGGCGCCGGGATGTCCGGCAGCGGCGGAAGCTCGATGGTGGTATGGTCCAGTGTCTGCAGGGGGGCCAGCTCCGGGCGAGGCGTTTCGGCCTCGCTCTGCTGCTGGGCGTCTTCGCTGCGGATGATCTCCCTAAGCGCACGGATTTCCTGTACCTTGGCCACCAGCAAGCCAATGGTGGCGACACCCAGCACCACGGTGCATACCAGCATCATGATGCGGATGGTGTCGCTGAACACATTGCTGCCCAGCAGCAGCCACGCGCACACGCCCAAAAGGCAGCACAGCGCAGTTACCGTGAGCACCGTCGCGGTGATTTTTCGTCTCAGTTCTCGTCTTGCCATATCATAGCTCCACTCATAGAGCGTTCATCCCCGCATCGCGGGAGGGAACGTTTTATTTTGTGCCGAAAATGCGGTCGCCCGCATCGCCGAGACCCGGCACGATGTAGCCGTTCTCGTTCAGCTTTTCATCCATCGCGGCCACATAGATGTCCACGTCGGAATGCGCCTCCTGCAGGCGCTGCATGCCTTCGGGCGCAGCGATGATGCCAATGAACTTGATGCTCTTTGCACCGCGCTTTTTGATTTGCGTGATGGCGTCTACGGCGCTGCCGCCGGTGGCGAGCATCGGGTCCAGAACGATGACTTCGCGCTCGGCAATATCATCGGGCAGCTTGCAGTAGTATTCCACAGGCTCCAGCGTCTCTTCGTTGCGGTACATGCCGATATGCCCGACTTTAGCGGCCGGGATGAGCGCCAGCATGCCGTCCACCATGCCCAGCCCCGCGCGCAGGATCGGTACCAGCGCCAGTTTGCGGCCGGACAGCATGCGCGTCTTTGCCACAGCGATGGGCGTCTCGATCTCCACCTCTTCGGTGGGCAGATCCCGCGTGGCCTCATAGCACAGCAGTGTGGCAAGCTCGCACACAAGCTCCTTGAATTCTTTGGTGCCGGTGTTTTTGTTGCGCAGCAGGCTTACCTTATGCTGTACAAGGGGATGGTCCATGATCATTGTTTTGCTCATTGTTTTCAGTCTCCTTTATGTTCGGCTTTCCGGGATGGCTCGGCGTGTATGTCAGCGCTGCTCCAGCGCGGATATCTTGGCGACGCGGCCCGCATGGCGGCCGCCTTCGAAGGGGGTGTCCAGAAACAGGTCCACCAGTTCGCAGGCAAGGCCCGGGCCGACAACGCGCCCGCCCAGACAAAGGGCGTTGGCGTCGTTGTGCAGGCGTGTGTATTTGGCACTGAAAGCGTCGCTGCAGCAGCAGGCGCGGATTCCGTCCAGCTTGTTGGCCGCCATGCTGATGCCCACGCCCGTGCCGCAGAACAGCAATGCACAGGCGCATTCGCCGCGCACAACGGCCTCGCAGGGAGGCACGGCCATATCGGGATAATCAACGGATGCTTCGCTGTGCGTGCCGTAATCAACGTAGGGCACGCCGCGTTCGTCCAGGTGCGCCCGGACGGCCTCCTTCAGGGCAAAACCGCCGTGGTCGGCGCCCAGTGCAACGGGTTTCTCCATATGATACAACTCCTTGTCCGCGGGCGCAAGCCGGCGCGGTATGTTTTTTATCTTTTGCGCGGTCAGGGCGCGGCCTGCAGACGCGCCGCCCGTTCCCGCTCCGCCTGCGAAAGGCGGTGGTAATCGGGGATAAGCTGTGCAGCGGGCACCGTTTCACCCGCTGCCAGCGCAGCCCGGCACACGCCGCCGGCGCGGCCCAGGCGGTAGGCTTCGGGATACAGGCGGGTCTTGCCCGTGCCGTTCAGCGCCTCGTCCACCAGCTGCGCGCCGTCGCCCAGCAGCCACACCGGCTCCCGCGCGCTTTCCACAAACCCGCGCAGGGAAGCGGCGGGCGCGCTCTCGTCCGGGCATAAGCGCTCCACCGCACCGTCCGCGGCGAAAAAACCGGCCCAGTACACCTCGCCCCGGCGCGCATCCAGCGCGCACAGCAACGTGCCTTCCACAGCCGCGCTGTATGCCAGCGCCTCCAGTGTGGAGACAGCGGCGCAGGGCGTGTCGTGTGGGAAAGCAAGTCCCTTGACGGCAGCCAGCCCGATGCGAAGGCCCGTGAAGCTGCCCGGCCCGGCAGCGGCGGCGAACACGTCTATTTCCGCGGGAGAAAGCCCTGCGGCGTCAAAGGCGTTTTTGCACAGGCAAAGCAGCGTTTCGCTGTGTGTATGGCCCGTAGCCAGATAACATTCATAAATCAGCCGGCTGTCCCGCAGTATGGCAATGCCGGCGGTCTTTCCCGCAGAATCCAGGCCAAAGATCGTCAAAGCTGAGCCCCCTCGATGGTGATGCGGCGGCGGTGCTCGTCCAGCACTGCGATGTCCACATGAACAGCGGGTTCGCCCGCCACGAGCGGCGCGACGTTTTCGCTCCACTCTGCGGCAACCACCGCGCCGTCGTCCAGATAATCAAAAAAGCCCGTTGCCTGAAGGTCCTCCATGGTGGAGATACGGTACATGTCGAAATGGGCGAAGGGCTGAGGGCCGCGGTATACGTTCACGATGGCGAACGTGGGGCTGGAGACCTCGTCGGTGCAGCCCAGCCCGCGGGCGATGCCCTCACAGAAGGCTGTTTTCCCCGCGCCGAGCCCTCCGGTAAACAGCACCAGGGAGCCGCTGCGCAGCACCTTGGCCAGGCGCTCGCCCAGCGCTGCCGTTTCGGCTCTGCTGCCTGTTTCGTATACCGCCATGGCGCGCCTCCTGCATGCTGTTTGTATCAAAGTGCGCGCAGGTGCGCGCATTTATAGCATATTATATACCAAAAGTGGGGTTTCTGTAAAGTGCGCGGCGCACGATATGGACTGGAAATCCCGCCCGGGAGGGGCTTTCGGAGAAATTGGAACGACAAAAAACGGCAGCGGAGGCCCGCTGCCGTGGAGAGGGGCCGCCCGAAAACGCGTTTTGTGAACGCGGCGCACCGGACGGCCGGAAGAGAGGGAAAACGCGCGGGGCGTTATTCCGCCCGGCGCGCCTGCGGCTCGCTGCCGAACAGGCTGGGAATGGCGCACAGCGCGGCGATACCAACCACGGTATATACCGCGCGGGAGAGCAAACTTGCGCTGCCGCCCAGCAGCCAGGCCACGGCGTCGAAGCTGAACAGGCCGATGAGGCCCCAGTTGATGCCGCCGATGATGATGAGAATAACGCAGATTTTATAGAAGATATTCATGGGAACACATCCTTTCTGCGCTTAGTTTGAGCGGCAAAAAGGGGAAATATGCGCGCTGGACCCTGTGCGGTGCGTCCTTTTGCGTGATTTGTGCGTTCCGGGGACTGTTCGGCCGAAAGGAAAGCGGGGCACATGCTCTTTGGGGCCGCCCATAGCCGGGAAGCCTGCGTGCAGCGGATGATGCTCATTTTGCGTATTTGTTATTGTATTCCCTTTGATAATCTCTGCCCATATTTTTATTGTGTTTGGCCACATATGCATTTGAGATTTCTTCAGGAGTTACACCATATCGAAGCAATGTATCAAAATAATACATCAGAACGTCGCTCATTTCCTCGACAAACGCCTCACGGACAGAGGCTTCCCGCATAATCGCCGAATCGCCTTTTTTCTTGATAATAGCAATACATTCGCCCATTTCTTCCATCATCCACAGTATAAAATTCCTGCCGAATTTTGCTTCCATGGGAGACCAGGTATCCTTGTGCTGCTCCCACAAATTCATCTGCATACGCATCATATCTGATATTTTTATATCTGCCATAGCGCACCTCACAGTATTTATTGTGCATCGGCCTTTGGCTGGCGCAGACGTATAAGATTTTATAGCTGCGGCAAAACCGAATATAAATCATTTCAAATTCCGATTGATGGTTTTATGGAAAGAATATCATTCCAGCGTCTGGTGCAAGCCTTTGCCCAAAGCGCGGAATGCACTTCCCAGCGACAAAAAGCCGCCCCGCAGAGGGGCGGCACAGAGAAAGTTCAGTTTTTCAGCGCCTGCAGCGGAGCGGGGATGCGTCCGCCGCGGTTGACGAACACCGACGGCGAGAACGTGCTCACGGGCAGGATGGGCGCATAGCCCAAAAGGCCGCCGAAGTCCAGCACGTCGCCCTCCTTGCAGCCGATGGCCGGGATAACGCGCACGGCCGTCGTTTTGGTGTTCACCATGCCGATGGCGGCCTCGTCCGCGATGAGCGCCGAGATGACGGCGGCGTCCGTCTCACCCGGGATGACGACCATGTCGATGCCCACGCTGCACACGGCCGTCATGGCTTCCAGCTTTTCAATGGACAGGCTGCCGCGCTCCACAGCCTTGATCATGCCGTCGTCCTCGGACACAGGGATGAACGCGCCGGAAAGCCCGCCAACGTGGTTCGAGGCCATCACGCCGCCCTTTTTTACCGCGTCGTTCAGCATGGCCAGCGTGGCCGTCGTGCCGCAGCAGCCGCAGCTCTCCAGCCCGATTTCTTCCAGAATATTCGCCACGGAATCGCCGGGCGCGGGCGTGGGCGCAAGTGAAAGGTCCACGATGCCGAAGGGCACGCCCAGCCGCTCGCTGGCAAGGTTGCCCACAAGCTGGCCCATGCGTGTGATTTTGAACGCTGTGCGTTTGATCAGCTCGGCCACGGTGTCCAGCGAAGCATCCTTGGGCAGCTGGGCCAGAGCCGCACGCACCGCGCCCGGGCCGGAGACGCCCACGTGGATAACGCAGTCCGGCTCGCCCGGGCCGTGGAACGCGCCCGCCATGAAGGGGTTGTCCTCCGGCGCGTTGCAGAATACGACAAGCTTTGCCGCGCCCGCGCACATTTTATCCCGCGTGCGCGCCGCGGCTTCCTTGATGACGGGCCCCATCATCTTGACGGCGTCCATGTTGATGCCGCTCTTGGTGGAGCCGACGTTGATGCTGCTGCAGACGTAGTCCGTACAGGCCAGCGCCTCCGGGATGCTGCGGATGAGCCGCTCGTCCCCGGCGGAAAAGCCCTTGTGCACCAGCGCCGAATAGCCGCCGATGAAGTTGACGCCCACGGCCTTGGCCGCAGCGTCCAGCGTTTTGGCATACCACACCGGGTCCGCGTCCGGCGCGCTGGCCAGCAGCATGGCGATGGGCGTTACCGAGATGCGCTTGTTTACGATGGGCATGCCGTAGGTGGCTGAGATGTCCTCGGCTGTTTTGACAAGGTCCTTTGCTTTTTCGGTGATCTTGCGGTAGATCTTTTCGCAGGCTTTTCGGCCGTCCGGGTCCGCACAGTCCAGCAGGGAGATGCCCATGGTCACGGTGCGCACGTCCAGATGCTCGTCCGTGATCATCTGGATGGTCTCGAGAATATCGTTCGTGTTCAACATATGCGCTCCATCTCCTTAAATACGGTGCATGGCGTCATAGATTTCCTGCCGGGTGCAGCGCACATCCACGCCCAGCTCGTCGCCCTTCTGCTTCATCTTCTCTGCAAAGGCCGTAAAATCCATCGAGCAGCTGGACACATCCACCAGCATGATCATGGCGAAGGTGCCGCGCAGGATGCGCTGCGTCACTTCCTCCACGTTTACATTGGCCTCGGCGCACGCGGTGCACACCTGTGCAAGAATGCCTACTTTGTCGTTGCCCACGACAGTGATAACAGCTTCCATTTTGTTCCCTCTCCTCCGTTGTGCCCGCGCCGTCGGGGCGCGGCGTCCGCAGGCGGGCCCGTCCGGCCCGCGGTCTGTTTTACCAGTATAACAAAAAAATCCGCCGGGGAAAAGAGCCGAAACCGCCGAAATCCCGGCTCCGTGCGCGGTGTGTTTTGTGCGGATGTTTACTTTCGGCGCCGGATTTACTATAATGTACCTAATATCGCCTAATAAATATCGCCTCATAAATGAAGAGGCGAGATGTACAGCGAAGAAAGAGGGGAACATCCATGGAAAAGATACTCAAGATCCTGGAGGAAAACGCCCGTATCAGCCTTGAGGATATCGCCACGATGGTGGAGAGCACGCCCGAGGAAGTGGCGAAGCAGATCGACGCGTACCAGCAGGCCCACGTCATCAACGGCTACAAGGCGCTGATCGACTGGGACAAGGCCGGAGCCGACCGGGTGCAGGCCATCATCGAGCTGCGCGTTTCGCCCAAGCGGGACTGCGGCTTTGACGAGGTTGCGGCCAACATCGCCCGCTTTGACGAGGTGGACAGCGTGATGCTGATGAGCGGCGGGTACGACCTTTCGCTGGTGATGAGCGGCAAGAGCTTTCAGGACATTGCATTGTTCGTGGCAAAGCGGCTGAGCCCGCTGGACGACGTGCTGAGCACGGCCACGCATTTCGTGCTGCGCACCTATAAAAAAGACGGCGTGCTGTACGGCCTGGAACCCACCGACGAACGGGAGCTGCTGTGATGGATTATGCAAAGATCATTTCCGCCGCCGCGCGCGACATGCGTCCCTCGGGCATCCGCAAATTTTTTGACATTGCGGCCGAGATGAAGGACTGCATCTCGCTGGGCGTGGGCGAGCCGGATTTTAAAACGCCCTGGACGGTGCGCGACGCGGGCATCCGCAGCCTGGAAAAAGGGCGCACCTGGTACACGAGCAATTCGGGCCTGGCGGAGCTGCGGGAGGAGACCTGCAATTACCTTTCCCGCCGCATGGGCCTTTCCTACACGCCCGGGGAGACCGTCGTTACCGTGGGCGGCTCCGAGGCCATCGATATGTGCATCCGCGCGCTGGTGAACCCCGGCGACGAAGTCATCATCCCGGAGCCGTGCTTTGTCTGCTATTACCCCATCACCACGCTGACGGGCGGTGTGCCCGTGCCGCTGCCGCTGAAAGCTGAAAACGGCTTTAAGCTGACGGCGCAGGAGCTGGAGGCGGCCATCACGCCGCGCACAAAGCTCATCATCTTCCCGTTCCCGTGCAATCCCACGGGGGCCGTGATGCGCCGGGAGGACCTGGAACCCATCGCGGCGCTGCTGCGGGATAAGGACATCATCGTTCTGTCGGATGAGATCTATGCCGAGCTGACCTACGGCGGCGAGCGCCATGTGAGCATCGCCTCGCTGCCGGGCATGAAGGAACGCACCGTTGTAGTGAACGGTTTTTCCAAGGCCTATGCCATGACGGGCTGGCGTCTGGGCTATGCCTGCGGGCCGGAGCCGATCATCAAGGTAATGACGAAGATCCACCAGTCCGCCATCATGTGCGCGCCCACCACCAGCCAGTACGCGGCCGTGACGGCTCTGCGCCGCTGCGACGCGGATATCGAGGCCATGCGCAGCGAGTATGACATGCGCCGCCGCTTCCTCGTGAGCAGCCTGAACCGCATGGGCCTGGACTGCTTCGAGCCGGAGGGGGCGTTTTATGCCTTTCCCTCCATTCGGAAAACGGGCCTTTCCAGCGAGGATTTCTGCGAAAAGCTGCTGTTCGGCAAAAAGGTGGCCGTGGTGCCGGGCAACGCCTTCGGCGATTCCGGCGAAGGGCATGTGCGCATCAGCTATTCGTATTCCATCGGCCATTTGTCCGAGGCGCTGCACCGCATCGAGCTGTTTTTGCAGGAGCTGGGCGTGTAAGCGATGGGGAAGGAAGTACATTGTTATTCCGTGCCGGACTATGCGTCCGCGGCGCTGGCCGCGGCCGTGGAGGACATTTTTGCCCAAAGCGCGGCCGCCCGGGCGCTGGGCCCGCGCAGCCGCGTGCTTGTGAAGCCGAACCTGGTGGCGAAACATGCGCCCGAAAAGGCCGTCACCACCCACCCCGCCGTGCTGGACGCCGTGTGTGCGGCGCTGCGGCGGCGTGGCGTTGAAAGTATCACCGTGGCGGATTCCCCCGGCGGGCTGTACAACCCCGCTGTGATGAAGAGCATCTATAAGGCCAGCGGCCTGCTGTCGGTGTGCGAGCGCCACGGCGCGCTGGCCTACACGGCGTGCGAGGCAGCGCCGCGTAAAACGGATGGCGTGCGGGTGAAGGAGTTCAGCCTGCTGCGCCCCGTTCTGGAGGCGGATTTCATCATCGACCTGCCCAAGGTCAAGACCCATGTGATGACGGGCATGTCCTGCGCGGTGAAAAATCTGTTCGGCACGGTGCCGGGCCTGCAGAAAGCCGAATTCCATATGCGCTTCCCGGAAAAGGAGCCGTTTGGAGAAATGCTGGTGGACCTGTGCGAGACCGTGCGGCCGCAGCTTATCATTGCCGACGGCGTGCTGGCTATGGAGGGCGACGGCCCCGCGGGCGGCACGCCCCGGGCGCTGGGGCTGGTGCTGGGCGGAGAGGACGCGTATGCGGTGGACCTTGCTGTGTGCCGCCTGATGGGGATGCCCGCGATGCGGGTGCCGTACCTTGCCGCCGCCCATGCCCGCGGCTTGTGCGAGGCGGCACTGGAGGAAGCGCTGCTGCGCGGCGACACGCAGGCGGCAGCGCCCGTAGCGGACTATAAACTGCCCGCGGGCTTTGCAGACATCAGCTTTGCCGACAAGGCGCCCCGGGCGCTGCGCTGGGCCGTTCCGGGCGTGGAAAAGTGGCTTGCCCCGCGCCCGAAGATCCACCGGAGCAAATGCATCGGCTGCGGCAAGTGCGCCGAGATATGCCCAGGGCACACCATCACAGTGGAAAACGGAAAGGCGCATATCGTGCCGAGGGCCTGCATCCGCTGTTTTTGCTGCCACGAGATGTGCCCCGCAAAGGCCATCGATGTGAAGCGGGCTGGGATATTCAATCTGTAGACGGAAAGAGGCAGAAATGAAAAAAGGAATTTCAACAGCTGTTTTGCTTTCGGCGCTCCTGCTGCTCACGCTGGCGGCCGTATTTCTGCTGCAGTGCTTTTTGGGCGGCATGCTGTTCGACTGGAATTACAGAGAGCCGCTGCTTTTCCTCGCCTGCCTTTTTGCGGGGATGGTGCTGTTGGGGATTTTCAGGATCATTGAACTGCTGGAACAGCGGTAAAGGGAGGTCGTTTTCATGCGCAGCGTCACCGTGCTTGCACCCGCAAAGCTGAATCTCACGCTGGACGTGACGGGGACCCGGCCGGACGGATATCACACGCTGGATATGATCATGCAGGCTGTCAGCCTGCGGGAGCGCGTCACTTTGCGCAGAAGCAGGGGACTTTCGCTTTCGCTGCCCGGCTCCCGCGTGCCGGCCAACGAGCACAACACCGCCTATAAAGCGGCGCTGGCGTTTTTTCACGGCACGGGCCTCCTGGCGGGCGCGGCCATCACGGTGGAAAAGCATGTGCCCGTGCGCGCGGGCATGGCGGGCGGCAGCGCCGACGCCGCCGCCGTTCTGGTGGGGCTGAACGAGCTGTACGGCGCGCGCCTTTCCGCGGCAGAGCTGTGCGCGCTGGGCGCGCAGGTGGGCGCGGACGTGCCGTTTTCCATTGTGGGCGGCACGGCCCGGGTTACCGGTGTGGGCGATATCCTGGAGCCGCTGAAGCCCTGCCCGCCCTGCTTTTTTACGGTATGTATGCCCGCGGGCGGCATTTCCACGCCGCAGGCATATGCAAGGTACGACCGCATTGGTACCGACGTGCGTCCGGACAGCGCGGCTGCGGCGGCCGCCATCGCACGGGGCGATTTGGCGGGCCTGTGCGCGCAGATGAAGAACGCGCTGGAATATTCCAGCGCCAGCGCCGCGACAAAGCCCATCTGCGAAACGCTGCGCGCCCACGGCGCGTTGGCAGCGCTGATGACGGGCAGCGGGGCGGCGGTGTTCGGCGTGTTTGCAGACGAGGCCCCGGCCCAGGCCGCGAAAGCGGCGCTGCTGCGGGTTTACCCACAGTGCTGGGTGCTGCGGCCGGAGGCGAAAGGTGCGCGCGTCGTGGGGCGCGGATGAGGATTAAACGCTGTGGGACCGAAAAACAGGAGGCGCTGTGCCATGGAAACAGAACGCAAGCTGGATGTATTGGCCGATATTGCGCGGGCGCTGAACCAAAGCGGCGTCACCTGGGCCGTGGGCGGTTCCCTGCTGCTGTATTTTAAGGGGAAAACGGGCGTGTTCCGCGACATTGACCTGATGGTCTGTGAAACGGATGTGGAAAAGCTGAAGCAGGCGATGCTGCCGCTGGGCGCGCCGGCCCCGTCCGACCCGAACGCACAGTATAGGACGCGCTGCTTCCTGGAATTCACCATCCGCGGCGTGGATGTGGACGTGATGGCGGGGTTCGTCATCTTGGAAAACGGACAGGAACACGACTGCGCGCTGAAGCCGGAGCAGGTGGCGGAGCATATCCTTGTACGCGGCGAAGATATCCCGCTGCAATCTCTGGAGGACTGGCGCAGATATTACGCATGGATGGGCCGGACATCCAAGGTGGCGATGATAGACGGAAAAACAATGCGGTGAGAGCGGAGCAGCGGCCCCGTCCGGCAGTGCGCCGGACGGGGCCGCTTTGCGGCGGACGCCGGACCGTGCCCAAAGGGGTTGCAAATCCGGGCCGGGCATCGTACAATAGAGTGGCGCGGGGCGCTGTGCTGCCGCGCAAATTGAAACGACAAAGGAGGAAGCGTCTTTGGAACCCGTTGGACGAAGTATGGGATTGCCCGGCAGACAACCGGATCAGACACCACCGGCGGCCGCAGGGCGCTTCGGGCCTGTTTTCTGACGCTCTTTTTCGGGGCGCAGAGCGGGCTGTGCGCGCTGCACGCCCGCATTTGCGTGTTTTGGTTTTGTTTGCCGCGGCGGCGGGCCTCTGGTGCCTGCTTCCGCGGCTTTTTTGTCCGGGCAGGCACCCCGTGTTCGTCCTCCGACACACAGGAAGAAGGAGGAAACACAAATGGATCGGCAGTATGATTTTGCAGCGCTGGAGGCGCTGCTGAAAAAACGTTCCTTTAAGGCTCTGCGCGAGGCCCTGCTGGAGCTGAACGAAGTGGATATTGCAGAATTTTTGGGACTGCTGAACGGTGAGGAGGCCGTGCTGGCTTTCCGTACGCTGCCCAAGGGCGTGGCGGCCGACGTGTTCGCAGAGCTGGAGCCGGAGATGCAGCAGCTCATCGTCGCTGCGGCGACGGATGCGGAATTGGCCGTCATCGTGGAGGACCTGTACGTGGACGACGCGGTGGATATGCTGGAGGACATGCCCGCCAATGTGGTCAAGCGCATCCTGAAGAACGCCACACCGGAGATGCGCGGTCTGATCAACCAGTTCCTCAAGTATCCCGAGCATTCCGCCGGCAGCATTATGACGGCGGAATTTACAGATCTGCGCCCCACGATGACGGTGGAGCAGGCCATTGAGCACATCCGCCGCACCGGAGAGGACCGGGAGACCGTCTACACCTGCTATGTGGTTGGCCCCCGCCGCAGGCTGCTGGGCGTGGTGACGGTGCGCAGCCTGCTGCTGGCGCGGGACAGCCAGCTCGTCAGCGATGTGATGGAGGACGGCGTCATCTCCGTCGCCACCGGGACGGACCAGGAGGAGGCCGTGCGGCTGCTGCAGCGGTACGGCTTCCTGTCGCTGCCCGTGGTAGACGCGGAAGGACGTTTGGTGGGCATCGTTACCGTGGATGACGCGGTGGACGTTATGGAGCAGGAGGCCACCGAGGACTTCGAGAAGATGGCCGCCATGGCCCCATCGGAGAAGCCGTATCTGAAAACGGGCGTGTTTTCCCTGGCAAGGCACCGCATCGTATGGCTGCTGGTGCTGATGATCTCCGGCATGATCACAGGCGGTATCCTGGGTCGGTATGAGGCGGCCATTGCCGCGATGCCGCTGCTCGTCACGTTTATTCCCATGCTTACGGATACCGGCGGCAACGCGGGCAGCCAGAGCAGCACGCTGGTCATCCGCGGCCTTGCGGTGAACGAGATTACCCTGCGGGATTTTCCCCGGGTGCTGTGGAAGGAGCTGCGTGTCAGCCTGCTGGTGGGCGTGGTGCTCAGCGCGGTGAATTTTGTTCGGCTGATCCTCACCTATCCCGGCAGCGAGATGGTGGCCCTCACTGTGGCGCTGACGATGCTGTGCACCGTGATCGTGGCAAAAACCATCGGCGGCGTGCTGCCGCTCATTGCAAAGGCCTGCCGGATGGACCCGGCCATCATGGCCTCGCCGCTCATCACCACCATTGTGGACGCGGTGTCGCTTGTGATCTATTTTGCCGTGGCGCACCGGCTGCTGCCGCTGTGACGCGCCGGAAAAGCCGCCGCCCCGTGTCCGGGAGCGGCGGCTTTTTCATGCCGGCAGGCAAAACCGCCGTAAAAATGTGAAATCTTTGTTTTGCGGGAATGCTGGGAATAATTGGCGTAAGGTCTGTCCACACTTCGGCCATAGGGAGTGTGAATACCGATGAGATTACTTAAAAAATGCAAGACACTGCGCGCGGCGCTGGGCGGACGCCTTGCCCGCATGGGGCGCCGGGGCCGGTGGGAGCTTTCCGTCCTGCTGGGGCTGGCGCTGGCGCTGAGCCTGAGCAGCTTTACCCGGTTTTCCGCCGCATGTGCGGGTGTACGGGAGGATACGCTGCGCCTGCATATATTGGCCAACTCCGATTCAGAGGCGGACCAGGAACTGAAGCTGGCGGTGCGGGATGCGATCCTTCAGGCGGAGGGCGGCATGTTCGCTGCCGAACGGACAAAGGAAGGGGCGCTGCGCGCCGCCGGGGCGGACCTGGAGGCCATCCGCGCTGTGGCCCAGCGCACGGTGCGTGCCCGCGGATACAGCTACCCTGTAGCGGTTCGGCTGGAGAATATGTATTTTTCCACTCGGGAATATGACGGCTTCACGCTGCCCGCCGGGCGCTACGACGCCGTGCGGGTGGAGATCGGCGCGCATGCCGGGAAAAACTGGTTCTGCGTGCTGTTTCCGCCCATGTGCGTTCCCGCGGCAACATCCGACGGCGGGCAGGACATGTCGGCTTATTCCGGTGCGGAGCAGCAGGCTGTGTGCAGTTCTTATAAGGTCGGCTTTGCGGCTGTGGAATGGCTGGAGGGGCTGAAGGAAAGCCTGTCCGGCCAGGGGGTGCGGACGCTGGCCGAGGCGGACGGGCAGGCGGAACAGGACGACGAAGCACAAGAGGAGGCGGACGGGGCGGAACAGGACGTGCGGCGGGCGGACAAAAAAGAGAACGCCTCCCGCGCAGGGACGGAGCATTCCGGCGGGCGGACGGTCACAACGGCAGATCGCACACAGGCGCAAGCTGCACGTACAGAGGACTGAAGCGATCGGCCATATAGTCGGGCACGCTGGGGGCGGCGCCGGGCGGGCACAGCGGCAGGCACAGGGAAAAGCACGCGCCGCGCTCCGGCGCGCTGCCTGCCAGCAGGCGGCCGCCGTAGGCGCGGGCATAGCGCCGTGCAACCTCAAGCCCAAGGCCCAGGCCGCGGTCCCCGGCGGAGGGCGCGCATCCCGGGCCGTTGTCGGCCACAGTTAGAAGCAGCGTTTCCCCGCGCCGCGCCGCACGCACGGATATTGCGGGCCGCTCGCCGCCATACTGCACCGCGTTGGCCAGCAAATTACCCAGTGCGGCGGCAAACAGCCGCGCATCTCCCATGGCCCACAGAGGCGCCCGGGGCCATTCGGGCACGAACACCGCGCTGCGGCACACACCCGCCGCGCCGCTGACGTAGGCCGCGGCCAGCGCTGTAACGCACACCGGCTGCGGGTGGGGCGGTGCGGTGCAGAGCGCGGCGTGAGCGGCCAGGTTTTCGGCGGTGCGCAGCGTGCGGTAGGCCGCGCGGGCGATGCCGTCCAGCGTGGCTTCGCCGCCGCCGGGGCCGCCCGCCGCCGCACGGCGGGCCGCGGGCAGCAGGGCCAGAAGGTCGGCTGTATCCTCACGCAGATGCGCCGCAAGAAGCGCGCTGTTTGGCGTCGGGGCCATGGGAATCCTCCTTTCCGCATGCGCGCCGCAGGGAGCTGGAGGCGGCGCGCAGGGTCAAACTGCACATAGTGTATGAAGTTTGCACGCCGCTATGTATGGATTGTTACAAAAGTGTAAGAAGTTCGTGTTTTCGGCGTTAAACTTTTATCAAACTCTTGCAGTCCGGCGGCTTTTGGGGTACAATAAGTGATAGTCTTACGGGCAAAATACAGCGCCGCAGGGTGCGGCGCACACCGTGCCTGAATATAAGGAGGATGTACTAATATGGCAGTAAAAGTTGCAATCAATGGCTTTGGCCGCATTGGCCGCCTGGCGTTCCGCCAGATGTTCGGCGCCGAGGGTTACGAGATCGTCGCGATCAACGACCTCACCAGCCCGAAAATGCTTGCCCACCTGCTGAAATATGACACCGCGCAGGGCCGTTACGAGGGCCACACCGTCGAGTCCGACGAGACTTCCATCACCGTGGATGGCAAGAAGATCGAGATCCTGGCCGAGAAAGACCCGGCGAACCTCCCCTGGGGCAAGATCGGCGTTGACGTTGTGCTGGAGTGCACCGGCTTCTTCGCTTCCAAGGCCAAATCCCAGGCCCACATCGACGCGGGCGCCAAGAAGGTCGTCATTTCCGCTCCGGCCGGCAACGACCTGCCCACCATCGTTTACAGCGTGAATGAGAACACCCTGACGGCTGAGGACACCATCATCTCTGCCGCTTCCTGCACCACCAACTGCCTGGCGCCGATGGCCAAGGCCCTCAACGACGCCTATCCCATCCAGAGCGGCATCATGACGACCGTTCACGCCTACACCGGTGACCAGATGATCCTGGACGGCCCGCACCGCAAGGGCGATTTGCGCCGCGCCCGCGCCGGCGCCGCCAACATCGTGCCCAACAGCACCGGTGCCGCCAAGGCCATCGGCCTGGTCATCCCCGAGCTGAACGGCAAGCTCATCGGCTCCGCCCAGCGCGTGCCTGTTCCCACCGGCTCCACCACCATTCTGGTGGCCGTCGTCAAGGGCAAGGACGTAACGAAGGAGAGCATCAACGCCGCTATGAAGGCAGCCTCCTCCGAGAGCTTCGGCTACAACACCGACGAGATCGTCTCCTCCGACGTCATCGGCATCCGCTACGGCAGCCTGTTCGACGCCACGCAGACGATGGTCACCAAGCTCGACGACGATACCTATCAGGTGCAGGTCGTGTCTTGGTACGACAACGAGAACAGCTACACCAGCCAGATGGTCCGCACCATCAAGTATTTCGCTGAGCTGGCGTAACCCATGTTTTCCGGCGCTCCCGCTTCTCAAACGAGGCGGGGGCGTTTTTTGTTCTTTGTATCTGCAGCGTTTACAGCTTTTTCACACAAAACACACACTGCCGCCTAAAAAGTGGCAGGAATCACGGTTGAACAACGGGGACAAACAGGGTATAATATTTTGTATATTGGGGAACTTTTGGTATCCGTAAAAATGAGCCGAAAAGGAGGGCGCACATGGAGCAGCGGCACATGCAGGAAAAGAGCCGCGGCGCGGCGCGCCCTGATGTGGACGCCCGTGCCCGGGCCATTCAGGAGCAGATCATCCATATCCCGCGTCCGGCGCAGCCCGGCAATGCGCGCCCGGCCGCCCAAAGCACGGCCGGACACCCTTCGGGCGCACAGCAGCGTCCTCCTCAAGCGGCACGCCCTCGGGATGACGCTTGCGCCCAGCGGCGGCGCGCAGCGCCCGCTCCGGCACACACAGCGCCCCGCGGGCAGGCTGCGGGCGGACGCCCCTATGCCGCAAAGCCGCGCAAACGCAGGCGCGCGCCAGGCGGCGGTATGTTCTTTGCCTGTGTGGCCGTTGTTATCCTGAGCCTTTCGTGGGTCATCACCACGCTCATAGAGCTGCCCGCCAAGCGCGCGGCGGCCAGCAGCTTGGCTGCTTTGTCGGCTTCTCAGGCTGCTTCCTCTCAGGCAGACGGCAGCGTGGCGCAGACAGGGGAAGCGGTGCTTGGCCCTGTACAGCAAACAGACGCTTCGTATACACAGCCTTCCGCTTCACTGGTGGCGCTGCCGGAGGCGGGCCGTGTGGATATGAGCTACTTTGACGATGCGCTGTTCGTCGGCGATTCGCTGACGCGGGGCTTCCAGGAATATTCCAGCGGCATCCCCAACGCGAAATACGCCGCTTATCTGGGCGCGGGCCCCAAGCAGTTCATGGAGGGCCTTGTGGAAAACATCAGCGGCCAGCAGGTGGCCGCCATAGATGAGATCTTGGCCGCGGCGCCTAAAAAGGTGTATATTCTGCTGGGCACCAATTCCATGGCTACGCTTACCGATGAGGCATTCCTGAAGTATTACAACGATTTCCTTGACTTCCTGCTGCCGCAGCTGCCGCAAGATACGGTGTATTACATCCAGGGCATCCCGCCTGTCTCGGCGGAGAAGATGGCCGGGGACGAAAACTTTTCAGTGGAACGCATCCGGGGGCTGAACGAAAGCCTGGCGAAAATAGCATATGACAGGGATCTGCATTATCTGGACCTGTTCTCCGCTCTGGCCGACGAAAACGGCGCGCTCCGGGCGGATATTGCTTCGGGCAGCATCCATCTGAACAACGAAGGCTACAATGTATGGCGGGAGTTCCTTGTGACACATACGGCGTACAGCAAGGAGAATCCGTACCTGCCCGGCTCACCTTATTACACGGCCCCGGCGGCCTGACGAAAACACGGCACACGCGCGGACGGCGGAAAACGCCCTGTGGGAGGGACTGGCCTTGGCAGAGAGCACGTTCAAACTGTATAGCAAACGCCGCCGAAGCCGGGCGCTTCTGGCACAGGCGGGCCTTGGCGTGCTCATTGTGGCGCTGCTGTTCGGTATTTCCTATGCTGCGGTAAGGATCATTTACGGCCAGCCGCTGCTGCGCGCGCGTGCCGCCGTGTCCGCCGCGCCGCCGGCACAGCCCGGCGAGGTCCCCGCGCCGGGGCCTGCACTGGAAAGCCAGCCGCATGCGCCGTCCGTGACAGCGGCCGTATCCGTGCAGGCGTGGAACACCGAAACCCCTGTGGAGCGCACGCTGGATGCCGATGTGACGGCCAGTGATGCCCGCCTTCTGGCCGTACCGGAAAACGGGCGTGTATCCGATGACTATTTCCGCGATGCGCTGTTCATCGGGGATTCCGTTACACAGGGCTTCGCATGGTATCCGGAATACAGGGACTGGATGCGTGTGTGCGCCTACAAGGGCGTGAACCCCCAGAGCATCCTGCAAAACTATGTGGGCCAGCGGGCCGATGGCACCAAAATCGAGATGTGGGACGAGATCAACGTCCAGCAGGATGTGGCGAACATCTATATCCTTCTGGGAGCGAACGCGCTGCTGCAGCAGACGGACGATGGCTTTTTGAAATTTTACGGCGAATTGCTGGACAAATTGCGGGTGCGTTTCCCGGATACGCCCATCTATGTGCAGAGCATCACTCCAACGACACAGGAATACGGCGAGAAGAAACCGCAGCTGGAACGGGAGCATCTGAAGCTTATCAACAATGCCATCGCCAAGCTGGCCGTGAGCAAAGGGCTTTATTATGTGGACCTGTGGGAAGTGATGGCGGACGAGAACGGTTACCTGCGGGCGGACCTGGCAGGGAGCGACGGCCTGCACCTGCTCGACGGCTCCAAATACCGCCCGTGGCTGGATTACCTTGCCGCACACACCATATACAGCGCGCACAACGCGCAGTTCGCCCTGGCGGACGGGGGCGCATACCGTTAGCACGCCCGCAAATATCCTTTGGAGGCACCAATTTGGCAAACAATATCAAGCCGTACAAAGTGCACAGCAAACGCCGCCGCAACCAGACGCTTCTGGTGCAGGCGGGTCTTGGCGTGCTCATTGTGGCGCTTTTGTTCGGCATTTCCTATTCGTCGGTGAAGATCATCCACGGCCAGCCTGTGTTCCCGGTGCGCGGCGCGCAGCAGGACGGGGGCCAGCCATCGTCCGAAAGCACGCCGCCTGCGCCGGAAAGCGTATCTACGCCCTCCGGCGGCGGTGCGCAGGAGGTGGGCGGCCGGCCGGAGGCAGCGGCGCCCGTGCAGGCTTGGAACACGGAAGTGCCTGTGGAGCGCACGCTGGAAAGCGACGTTACTGCCAGCGATTCCCGCCTGTTGGCCGTGCCTGCCAACGGCAGGCTGAGTACGGAGTATTTCCGCACGGCGCTGTTCATCGGGGATTCCCTGTCCCAGGGCTTTGCGCTGTATGCACCCACGCGGGATGTGGCAACAGTATGCGCGTATAAGAGCACCAGCCCCAATCAGGTGCTGCAAAATTTTGTGGGCCAGCGGCCGGACGGCTCGCGCATTGAGATGTGGGACGACATCAAGGTGCAGTCGCCAAGCAATATCTATGTGTTGTACGGCACCAACGCGCTCATCAGCCAGTCGGATGAAGCGTTCCTGAAATATTACAGCGATCTGCTCGACAAGCTGCGGGAGCGGTTCGCGGGCGTGCCCATTTATGTGCAGAGCATCACGCCCACCACGGCCGAACAGGGTGTAAAGCAGCCGCCGCTGGAGAACGGCCACATCCGTCTTATCAATAACGCCATCGCCAAGCTGGCCGTGAGCAAGGGCCTTTATTATCTGGACGCACAGGAGGCTCTGGCAGACGCAGACGGAAACCTGCGCGGGGACTATGTGGGAACCTACGACGGCATTCACATGAACCCCACCGGCTATGCGGCCTGGGCGGATTATATCCTGACTCACACCGTATACAGCGATTACAACAAGCAGTTCGTGACGGAGGGGCCGTATGCCTGACGCACCGGCCCCGGTGAAAGATAACAGCAGGGCCCCGGCTGAAAAGCCGGGGCCCTGCTGTATCTGCTGTGAGCCGCTGTCAATCGTGCAAAAGGTTGAGCGTGATCTCGTATTTGCTGTCCACTGAATACTTCTCCGGTGCGCTGGCCTTGTATTTGTTCAGCGCGGCAGTGGATTTCACCGGGTTCTGCAGCGTGCCGGCGCCCGCCACGCAGCCGCCCGGGCAGGCCATGCCCTCCAGCAGGTAGCCGTTCAGCTTGCCTGCCTTGGCCAGCATCAGCATTTTTTTGCATTCCTGCAGGCCCTGGGCGGCCATCACCTTTACCTCGCGGTCCGGGTCCATCTTGTGGATGGCGTTCACCACCGCGTTCGCCACGCCGCCGGAAACCGCAAACCCGCGGCCGTCGGCGGTGGCCTCCACCAGCTCGGGCCCGGCGGCCACTTCGGAGAACTTGATGGCCTTCGCCTCAAACATGCCCATCACTTCTTCAAATGTGAGCACGAAGTCCACGTCGCTGCGGATGGTGCGGCGGCTGGCTTCCAGCTTTTTGGCGGCGCACGGCCCGATGAAAACGACCTTGCAGTTTTTGTGCTCTTTTTTCAGCAGGCGGGCCGTCAGCACCATGGGCGTCATGGCCATGGAGATATAGGGCGCAAAATCCGGGAACAGCTTTTTCGCCATCACGCTCCAGGCCGGGCAGCAGGACGTGGCCATGAACGGCTGCTGCTCGGGCACCTCGCGCATAAAATCCTTGGCTTCTTCAATGGTACACAGGTCCGCGCCGATGGCGACCTCCACCACATCGTCAAAGCCCAGGAGCTTCATGGATGGCTTCAGCTTTTCAGGCGTCATGTCCGGGCCGAACTGGCCCACAAAGGCCGGAGCCACGGCGGCGATGACACGGTCGCCCTGGTTGATGGACTGGATGACCTGGAAGATCTGGCTTTTGTCCGCGATGGCGCCGAAAGGACAGTTTACAAGGCACATGCCGCAGGACACGCACTTGTCGTAATCGATTTTCGCGCGGCCCAGCTCGTCGGAGCCGATGGCATCCATGCCGCAGGCCTTGGCGCAGGGGCGTTCCATCTTATGGATGGCGCCGTAGGGGCATACGTTGGCGCACTGCCCGCACTTGACGCACTTGCTCTGGTCGATAACGCTTTTGCCGTGCACGATGGACACCGCGCCCTTGGGACATACTTCCACGCAGGGATGTGCCAGGCAGCCCTGGCACATATCCGTCACGTGAAAAGATTTTTCCGGGCAGGCGTTGCAGGCGAATTTGATGATATTGATGAGGGGCGGCTCGTAGTATTTCTCCGGCCGGGCGGCCTCCTCGATACCGGTGGAAAGGGGCGCGTGCTCGTCGATGGGGCGCAGCGGCAAACCCATGGACAGGCGCAGGCGCTCGCCCACGATGGCGCGCTCCAGAAAGATACTGTCGCGGTATTTGCTCACCTCGCCCGGCAAAATCTTGTACGGCAGCTCCTCAACGCGGCTGTAATCGCCGCCTTCGTATGCCATACGGGCCACCTCGGTGAATACCTGGCGGCGGATGTCGGTAACGGAAGAATAAATACCACGCATGTGTGAAAACTCCTTTATCAATCAGGTGTGGACAGACTATTACAAAAATATCATACCATAGTGCAAAAAGCCGCGCAAGTGCGCGCCGTGACAAAGTTCTTTGCTCCGCACAAAAAAATAGTGGTACATCTGCCCAGCGCCGGGCGGATGCCCCTCGGGGGCTTCTTGTAAAGGCCGGGCGAAGGGCATATAATACGGGAGTGGTATGATTTTCCGGCGCGGCATGCGCCGGCTGTGAGAAAAGGAGAACCCTGTTTTGATTTTGGAACTTTTACTGGACGCGCTGCTGGACAGCGTGAAAATGCTGCCCTTTCTGTTCGCGGCGTACTGGCTGATCGAATATGTGGAGCACCGCCACTCCGAGGGCATCGAAAAAGCACTGGCGGGCGGCGGGCGCTTTGGCTTTGTGCCGGGCGCCGTACTGGGCCTGCTGCCCCAGTGCGGGTTTTCGGCCATGGCGGCAAACCTGTACGCCAGCAAGGTGGTCACGCTGGGTACCCTGCTGGCGGTGTTCCTTGCCACGTCCGACGAGGCGGTGCCGCTGCTCATCGCAAACCCGGAACACTGGCGGTCGCTGGCGCTGATCCTCGGCATCAAGCTGGCTGTGGCGCTTGCCGCGGGCTTCTGCATTGATTTTGTGTTCAAAAGGCTGATTCCTCAGAGCGTGCGCGGCGGCTACACAGGCAGCAGCAGCGCTGTGGACTGCCACGAGCACGAGGAACGGGACGGCATCCTGGCGGCGGCGCTCAAGCACACGCTGCACATCTTTTTGTTCATTCTGCTGTTCAACATTGCTTTGGGCGCGCTGGTGGCTCTGGTGGGCGAGGAGGCCATAGGGGCATTCCTGGCGGCCAGCGGCCCGTGGCAGCCTGTGCTGGCCGGGCTTGTGGGGCTCATTCCCAACTGTGTGTCCTCGGTCCTCATCACCCAGTTGTATGCCGCGGGCCAGCTTTCGCTGGGAGGCGTGGTGGCGGGGTTGTGCACGGGCGCAGGCGTGGGGCTGGCGGTGCTGCTGCGCGCCAACAAAAACGCCAAACAGAATTTGTTTATCGTGGCGCTGCTGTACGGCATCGGCGTGGCGGCGGGCCTGGTTTGCAGCCTGTTTGCATAGCAAAATCAAAAAGCACCCCGCCGCACGGCGGGGTGCTTTTTGCGCGGTGCGGGCAAGGGACAGGGAAAGGCCGTGCGCCATACAATTTCCGCCAATTGCCGAATGACACGGCGGACCGTTTGTGGTATAATATGTCCGGTTGGTGAATGCGAGCCGCAGGCGAAGCATGAGCCTAGCGGCATAGATACCATGTTTCTTAGTGAACACGAGCGGTACGCGAAGTGCGAGCTTAGAAATATGGTATAATATATCCGTTTGGCAGATGCAGACCGAAAGCGGAGCGGAAGCCTGGAAACAGGGTATACGGATCAATGGCTTGTTTGGGTTTCTCCGCAGCGTGCAGATGGCGGGCCGCGCAGCCGCGCGCGGCAGAGGAGCGCGGCGAATTTTTAATTTCCCCGGCATGCCGGGGCGGCGGAACGGAGGCCGGAAGGTGACGGAGCAGTTACAGTCCATCTGGTATAATTTCATATTGAACGTCAAGGGGAATTTTAACCCCATCGTGGATCTTTTGGACATCCTCGTGGTGACGTTTTTAATTTACGAGGCCATCTCGCTGGTGCGCCAGACGCGCACCGCGCAGCTTGCAAAGGGCATCATTGCCGTGCTGCTGGCGTATGCCGTGGCAAATCTGCTGGGCATGCGCACACTGGCGTGGCTCATCAACAGTATCATGAGCTTCGGCATCATTGCGTTGGTGGTGGTGTTCCAGCCGGAACTGCGCCGCGCGCTGGAACAGGTGGGACGCACAAGCCTGTTCGGCATGCAGCTGTTCAAAGGCAAGGCGGACCCGGGGGATCTGCGCGCCAAATGGCAGAGCGCCATCGTGGCGGTGTGCGATTCCGCCGAGCAGCTGGCCGATTCCCGCACGGGCGCGCTGGTGGTGCTGGAGCGCCGCACCAATCTTTCCGAGATCATCAAAACAGGCACCGTGCTCAACGCCGATATTACGCCGGAGATGCTGGGCACGATATTCTATGAAGGCACGCCGCTGCACGACGGCGCCGTTGTTGTGCGCGACGGCCGTATCGAGGCCGCGGGCTGCTTTTTGCCGCTTTCAAACAACCTGGAGATCGGCAAGGACATGGGTACGCGCCACCGCGCGGCCCTTGGCATGAGCGAGAATTCCGACGCGGTTGTCGTGGTTGTGAGCGAGGAGACCGGCATCATCTCGCTGGCCAAAAACGGCGTGCTCATCCGCCGGCTGGACAGGCAGAATCTGTTCAACCTGCTGGAGGGTGACATGGTCCCGCCGGCCGTCGAAGAGAAAAAACGCCCGTTCTGGAGGAGAAAGCATGAAAAACAACACGAATAACGCTCCCTCGAACGCGTCCTCCCAGGCCAAACCCATGGGCCGGTTTGAAAAACTGTTTTCCAACCGGTGGTTTGCAATGGCGGTTTCCGCAATGCTGGCCGTGCTGCTTTGGCTTGTTGTTATAGCGCAGGAGCCGACGCAGACACGCACCATTACTGTGTCCGGTGTTTCCTATGATTACAATTCAGCTTTGTATACCGGTGCGTCTTTGGACATTGTGAAACGCGAGGATACTAAGGTCAGCGTGGTGATTTCGGGTGACAGCAGCGCGATCAATGAGGTAGACCCCGCCGACATCGTCGTGTATCCCGATTATACCGAGGTTTCCCGTTCGGGCATGCCCGGCGAATACACGCTGCGGCTGCAGGCTCGCCGCGCGGATACGTCTTTGACAAAATTTGATATCGACTCCATCTCGCCCGCATATGTGGACGTGACGTTTGCGCAGATCGGCACGCAGAAATTCACCGTGGAAGTGGAAGCCAGCGTGGACCCGGCCGAGGGGTATTATCTGGGCGAAAAACAGGCGTCCCCCGCCGAGGTGACGCTGCGCGGGCCTGTGGACGAACTGGCGCGCGTGGCGCGGGTGGTGGCCCGCGTGGAGAGCGATGAAAAGCGCGACCGCACGATGCTGGACAGCGCGGCGCTGGAATTTCTGGACGCGGACGGCCATGCCATCACAGACAGCAGCATCACGGTGCTGGAGGGTGAACAGGTGGAGGTGACGATCCCTGTACTGAAGCTGAAGGAGGTGCCGCTGAAGTTTGAGTTCAGCAATGTGCCGGCAGGATACGACCCCGCCGAGCTGAACGCCAGCATCTCCCCGGCGACCATCCGCATCGCCGGTGCGGCGGATACGGTGGACGGTATCGAAAGCGTGAACGCGGGCTTCATCAACCTGGCGCGGGTCCAGTTGGGCAAGGCCGAGACACTGAAGATCCAGCTGAGCGAAGGACTTGTGAATGTGGATGACGTGCAGGAGGCCACAGTTACTTTTGATACCAGCGGCTACGGCGAGCCGCGCGCCATCACGGTGAGCGATATCCGCGTGGTGAACGCGCCCTCCGGTGTGGATGTGAAGGTCATCACCGAAAGCATCAACAATGTAACGCTGGTGGGCGAGGCCGAGGAGCTGGCGGCCATCTCGCCATCGGACGTCATCGCACAGGTGGACGCCTCGGCGCAGAATATTACGGTAAAGGGAAGCGGACAGCAGCAATTCAGCGCGCAGATCATCGTTACGGGCACAAAGACGGTGTTCGCCACGGGGGCGTACTCCGTGCTGTGCGACATCACGGTGAAGTGACGATGCTGCTGGTGAGAGATATCCGCCTGCCGCTTGCGGCGGGCGAACAGGAGGCTGTGGCGGCGGCCCTGAAAAAAACAGGGCTGCCGCGTCACGGCATAAAAAATACGGGCATTGCGAAGCTTTCGGTGGACGCACGGCATGGAAGGCCCAGCCTTGTGTACACCGTTGCCCTGGAACTTGCCGACGAGGGTGCGGAGCGTTCGTTCGAACGCTTTGCGCCCTATGTTTCAATAGCGGCGCCCGCCGCATTTACTGTGCATAACGGCACACGGCCGCTGGCGCATTCGCCGGTGGTGTGCGGCTTTGGCCCGGCGGGACTGTTTGCGGCGCTTCTGTTGGCGCGGCAGGGGTTCCGGCCCATCGTGCTGGAGCGGGGGCCGGCCATGGAGCAGCGCGCACAGGCGGTGGAGCGCTTCAACGCGGCGGGCCTGCTGGACGAAAACGCCAATATCCAGTTCGGCGAAGGCGGCGCGGGTACGTTTTCAGACGGCAAGCTCACCACACGCATCAACGACCCGCTGTGTGCTTTTGTCACCCGGACGCTGCTGGCGCATGGCGCGCCCCGGGATATTGCCTACAAGCAGAAGCCGCACATCGGCACCGATGCGCTGCGGGATGTTATTGTGTCTATCCGGCGGGAGGTCGAGGCGCTGGGCGGGAAGGTGCTTTTCAACACGCCGCTCACCGGCCTGCGCGTGCGGGACGGGCGGCTTGCGGCGGTGTGCACGCCGCAGGGCGAGCTGCCCTGCGGTGCGCTGCTGCTCGCGCCGGGGCACTCGGCCCGGGATACATTTGAAATGCTGGACGGCGCGGGTTTTACTCTGCAGGCAAAGCCTTTTTCGGTGGGCTTTCGGGCCGAGCACCTGCAGCGCCGCATTGAAGAAAGCCTTTACCACGATGCGGCGGGCCATCCGGCTTTGCCGAGGGGTGAGTACCAGCTTTCCCAGCATGTGGGCGGACGGTGCGTTTACACCTTCTGTATGTGTCCGGGCGGCAGCGTGGTGGCGGCCGCCAGCGAAACGGGCCGCGCAGTGACCAACGGCATGAGCCTGCACGCGCGGGATGGAGAAAACGCCAACGCCGCCGTGGTGGTGAGTGTGAACGAAGCGGATTTCGGCGGCGATGCCCGGCGTGCCATTGCGTTTCAGCGGGAGCTGGAGACAAAGGCATACGCAGCGGGCGGCGGCGGCTACGCGGCGCCCGCCGAAAATGTGCGCAGCTTTTTGGAAGGCGCAGGCACGCTGCACGCCGGCGTGGTGAAGCCCACCTACCCGCGCGGCGTGACAGCCTGTGATCTGGGCAGCCTGCTTCCCGGTGAGCTTACGGGCGCTCTGCGCGCAGGGCTTTCGGCCTTTGAGCGGAAGCTGCGCGGCTATACCGCGCCGGAGGCGGTGCTCACCGGGCTGGAGACGCGCACGTCCAGCCCCGTGCGCCTGCCGCGGGATGAAAACGGCGAGAGCACCGATGTGCGGGGCGTTTGGCCCTGCGGCGAGGGGCCAGGCTACGCGGGCGGTATCATGTCCGCGGCAGTGGATGGCCTGCGGGCCGCCGCACGCGTGGCGCAGAATTTTTCTCCCGCACCTTGAGCGGGAGGCTGGAACCCGACGGAAAAATCGAATATCCACCATATCGGAGGAACCTATGAACGACCCGTACAACGGAAATGGACGCAAAAGCCCGGAGGACGACCTGGGCAGAAGCATTGAAAAAGAAGTGAAGGAAACCATCGGAACCGTGGCGGCCGCGCTGCAGGACGCCGCGCGAGAAGTGAGTACCTCGCTGCGGGACAACGAAAGCGTGCAGCGTACCGTGAAAGACCTGGGCGCTGCGGCCAGGGACGGCGTGCAGGGCATCCAGAGCGCCATCGCCCAGGCACAGAAAAATGCTGAGAAGGAAAAGCGGCGCCGCAAACGGCGGGATTATGCAAAAAAGGCAAACGGCGCGCTCAGCGAGGCGGGCGGCCTGATGCTGCCTGCGGGCATTTTGGCGGCGTGCGCGTTTTCTGCTTTTGAACCGGGGGACCCGGCCGGAGCGTTGATCCTGGGGTTCATTTCGCTGTGGTTTTTCGCAGGCGCATTTGGCGCATTTCTCAAATCGCGCACGCTGCGGCGTATCGCCACATACCAAAGCGTGCTGGGCGAGCGTTCCTACTGCACACTGCAGGAGCTTTCGGAGCTTACAGGCAAAAGCCAGGGAGCCGTCCGCAAAGATCTGTTCCGACTGATCAGCTCGGGAAAATATGAGGATGTTTACCTTGCGCCGGACGGCACGCGCCTGTTTTCGGGCGAGACGGCGTACCGGCTGTATCTGGCCCAGCGGCAGGCGCAGCAGGAAGCCGGGGCCCGGCGGCAGGCGCAGCCCGCACGGCCGGAGCCGGCGGGCGTTCTGGCTGAGTGCCGCGCATTTTTGAGCGATCTGCGTGAACAGCAGCGCCTTATCAGCGACGCGCCCGTACTGGAGCAGGTGCAGCGCATCGAGGAGCAGACAGTACAGATCATCGCCTGGCTGGAAAAGCACCCCGGCGGCGAGAGCCAGATCCGCAGGTTTGTCAGCTACTACATGCCCACCACGCTCAAACTGCTGCGCACTTACAACGAGGTGGACCCGCAGGCCGACAGCAGTGCTGTTGCCGCGGAAATACAGACGGATATCTGCGGTATCCTGTACACCATCAACACCGCGTTCCAGAGCCTGCAGGACAACCTGCTGAAGGATACTGCGATGGACGTTTCCGCCGAGATCTCGGCGCTGGAAACAGTGCTGGCCCAGGAGGGCCTGACCAAAGACGAGCTGCTCGGCCGGTAGGGCGGGCGGGGAAGAAGGGAGCGCTGGAGTTTGGGCGCGTTCGTTTTTATCATCATTCTGTTGTTGGTCATCGTGCCGCGCATGCGCCAGGAAAGTGTGCGACGCACGCCGTATGGAAAAGAGCATCGCGGCACACAGTATGGATACAGGGCCGCCGGAAAGGGCGGCGCACAGGTGCAGCCCGCGCAGTACAGCTATCCCGCCGGGGCACAGGCGCAGGGCGCCGCAGGCACGGGCGGTGCGCCGAATCCGGACGCTCCGGGCCGCCAAAGCAACGATACGCTGCGGGGCAAGCAGCTGTTGGGCATGTGCGCGGGCATTGCGGGCGGCGCTTGGGCCGCGCTGATGGGCGTGGCGGCGCTGGGCGGTGTCAGCGAGGTGATCTGGTGCATCAGCAACGGTTTTTCCTTTGGAGATGAGCTGATGCTGGTTGTGATACCCGCGCTTTTGGCCGCGGGAGGCTGGAAGGCCGCACAGGCCGGCTTTGCCCTGATGAACCGGATCAAGCGGTTCCGGCTGTATGATGCGATCATCGGCGAGCGCCGCGTGTGCCCGGTATCCGATATTGCGCGTGCCAGCGGCCGCAAGCCCGAGGAAGTGGAACGCGACCTGCTCGACATGGTGCGGCGCGGCTATTTTCCGCTGGGCTTTGTGGACGCCGAGACCGCCTGCTTTTATGCCGACAATGCCGCCTGGCGCGCACAGAACCCCGAGCGTGCCCGCCAGCAGGACGCTCCGCTGGGCAAAGAGCAGCCCCGGCCCGCGCCCGCCGCGCAGGAGCCTGTCCCGGAGGATGAGCCCGGCGGCGGATATTTGCGGGAGCTGGAGCGCCAGCTTGCACGCATTGAAAACGCCGACATCCGCGCCAAGGCGGCGCGGATGCGCGAGCACACCGAGGATATCTTTGCCTGGGTGAAGCTGCACCCAGAGTGCGCCGACGACGCGCGGCGCTTTTGCAGCTATTATCTGCCCACAGCCGTCAAGCTGCTGAATACCTACAATGAGGTGGCGCCGCATGCCGATGAAAGCAGCGTGGCGGCGGGCATCCAGAGCGAGGTGTCCCAGGTGCTGGACACTATGTCCACCGCCTTCCGGGGCCTGATGGACAATCTTTTGCAGAACACCGCCGTGGATATGCAGGCCGAGATCTCGGCGCTGGAGACGGTGCTGGCCCAGGAGGGGCTGGCGCAAAACGGCTTTACGATGCAGAAATGAGACGCGCCGTTTGTCCGGCGGCCGCGGCTGTGTAATTTTCAGAACCGCCTGTCCGGGGAAGGCCCCGGAAAAAGACCGTGATTTTTTTGTGAGAAGGAGACCCATTCCATGTTTTACCGTCCCTGGCAGACCGTCCGCCCCGACCCAGCCCGCTCCGCCGCGCTCAGCGCGGCGCTGGGCATGCCGCGCCTTGTGTGCGACGTGATGTGCGCCCGTGGGCTGGACACACCCGAAGCGGCGCGCGCCGTGTGCGGCGGTGGGGACGCTTTGTCTGACCCGATGCTCCTTTCCGGCATGGAGGCGGCCGTGGCACGCATCCACCGCGCCATCGACGACGGCGAACGCATCGCCGTATTCGGGGATTACGATGTGGACGGCGTGACAGCCACCGCGCTGCTGTATACCTATCTGGATTCCGCCGGTGCGGACGTTTATTACAAGCTGCCCAGCCGGGATGACGACGGCTATGGCCTTTCCGAGACGGCGGTGGACCTGATGGCCGCCAAGGGCGTGAGCCTGATCGTCACCGTAGACAACGGCGTTTCGGCAAATGCGGCCATTGCCCACGCCAAAGAGCAGGGCGTGGACGTGGTGGTGACGGACCATCATCTGCCGCCGCAGACGCTGCCGGAGGCTGCGGCCATCGTGAATCCCCAGCTCCCCGGCGACGAAAGCCCGTGCAAGACGCTCTCGGGCGCGGGCGTGGCCTTCAAGCTGGCTGCGGCCCTGGACGGCTGCACGCCGGACGAGATGCTGCCTTTTTACGGGGACCTCGCTGCCATTGGGACGATTGCGGACATTATGCTGCTTGAGGGTGAGAACCGGCGCATCGTCAAGGCGGGGCTGGCGCTTTTGCAGCAGACGGAGCGTCCGGGCATCGCGGCGCTCATCGAGGCCTGCGGCCTTGGGGGCAAGGAGCTGACGGCGGAAAATGTCTCTTTTGGGCTGGCGCCGCGCCTGAACGCGGCGGGCCGTATGGACAGCGCCGCCGCCGCGCTGGAACTGCTGCTGTGTGAGGACCCGGAGGAGGCCGAAGCGATTGTGGCCGGGCTGGAAGCACAGAATGCGGCCCGGCAGAAGGCCGAGCAGGATATTTTGCAGGGCGTGCTGGACAGCGTTGCCGCGGATGAGACCTATGGCGCGGACCGTATCCTTGTCGTGTGGGGCCGAGGCTATCACCAGGGCGTTATCGGCATCGTGGCCTCCCGCGTGGTGGAGCGCTTCGGCAAGCCGGCCATCATCGTATCCGTTGACGAGAACGGCGAGGGCAAGGGGTCCGGCCGCAGCATCGCGGGCGTTTCGCTGTACAATGCCATCGCCGCCTGCGGAGACCTGCTCATCCGGTTCGGCGGACACGCGCTGGCCGCCGGGCTGTCTGTGCGGGAGGAAAACCTGCCCGCGTTCCGCAAGGCGGTCAACGCGTGGGCCGCGCAGGAGCACCCGGTGCTCAAGCGCCCGGCGCTGCGGCTGGACGCGCCGCTGGCGCTGTCCGGCCTGAAAGAAGAGGACGTGGCCGCGCTGTCGGTGCTCGCGCCGTTTGGCCACGGCAACCCCACGCCGGTATTTTTTGTGGAAAACGCTGTGATCGACGCAGTATATCCCCTCAGCGAGGGCAAGCACACGCGCCTGCGCCTGAAGCAGGGCGGCGGAGTGCTGTATGCGGCGGTGTTCGGCCAGGGGCCGGGCGCGCTGGGTTACAATGTGGGTGACGCGGTGGACGCGGCGGTGTGCCTTTCGGTGTTCGAGGGCAAGAACGGGCCGATGATCTCCGCGCGCATCAAGGAGCTGCGCCCGGCCGGGCTGGACGAGGCATACCTGGAGGGCACGGAGCTGTATGAGGCGCTGATGTGCGGCGCGCCGCTGACAGAGAGCCAGCGGCGGGCGCTGCTGCCCGCCCGTGCGGACACCGTGGCGCTGTACCGCGCCGTGGGCGCTGCCCGCGACGGCGTGCCGGCGGGCGACCTGCGCCCGCTGTTTGCCAAGCTGGGCGCGCGGGGCGCAGGTAAGGCGCTTGTCTCGCTGGAGGCGCTGCGCGAGCTGAGTCTGTTGGAGCAGCGCGAAACGCCTCAGGGCGCACGGTGGTGCCTGGTGCCCGCGGCGGGCAAAAAGGACCTGGCATCCGCGCCGATTTTACGCAGACTGGAGGCAGCGCAGTGATGGAAGAAAAAGCGAAAAATGCCGTAAAGACTTTTGAAGACCTGGCGCAGGCCGTGGCGGATTCCGGCCGCCCATACGACGCCGGGCGCATCGAAAAGGCTTACGAGATGGCTGCGGCGGCCCATGCGGGGCAGACGCGCCTTTCCGGCGAAAGCTATGTCAGCCACCCCGTTGCCGTGGCGTGCCTTGTGGTGGACCTGGGCTTGGATACGGACTCCGTGGTGGCCGCGCTGCTGCATGACTCCGTGGAGGACACCGAGACCACGGCGGAGGACGTGAAGGCTGCTTTTGGGCCGGACGTAGCGCTGCTCGTGGACGGCGTCACCAAGCTGGGACGCATCAAGTTTTCCTCAGTGGAGGAGCAGCAGGCTGAAAACCTGCGCAAAATGCTGCTTGCCATGAGCAAGGATGTGCGCGTGATGCTCATCAAGCTGTGCGACCGGCTGCACAACATGCGCACCGGCGACGGCTGGCCCGAACAGAAACGCCGTGACAAGGCGCTGGAAACCATGGAGGTGTATGCTCCCATTGCCCACCGTCTGGGTATGAGCAATGTAAAGGAGGAGCTGGAGGACCGCAGCCTGCAGTATCTGGACCCTGTGGGCTATGAGGAGATCACCTCTTTCCTGGCTCAAAACGGCGGCGCGGATTCGTTCATCAGCGGCATTGCGGACCGCATCAAGGAGCGCCTGGCCGAGAACGGAATGGACAAATGCACCATCAAAAAGCGCATCAAGAGCGTATACGGCATCTACCGCAAGATGTATATGCAGAACCGCACGTTTGAGGAAATTTACGATGTGTACGCGGTGCGCATCATTCTGGACACAGTGGGCGAATGCTACAATGCGCTGGGCGTCATCCACGACATGTACCATCCCATCCCCAGCCGCTTTAAGGACTATATCTCCACACCCAAGCCCAACATGTACCAGTCGCTGCACACGACGGTCATCGGACATGAGGGAATTCCCTTTGAGGTGCAGATCCGTACCTGGGAGATGGACCAGACCGCCGAATACGGCGTGGCGGCCCACTGGAAATACAAGGCGGGCGTGAGCACGAAAGATAAGCTGGACGACCGCATCGCCTGGGTGCGCCAGCTTCTGGAAAGCCAGCGGGAGAGCGAGGACGCCGGTGACCTGCTGCGGGACATCAAAAGCGAGCTGCTGCCCGAGGAGGTGTTCGCTTTTACGCCGAAAGGCGACGTCATCAATCTGCCCGCGGGAGCGACCGTCATCGACTTTGCCTACGCCATCCACTCAGCCGTGGGCAACCGCATGGTGGGCGCGAAGGTGAACAGCCGAATTGTGCCCATAGACCACAAGGTGGTGACGGGCGAGATCATCGAGATCATAACCGGCCCCAAGGATAAGGGGCCCAGCCGCGACTGGCTGAACCTGGTTGCCACCAGCGAGGCCAAGAACAAGATCCGCAACTGGTTCAAAAAGGAACGCAAGGAAGAAAACATCACCGAGGGAAAGGCAGCTCTGGACAAGGAGATGCGCCGCAACCTCATCACCATCCCTGAGGAAAAGTACGACGAATTTATGGCTGACCTTGCGCGCCGCCAGCGCCTGAACACGCCGGAAGAGCTGTACGCGGCCATCGGCTACGGCGGCATCCAGCTCTCCCGTCTGATGATAAAGATCAAGGACGAATACACGAAGCTGCTCAAGGAACAAAGCCCTGCCGAGGTGCTTCAGGTCCCCATCAAAAAGCAGAAATCCAGCGAGGGCGTTATTGTGGAAGGGCTGGACAACTGCCTGGTCAAATTTGCAAAATGCTGCAACCCGCTGCCGGGGGACGATATCATCGGCTTCATCACGCGCGGCTTTGGCGTTTCCATCCACAAGCGCTCGTGTTCCAACGCGCGGGCCGGCCTTCTGGGCGACGACGCGCCCCGCTGGGTGAACGCCCATTGGGCGGAAAGCGTGAAGGAGAGCTTCAAATCCTCGCTTGAGATCTCGGCCATGGACCGCGACGGCCTGATGGCCGACGTGGCGGGCCTCATCGCGGAGATGCATCTGCCCTGCTACGCCATCTCGGCACGGCAGCTGGCCGACGGCCGTGCCACGATGGCGCTGACCATCGGCGTGAACAACACCGAGCATCTGAACACCGTCATCGCGCGGCTGAGGAAAATCAAGAGCATCACCACCATTACCCGCGTGTGAGCGGAAAAAAGGCACGGAGGAATGAACGATGAGAGCTGTCATCCAGCGCGTGAGCGCGGCGGACGTTGTTGTGAACGGCGGCGCGCCGCGCGCCATTGGCCGTGGGCTGATGATCCTTCTGGGCGTGCGGGACACCGACACGCTGGACGTCTGCGAAAAGCTGGCGCAGAAATGCGCGGGCCTGCGTATCTTTGAAGACGCCGGCGGCAAGCTGAACGTTTCGGCCGAGGAGCTGGGCTGCGAGGCGCTGGTAGTGTCCAATTTCACGCTGTACGGCGATACGAAAAAGGGCAAGAGACCCAGTTTCATCGCCGCGGCAAAGCCGCCGCTTTCGGTGGAGGCGTATGAAGCATTCGTGGCCGAGCTGCGAAAAACAGGCCTGGCCCGTGTGGAGACGGGTGAATTCGGTGCCGATATGAAGGTGACACTGACCAACGACGGCCCTGTGACCATCGTGATCGACACCGACGAATGGAAGCGCTGAGTGCGGCGTGCCGCCTGAAAAACGAAGGAGAAGGATATGAAAATATACCATATTCCCGCGGCGCCGCCGCTGTACACCAACACGTTTCTGCTGGTGGGGGAAAACGGCCTGGCCGCTGCCGTCGATCCGGCTGCCGGGGCGCAGGAATATCTGCGGCTGCTGGAGCAGGAGGGCGCGCGGCTGACGCATATCCTGCTGACGCACGGCCATTACGACCATGTGGGCGCAGTGGAGGAACTGCAGCGGAAAACGGGTGCGAAGGTCTGGCTGGCCCCGCAGGACGCGTGCGGCGGTGAGCTTTTTCCGTTCACCACGCCGGACAACGCCTATGCGGACGGAGAGGAGATCCGCGTGGACACGGATCTCGCGTTCCGCGTCATCGCCACGCCCGGCCACAGCGCCGGGTCCGTCTGCCTGCTGTGCGGCGGTCTGCTGTTCAGCGGCGACACGCTGTTCGCGGGGGACGTGGGCCGTACGGACCTGCCCGGCGGCAGTTGGGACACACTGCGGAAAAGCCTGAAAAAGCTGTGCGCCGCAGTGACGGAAAACGTGCAGGTCCTGCCCGGCCACGAGGAGTTTTCCACCATGGACCGGGAACGGGCGAACAATCGGTATCTGCAATTTTAACAAAAAGATAGGAATTAATCATATGGAGATCTATATCCGGGGCCTTGCCTCCGGCTACGAGCCCGAGCATGTGGCGCGGCTGTTTTTTCAGCCCGCGCTGCTGGCGAAACGGTGGCCCGCACGCGGGGCGGACGCCGTTGCGGTGCTGCGGGGCAAAAAACGTTTTGTATGCGGCGTGCGCATGAACGGCCTGTGCGTCGTGCGCACTGCGCCGCTGGCGCAGGACACGCCGCCGGAGCAGGCGGAATATGAGATATGCCGCCTGCTGTTTCTGCTGCTGTGCGAGGCCACGGGCCGCCGCCCGGCCTGGGGCATGCTGACGGGTGTGCGGCCGGTGCGGCTGGTTCACGACATGCGCCGCGCCGGTAAGGCGCCGGAAGAGATAGAGTCGTTCTTTCGGGATAAATACTTTGCAGACGGCGAAAAATATAAGCTGGCGGTGCGGACGGCGGACAATCAGGCGCCCGTACTGGCGCTGAACACGCCGCGCAGCTACAGCCTGTACATCTCCATTCCGTTCTGTCCGTCCCGATGCAGCTATTGCAGCTTTGTTTCCCGCACCACTGCGGAATCGGGCAGCCTCATTGAGCCTTATGTCCAGGCGCTGTGCCGCGAACTTGCGGAGATCAGCGCGCTGGCGCGGCGCAACCGGCTGCGGCTGGAGACCATCTACATCGGCGGCGGTACGCCGACGGCGGTTTCGGCCGCGCAGCTGCGCACGCTGATGCAGGCCGTGCGCGACAATTTCGACGTGCCCGCTGTACGTGAGTATACCGTGGAAGCCGGCCGGCCGGACTGCACCACGCCGGAGAAGCTGGCCGTCATCAAAGAATACGGCGCCACGCGCATCTCCATCAATCCGCAGACATTATCGGACGAGGTGCTGGCGGCCATTGGCCGCAGGCATACTGCGCAGGATGTTCTGGACTGCTTTGCACAGGCGCGGCGGCTGGGCCACGGGAACATCAATATGGACCTCATCGCGGGGCTGCCGCTGGATACGCCTGCACGGTTTGCGCAGACGCTGCAGGGGGTGCTGGCGCTTGCGCCGGAGAACATCACGGTGCATACGCTCACGCTCAAGCGTGCCTCAAACCTCGTTATCGAGCACGCGCCGAATGCCTATGGGGATGTGGCACGCATGCTGGATTCCTGCGCGCTGCTGGGGGAAAACGGTTATGAGCCGTATTACCTGTACCGCCAGAAGGGCACGCTGCAGAATCTGGAGAACACGGGCTACACCAGGCCCGGCTATGTGGGGCTGTACAACGTGTTTATTATGGAGGAGGTGCACACCATCCTTTCGGCGGGAGCGGGCGGTTCCACCAAGCTGGTGGGGCCGGACGGGCACATCCGGCGCATCTTCAACCATAAATATCCGTTGGAATACATCGAGCGCTTTGATGTGGTGCAAGCGCGCAAGCAGGGAGTTGACGACTTTTATGCCAAATACGCTGATCTGGATCCCGAAACGGCTCGTTGAACTGGGCCTTGTGAACGTGGCGGCCCGCTCGCCCGAGGCGTTCATTGACTACTGCGAGCAGGACTATGCCGCACGCGTCGAGCACGCGGCTGCGTGCGTGCGGGAGAGCGGCGCGCATGTGGTGATGCTCACCGGGCCGTCTGCCTCCGGCAAAACGACCACCGCTCACAAGCTGGCGGACTGCATTGCCGCCCATGGGCGGCGCAGCGCGGTGGTGTCGCTGGACAATTTTTACAAGGACCTGAAGGATTATCCCCGTCTGCCCGACGGCAGTGTGGATTATGAGAGCGTGGACGCACTGGATATCTCGGCTATCAACCGTTGTCTGCTGGAGCTCATCCGCACGGGCCGAACACAGATTCCGGATTTCGATTTCTGCGGAGAGCGCCGCCGCCACGGCGTTATCCCCGTGGAGGTGGGGGACGGTGTGGTGGTCATCGAGGGCATCCATGCGCTGAACCCCCGCCTGACGGCGCTGCTGCCCGAGGGCAGCGCGTTCAAGATCTATGCGGGCATGCGGGAGGAATACTCCCGGGACGGCCAGCGCATTCTGCCCACGCGGGACGTGCGCCTGGCACGCCGCATGGTGCGGGACCACAAGTTCCGCGGCCACAGCTTGGAAAAGACTTTTTCCATGTGGCCCGCCGTCTGCGAGGGAGAGGATAAGAACATCAAGGTTTTCAAACCCGAAGCAGACCTGCTGCTGGATACCAGCTTTTCCTACGAGGTGTGCTGTCTTGCGCCTTTTGTCACCGCGCTGCGGGGTGAGCTTGCGCCGGGAACGCCTTATGCGGCGCAGCTGGAAAGCTTGTGCAGCCGTTTTGCACTGTGCATGCCGCTGCCCGAACAGAGCATCCCCAGGACGTCCATGCTGCGGGAATTCATCGGATGAATGCATTGCAAAGCGCGCGGCTTCATACTATACTATAATCAAAGCTCAAGTAAAACAGGTAAAATAAGAGAGGTGCTGGAAATGACCACGTTCGATAAACTTAAGGGCGCGGCCGCCACGCTGGCGGACGCGGCCGTAAAGACAACAGGAGACCTGGCCCAGAAGGGCAAAAAGCAGATGGACCTGCTGGCGCTGGAAAACAAGCTGAGCCGCGCCCAGCGCCAGCTTGGCGCTCTGGTGTATGCGCTGCACAAAAACGGCGAGGAAAACACGGCGCTGGTAGAGCGCTACATAGAGACCATCGCGGCTGTCGAAAAGGATATTGCGGCGCTGGAGCCTGCGCCAGCAGCCGCCATGGCAGACGATGCACAGACGGCTGTCTACTGCCCCCAGTGCGGCGCGGAGGTAGACCCACATGCCATATTTTGTCCTGGGTGCGGGGGCAAACTGTAACGGGCCGAAAATGCGCTTTGCGGTGATCCGCAGGCGCAAAAAAATATAGCGGGGCCGGCGCGCCGCGCTCCCGGAAAAGGGGAGCGCGGCGCGCTTTTCTGCCCTTTGGCGTGCGCCCATGGCGCATGGTGTCCGCGCAAGAAAAACGGTTCCGCGCAGTTTGGGGCCGCAGATGTAAAAAAAGCCCGCGGATGGGGGCAAATCCGGGAAAAAAAGGGCCAAACTACTTGCAAAGTGAGGGCCTATCATGTAAAATCTATGGAGTAGACGGAAAGGGGTATTCCATGAACGGGCTGACGCAGAAAGAACGCTATAACATGGAAGACCTGCTGGAGATTGTCGCATTGCTGCGGGATCCGGAAAATGGCTGCCCGTGGGATAAGGTGCAGACGCATACGTCCATCCGCAAGAATTTTATCGAAGAGACCTACGAAGTGGCGGACGCCATCGACCTTGCCGATGCCAGCCTTCTGTGCGAGGAGCTGGGCGATGTGTTGCTCCAGGTGGCTCTGCACACGCGTATGGAGGAAGAACAGGGGGCGTTCACGTTCGGGGACGTCTGTACGGGCATCTGCAAAAAGCTCATCTACCGGCATCCGCATATTTTTGGGGACGCCGGCGTACAGACGCCGGACGAGGCGCTGCAGAATTGGGAGGCGCTCAAGCGCTGGGAAAAGCACCGCGAAGGCGCGGGGGATGACCTGGACAGCGTGCCCGCGGCCCTGCCGGCGCTGATGCGCAGCCGAAAGGTGGCCAAACGCGCGGCTGACCACGGCTTCACCTATCCCGACGCGCAGGCTGCCATCGCGGACCTGGAACAGGAGCTGACGGAGCTGAAGCAGGCTGTGGCGCAGGGCAGTGCGGATGCGCAGCAGGAGGAATTGGGCGACGTGCTGTTTTCTGCGGCGAACGTATCGCGCTTTCTGGACTGCGACGCGGAAGAGGCGCTGGACGCCGCAACGGTGAAATTTGTGCGGCGCTTCAGGGAAATGGAACGCCTGGCCGCCCAGCAGGGCTGCGCGGTGGATGATTTAAGCGCCGCAGAGTTGGACAAACTATGGAAAAGAGCAAAAGAGGTTTTTACAAAGCGCTAACCGTGCTTTGAAAACATACACTCAATCATTATTTCGGAGGTTTATTACAATGACCAAAGTTGATCTGATCGCGAAAGTTGCCGCTGAGGCTGAATTGACCAAGAAGGACGCCGAGAAGGCTGTCGCTGCTGTTCTGGACGGCATCACCGAGGCCTTGAAGGCCGGCGACAAGGTTGCTCTTGTCGGCTTCGGCACGTTTGAGACCCGCGAGCGCCCCGCCCGCAAAGGCCGCAACCCCCGCACGAAAGAGGAGATCACGATCCCCGCTACCACCGCTCCCGCTTTCAAGGCCGGCAAGGCTCTGAAGGATGCCGTGGCGAAATAAGCGATATCGGCCCTTTTCCATGCAGCCGGAGGACAAGCCCTCCGGCTGCATTTTTCTTACAAGACAACAGAAAGGAGCGCAGCCATGCGCATTGACAAATTTATGAAGGTGAGCCGTCTCATCAAACGCCGCACTGTGGCCAACGAGGTGGCGGACGCCGGGCGCATCACAGTGAACGGCAAGCCCGTTAAGGCAAGCTATGCCGTCAAGGAAGGCGACGTCATCGAGGTGGCGTTCGGCCAGAGGCCCGTGCGCGTGAAGGTGGTATCCACCGAGGCGCCCACAGGCAAGGACCTTGCCCGCGAGATGTACGTGGTGCTTTCGGAGTAAGCCGTTTTGGATTGCACGCAGACCCTTCGGCTTCCTGCGCGCCGTCATATGCGCGCCGCTCTTTGCATACACATGGTGATAAAGAGAGGTGCAAAACAAATGACGATCAATCCGGCCGCCCCGGCGGCGAACCAGGCTCGGCAGACGCCGCACAGTGTTGTAATAGAGGACCGCAAGCGTCTTACAGCGACGGGCATTTTGTCCATCGTCTCCTACGACTCTTTCACGGCCACGCTGGAAACGCCCGGCGGCACGCTTGCCATCGGCGGTGAAGGGCTGACGGTCAGCGAGCTTTCCGTCCAGACGGGCGAGGTGAAGATCAACGGTTCCATCGAATATGTCCAGTACACCGCCAAACGGGAAAAACAGGAATCCCTGTTTAAAAGGCTGGTGCGGTAAATGGTTGGCGGAGTCCCGGTGGGGCTCGCGCTGCGGGATCTGTTCTACGCCGCCGGGCTGGGGTTTCTTCTGTGTGTGGGCTACAGCGCCGCACGCATGCTGCTGGGTTCAGGCAAAGCGGTATGCTTTATCTGCGACGCCGCTGTGCTGGCCGTGGGGGCGCTTTTGTACCGCAGCGCGGCCATGAGCCGTTTTTATGCAGGCCAGCCGCGCTGGTATACGCTGGCGGGATGTGTGCTGTGTTTTTTGGCCAGCCGCGCCGCATTGGAGCCTCTGCTTTCCGGCGTCGAAGCGTTCGTTCGCTGGTGCCTGGCCTGGCCGTTCGTAATGCTGTGGCGCGCGGTGCTGCGCCCGTTTGCGGGTGCGGTTTCGGCGCGTTTTCAGCGTGTGCGTACGGCGCACAGCGCCGGCCGTGTGAAAAAAAGCCGGGCGGCCAGAAAGAAAAGGTTGCAAAACAGCGGCCGCGTGTTGTATAATTCAAAGTGACACTGGGGGGAAGTGTACCCTTTTGTGGATGGAGCATCCCCGTGCGGCCGTGCTGCAAAACGCGCCGGCCGGGGAAGAGAAAGGTTTATGGCAGAGAGAAAGCGCAAACAGAAAAAAGGCTTTTCGGCCCTTGCGGTACGCATAGGGCTTGTTTGCGTTTGCATCTATCTGTGCGTGTCGCTTGTATTTGCGCAGATCGACATCGTTTCCAAGCGCCAGCAGCTGGAGAACCTGACGCAGCAGGTAGCCGCCCAGGAGGCGGCCAACACCGAGCTGCAGCGCACACTGGATTCCGGCGACGAAGCGGCGTATATGGAGCGCATCGCGCGCGACAAGCTGGGATATGTGCTGCCCGGCGAGCATATCTATGTGGATATGTCGGGGGACTGACTGCACCGGTTTTGGTAAGCATTGCGGCTTCGCAATTTTTATAACTTTATTTAACGTAAGGAGTTATCGCAATCCATGGCAGTAGAGGTAGGAAGCATCGTAGAGGGCAAGATCACCGGCGTAAAAAAATTCGGCGCGTTCGTGGCTTTGCCCGGCGGCCAAACCGGCATGGTACACATTTCCGAGGTGTCCAACGAGTATATCCAGGAGCTTTCCGACGTTTTGAGCGAAGGACAGACCGTGAAGGTGAAGGTGATGAGCATCTCGCCCGAGGGCAAAATCGCGCTTTCCATCAAGCGCACTGAGCCGCGCCCCCCGCGCCCCCAGCGCGCGGATACCGGCCGCACCTGGCAGCCCCGCACTCAGTCGCAGCCGCAGGGTGAAATGTCGTTTGAGGACATGATGAGCCAGTTCAAATCCCGCAGCGAGGAAAAAATCTCCGACTTGCGCCGCGTCACCGAGGCGCGCCGCGGCGGCGGTTACTCCCGCCGGGGGCATTGAGCGGGCAGAGCCTGCGGCGCGCGGGCTTTTCCGGCGTATAATGAAAGAAATCTCCGCTCAAAGCGGCGCGGCTTGTTCAGTTGCGCCGCTTTTTAATTTACATTGCGTGCGAATTGTATATTTTTTGTGTATGCTAAAATAACATTTTGTAAATATTGCCTATAAAATCCTTGTAAAATCACGTGCTGACGTGGTATAATCAAAACAGAAGAAGCGGGGTTGTCCACGCCGCTTTTTCAACTGTTAAAGGAGGCTTTGGTTTATGAAGATCACATGCACAGGACGAAAAGTCAACCTGAAGGACGCGTTTATACAGCGCGTGGAAACAAAGCTTGCAAAGTTGGACAAATTCTTTTCCGACAGCGCGGAGGCGAACGTTACCGTGACCGTGGAAAAGGACTGGCAGACGGTGGAGGTGACCGTTAAAGACAAGGGCTTTACGAGCCGTGCCGAGAAATCGGCCGACCGTATGGAAGATGCGTTCGACGCGGCGGTAGACCTGCTGACGCGGCGCATCGTTAAAAACCGCAAGCGTTTGGAAAACCGTGTCTATCAGCCCGCGGTGGAGGAATTCGCGCTTGCCGCCCACGAGGCGGAGCCGGAAGAAGCATACAGCATCATCCGCGAAAAACGCTTTTCCTGCAAGCCAAGCACCGTGGACGAGGCGATTTTGGAGATGAATATGCTGGGCCACACGTTCTTTTTATTCCGCGACGCGGACACCGATGAGATCCACGCGGTGTACCGCCGCAAGGACGGCAGCTACGGCGTACTGATTCCGGAACGCTGATGCGTACTTTTCAATGAAGATTGCAGGCAGAGCGCCGCGCGAAGTTTCGCGCGGCGCTTTTTTGCGCCAAGCGCCGGAAAATATTTTGCATGGGCGTCAAAAAAGGGTTGCTTGTGACGCGGCGTCATGAAATATAATGGCAGGGAGGTGATAGAGATGCCAAAAAATGAACGGGCGCTGCCGGATGGCTTCATGACCGTGGGAAAGCTGGCGGAAAGAATGGGCGTCACGGTCCGCACGCTTCAATACTACGACAGGGAGGGACTGCTTTCTCCCACGGCAGAAAGCGGAGGCGGGCGAAGACTGTACACGGATAAGGATATGATACAGCTCCATCAAATCCTGTCGCTGAAGTCTCTGGGTTTTTCCCTGGACGACATCAAAAACAGGCTTGCGCCGTTGGATACGCCCGCCGACGTTGCGGACGCGCTGGCAGCGCAGGCTGCCGCCGTGCGGGAGAAGATCGCGGTGCTGACGGAATCACTCACGGCCATTGAGACTTTGCGTGCCGAGGTGCTGCAGATGCAGACGGTGGACTTTAAAAAGTACGCGGATATTATTGTGAACCTGCAGATGAAAAATGAGTTTTACTGGCTCATCAAGCATTTTGACGAAAGAACGCTGGACCATATCCGCAGCCGCTTCGACAAAGAGAGCGGCCGGGCGATGCTGGAGACCTTCAACCGCCTGCAGGACGAGGCGCTGCGTCTGCAGGCCGCAGGCGAGCCGCCCGAAGGGGCGCGGGGGCAGGCGCTGGCGGCCGCATTTTGGCAGATGGTGACGGAGTTCACCGGCGGGGACATGGAAATTTTGGCAAAGCTGATGGAGATGGGAAGCTTTGACGGAGCGGACGCCGCGTGGCGGCAAAGGCAGGCCGCGGCAAGTGCGTACATCGAGCCGGCGCTGGACGCCTATTTTACCCGGATCGGGACAGGGCCGACAGGGGAGGATATGCAATGAGCTGTGCGATACGGGTGGAGGGCCTGCAAAAAAGTTACGCAGGCCGTGCGGTGCTGAAGGGACTGACCTTCACGGTGGAGCAGGGCGAGATCTTTGCGCTGCTGGGGGTGAACGGCGCGGGAAAGACCACGGCGCTGGAATGCATCGAGGGCCTGCGGCGGCAGGATGGCGGCAGTGCTGTGGTGTGGGGCAAGGCCGGGATACAGCTTCAGTCCGCCTCTCTGCCGGCGCACATCCGGCCCATGGAGGCCGTGGCGCTGTTTGCAAAATGGAACGGAACGAAGCCGGATGCGGCCATGCTGGACGCACTGGGCATCGGTGGGATGAAAAAAACGCAGTACGGCGCGCTGTCCACCGGACAAAAGCGGCGGCTGCATCTTGCACTTGCGCTCACCGGAAGGCCGGACGTGGTATTTCTGGATGAACCCACAGCCGGGCTGGACGTGGAGGGGCGGGTGGCGCTCCACGCGCAGATCCGCGCACTGCAGGCGCAGGGGAAAACCATCGTCCTGGCCAGCCATGATATGGCGGAGGTGGAAAGCCTGTGCAGCCGCATCGGCATCCTGAACCGCGGAGAGTTGGTTTTTCTGGGCACTGTGACGGAACTGACCGCGCATATCGGCAGCCGATACCTTGTGTGCGTCCGGACAGCGCAGGGTGAGGAGCGTTTTGAGGCTGACGACGTAGGGGAGGCCCTGCTGCCGTTGCTGGAAGCTTACAAACGGTGCGGCGTCGCGGTTCTGGATGTTACAGTAGGACGGGGAACACTGGAGCAGCATTTTATGGATATTGCGAAGGAGGATGTATGATGGGGGCGTTTTTGTATGGCACGGCGCTGCAATGGCGGCTGGACATCCGCAGCAGGACGCTGCTCATTACCTGCTATGTGGTGCCGCTTTTGTTTTTTGCAATGATGGGAGGGATTTTTACATCGGTCAACCCGTCCGCGCGGGAAACGCTGGTTCCGTCCATGACGGTGATGGGTGTCTCCATGGGGGCGCTGATCGGCCTGCCGCCCTCGCTGGTGGAGATCTACGGCGGCGATATCAAAAAAATGTACAAAGCCAACGGTGTGCCGCTGTACTTCGGTCTCATCCCGGCGCTCTTGTCCACATTTCTGCATCTGATGCTGATGAGCGCGGTAATCTATTTGGCTGCGCCGCCTGCATTCGGCGCGGCGGCGCCTGCCGACCCGGCAGCGTATTTCGGTGCCCTGGCGGTTTTTACTGCCGCGTCGCTGAGCGTGGGCGGCGTGCTTGGGGTGGCAGTAAGGGATCAGGCGAAGCTGACCATGTTTTCCCAGCTCGTTTTTCTTCCCTCCATTCTTCTGTCGGGCATTATGTTCCCGTCGGAGCTGCTGCCCGGCGTTCTTGGTGCGGCGGGACGGATATTTCCTGCGTCATGGGGCTTTTGCCTGATGAAGGACGGCGGATTTTCCGCTGGGAACCTGTGGCCGCTGGCTCTGGTGATGGCAATGTCGTCCGTTCTCTGCATGCTGCTGCTCAAGCGCTTGGAGAAAGAGTAAGGCGGAACCGACCGGATAAAATGTTCTGGGATAAAGCGGTTCTTTTCATTGAAGCGCCGACAGCGTGAAGGAGCAAAACATCCTGCCCGCATAAATTCCGGGCAGGATGTTTTTAGACTATCGAAAAAGGCAAAGAAGTAAAGGAAGAGTCCGGGGAAAAAGCTTGAAAAAGGGATGGCGAACCCCTTTTTCATTTAAAATAATCCCGCGCCGTGCGCGGCGAACGGGGCCGCAGGCCCTGTTCGTAGGCAGCTTGGCGCAAAAGCGTAGCTTTTTCGACAAGCTGCAAAACATCCTGCCCGTATAAATTCCGGGCAGGATGTTTTTGTGCGGCCGGCGCCGGGAACAGGGCCTTCCGCAGGTGATGTATGATGGTCAAGCAGGCGGTCTATAACAAGAGCTTGTCCAATTCTATGTTCAACTGTGTCTTTAAAGCTGCCAATTCTTCTGAGGAGGGACGATATTTCTCCGACGACAATTCCTTCCCCAACTGCCAAACAGGGCCGGGGCGGGGCGTATCGCCGTTTCTTCTGGAAAATATATGCCGTGCATATGGACGCCGCCTACGCGCAGAAGTTCATAATTCAGCTTTTCCGGCTTAAACGCTTTTATAAACGGCTTCAGCTGCGATAGACATTTCTGTCAGAAAGCCATATCTGAATTCAAGTGCTAAAAGATGCAGCTCAGAGACGCATTGCTTGCATAGAAAAAGAGAATGTCTTTTTATGCGCTGATTGTCACCGATAACGACGTAACCGGTTTTTGATTCTCTGACAAAATATGGGGCCTTCTGCTTTTTGATCAACTCGATTCTTTCACAGTCGCTGCAGCTATCTGCCATTTGCCTTTTCGCCCCAAACGGCGGCTTCCTGTTGTTTCACGGACAATATACCATTTTCTAAGCTCGCACTTCGGGTGCCGCTCGTGTTCACTAAGAAACATGGTATCTATGCCGCTAAGCGCATGCTTCACCTGCGGCTTACATTCGCCAACCGGACATATTATACCATGGCGCCGCGAAGCGGCCACAACAAAACCGCATCCATTGCGGTTTTGCATGGTTCAATGTTCTCAAAGCAATGCGCGATAAGCGCATCAGCGCACGAAGTGCGCGCAGCCGCGCAAGCGGCGGGTTTGAGGTTATTATACCATATATGAAAGAACAATGCGGCGTATTTGCAGGGTGCCTTTAAGGTACGGCGCGACCGGATGGAGACATCGGTACCAAAAGCTGTTCTGTGAATTACTTTGCTCCCGAACCGGGAGGTGTTGCAGTTCATGTTCCGTCCGGCCGTCGGATCGGTAAGGGAAGGGGGACAGGTGCCGGGCGCCGCACCGCCGGATCATTTCATTCAGAAAACAGCCGCCGCTTGTGATGCGGCCGGGCTTGTGCTATACTTAAACCGATAACGCACGTTGTACGGCTGGTACCGGCTTTACTGCCCCCAAGCCGTCACGGCGGTCCCGGCCTGCGGAATGCCGGGGCGCTGCCCTGACACGATTTTAAAAAGACGAGGAAAACAATTTTGAAATATGATTTGATCGCACCCTGCTATTTTGGCACAGAGAGCGCCGCGGCGTTCGACTTTAAGCGCATCGGCGCAGAGGATGTCGCTGTCACAGATGGACGCGTGGCGTTCCGCGGCGGGCCGGACATCATCGCAGCCGCCAATCTGTGGAGCCGCTGTGCCGAGCGCGTGCTCATCCTGCTTAAGACCTACAAGGCCGTTACCTTTGACGAGCTGTTTGACGGCGTATCGGCCATTCCCTGGGAAGAGCTGCTGCCCGCGGACGCGGAGTTCCCGGTGAAGGGCAGTAGTCTGTCCAGTACGCTTTCCAGCGTTCCGGCCTGTCAAAGCATCGTGAAAAAGGCTGTGGTGGAGCGGCTCAAGCGCGGGCACCGGGTGCAGGTTCTGCCAGAGGACGGCGCGCTGTACAAAATACGTTTTTCCATCCGCAAAAATATGGTGGAGGTAATGCTGGATACCTCCGGCGACGGCCTGCACAAGCGCGGTTACCGCAAAAACAGTATGGAGGCGCCCATCAAGGAGACGCTGGCCGCGGCCATCATTGACCTGGGTCGCATCTATCCCGACACACTGGCGCAGGACCCGTTCTGCGGCAGCGGTACGCTGATGATCGAGGCCGCGATGAAGGCCATGAACATGGCCCCCGGCCTGCGGCGCCGCTTTACGGCGGAGCACTATGCGTTTCTGCCTGCCGCCGTCTGGAAAGAGCAGCGGGAGAAAGCCCTTTCGGAGATCCGGCGGGGCGTGGAATTCCAAGGCGTAGGCTTTGACATTGACCCTGCGGCGGTGGCGTTGGCTGCGGCCAATGCAAAGCTGGCGGGAGTGGAAAAGCACTGCAAGTTCTTTACGGCGGATGTGAAGGAGTTTTCCCCTGCCCCCGGCGCGATGGTGTTCACCAATCCGCCTTATGGCGAGCGCCTGGGCGACCTTGCCGCCGCCGCGGAGCTGGAGCGCATGCTGGGCCGTCGGCTGGAGGAAAACCCCGTGCGCAGTGCATACATTATTACGGCGGACGCGGATTTTGAGCAGCATTTCGGCAAAAAGGCCAAACGCCGCCGCAAGCTGTACAATGGTATGATCCCCTGCCAGGTATATATGTATTTTTGACCGCAGGCCCCATGGGGCGCGCGGAAAGGAGCGTTTTGCAATGGCAAAAAACTTTTGTCCTATCTGCGGCACGGCGCTTGTGCCGGGCCTGGACGCATGCCCGAACTGCGGGCGTAGGATCGAACCCGATGAGCCGGACCGGATGGCGGAGCCGCCGCAGGCTCAAGCGCAGGACGGCACCCGCGATGCAGGGCAGTCCGGGCAGGAAAGCGGAAGCGCGCCCGCAGCCGACTTGCCGGAGTCCCCCGTGCGGGAGGCGGGAGCGGGTGAACCACGGCAGGCCGGACGGCTGGATGAGCCGCCTGTGACGGTCCCCGCGGGGGAAATCCCGACGCAGCCCGGACCGGGTGCGCCCGTGCCTCCCATCCACGGGCAGGAGGAGGCGTATCCGTATCCGCCGCAGGGCGGCAGCCCTGTGGGGGCTGCGCCGCGGCCCATCTATATGCCGCCGCGGCCTGAGGGAACACCCGGTCCGGGCGTTCCAACGCCCGCTTATGCGCAGCGGCCTGCCTATTATACGCCCGGCATGCAAAGCTACGGACAGCCGGAACTGCCCGAACCGATATCCATGGGCTCCTATCTCGGAATGTCCCTTTTGGGAATGGTGCCGGTGATCGGGCTGGTGTTCCTGCTCGTCTGGGCGCTGGACAGCCCGGGCCGCCCCAACCGCCGCAACTTTGCGCGGGGCTTTCTGGCTGCGCGTGTCATCGCATGGGCTGTGTTTTTTGTATTGACGTTCGTGCTGTTTTTGATAATGGCGGTGGCGTCCCCGGCTTTTTACTACTGAGGCAGGGAAAGAAACGCAACGGAATGGAGAGAGAGGCGGAGAATGGTATATTGTATGATCCTTTCGGCGGTTTGTATTGCGCTGGGGCTGCTGTGCCTGCTTCGTCCGGCGCTGGTTTGGAAATGGACCGAGCAGTGGAAATCGTACCGCGCCGATGAGCCGTCGGAGTTATACAGGTTCGGCATCCGTTTTGGGGGCGCACTGTTCCTCGTTTTCGGCGTTGTCCTTCCGTTTCTGCCGCTGCTTTTGAAATGAGCGCGGTCCGGCGCGGAATACCCGGATGCGTACAATAAAAAGCGTCCCGCCTGCGGCAAGATGCAGACGGGACGCTTTTTGTTTCCGAAAAGAAAGAGAGAAAGCTCAGCGTGCCCGGCGGGAAAGCCGGGCTGTTTCCTGAGGATGCTTACACCTCGAAGGAATAGCGCAGAGAACTTCCACGCTGAGCATGGATGCCTGCCAGCGCCATATGTACCGCGCCGCCCTGCGCGCCGCGCAGCCAGCCGCAGGCTGCGCGTGGCTTTGTGCCGTGCGGGCCGGGGCCGCTGTCGCTCAGCGCTACGCCAACCGGTCCGGTGCATTCGATGGGCGGCAGGCCCGTTTCCATCAGCTCCGGTTCCTCGCCGGCGGGCAGGGGCGGCACGATCTCATAGGCGATCACCGGCAGCCAGCCCTCCTCCAACTGCGGCAGGCGCGGTGTGGGGCCGCGGTGAAGGAAAGCAAGTTCATTTACATAAAGCGTGTGCTTTGCGCCTGTAACCGGGTGTGCGAAAGGAACCGCACAGGCGGCAGCGCTCACTTCGTTGACGGCGAATTCGCGGCCGACGGGCATCCACCGCGGCCCGGCGGCGACCTCCAGTGACAGGCTTTTTACAGCGGTCTGCATCCCGCGGGGCCAGGGGGCGTGCACACGGTGGCACACATAGCAGTCGCCCGGCAGGCACAGGGAAGCGTAAGCGGCGCGCACGGCGTCTACGGCGGCGTCGGGCCGTTCGCGCCGCACAAAGGGAACCCAGGTGAAGCTGCTGGATGCGCACGGCTCCACAGGCAGGCCGTTGATCAGGCGCGGGGAAAAGGAAGCCTCCGGGATGGGCCGTTCTCCCTCCAACATCCGCTCTTCCAAGGGCGTGAGGCGCTCGCCGTCCACCCCCGCATATTTTTTGCAGAACGTGCGCACCGCGCCGCTGTCCAGAAACAGAAGCACATCAAGCGTAAGCCCGGCGTCTGAAATATACAGCGCCGGGATGCGGCACAAATGCCCGGCCCAGGTGAACTGCCAGTCCACGGGCACGGCCTGCGCCGGTGCGCCCTGGGGCGCCGTCCAGAAATTTTTTCCGTAATAAACCGCAAGAGAATCCTTTTCCTCCATACCAGCTCCCTCACACGCCTTCCAAATTGAAAGCGGGAGTGTATTCCTCCTTTGCACTGCTTTTTTCCTGCATGAAGCCTTCCGTCAGGCCAAGCTCTACCGCATAGTCCACAGCCTTTCGGTATTCATACGTCGAAATGCGCCGCCCCAGGGCCTTGTGCTCCTTCGCCTTGTAGAACGGCGTGTACTGGCTCATCAGGCTCGTCAAAAAGCTTCCCGGCGGAAGTTCTTTGGCCATAAAGCGAAGCACGGCGCGGGTATCCGCCGCGGCGCCCGGCAGTGCCAGATGCCGCAGGATAACGCCGCTGCGCATCAGTCCCTGACCGTCCAGAACAGGCGGCCCGGCCTGCGCGATCATCGCCTTTACGGCGGTGCGGGCAGCCTCGAAATAGTCCGGCGCGTTTGAATATTCAGCGGAAAGCTCCGGCGAGCGGTATTTGACGTCCGCCAGCCAGATGTCCACATAGCCGCGCAGGGCGGCCACGGCCTCGGGCGTTTCATAGCCGCCGGTATTGTATACCACCGGGATATGCAGCCCGGGCCGGGCCATATCGAGTGCCTCGCATACCCAGGGCAGGTAATGCCCCGCCGTGACAAGGTTGATGTTGTGTGCGCCTTGCTCCTGAAGCTCCAGAAAAATATCCGCCAGGCGCCGGGTGGATATCTCCCGCCCGAAATTTCCGGCGCTGATGCCGTGATTCTGGCAGTAGCAGCATTGCAGCGGGCAGCCCGAAAAGAACACCGTGCCGCTGCCCTGTGTGCCGGAGATGCAGGGCTCCTCCCAGAAATGCAGCGCCGCGCGCGCGATTTTCACCATACCGCCGCCGCCGCAAAGGCCATGCGTCCGCGTGCGGTCCGCCCCGCAGCGGCGAGGACACAACGTACAGTGGGTGAGCGTCTCCATGCCTTATCCTCCCCCGTCCCGATTTTCTCAAGGGATAGTGTACCATATTTTCTGCATTTGTGGTACAATATTCCTTAAGAAGAAATCCCGGAAAGGGGGCTGTTCATGCAAAAAATGCTTCATACGGCAGAAGAAAAGTTTCTGGTGCAGCTTGCAAAGGAGTATCCCACCGTGGCTGCGGCCTCCAGTGAGATCATCAACCTTCAGGCCATCCTGCGGCTGCCGAAGCCCACGGAGCACTTTATGAGCGACCTGCACGGTGAATCCGACGCCTTTACGCATATACTTGGAAATGCCTCCGGCGTGATCAAGGAAAAGGTGGATCGTGTGCTGGCCGGCGAGATGTCCGACGCCGAGCGCGCGGAGTTTGCAACGCTGATTTATTATCCCGCGCAGAAGCTGGCCCAGCTGAAGCCGCGGCAGAGCGACCTGGGCGCATGGTACCGAAAGACGCTGTACCGGCTGATCGACGTGTGCCGCATGATGTCCTCCAAATACACCCGCAGTTTTGTGCGCAAGCGCCTGCCCGGGGATTTTGCATATATCCTGGACGAGCTGCTGCACGCCCACTTTGAGGACCACGATAAGGAATTTTACTACGGGCGTATTCTGGATTCCATCATTGACATTGGCCGTGCGGATGACTTTATCACCGCTCTGGCGCAGCTCATCCAGCGGCTGGCTGTGTACCGCCTGCACATCGTGGGTGATATCTTCGACCGCGGCCCCAGGCCGGACATCATTTTGGATGAGCTGATGCGCCACCATTCCGTGGATGTACAGTGGGGTAACCACGACGTGCAGTGGATGGGCGCGGCGGCCGGCAGCACGGTGTGCGTTGCCAGCGTCATCCATGTGACGCTCAGCTACAACAATCTGGAGACGCTGGAGGACGGCTACGGCATCAGCCTGAGGCCGCTTTCCCAATATGCCGAGGAGGTGTACCGGGACACGGACGTTTCCGGCTTTTGGCCCAAGCTGGTAGAGGAGGGCGAGTATACCCCGGCTGACCTTGCACGCACCGCACGGATGCACAAGGCCATCGCCGTAATGCTGTTCAAGCTGGAATGCGCGCTGATCGGCCGCAACCCGGATTTCGGCATGCAGGGCCGCGCCCTGCTGGAACAGGTGGATTTCGTGTCTCAGACCATCGTGATCGACGGCGTGGAATACCACATGAAAGACTGCGATTTTCCCACGGTGGACCCCGCACGCCCCGCCGCGCTGACGCCCGGCGAGCGCGACGTGCTGGATAAGCTGTGCCAGAGCTTCATGCAGAGCGAAAAACTGGCGCGGCACGTTCGCTTTCTGTATGCCAAGGGAAGCGTGTACCGCATTGAAAACAACAATCTGCTGTTTCACGGAGCCGTGCCGCTGGATGAAAACGGGGAGTTCGCCCGGGTGGAATACGGCGGGGAGACGTTTTCGGGACGTGCGTGGATGGACAAATGCGAACGCATGGCGCGCCAGGGTTATTTCGCGCCCGTGGGCAGCGATGCGCGCCGCCGCGGGCGGGATTTTCTATACTATCTGTGGTGCGGCCCGCTGTCGCCCATTTTCGGGCGGGACCGCATGGCGTCTTTTGAACATCTGTTCGTGGACGGCGAATTTCCCGAACGGAAAAACCCTTATTATGCATACATCGAAAACGAGGATGAGGCTGTGGCGCGCGGCACCGCGCGGCGCATTTTTGCGGAGTTTGGGCTGGATTTTGAAACGGGCCATATCGTGAACGGACACATTCCGGTGCGCGCGGCCAGCGGCGAGCAGCCTGTGAAGGCGGGCGGAAAGCTCATTGTCATAGACGGCGGCTTCTGTAAAGCGTACCATCAGCGCACGGGCATCGCGGGATACACGCTGGTTTCTTCATCCCGCGGGCTTTCCCTGCGCAGCCACGGCCCGTTTGAAAGCACCCAGAAGGCGATTCTGGACAATTTGGACATCCTGTCTACCAAGGACGTGTTCGAGCCCAGCGGCAAACGCGTCTATGTAGAAGATACGGACGAGGGCGCGCGGCTGAAGGACCAGATCGCGGACCTTAAAAAGCTGTTGGCCGCGTACGCGGACGGCAGCGTGAAAGAGCAGGCGTGATGCAAGGCATGCGTCTGCCATAAAAACACAGGAGGCTGAACCCCATGCAGCAAGAAAGACCCGGCGCGCCGCTGCCGTTTAAAGCGTGCGAAAATTTTCGGGAGCTGGGCGGATATACAGGCTGCGGCGGAAGGCATGTCAAATACGGCGCGTTCTACCGCAGCCCCGCGCTTGCCAATATTAAAACTCCGGCGGACCGCGCCCGTTTCGAGGCGCTGGGCGTGCGTACCGTGTTCGATTTCCGTTCGGAAAAAGAGCGGACGCTCGCGCCGGACCCGGATTTCCCCGGCGTGGTGAACATTCCGGCCAGCGCCATGCTGGCTGAGGACGGCAGCGAGGTGGATTTCGACCTGGAAAAGCTGCTTCGCAGTGAAGACGGCATTCGGATGCTGACAGAAGGCGTGCATGAGAGCTACGCACGGATGCCCTTTGGCAACCCGGCGTACCGGGCGCTATTCGGCGCCATCCGCGCCGGGCAAACGCCCATTTTGTTCCACTGCACCGCCGGCAAGGACCGCACGGGCGTGGCGGCGGCGCTCATCCTCAAGGCGCTGGGCGTTTCCCGGGAGGATATCGTGGAGGATTATCTATTGACCAATGCCTGCCGCACCACGGGGCGGGACCAGTTCCGCGGAATGCTGGAGCGGGCGGGACTGCCCGCAGCGCAGGCGCAGCAGGTGACGGAAATCGCCACAGGCGTACGGCGGGAGAGCATTGAAAGTGCGCTGGACGCCATTGAAGAAAAATATCCGTCTTTTGAAGAATATCTGCGGGCCGAGTTTGAAATCGGCGCGGCAGAGCTTGAGGACATCCGCGCGCGTTACCTTGTATGAGGCCGCGCATCACCCGACAGTAAAGGAGAAAAAACTATGTCTACCCCACACAATGCGGCCGCCGCGGGCGATTTTGCAAAAACCGTGCTCATGCCCGGAGACCCGCTGCGCGCAAAATTCATTGCCGAGACCTTTTTGGAAAGCCCGGGGCTTGTTACCTCGGTGCGCGGCATGCTGGGCTACACCGGCACGTATAAGGGTGTGCCGGTATCCGTGATGGGAAGCGGTATGGGCATGCCGTCTATCGGCATTTATTCCTGGGAGCTGTTCACCCAATATGGCGTGGAAAACATCATCCGCATCGGTTCGGCGGGCTCGTACAGCCCGCAGGCCAAGGTGTTCGACGTGGTGCTGGCCACCAGCGCATACAGCGAAAGCAGTTATGCCAAAACGCAGAACGGCTATGACAAGGACGTGACCTATCCCTCCGAGGCGCTGTGCGGCGCACTGCGCAAAAGCGCGGCGCGGCTGGGCATGCCGCTCATTGAGGGCGCGGTGCATTCCAGCGACGTGTTTTACCGCGACGCCGAGCCGGATTATTGGGAAAAGCTGCGGGACGAAAAGGGCTGTCTTGCCGTAGAGATGGAGAGCTTTGCGCTGTTCCACAATGCGGCCGCCACGAAAAAAAACGCCGCGTGCCTGCTCACAATTTCCGACAGCTTTGTATCCCATGAGGAGACGACGGCCGAGCAGCGCCAGACGAGCTTCACGAATATGATGGAGATCGCGCTGGGAAGTGTATTGGAGTGACGACGATGGAACAGAACATCGACCGGAAAGCGCTCATCCGAGCCGCGTTCGCTGCGCGGGAGTATGCTTACACGCCCTATTCCAATTTCAAGGTGGGCGCCGCGCTGCTGGCCAAAAACGGCAGCGTCTATACGGGCTGCAACATCGAATGCGCCACGTTCACCCCAACCAACTGTGCCGAGCGTACAGCCCTGTTTAAGGCTGTGAGCGAGGGGGTGCATGAATTTGCAGCCGTTGCCGTGGTGGGCGCAAAAGACGGCGCGCCGGACGACGCGCTTGTCACATCGCCCTGCGGCGTATGCCGGCAGATGCTGTACGAGTTTGGCGGGCCGGATTTACGGGTCATCATGGCGAAAAGCGAAAACGACTGGCAGGAAATGACGCTGGGCGAATTGCTGCCTTTGGGCTTTGGCCCGGAAAAGGTGCTGTGACGTTTTTTGATAAAAAGCGGCCGTTCTGCAGCGCCCCGGTGCAGCCGGACAGCCCGTGCCCGGCCGCGCGCTTTCAAAAGCATGCTGCGGCCTTTTTGAAGCATTTGCACAGCGGCGCTGTAAAAAATTTGTAATCTGCGCCATGCCGGGCGGGCTTGAAAAACACACGGGGATTCTGTATACTGGACAAGGGAATCCATAAGAGCGGCTTTTGGGCCGCGGCCGCCGGAGGCGGCTGTAAAAAAGGAGCTGTTGCCGTTCTATGCACGGCAATGGAATCATCTGTCCGCCCCGTCCGGGACGGACGACCGAAAAGGAGAGTTGACATGAAAAAACTGCTTGCACTTGCATTGGCTGTCGTGTTGGCGCTTTCCGTGTTCGCCGGCTGTGCCGCCGGCGGCAAAAAAGCGGAACTTGCCCTCATCACCGACATTGGTACCATCGACGACAAATCTTTCAATCAGGGCGCCTGGGAGGGCCTGGTGAAGTATGCCGAGGAAAAAGGTATCTCCCACCAGTATTATCAGCCCACGGAAAAGAGCACCACCGCGTACCTGGAATCCATCGACCAGGCTGTGAAGAACGGTGCGAAGGTCATCGTGACGCCGGGCTTCCTGTTTGAGGAGCCTGTTTACATCGCGCAGGACCAGTATCCGGACGTGACGTTCATCCTCATTGACGGCAACCCGCATGATGCGGACTACAACTATAAGACCGCCGACAACTGCGTGGGTATCACCTACGCCGAGGAGCAGGTGGGCTTCCTGGCCGGCTATGCGGCCGTCAAGGACGGCATGACGAAGCTGGGCTATATGGGCGGTATGGCCGTGCCTGCCGTTGTAAAATACGGCTACGGCTTTGTGCAGGGCGCCGAGTATGCCGCGCAGGAGCTCGGCATGGCTGACGGCAGCATTGAGCTGATGTACAACTACACCGGCGGCTTTGACGCCACGCCGGAAGCCCAGAACCAGGCCGCGTCCTGGTACAACAACGGCACCGAGGTCATTTTTGCAGCGGGCGGCGCTGTCGGAAACTCCGTGATGGCGGCTGCGGAAGCGGCCGGTACCAAGGTCATCGGTGTGGACGTGGACCAGTCCGGCGAATCCGAGACGGTTATCACCTCCGCGATGAAGGGCCTGGGCACCTCCGTTTATGATATGATTGCCGCATATTACAACGGTTCTTTCCCCGGCGGCGAAAACAAGGTCTACGACGCGGCCAACAACGGTGTTGCGTTGGCCATGGACACCGCCAAGTTCGACAGCTTTGCGAAAGCGGATTATGACACGCTGTTTGCCGCGCTGCAGAACAACACAAACAACATCGCTTCCGACATCCTCAAGAATGTGGATGCGGACAACAACGAGATCGCCCTTACGGATATCCCCGTGAAGGCTGTTGTCGTCACCGAAGTGAAATAATTGCTTTCAAGCGCAAAAGGGCGGGGCGGCTGCGGCTGTCCCGCCTTTGGTTTTCTTGCGCGCCGCAGGGAAAACGGGTACAATAAAGAAAAGCGCCCGGTGCGGGCGGAACAAATAGACACAGACGGGCCGCGCGCCCGGGAAAAGAGGAGCTGTATGACAAAACAGGAGATATTGGCAAAGGTAGACCACACGCTGCTGAAAGCGGACGCAGGCTGGGAGGACATCCGCCGTATCTGCGATGAGGCGTTGGAAAACAGCACCGCATCCATCTGCATCAACCCGTGCTGGGTGGAACGTGCCGTGGAATATCTGGGCGGCCGCGTGCCTGTGTGCACGGTCATCGGGTTCCCGCTTGGAGCCACGACGACGGCGGCAAAGGTGGCTGAGGCAAAGCAGGCGTTGGCCGAGGGATGCGAGGAGTTCGATATGGTCATCAACATCGGCCGGCTGAAAATGGGGGATACCGATTACGTGCGGGATGAGATCCGCGCTCTGAAGCAGGCCGTGGGGAACAAGGTGCTGAAGGTTATCATCGAGACATGCCTGCTGACAGATGCGGAAAAGGAAACGATGTGCGGCGTGGTGTGTGAAGCGGGAGCGGATTTCATTAAAACTTCTACCGGCTTTTCCACCGGCGGGGCCACATTCGACGATATCGCGCTGTTTGCGCGGTGTGTGAAGGGCCGCTGCAGGATCAAAGCGGCAGGCGGTATCCGAAGCGTGGCGGATATGGAACGCTTCATCGCGCTTGGCGCCGACAGGCTGGGTACATCCAGTGCCATCAAAATATTCAACAACGAGGCTTCCGGCACAGAATATTGAAGCCCGCCGTCCCGGCACCGTATTTTCGCGGCGCCGGGACGTTTTTTATCGGGATATTTTTTACCGCGAGTGACAGATTGTTAACAATTATTTGCTGATTTTATGGTATAATGAACATGTTCACATTATTTTAGAAGAATTTTTCGCCGCAACGCGGCGGGAACAACGGGAAAAGGAGGAACCACTATGCCCATCGACAAATCCATCGATTACTCGGCCATTACGCCCGAGATCAAGGCGCTGACGAAGCTGTGCCTTGCGGACAATGTCATCGAGCCGGAAATGTATGTGAAGTACGCTGTCAACCGCGGCCTGCGCGACCTGAACGGCAACGGCGTGCTCACAGGCCTGACAGAAATCAGTGAAATACAGTCCAGCAAAATGGTAGACGGCGAAAAGGTGCCCTGCGAAGGCAAGCTGTTTTACCGCGGCGTGGATGTGGAGCAGATCGTATCGGGATTTATCCGCGAAAAGCGGTACGGCTTTGAGGAAACCGTTTATCTGCTTTTGTTTGGCGCGCTGCCGGATGAGGCACAGCTGGATGATTTTAAGAAGCTGCTGGCGGGCTACCGCTCGCTGCCCACGAATTTCGTGCGCGACGTCATCCTCAAGGCGCCCAACGCCGACATGATGAATACGTTGGCCCGCAGTGTGCTGACGCTGTACAGCTACGACGCCCGGGCCACGGACAACAGCACCGAGAATGTACTGCGCCAGTGCCTGCAGCTCATTGCGCTGTTCCCCATGCTCTCGGTATACGGTTATCAGGCGTACAGCCACTATGTGCTGGACAAAAGCCTGTTCATCCACAACCCCGTGCCCGAGCTTTCCACCGCTGAAAACCTGCTGCACATCCTGCGCGCGGATGGTAAATATACCGAGCTGGAGGCCCGAATCCTGGATCTGGCGCTGGTGCTGCACGCCGAGCACGGCGGCGGCAACAACTCGACCTTCACCATGCATGTGGTTACTTCTTCGGGCACCGACACCTATTCTGCCGTGGCGGCGTCTCTGGCCAGCCTGAAAGGGCCCAAGCACGGCGGTGCGAACATCAAGGTAGTTCAGATGTTCGAAGACATGAAACAGAATGTCAGGGATTGGACGGACGAAGAGGCCGTCGAGGCCTATTTGCGCGCGCTGCTGCACAGGGAAGCCTTCGACAGAGCGGGCCTGATCTACGGCATGGGCCATGCGGTATACTCCCTGAGCGACCCGCGCGCCAATGTGTTCAAACACTTTGTGGAGATGCTGTCTGAGGAGAAGGGCCGCCATGAGGAATATGCGCTGTATGCAGCAGTGGCGCGCCTTGCGCCCAAGGTCATCGGAGAAGAGCGTAAGATCTATAAGGGCGTTTCCGCCAACATCGACTTTTACAGCGGTTTCGTTTACAGCATGCTGGACCTGCCGCTGGAGCTGTATACCCCCATTTTCGCCATCAGCCGTATCGCGGGCTGGAGCGCCCACCGCATCGAGGAGCTCATCAATGCGGGCAAGATCATCCGTCCTGCATACAAGAGTGTCAAACCGCGGGTGGACTATGTGCCGTTGCACGACCGCAAATAATTTACAAAACAAGACCGGGAGCCTTCCAGGCTCCCGGTCTTGCATTGCTCTGCGTGGAATGCTTCAGATATAATCTGAAAAATATGCCTTGCCCGTGGGAATCAGCCGTTCCAGCAGCGCCGTGGTCTTGGCGTCCGCCGTCAGGCGGTCAATGCTTTTCAGGTATGCAGGGCGCTTGTAACCCATCAGCATGCAGATGGCCGTGCCGATGCTCATTTCCGCGGTGTAGGGCGACGGTTCCGCCGAAAGCGTATGTGTGCCGTCTGCATGGAACCGCACGGTAAACTCCTGTTCGTTCCAGTCCAGCACTTTGTCGTGGATGCGGAAGGTTATGGCATCGCCCGAGGAGGCTTCGGCAAAATTATAGCTCATGATGAACGCCGCAAAATCTACGATGCGCGCCATCACATAGGGCTGCACGGTCTCGCGGATATCGCTGTCCTCCAGCGTGAAAGCCAGCGAATGGTTGGTATAGTTGCAGCCGGAGACCTCGGTGACCATGGAATAGTGGGCCGTGACATAATCCCACATGCCGCGCCGGGCCTCATCGTTCAGATATACCATTTCCTTGATCTTGAAGATCTCGCGCTTGAGCAGATAGACAAGATAACCCTGCGGCTCGTCCGCGGCGTCGTAGTACATGGCCACGACCTCGTCGTCCACATCCCACCGCCAGTATTCATCCCAGGCCAGCGCGTTGCGCACAAGACAGCCGTGTGTTTTGGCGGCAAAGCGGTCATGCACCGCGGCAAGCGAGGGATCGTCCCAGGCGATGCGCCGCACTTTTCCCGGCACAGGCTGGGGCTTGGGCAGCTGATTGTCCCGAATGCGGAACGTCATTTTGTCCGACACGATCTCCCAGCCCTTGTGACGGTAAAAGGGGATGGAGTACGGGCACAGGAACGAGATGCTCTGTCCGCGCCCGCGCATATCGGTGAGCGCCTGGCGGATGAGCGTGCTCATCAGGCCGATGCCCGCGTATTCCGGATAGGTGGCCACGCCGGTGACGAACCCGGTATCCAGCAGCGCGCCTTCCACATTTACCTGCATGGGATATACGGCGATCTGCGCGGCCAGCGTTTTGCCCTCGAAGCAGCCCAGTACATGGGCTGATTCCAGAATGGGGAATTTTGACTGCTTGATTTCATCCTCCTGCCAGCCCACCTGGACCAGCTCCTCCTCCGTTACCTGGAACGCATAGCGCAGCAGTGCGTTGAATTGCTCCAGATGGGAGGCGTCCAGCTCCTGAATGGTGAACCCGTCGGGCAGTGATGTGTATTGCATAACAAGGATCCTTTCGCTTGAGCGGCGCACTGCGCCGCCAGTGGCATTTACATTGATTCCTGACCTTATCATACCACGCCCCATGCGCCAGTGCCAACCCCCAAATGGGTTTTCCCGGCCGCCGCAGGGGTTTTTTACCGTTTGAATATTTTCCCGGCCGCCGCGCATCCTAACCGCAAGAGGTGAAAAGAATGCAGAATCTTGAGGATTACACGCCGGAAATGCTCGTATTTTATCAAAACCTGCCGGCTCCCGTACAAAATGCCGTACGCCACGCGGATGTGGAGCTGGAGGATCTGGACAGCCTGGCTGTATTTGCTGAAAATCTGGCCAAGCTGTACGACGGCGGACGCAGAACGGAGGGCTGAGCATGCTTTTGGATGAATATTACCGCGCGGACCCGGAATTGCGGGATGTGTGGATCGCGCTGCCCGGAACGGTGCGCGCGCAGATCCTGCAATGGGACGCGCGTGTGACGACGAAGGGCGAGCTGCAGAAGCTGGCCGAGGGCTTTGCGCATCAGCTGTAAAGCGCCGGTACGCTCTGCGCCGTTTTCAGGCCGTTCCGCAGGGCTTTTCTGGAAAAGAGAGCCCGCGGGGCGGCCTGCTTTGTCTTTTTGTGGAGAAAAGCAGTAAAAAGCGTATCTATTTTGCCGGTTTTGACTTGCGGCCGCGCAATTCCCCGTTTATAATAAAAAGAAGAAATCTCTGCACCTTTTGCGGGGAACAAGAGGGATGCGTGTATCATGAAAATTTCTACCCGGGGGCGCTATGCGCTGCGCCTGATGCTGGATCTGGCACTGGCGGACCCTGAGGAGTACTGTTCGGTCAAAAGCATTGCTGCGCGTCAGCAGATCAGCGAAAAGTATATGGAGCAGATCATCTCACAGCTTGTAAAAGCGGGCTTTGTGCGCAGCGTGCGCGGCGCACAAGGCGGTTACCGATTGGCCTATGCCCCCGAGAAATACACAGCGGGGCAGATCCTGCGGCTGACGGAGGGCGACCTTGCTACGGTAGCGTGCCTTGCACAGGACGCGCCGGAATGCCCGCGGGCGGAGCAGTGCGCCACGCGCTGGCTGTGGGAACAGATGGATGACGCGGTGAACGATGTGTTGGACAGGGTGACACTGGCCATGCTTGCCGAGGTGAGCCGGCAGCGGGGCAACCCGGAATGTGTGCTGTGACGCGCCGGATAAAAACCGTAAGTTTTTTGTAAGGCTTTCGGCAGCAGGATCGTTCTTTTTCTGTGGTTTAATAGAACCATGGAATGAAGCCGCACCCGATGCGGTGAAGAGAAAGGGGCGTTCGCTGTGCCGGGGCAGAAAACCCATGCGCGCCGTCCGGTTCAATGGCTGTATTTGCTGGTTGGCTGCGCTGCATTGGCGGCAGCTTTCACACTGTGGATGACTCATTAATCTTTGACGGGAAATTCAAACAGACGGAACATCGCCCGCGCGGTATTTTGCCGCGCGGGCGACGCCATATTCTGCCGCGCTTGAGAAAGCGGCGCGGATGTGGTAAACTAAAACATAGTTTACAGCCTGTTTTTATTGCAAGGGCCTGGTTCAACGGGCCGCATGCCCCAAAACAGCACAGACAGGAGGGACGAGAAATGCGTTCGTTTGAATCGCGTGAAGATTATCTGGAGGCGATCCTGGTGCTCCAGAATGAAAAAGGGGCGGTACGCAGCATTGACATCGCCGCAAAGCTGGGGTTTACAAAGCCCAGTGTGAGCCGGGCCATGGGCCTTTTGCGCGGTGCGGAATACATCACGGTGGACCGGGACGGCTTCATCCGTCTGACAGAGACGGGCCGCGCGGCGGCGGAGAGCGTGTATGAGCGTCACCGCCTGTTGACGGACTGCCTGATTCGTTTGGGTGTCTCGCCCGAGACAGCGGCCGAGGACGCCTGCCGTGTGGAGCATGTCATCAGTGCGGAGAGCTTTGAAAAAATTAAGGAATATGCCGCGCGGATACCGGAAAAATAGCTCCGTAAGGTAAATCAAAAGCCGCTTTCCCTCGCGAGGGAAAGCGGCTTTTTCTGGCGGCTTTGCGCAGCAAAGCAATCCATGCGGCCACATGAGCCAGAACGGCACACCGCTTGGAGTCCAAGCGCCCGGAGATGCGTCAAAAACAGTAGTACAGCGGCTGTCTTTGCACGACTTACAGGAACAACGGCGCGAAACGGGCTGCGGGCTCAGGATGTCCCAGCAAAAACCCCTGAAGATAATCCGCGCCGAAAGGCTGCAAAGCGGCAAGCTCGGCCGTAGTTTCTACGCCCTCCACACACACACGGATGCCTACACTGTGGCAAAGCTCCACCATCAGGTGTACGAAAGAGTGGTCGAAAGCACTGCCGCACAGCCCCTGTACAAAGCTCCGGTCAATTTTCACGATGTCGACAGGGGCGTGCTTGAGGACGCTGAGGGAGGAATAACCCGTTCCGAAATCGTCCATGGCCACACGCAGCCCCAGGCCGCGCATCTGTGCCAGAAGCCCCGAAAGCCGTTCCAGATTCGGCGCGAGATAGCTTTCCGTCAGTTCCACGATGATATGCTCCGCGCTCACGCCCTCTTCGCGCAGCGTTTGGGCCAGATATTCCACTAGGGTCGGGTCCTCCAGCTGCAGGCAGGAGAGATTGACAGCCATGCTGAACGCCGGATACTCATCCAGAAAAACCGCGCACTGGCGCACCGCCTGCCGAAAGGCCCATTAGCGCCTCTGCGCCGCAAAGGTGCCCGTCCGGCGAAAAGACAGGCTGGTAATGCAGAGAAAAACCATTGCAGCCGTTTTCGATGCTTTCCCGCAGAAGCTCCGTCAGCTCCATGGCTCGCTCAGCCGGGCCGAGAATGGCGGACGAAAATACCTCCATGCGGTTCTTCCCGTGGCGCTTGGCGTGGTCCAGCGCAGAGCTGGCGCACTTCAGCAGGCCCAGATAGGTGGTGCCGTCGTGCGGGGCAAAGGCACATCCGCAAGACAGCGTACAGAAAAATTTACTGCCGTCAAAGGTTTGCTGTGTGCTGAAGGCCTGCTGCACAGCACCGAAATAGCCTTGGACAGCGCGCAATGTGCCGCCGCGCAGGACGACCCCGAATTCATCGCCGTCCAGCCGAAAAACCGTGCCCCCCGGAGGAGCGAGCGTCTGCAGTTTTTGGCAGACAATACGGATGACCTCATCCCCAAACAACCGATTGTACAGGCCGTTGATGCGTTTAAGGCCGTCGATGCCGAACAACAGCACGCACACACCTTCGCGGGGCTGGGCGTCCAGCAGGCGGCGCACCTCGTGCTCAAATTCGAATTTGTTAAATACGCCCGTCAGGTGCTCCACTTTGTTCTTTTTTCCCAAGTTGGTGATGATACCCGCAAACAATACGGGTTCGCCGCCTGCGTCGCGTTCCAGGTGCCCGCGGCAACGCATCCAAACCCATTCGCCGTGGCGGTTACAGGCGCGGTATTCGACACAATGGCTGTCGGCACGGCCGTCCGTGATTTCCTGGTTGGCTTCCAGAAACGCCTGCTTGTCGTTGGGATGCACCTTCGCACCCCAGACGGCCGCCGCGTTGGCAATGACGCGGCCGGGCAGGTCAAACTCGTCCACCATGGCCTGGGGATAACAAAAAACGCCGGTTTTCATGTTGCAGACGTAGACATAGTCGTCGGTACTCTGCACCAGAGCGTCCAGCAGATAAATCGTATCATAGGTGAAGTCCACGCCGGGGCTGCGCTGTGGGGAATGCAGCAACGCGTACTGGGCGTTGGCGATGTGGAGACGCCGCTTTTTTTCGTAGAGCTTTTCATCCACGTCGCTTAATAGCTGTGCGACGGAGCGCGCGGGACCGTTCGGCTCCGGCGTTAAAACGCCGAAGGAAAACGCGTCCGCCTGCTCGGACAGCGCCTGGACTCCATGCAGGGCTGCCAGCGCCGTATTCATACGCTGTACCGCCTGCTCCCGTGGTGCGCCGCGCATCAGCGCCAGAAATTCATCTCCGCTCAGGCGGCAGAGCACATCGCCTTCCTGCAGCACGCCGCGCACTGCCTCTGCAATGGAAACGAGCAGCTGGTCCCCGGCAGCGTGCCCGAAATGGTCATTGGTCTTTTTCAGGTCGTTCACATCAAACATGCAAAGCGAGAAAGGTTCGCCTGTTCGGGCGCATGCAGCGGCCATCTCCGCCAGCGCGGCCTTTCCCGCGCGTCGGTTCAGCGCGCCCGTCAGTTCGTCGGTGGTTGCCGCAATGGAGAGCTTATGGTATTCCGTTACGTTCAGAGAATGCTGAAAGTGGACGAGCCGGCCATCGTGCCATTGAATCAGGCTGTCGAAGTTTTCATAGATGCAGCCGTTGCTGGTATTATGTTCCTCCCAGCGGAGCGGTGCTGCGGAAGGGCCGTCCCGCAGCAGACGCGGCACGGGGCAGAAGGGACAGCGCCCGCTCATCCCTTTTTGAAGCACCTGCCAGCAGATTTTTCCCTCCGGCTCCACAAGGCCGAACTGCTTTTTCATGCCGCTGTTCATGAACAGGATCTCGTCCGTGTCCACATCGGTGATATAAACGCCTGCGTTCATCTGGTTCATGATCCTGTCCAGAAGCCAAACACCGGAGTCGTGAGTGGAGTTCTCGCGGGGCGTATCCATCATAAGCCAGCCTCCTTTTTGGCACAGTGTGCCATAAAATTCGGTCCATGACGGCGCACGGGGGAGTGCGGCAACTGGGGAAAAGGCATGCACAGTCATAAATAAGGTACCGTTCGTGCCATTATAACATTTTTGATGCCTTCATGTCAGCACTTTCGGGGAATTTAGCAGAAAGTTATCGGAAACAGCAGGCATGCAAAACAGGCCGTCCCCGGGACGGCCTGTTTTGCGTTGTGAGAAACACCACAAAAGAAGAATAGGATGGAATGGAGTAAGCAAAAAGGAGGGGCACGCGCCGCGCGTCACACCCGGCAGAGGGAGCGGGCGCGTGCCAGCGTTATGTCATGGCCCGGTGTTTGCGGGCCGGGCCACCTTAAAGAAGGGACAGCGCCTTGCCGAGAGCGGTGCATTCCGCCAGAGCGATGTCGTCGGGCGCCTCGTTCACTGTCAGACCCTCGCCGCACAAAACCGCCCCCGCGGCCGCGCAGCGGTCCTGCCAATCGCGCATCCACTGTCCGTCGCCCCAGCCGTAAGAGCCGAAGAGGGCGACTTTTTTGCCGGAGAGCAGAGGTTCAAGCTCGGTAAAGAACGGCTCGAACACACTTTCTTCCAGCACCTCGGCGCCCATTGCAGGACAGCCCAGCGCCAGTTTATCGTATTGCACCGCATCTGCGGCACGAACGCTGTCTGCCGAAAAGAGCGCGGCGTCCTCGCCGGCGCCGTTCAACCCGTCCAGAACGGCCTGCGCCATTGCTTCGGTATTGCCCGTTCCGGACCAATAGATCACTGCGGATTTGCTCATAAAAACACCTCTCTGTGATTAGAATTGATAAAGCGGGGCGTTCAGCCTGCGGCGAGCATTTCGCCAAGTGTCAGCCCGCTGGACGCCATAGCCAGATACCGTTTGCGGCAGGCGGCGTATCGACGAAACAGATGCTGTGCCTGTTCTACGTCGCCGTATACCTTCCAGCAGCCGGAACAGCGATACTCCGCGCCGCCTGCTGCGATGAACCCGGTGACATCTTCCAAAGGATAACCCAGGAACAAGCCGATCTCGTGGGGGAAACCGCCTGCTTTTGCACTGCGCATCCGCCGCGAAAGCTCATCCAGCAAACGTCCCGTCCCCATTGAAACGGGATAGCCGCGCGCCTGCAAAAAAGCGCGCCGTTCCGGCTGGCGCAGGCTTTCCCGCAACAATGCAGGGCGGTAGACCATGATAACAAGATGCCGACGGCAGCCACACAAAACGCGCAGACGCAGGCCGTTGCCGGAAAACAGGCTGCGGCACGAAGAAAGCTCCGTTTGCCAGCCCGGGATGTTTTCCTTATGCAGCGTAAAGATGCAGGCAGGTTTTACGCCCGAAAGTGTTGGCGCGCAATGTGTGCACAACAACGAAAGAAATGCGTCGCTCAAAATTCCACCTCCGGGAGCACAGCTCTGGTTAGTTAAAGCTAACCGAAACCGTGAAAAGAAGCGGCCGAAGCCGCAAATTTTCAACAGCGCGAGGTTAGCGTTAACTAACTGATGCTATAATAACATATGACGGATGAACTGTCAAGCGTTTTTTGAAAAAATTGAAAGAACGGATACCGGGAAGGATGCGCCACGGATGCCGGGAAGAAATACGCATATCCGTCAGCCGCGGGCGCCGGAGGCGTGAAGTCGTTCCCGGCGCTTGAGGTCCGGCCAGACGGTGAGCAGCATCGTAACAAAGCATGCGCCGCCGCCCAGAAAATTAGAGATAGGTTCCGCAAGAAAAACACCGTTGACACCCAGACCAAACCTTCCCGGCAGCCACAGCGTCAGAGGGATGACGATGACAGCCTTGCGAAGCAGCGAGAAAAAAACAGCCTGTCTGGCACGTCCAAGCGCCGTGTTGGTGGACTGTCCGGCAAACTGCAGTGCCATCATAAAAAATCCGAAAAAATAAACGTGCATGGAGGGAACGCCGGCGGCCAGCAAGGCGGGGTCTGAAGTAAACAGGCGGATAAACGCCTGCGGGAACAAAAACAGGCACAGCCATACGGCGGCTGTGTACCCAACGCAGACCGCACTCATGAATTGAATGCCGGAACGCACGCGTTTGTATTCGCCTGCTCCAAAATTGAAGCCGATGACGGGCTGCGCGGCATTGGTAATGCCCATGACGGGCGTTGTGGTAATCTCCCGCACCGAGTTGAGTACCGTCATCACACCCACATAAACATCGCCGCCCCAGCGCTGCAGCGTGGCGTTGCACACCACCTGCACCGCGCTGTTGGTGGCGGACATGATGAAGCCCGAAAGGCCCAGGGCGCAGATCTCGCCCACCAGCTTCCAGCGCACGCGCATGGAAGACGGACGCAGGCGCAGCAGCGCTTTTTTGCCGCAGAGAAACGCCACGGCCCACAGCGCCGAGAGAAACTGTGAGATCACCGTTGCCAGCGCGGCGCCCTGTACGCCCATGCCCAGCGCAAAAATAAACACCGGGTCCAGAATGATATTCACCACAGCGCCCAGCAGTACCGTGATCATGCCCATGCTGCCGAAGCCCTGGGCGTTGATGAAATTGTTCATGCCAAGCCCCAGCATCACGAACACAGTGCCGCACAAATAAATGGTGAGGTAGCCGTCCGCATAGGGGAAAGTGGCATCACTGGCGCCGAACAGATACAGCAGCGGTTTTTTGAACGCGAGCACCAGCGCCGTGAGCACAAGGCCTGTGCCCAGCAGCATGGTAAAGGTGTTGCCCATAATATCTGCGGCGTGGGCGTCGTCGCCCCGGCCCCGTGCGATGGAGAAAAGCGGTGCGCCCCCTGTGCCGAACAGATTGGCAAACGCAATGACGATGGACAGGATGGGGAAGGTGACGCCCACGCCCGTAAGCGCCGCTGAGGACGCGCCCGGGATGTGGCCGATGTAGATGCGGTCCACTACGTTATACAAAACGTTAATGAGCTGCGCCACTGTAAGCGGCAGCGCCAGGGAAAGAATGTTGGCCGACACCGAGCCTTTCGAAAAATCGCTTTGCTGTTTGATTCCTGCAGCCGTTTCGGACACCTGCTTTCGAAAAAATTTTGTACGCGGGCGGGGATATGCCGCGCATCGGCGCATGAAATGCGCGCGGCCGCGCAAGCGGCGGGTTTGAGGTTATTATAACAGGACGCCGCGAAGCGGCTACAACAAAATTGCAGTGGCAAAGCCGCTGAAATTTTGCATGGTTCAATGTTCTCAAACCCATGCGCGACGGCGCATCGGCGCATGAAATGCGCGTAGCCGCGCAAGCGGCGGGTTTGAGGTTATTATAACACACATCAGGCTGGAGCTGTACCTGATTTTCTAAGCTCCAGCCCGACTGCCACAGGAGTTCCAAAAGCTGAGGGGCAGCAAAAAACGCGCGCGGAATTGCGCGCGCGAAATAAGAAGAAAGAGAGACTTATTCCGGGCCGAAGCGCCGCGCGGCCCGCCGCAATAACAATGTGACGGCGCAGCCCGTGCACAGCCACAGCAGCAGGACGGCAGGCAGAGCCAGGAGTGAACTGTAACTTGTCATATGACCGATAAAAAAGAAAGCGGCGTCCACTGCAAACGCACAGGGCACAGGCGCCAGAAGCCAGACGGCCAGAGCGTAAAAACGGCAGCGTGCAGCGGGAATGGGCGCCGCAAGAGCCTCATATACTACGCATCCGGCGATCTGCAGCACAAGGCCAATGCAGACGGGCAGCAGCGCCTGGTATTCCCGCCAGCCGAGAACCGCACACAACAAACCGGCCAGCATCAGCCCAAATGCGGCGGCCCGCCCGGTTCCGGAGCCTTGGGAGACAGGGAAAGGCCTCGCAGAGCCGGTCAATTCCGGTGGAATGGATGAAAAACAGTCCAGTTCGTCTAGCAGGAGCGCGTCGGTGGAGACACCGAGCACGCGGCTTAGCTGTACGATTTTGTCCAGCTCCGGCATCGCGCCGCCTGATTCCCATTTGCTGACAGCTTGGCGTGAAACACCCAACGCTTCGCTCAATTGCTCTTGGGACAGCCCGGCGCGCTTGCGTAAAGCCGCGATTTTTTCGGATAATGGCATAAAGAAAGCACGTCCTTTCGGTTGATGTCTTTTTCAGTATACCCCTGTGTGCGGTTGCAGGCTATGGACTGAGCTTTGCACTTTGTCAACCGCAGGTTGCACAGGGCATAAAAGAAAAAGCCGGGTGTGTGCCCGGCTTTCAGACTGTCGAAAAAGGCAAAGAAGTGAAAGAAAAGTCCGGGGAACAAGCTTGAAAAGGGGGGGGAGCCCCCCTTTTTTCATTTAAAATAACTCCGCGACGCCCCGCAGGGCCAGTGCCGAGGCGTGCAGAGCGAAGCGGCCGCCGAAGGCCGCCGTGCGCGGGGAACGGGGCCAAGGGACCTGTTGGTAGGCAACTTGGCGTGTGCCCGGCTTTAAAGTGGCACGTGCAGTCAGATATAAGCTGCTACGCAGTTTCGCCCTTCGTGTTTTGCCTCATAAAGCGCCTTGTCCGCGCGGGACAGCAGATCTTCCAGGCGGGGCGCATTTTCCGCCTCTGTGGTAGCGGCGCCGATGCTTACGGTGATGCAGCCCTGTGGCAGGTCGCCGCGGGGATATCCGCAGCGTTCCACCGCCGCGCGCAGCGTTTCCCCGGCCTCCAGTACCTGCGCGCGGCTGCAGGAGAACAAGCAAATGAAAAATTCCTCGCCGCCGAACCGAACGGCGACACCTTCGCGCCCCTCCATAAACTGCCGGATGACCGCCGCAATACGCTGCAGACATTCATCACCTGCAAGATGGCCGTATGTATCGTTGAACTGCTTGAAAAAATCGATGTCCACCATCATGGCGGAGACGGGCGGCATTTCGTTCCATCGGTCGTCCAACGGCAGACGTTCCAGCGAACGGCGGTTTTTCATCCCCGTCAGTTCGTCCGTGTGCGCCATTTGATCCAGCTGGACATTCATACTGCGGATGTCGGCGTTCTGCTGCTCGATGATGATCTTGGCGTAACGGGACGAGACCTTACTGCGGTAAAACCAAAGAGAGATGAAAAAAGCGCCCAGTGTGACGAAGCAGCTGTTGACCGCATTGCTGTAAAAATTATCCGGTCCGGCAGGCGTATAGGGCAACAGCAGGTTTAAAAACAGGCAATTCCCGGTAAAGATAAGCGCGGACTGCCAGGGCTGCAGCACGGTGAGGGCTGCGGCAGAAAGCGTGACGTAAGTAAAAACGCTCAGGCTGTTGCCGCCGAATTGGTCCAAAAGCGTGACGCACGTCCCCCACAGACACAAAAAAGCGGTGTAAAATGTCTGCAGCGGTAAAAAAAACGTGTCCAGGCACGGCCTGCGGCGGCGCATCAGAAATACGATCAGCAGCAAAAACAGCAGCGTTACCGAAAACAGTGTTACGTACAGCCACCAATATCCTTGTCGGCGGAGAGAGGCGAACGGCCCACCTTTGCGCAGTAGCGAGAGCACCATCATCACAGCTTGAAAAGCGAGGATGAGCAGTGCGCTGAAAATGCCGGGGCGCAGGCTACTTTGTACGATATCCTGTTCAATGTGCACGCGGTATCGGTCCTCCAGCGGAAAACCGAGCCAGCGGCGCAATTTTTGTAATGTCATAGTACGCTCCCATTTCGGACAGTTGTTTGGGTATAAGGTATTCATTATCATAGCACAGCCGCAGTGCCGATGCAAGAAAGGCGCGCGGGAGAGCTTCACAGCACAGGAGACAGGAGCGCTTTTTGCCAGGCAAAGAAGAGACGGGCAACAATAATACATTAAAAAACATTGCACAGGCGTTGCCACAGCACAGGGAAAAAGGTACAATAAAAATATCGGCCCGCGCAGCAGTACAGGCCGTGAAACACACGATGCGACCGCCGGGCGGCGCTTTTGGCGCCGTGTGAGCCCCGGCGGCCGGGAATAAGAAATTTCACAAGGAGGCATCCCATGGAATTCGACCCGAAATGGCTGACAGACCCGCAGGTGTTTCAAGTGAACCGTCTGCCGGCTCATGCATCTTATATGGTGCGGGGCGCGGACGGCGCGCCGCTGGAGCAGACGCTGGACGGCGCGTGGAAGTTTTTTTATGCACAGACGCCGGGCGCCTCTCCGCAGGAATTTTACAGGGAGGGATATGACGTTTCCGGCTGGGACGAAATCGCGGTGCCGGGCTATATCCAGCTTCAGGGCGGCGGGAAGTACGGTACGCCCCATTATGTCAATACCCAATATCCCTGGGACGGCCACGAGAGACTGGAGCCTCCTGCCGTGCCGGAGCGGTATAATCCTGTGGGATGCTATGTGCGCGGTTTTGCTGTGCCCCAAAGCTGGGATGGCCCTGTTTGCGTGCGCTTCGACGGCGTGGAAACGGCGTTTGCGGTATGGTGCAACGGCGTGTTCATCGGTTACAGTGAGGACAGCTTCACACCCGCGGAATTCGACCTCACGCCAGCTGTGCACCGGGACGGCGAAAACCGCCTGGCAGTGCGCGTATACCGCTTTTCCTCCGCAAGCTGGCTGGAGGACCAGGATTTCTGGCGCATGTCCGGTATTTTCCGCAGTGTGGCGCTGTTCACGAAAGCGCAGACCCATCTGGCGGACCTGTGGGTCAAGCCGCAGCTTTCAGAAGATCTTGCTGCGGGTACGCTGCGTGCGGAGCTGAAGCTGGAGGGAATGTGCGTGGGCGAGGCGACGCTGACGCTGGACGGAAAAACGGTGCTGGCCCCTGTGACGGGCGGGCATGCGGTGTTGGAGCTGCCCGTGGAACGCCCGCGTCTGTGGAGCGCCGAGGCGCCGGAGCTTTACACCTATGAGGTAACGCTTACCGACGCGGCCGGCCATCTTCTGGAGACCGTGCGCGGAAAGGCCGGCTTCCGCAGGTTTGAGCTGCGGGACGGCCTGATGCTGCTCAACGGCAGGCGCATCGTGTTCAAGGGCGTGAACCGCCATGAGTGGAACTGCCGCACGGGCCGAGCCGTAACGATGGAGGATATGGTGAGCGATGTGCGGGCCATGAAGCAGAACAATATCAACGCCGTGCGCACCAGCCATTATCCCAACCGCACGGAATGGTATGACCTGTGCGACGAGTACGGCCTTTATGTGATCGACGAGACGAACCTGGAGACGCACGGCACGTGGCAACGGCCGGACGGAGCGGAGAGCGCGCTTCCCGGCGACAGGCCGGAGTGGCTGGGCGCTGTGCTTGACCGGGCAAACAGTATGCTCCAACGGGATAAAAACCATGCCTCTGTGCTCATCTGGAGCTGCGGCAACGAGAGCTTCGGAGGCAGGGACATCTACGAAATGAGCCGCTTTTTCCGCGAAACGGACCCCACCCGGCTGGTGCATTACGAGGGAGTGTTCCATGACAGGCGTTACCCTGATACCAGCGATATGGAGAGCCAGATGTATACCCCGGCCGCTGATGTGGCCGCTTTCCTTGAAAAACATCCGGAAAAGCCCTTTATTATGTGCGAATACATGCATGCCATGGGGAATTCCTGCGGCGCGATGGACCGTTACACCCGTATGACAGACGTCATCCCTCAATATCAGGGCGGATTTATCTGGGACTGGGTGGACCAGGGGATTGAAACGGACAACTGCTTGGGCGAACGCTGCCTCGCCTGCGGCGGAGACTTCGGAGACCGCCCGTCGGATTTTGAATTCGTGGGAAACGGCCTGCTGTTCGCCGACCGCACGCCCACGCCAAAACTTGCCCAGGCGAAGGGCTGCTACCAGGATTTCGATATCCTGCCCGACGAGACGGGCGTTACCGTGAAAAACAAATCCCTGTTCACGGATACGGCGGACTATGTGCTGCTGGTGGAGCTGACGAAGAATGGCGCGCGGGTGAAAAGCAGCGAATGCAGCCTGCAGGCTGTTCCCGGCGAGACGGCGCGCGCGGAGCTGCCCTTTGCCGTTCCGCAGGCGCCGGGCGAGTATACCGTGGATGCGTCGCTGTGCCTGCGGGAGAATGCCCGTTGGGCCGCGAAGGGCCATTGTGTGGCCTTCGGGCAGTGGCATATTTCCCGGAAGGCGCCGGAAAAGCCCTGTACGCTGCCGGTCACGCTGGTGGAGGGCGACTGCAATATCGGCGTTCACGGCAGAGATTTCAGCCTGCTGTTTACGAAGAACGCTCAGGGCAGCGTTATCTCGTATCGCTGGAAAGGCCGCGAACTGCTGCAGCGCCCCATTGCGCTCAACTTCTGGCGCGCGCCGACAGACAACGACACCGCCGCGGGTATGGAGCTTGCGCACCTGCCCTTCAAAACGGCCGGGCTGTATGCAAAACTGCGCAGGGCAAAGGCAGAGACGGACGGGACGTCCGTGCGCATCCACGCAAAGTATGCGCTTCCCGGCGGCGCGCGGGCAAATGTCACCTATACCATCACAGGGGATGGAAAGGTGGAGGCTGCGCTGAAATGGAAAGGAAAGGCCGTGGAGAGCGTGCCGGAATTCGGCCTGATGCTGACACTGCCTGCCGAGTACCGCAACGTTGCCTATTACGGTATGGGACCGGGCGAGACGTATTCGGATTTTACCAGCGGCGCACACATGGGGCTGTTCGGCTTTGACGCACACACGGCGCTGCAGCCTTATTTCAACCCGCAGGAGAGCGGCGCGCGCACAGGCGTGCAGGCTGCCGCCGTTACCGACGCCGCGGGCTTCGGGCTGTGCCTTGCCGGGAATGGCTTTATGCTCAGTGCGCTGCCGTATACTCCGCACGAAGTGGAGAACGCCCGCCGCCAGTACGAGCTGCCGCCAAAGGTCAAAACCGTGGTACGCTGTGCAAAAGGGCAGCTGGGCGTTGCGGGCGACAACACCTGGGGCGCCGGACCCCATGCCGAATACCATGTGGCGCTGGAGAAGGGCGAAACCTTCCGCTTCACTTTTGGCGGCATGGGCGGCAATGGATGAGCCGGCCGGTGGCCGGAAAGAATAAAAAAGGAGAAGGGCGGCCGCGGGCGGCCGTGAAAAAGACCAATGAAAAAACCATCCTCCCGTACGATGACATACCTATGCCTGGCGCTGTTGCTGGTGCTGGCGGGGATTTTTTATCTGGTGAACCGCAATACCGGCGTACAGGCCAGCGACGACCCGCTGAGCGTCGGTATGGTAGAGCGCTGGAACGCCGCGCTGCCCGCGGGTTTTTCCAAGGAGTCTGCGGAGCATATTGCAGACGGCAGAGGTTACAGCTTTGCGAAGCTGACCTATGAAAAAGACGTGGCGGATATCCTGGCCAAATGGGAGACGCCCGCGGCGGATATGCAGGCGCGTTTTGACGCGGTGATCGACGCGCAGCTGGCGGATGCTTCTACCACACAGGCCGACGCGGCGCTCATTGAGGCGGCGCGCCCCACGCTGGATGAGAGCTGGGTGTGTTTCTCGCTCCAGGGCGAGGACGACCCGAATGATGTGATCCTGCTGGCATATCAGAGCGCTACGCATGTGATGATCGTGGCCGAGCAGCAGAAGTAATGAAGCAAAATCAAAGCGGCGGAACGAGGAGATGCGTTCCGCCGCTTTGATTTTTTCATATGTCTATAACGCTCGGCCCGGGCAGGCCGCTTTCGAAAACGGCCTGAGGTCATTTTGGGTTTTTCTTTTCATCCTGCTCCTGCGCTTTGCAGGCCATTTTCCAGCCCAGCACAATGAAGCCTGCCGCAATGGCGGCGCCGATGAGAAAAAATGCGAGTCCGATCATATACATTGCCTCCTGCGGATGTTTTACGCCGTATACCAGTATTTGCGGTCCAGATTCCGGTACTGCACGGCCTCGCGCACATGCTCTGCTTCGATGCGTTCGCTGCCCGCAAGGTCCGCGATGGTGCGGCTCACCTTCAGCACCCTGTCGTAAGCGCGGGCGGAAAGGCCCATGCGCTCAAAGGCGCCGCGCAGCACACGGTCGGCGTCCGGCGCAAGGCGGCATACGCGGCGCAGCATCGCGCTGGGAAGGCGCGCATTGCAGGTGACGCCCGTACCTTTATAGCGGGTGTCCTGCACGGCGCGGGCTGCCAGCACGCGCCGCAGGATCGCTGCGCTGCTCTCGCCGCTCGAATCTCCGGCAAGGTCGGCGTATTCCACGGGCGCGACCTCTACATGAAGGTCGATCCGATCCAGCAGCGGACCGGAAACGCGCTGCAGATAGCGCTCAATGGCATAGGGCGTGCAGCTGCACGCGCGGGTGGGGTGCCCAAAATAGCCGCATGGGCAGGGATTCATGGCGGCGGCCAGCATGATGCTGCTGGGGAATGACGCGCTGCCCGCCACGCGGCTGACGGTGACCGTGCCGTCCTCCAGCGGCTGGCGCAGGATCTCCAGAGCGTCGCGGTGAAATTCGGGCAGCTCATCCAAAAACAGGACGCCGTTGTGTGCGAGGCTCACCTCGCCGGGACGCGGCGTGCTGCCGCCGCCCACAAGGCCCGCCGCACTTACCGAATGATGCGGCGCGCGGAACGGGCGGTGGCTCACAAGCCCGCTGCCGCGGGGCAGCATGCCCGCCACAGAATATACCTTCGTCGTCTCCACAGCCTCCGTGCGGGAGAGCGGCGGCAGAATGCCCGGCAGACGTTTGGCCAGCATGGATTTTCCCGTGCCCGGCGCGCCGATCAATAAAATATTGTGGCCGCCGGCGGCGGCGATCTCCATGGCGCGCCGGGCCTCCAGCTGGCCCCGGACATCTGCAAAGTCCGGTACGTCCCGGGGCCCGCCGGGTGCAAAGGCCGCGGGCTGTGCCGGTTCTATGGGCGCTTCGCCCGTCAAATGGCGCACTGCGTCCAGCGCCGTATGGACAGGGTAAACACAAAGCGCGCCGGCTGCCGCGGCCTCGGCCGCGTTTTCGGCGGGAACGAACAGGCGGCGCACGCCCTGCTGCACCGCGGCCAGCGCCATGGGCAGCACGCCCGTCACACTGCGCACGCCGCCGTCCAGCGAAAGCTCGCCGATGAAGGCGTCCTCCGGGCCGGGGACGGGCAGCTGCCCGGAGGCAGCCAGAATGGCAAGAAGAACAGGCAGGTCGTACACAGGGCCGGTCTTGCGGATATCGCCGGGAGCGAGATTGACGGTGATCCGGCTGACGGGCCAGACGAAGGACAGGTTTTTCAGCGCGCTGCGCACGCGGTCCGTGGCCTCGCGCACAGCGCTGTCCGGCAGGCCCACGATGGTGAATTGAGGCAGTCCGCCGCTGATATCCGCCTCCACGCTCACACTGAAGCCATTCAGCGCATATACGCCCAGGCTGTTGATCCTTGCAAACATCCTTCCGCCGCCTTTCGCCGTTTTCCGCCGCACTTCGCGCCGGTACGCCCATATGGGTGTGTTTTTAGTATAACTTGCGCGTCATTTTTGTACAAGTGCGAATTGACAGGCCCAGGCCCATGGCTTATGATAAGAAGTATAAAAGGCGGCACGCCGCGCGGCGCTTCGGCCGCCTGAGACTGAAAAGGGGAAGCGCAGCTTTCCCGGAAAGCGGGGGCATATTGATGTATCAGCAGGAATATGAACGGTGGCTTGCCGCCGAACTGGAGGATAAGGACCTGAAGCCCGAGCTGCTCAGCATTCAGGGCATTGACGCAGAGATACAGGACCGTTTCGCGGTGGAGCTGGAGTTCGGCACCGCGGGCCTGCGCGGCGTGCTGGGTGCGGGCACGAACCGCATGAACATCTATATGGTGCGCAAGGCCACGCAGGGTTTGGCAAATTATCTGAACAAGCAGGGCGGCAAAAAAAGCGTCGCCATCTCCTACGACAGCCGCATCAAAAGCGACGTGTTTGCGCGGGAGGCCGCGCGCGTGCTGGCAGGCAACGGCGTCAAGGCGTATCTTTACAAGGAGCTGATGCCCGTTCCGGCGCTCAGCTTTGCTACGCGCCATCTGCACTGCGACGCCGGCATCATGGTGACGGCCAGCCACAACCCGGCCAAATACAACGGTTATAAGGCCTACGGGCCGGACGGCTGCCAGATGACCAGCGAAGCCGCCGACGCGGTCTATGCCGAGATGCAGGCCACCGATATTTTTGCGGGCATCAGGCTGGCGGATTTCGACGCGGCGCTGGAGCAGGGCGGCATCGAGTACATCGGCCAGGACACCATCGAGGCGCTGTATGAGAACATCAAGGCCCAGAGCGTTCGCCCGGGTTTGTGCAAAACCGCGGGGCTGAAGCTGGTGTATTCGCCGCTGAACGGTTCGGGCCTCGTGCCTGTCACCCGCGTGCTGGGGGATATCGGCATTACGGATATCACCATTGTGCCCGAGCAGCAGTATCCGGACGGTAATTTCCCCACTTGCCCGTATCCCAACCCCGAGATTCGTGAGGCGCTGGCCCTGGGCCTTGCGCTGGCGGAAAAATCCGGCGCGGATCTGATGCTTGCCACCGACCCGGACGCCGACCGCGTGGGCATTGCCGTGCGCTGTAAGGACGGCAGCTATCAGCTGCTTTCCGGCAACGAGGTGGGCGTGCTGTTGCTGGATTATATCTGCAAGGGCCGCACCGAGAACGGCACCATGCCCAAAGCCCCGGTGTGCGTTAAATCCATCGTCTCCACGCCGCTGGCGGACGTTGTGGCCGCGCATTACGGGGTGGAATGCCGAAACGTGCTTACGGGCTTCAAATGGATCGGCGACCAGATCGCCGGGCTGGAGGCCGCAGGCGAGGTGGAGCGCTTTATCTTCGGCTTTGAGGAGAGCTATGGCTACCTGGCGGGCAGCTATGTACGTGACAAGGATGCCGTCGTAGGCTCCATGCTCATCTGCGAAATGGCGGCCTATTACCGCAGCATCGGCTCGTCCATCAAGGAGGAGTTGGAGCGCATTTACGCCGAGTATGGCCGTTACCTGAACAAAGTGAACAGCTATGAATTCCCGGGCCTGTCCGGCATGGAGACCATGGCGGGCATCATGACAAAGCTGCGGGAGAACCCGCCGGCGGAATTTGCGGGATACAAGGTCGTAACGGTGGCAGACTACAAGGCACGCACCAAAACGGACGTAGCCACGGGCAAAACGGAGCCCATCGAGCTGCCGGCGGCCAACGTGCTCATCTACACACTGGCGGGCGGCGCCAGTGTAGTGGTGCGCCCCTCGGGTACCGAACCGAAGATCAAGACCTACTTTACCACGCTGGGCAAAGACCTTGCCGAGGCCGAGGCACAGCAAAAAGCGCTGGCCGCCGCTGTGGAGCCGCTTCTGAAATAAGCGGACAAATACCGCTTGCATTTCCCTCGGGAACGTGGTAAAATATGTGGGCAATCGTTCCGATGGCTGCTCCGTGCGCACAGGATGGCGCACGCTGGTAGCCTCCTATTGAAGGTTGTGATGGGCGCATGTATTAAGCATGGCCCCCAATGTCATAAACCAGAAAGAGGTGAATACAAGTGAAAGAGGGCATCCATCCGAAGTACGAGGAAGCGGTGATCACCTGTGCCTGCGGCAACACGTTCACGACCCGCTCCACGAAGAAGGAGATCCACGTCGAGGTTTGCAACAAGTGCCATCCGTTCTACACCGGCAAGCAGAAGCTGGTTGATACCGGCGGACGCGTGGACCGCTTTAAAAAGCGTTTCAATCTGGGCGAATAATAGGTTCCTTACAAAGGGCGGTTTCAAGCGAACCGCCCTTTGTTTTGTTGCTGTTTGGGAGAAAAAGAATGGAATTGGGCGAAGCGAAACGAATCCTGATCCTGGGCTGCGGCGGCGCGGGCAAAAGCACGCTGGCGCGCCGTTTGGGGGCGGCCACGGGCCTTCCGGTGGTGCATCTGGACGGCTTGTACTGGCAGCCCGGCTGGGTGGCCATGGAGCGTGCGGCGTGGCGGCGCACGGTGGAAAACGAGATCGCGAAGGATGCGTGGATCATCGACGGGAACTTCGGAAGCTCGCTGGAACTGCGGCTCTCCCGCGCGCAGGCTGCGGTTTATTTGGACTATTCCCGGGCCGTGTGCCTGGCGGGCGTGCTGCGGCGCGTATGGACAACGCACGGCCGCGTGCGCCCGGATATGGGCGCGGGGTGCCCGGAGCGGTTCGACCTGAGCTTTCTGCGCTGGGTGTGGGACTTCCCGAAGCGGGACGGCACACATGTGAAGGCGCTGCTGGCTGCGCACCCGGAGGTGAGGTGCGTCACACTGAAAAACCGGCGGGACGCGCAAGTGCTCCTGCGGCGGCTGGAGGGGGCGGATGATGGAAGCATATAAGACGATACAGGGCACGGCGCAGGCGCGCATCGAGGAGAAAAAATCTGAATTTATCGCCCACGCGGCCTTTGCGGACACAGAGGAAAAGGCGCTGGCTTTTTTGAACGGAATACGGGCAAAGCACCGTACGGCCAACCACAATGTTTACGCATACATTCTGCGGGACGGCGCGCGCATGCGTTATTCCGACGACGGGGAGCCGGCCAAGACCTCCGGCCTGCCCACGTTGGAGGCCATCCGCCACGCGGGCCTTGTGGACTGCATCGTTGTGACGACGCGCTATTTCGGCGGTACGCTGTTGGGCACTGGCGGGCTGGTGCGCGCCTATACAGCGGCGGCAAACGCCGTGCTGGCGGCGGCAAAGCAGGTGACGGTACAGGTGTGCGTGCGGGGCGTTTTGCGGGTGGAATATCCATTGTATGAGCTGGCGCAGCGGCTGCTGGCCGACGTGGGCGCCCGGCTGGAGGAGGTGCAGTTCGCCGACAGGGTAACGCTGCCCTTTGTGATGCTGGCAGGCGGTGAAACGCAGCTTTTGCCGAAATTGCAGGAGCTTTGCCGGGGCAGCGCGGATATTATGTTTTCCAAACCCTATTTTGCCCCTTTCTGAAAATTTTCTTAAAATTTTAAAGGGAAACCGGAGCCTTTGTCGTATAGTGTATATGACGCCGAATTTTTGGAACCATGAAAGACAGCGGCGGCCGAAAGCATGTGGGGCACGCTGTGCGGAAAAGGGGGCTGGCTGATGACGGTACGGGAGCGCACGGAGGAGATTGAGCGGATAACGCTGTCTCCGTTTGCAACATTGAGCGAGAACAGCCGGGGGCGGGCCGTACCCGAAAAACCATGCCCGCTGCGGCCCTGCTTTCAGCGGGACCGGGACCGAATCATCCATTGCAAGGCATTCCGCAGGCTGAAGCAGAAGACGCAGGTGTTCCTTTCGCCGGAGGGCGACCATTACCGCACGCGTTTGACGCACACGCTGGAAGTGAGCCAGATCGCGCGGACCATTGCACGGGCCCTGCGCCTGAACGAGGACCTCACCGAAGCCATTGCACTGGCGCATGATCTGGGCCACACGCCTTTCGGCCATGCGGGTGAGCGCGCGCTGAACCGGCTCTGCCCCGGCGGCTTCAAGCACTACGAGCAGAGTGTGCGCGTGGTGACGAAGCTGGAAAAGGATGGCAGCGGCCTCAACCTGACGTGGGAGGTGCTCAACGGCATCGTCACTCACACACGCGGTGAGTGGGCCGCTACGAGGGAGGGGCGCGTTGTCCGCTTTGCGGATCATATCGCCTATATGAACCACGATATCGAGGACGCGGTGACGGCGGGCGTTCTGCGCAACGAGGATATCCCGGCGGAGATCACCTCCGTGCTGGGGAGCACGAAATCTGAACGGATCACCTCGCTGATCATGGCCATCGTGGAGCACGGGGCCGAAGATATCGGAATGGATGCCGAGCGGGCCGCCGCTTACGAGGCGCTGCACGACTTTATGTACAGCACCGTGTATGTGGACAAGGTGGCGAAAAAGGAAGAGCAGAAAGTGGACAAGCTCATCCGTGAGTTGTACGCATATTTTAAGGATACGCCCACGCATATGCCGCAGGCTTTCCTGTATATCATGTGGCAGGAGGGCGTGGACCGCGCCGTGACGGATTATATCTCCGGTATGAGCGACGAATACGCCACCAGCACGTTCGAATCGCTGTTCGTGCCGCAGAAGTGGCAGATACTGTGATGCGGGGAAAGGAGCGTTATGGACGAAAAACGGTTTGAAGTGATCTATAAGCAGGGCAGCGGCTTTGGCGCCTATTTCCGTATCCTGCGGGACAGGGAGACAGGAGTGGAGTACCTGTTCATGGGCGAGGGCTACGGCGCAGGGCTTACGCCGCTGCTGGATGCGTTCGGCAGGCCTGTGGTTTCATCGTACACGGGTCATGGCGGCGAAGACGTGAAATATTAATGCAATGGCGCCGGCGCGGCGCAGGAGATAACGGAAGGGGGCGGCAGGATGATCCCGCGCGATTATATCACAGAACTGGTGCAGCGCAGCGATATCGTGGACGTGGTGCAGAGCTATGTACAGCTGCGGCACCGCGGCCGCACCCATACCGGGCTGTGCCCGTTTCACAATGAAAAAACGCCGTCCTTTGTCGTATATCCCGAAACGCAGTCGTTTTACTGCTTTGGCTGCGGCGCGGGCGGCGACGTCATCACCTTTATCAAAAAAATCAACAATGTTGATTACATAGAGGCCGTCAAATTCCTTGCGGGACGCGCCGGTATGGCGCTTCCGGAGGAGGATGACCAGACCGGCCGCCTGCGCAGCCGGATCATCTCCATCAACAAGGACGCGGCGCGCTTCTATTTTTCGCGTTTGAATTCGGACGCCGGGCGCGTCGGACGGGCGTACTGGCGCGGGCGCGGCCTTTCCGACGCGACCATCAAGCGCTTCGGCCTGGGATACGCGCCGGACAGCTTCCGAGAGACGCGGGATCATCTGAAAAGCCTGGGCTATACGGAGGACGAGCTTTTGGCAGCGGGCCTCATCAAACGCAGTGAAAAGGGCGGCACTTTCGATTTTTTCCGCCACCGCGTTATGATCCCTATTTTTGACCTGCGGGGCAACGTTATTGCTTTCAGCGGCCGCAAGCTGGACCCTGAGCAGCCCGGCGGCAAATATGTGAACAGCCCCGAGACGCTGGTGTACAAGAAGAGCCGCACGCTGTTTGCCCTCAACTTTGCAAAAAAATCCCAGACGCGGCGGTATATCCTGTGCGAGGGCAATCTGGATGCGATTTCCATGCATCAGGCGGGCTTTACCACGGCGGTGGCTGGCTGCGGCACGGCGCTGACAGCGGAGCAGGTGAAGATATTGTCCGAATATGCGGATGAGGTCGTGCTCTGCTACGATTCCGATGAAGCCGGGCAGAAGGCGACACGGCGAGCTATCAGCCTGCTGTCGGCCTCGCCGCTCAAAATATCGGTGCTTAATATCCCCGACGCCAAGGACCCGGACGAATTCATCAAAAAATTTGGGGCGGAACGGTTTGAGATGCTTCTGAACGGCTCCAACAACGCCATCGAGTATGAGCTTTTGCAGGCAAAGGGGAAATACGACATCGCCACACCGGATGGCCGGCTGAATTATATCAAGGACGCGATCGGCGTGCTGGCCGGCCGCATCACGCCCACGGAACGGGATGTGTACGCCGGGCGGCTGGCAGAAGAAACGGATGTGGCGAAGCCCGCAATCCTCAACCAGCTGGACGCGGCCATCCGGGCGCGCGGGCGGCGGGCGGAAAAGGAACGGGAGCGCCGCCTTTTGGAAGAAGGCGCGGGCGGGCGCATCAATGTGCCGTACAGCCAGGGCGGCCAAAAGGCGCTGGGCGTCGCGTTTGCCGAGCAGCAGCTCGTGGCGGCGATCCTCAAGAATCCGGACTATATCCGGCTGGCCGCGCCGCGGGTGAGCGGCGGCACGTTTCTGGACGCGGGCCTGGGCCGGGCATACACGCTTTTATGCGAGAAAGGCGCAAAGGGTGAATATCTGGACCTCTCGGCCCTCAGCGAAGAATTGCCGGAGGAAACGGTCTCGCTCATCAGCCGCGTTCTCGCGCAGAACTACGACATCGGGCTGAGCGCTCAAGACGTAGAGTTGTATCTGGACCGTATCGAGCGCAGCCAGCCCGTCAGCAGTACGGCGGGCGGAAGAACAGCCGCCGAGCTTGCGGATTACCTGCAGGCTTTAAAGGATAAAAAAACATAGCGCGGCGCACGCAATGCGCGGCCGCGCGGCCAAATCACAGGAATAAAGTAGGGAGTACACAACATGGGAGAAAAAAAGAACATCATCATGAACCTTGTGGAGCTGGGCAAGCGCAACCAGAAGGTGACGACGAAGGAAATCAACGACGCGCTGGAGGAAATCGGCTTTGAAGTGGAGCTTGTGGATAAGCTCTATGAGGCATTGGATGCGAACAACATCGAGATCGTGGACGAACCGGACGCCGACGTGGAGGAATTCACGCTGACGGAGGACACTGTGGACGTGCTGGAGAGTGCGCTGTCCGCCGAGGGAGTCAACATCGACGATCCTGTCAAGGTGTACCTGAAGGAGATTGGACGCGTGCCGCTGCTCTCTCCGGAAGAGGAGATCAATCTGGCGCTGAAGATACAGGCAGGCGGCCCTGAGGGCGAAAAGGCGAAGCAGCGCCTGTCCGAGGCGAACCTGCGTCTTGTGGTCTCCATTGCCAAACGCTATGTGGGCCGCGGCATGCAGTTTCTGGACCTTATCCAGGAGGGCAACCTGGGCCTTATCAAGGCCGTGGAAAAGTTTGACCATACCAAGGGCTTCAAATTTTCCACATACGCCACATGGTGGATCCGCCAGGCTATCACACGCGCCATTGCGGATCAGGCGCGCACCATCCGCATCCCGGTGCATATGGTGGAGACGATCAATAAGGTGAAAAAGGTGTCCAGCCAGCTGCTGCACCGCAACGGCCATGAGCCGACGGCAGACGAGATCGCGGAGGAGTTGGACATGCCCGTGGATAAGGTGCGGGAGATCATGCGCGTAGCGCAGGAGCCGGTGAGCCTGGAGACGCCCATCGGCGAGGAAGAGGACAGCCACTTGGGTGATTTTATTCCCGACGAGGATGCGCCCGTCCCCGCCGAGGCGGCCAGCCACACGCTTTTGAAGGAGCAGCTCTCCGGCGTGCTGAAAAGCCTTACGCCCCGGGAGGAAAAGGTGCTGCGCCTGCGCTTCGGCCTGGAGGACGGCCGTCCCCGTACGCTGGAGGAAGTGGGCAAGGAGTTCAACGTCACGCGCGAACGCATCCGTCAGATCGAGGCCAAGGCGCTGCGTAAGCTGCGCCACCCCAGCCGTTCCAAGAAGCTGCGCGATTTCCTGGACTGATGCGGCCCCCGCCTTTGCCGCTGTCTCAATGGCAGGACCGGGCGTACATATAGAATGGATAGAGTGGACTTTGAACAGCGCGGCCCGGCAAAACCGGAGCCGCGCTGTTTTTGCACCGCCGCTGCGGCACAGGAAACGCGCTTGACAAAATCGCCCGGTTGCGGTATCCTTTAAATACAGTAAAACGGTATAGTTCAAGGAGCGGTTTATGCATATCACACAGGAATCCGATTACGCGGTGCGCATCGTCTACTGCCTTGCAAAGTGCGGCACGCGGCGCGACGCGCGCGGCATCAGCGAAGAAATGTGCGTGACGCTGCGCTTTTCCCTGAAGATATTGGGCAAGCTGGTGAGCAGCGGCATTGTGGAAAGCTACAAGGGCAACCGCGGCGGCTATGAGCTGGCACGCCCCGCCAGCGAGATCACACTCAAGGACGTCATTGACGCGGTGGAAGGGCCGTATAGGCTTTCCCGCTGTGTGGGCGAGGGCGGCGCGGGGGAGTGCAACCGCGGCGCGTCCGGCTGCTGTACATTCCAAAAGGTATTTCACGATATCAGCAAAAGCATCAACGAGCAGCTCGCTGCCGTCAACTTCCAGATGCTGTTGGAGGAACCGGCCGGCAAGTAAGAAGCGAAAATCACACACGGCGCCGTGCGTGCCAAGTGTGGTTTTTTCTTTTCCTCTTTTTTCCGGGTTCCCCTTGACGGCTTGTAAAAACCGTATTATAATGCTTAAATGTATCATAATGGCTTGGTATGTCTCTGAGCGCAAAACTGTTACAATTTTTTTGTGCAAGTTGCTGAAAATCGGAGGGGTGCCAAAGCCGTTTTGCGTCATTTTTTGCAAGGCTTAATATAGATGAATTAAGGAGTGGTCGCAACTTATGGTGAAAGTCAAGCCCGTACAACTTGGCAAAACCGAACGCATGAGCTTCTCGCGCATCGACGAAGTCATCGACATGCCGAACCTGATCGAGGTGCAGAAGAACTCATACCAGTGGTTTCTCAAAGAGGGCCTGAAAGAGGTCTTCCGGGACATTTCGACGATCGAAGACTACACCGGCAACCTGGTGCTCGACTTTATCGACTACCGGCTGGATTCCGAGCCCAAGTACTCCATCAAGGAGTGCAAGGAGCGCGACGTCACCTATGCGGCCCCGCTTCGCGTGAAAGCGCGTCTGCTGAACAAGGAGACCGGCGAAGTGAAGGAGCAGGAGATCTTCATGGGCGATTTTCCGCTCATGACGGATTCCGGCACCTTCATCATCAACGGCGCCGAGCGTGTTATCGTCTCTCAGCTCGTCCGTTCCCCGGGCGTGTATTTCGGCAAGAGCTACGACAAGACGGGCAAGGAACTGTTCACCGCCACGCTGAACCCCAACCGCGGCGCGTGGCTGGAATACGAAACGGATGCCAACGACGTTTTCTATGTGCGCATCGATAAGAACCGCAAGATCCCTGTGACGGTGTTCATCCGTGCGCTGGGCCTGGGTGACGACGCGAAGATCCGTGATTTCTTCGGCGAGGACGAGCGCATTGAGGCCACCATCGCAAAAGATTCCACCAAGAGCGAGGAAGAAGGCCTGCTGGAGACGTACCGCAAGTTGCGTCCGGGCGAGCCTCCCACGGTGGAGAGCGCGTCCAGCCACATCAACGGTTTGTTTTTTGACCCGCGCCGGTACGACCTTTCCCGCTTCGGCCGCTATAAGATGAACAAGAAGCTGGCCATCGGCCGCCGCATTCAGGGCTTTGTGGCCGCCCGTGATATCGTGGCCCCCCTGACGGGCGAGCTGCTGTGCGCTGCCGGCGAAAAGATCAGTGCGGAAACTGCCATGGCCGCCGAAAAATCGGGCGTGAGCCTGGTGTATCTGGCGCTGGACGACAAGGAGATCAAGGTCATCTCCAACGGCACGGTTGCCGCCAACGATTTCCTCTCCTTTGACGCAACTGAATGCGGCATCAACGAGCGCGTCAATTTCAGCGAACTGCGCGCCATCCTGGACGAGACCAGCGATGTGGACGAGCAGAGGGAGCTGCTGGAGAAAAACCGTGACCGTCTCATCAGCAAAACAGTCACCGTGGATGATATTTTCGCATCCATCAACTACTTGAACGGCCTGGGCCACGGCGTGGGCACGGTGGACGACATCGACCATCTGGGCAACCGCCGGATCCGCAGTGTGGGCGAGCTGCTGCAGAACCAGTTCCGCATCGGCTTTTCCCGCATGGAGCGCGTCATCCGTGAGCGCATGACGCTGCAGGCCCAGGACATGGAAGTGGTGACGCCGCAGGCGCTCATCAACATCCGTCCGGTGGTGGCATCCATCAAGGAGTTCTTTGGCTCCTCGCCGCTGTCCCAGTTCATGGATCAGAACAACCCGCTGGCAGAGCTGACGCACAAACGCCGTCTGTCGGCTCTCGGCCCCGGCGGCCTGTCCCGTGACCGCGCAGGCTTCGAGGTCCGCGACGTACACTATTCCCATTACGGCCGCATGTGCCCCATCGAGACGCCGGAAGGTCCGAACATCGGCCTGATTTCCTATCTGGCCACGTTCGCCAAGATCAATGAGTACGGCTTTATTGAAGCGCCGTACCGCAAGGTGGACAAGGCCACTGGCGTTGTTACCGATGAAGTGGTCTATATGACCGCCGATGTGGAGGATGAGTTCATTGTAGCGCAGGCCAACGAGCAGTTGGACAGCGAGGGACGTTTTGTCCGTCCCCGTGTTTCCAGCCGCTGGCGCGATGAGATCCTTGAGGTCGACAAAGAGCGCGTGGACTACATGGACGTCAGCCCGAAGATGGTTGTGTCCGTAGCTACGGCTATGATCCCGTTCCTGGAGAACGACGACGCAAACCGCGCCCTCATGGGCTCGAACATGCAGCGTCAGGCGGTACCGCTGCTCGTCACCGAGCAGCCCATCGTCGCCACCGGCATGGAGTACAAGGCCGCGTGCGACTCCGGCGTGTGCGTGCTGGCGAAAAACGACGGCATTGTGGAGCGTGTGACTGCCGATAAGATCACGGTGCGCACGTCCAAGACGACGACGGACGAATACGAGCTCATCAAATTCATGCGCTCGAACCAGGGCACCTGCATCAACCAGCGCCCCATCGTCAGCAAGGGCGATAAGATCATCAAGGGCCAGGTTCTGGCCGACGGCCCCGCCACGAAGAACGGCGAGATCAGCCTGGGCAAGAACGCCTTGATCGGCTTCATGACCTGGGAGGGCTACAACTACGAGGACGCCGTCCTTATCAATGAGAAGATCGTCCGCGAGGACGTGTACACTTCCATCCACATCGAGGAATACGAGATCGAAAGCCGCGAGACGAAGCTCGGGCCCGAGGAGATCACGCGCGACATCCCCAACGTGGGCGAGGACGCGCTGAAGGACCTGGACGAGCGCGGCATCATCCGCATCGGCGCCGAGGTAGGCGCGGGTGATATCCTCGTCGGCAAGGTCACGCCCAAGGGTGAGACGGAGCTGACGGCCGAGGAGCGCCTGCTGCGCGCCATTTTCGGAGAGAAAGCGCGCGAGGTGCGCGACACTTCCCTGCGTGTGCCGCACGGTGAGTACGGAATCATCGTGGATGTGAAAGTGTTCACGCCCGAGAACTGCGACGAGCTGCAGCCCGGCGTGCGCCAGGTGGTGCGCTGCTACATCGCCCAGAAGCGCAAGATCAGCGTGGGCGACAAGATGGCCGGCCGCCACGGCAACAAGGGCGTTGTATCCCGCATTCTGCCGCAGGAAGATATGCCGTTCCTGGAGGACGGCACGCCGCTGGACATTGTGCTGAACCCGCTGGGCGTTCCCTCCCGTATGAACATCGGCCAGGTGCTGGAGGTCCATTTGGGCTACGCCGCCAAGGCGCTGGGCTGGAAGGTCATGACGCCGGTGTTCGACGGCGCCCACGAGGAGGACATCCGGGCGATGTTCCGTGAGACCGGTAAGCGCGAGGACGGCAAGAGCTATGTTTATGACGGACGCACCGGCGAGCGTTTTGACAACCCCGTTACCGTGGGCTATATGTATTACCTCAAGCTGCACCATCTGGTAGACGATAAGATCCACGCCCGCTCCACCGGCCCGTACAGCCTTGTAACGCAGCAGCCTCTGGGCGGCAAGGCCCAGTTCGGCGGCCAGCGCTTTGGCGAAATGGAGGTGTGGGCGCTGGAAGCTTACGGCGCCGCCTATACCCTGCAGGAGATCCTGACGGTGAAGTCCGACGACGTGGTGGGCCGTGTTAAAACCTACGAAGCCATCGTCAAGGGTCAGCCCGTGCCGAAGCCCGGCATTCCCGAGGCGTTCCGCGTGCTGATGAAGGAGCTGCAGAGCCTCGGCCTCGATATGCGCGTACAGGACGCCGACGGCAACGAGGTGGACATCAAGCAGAATTACGATGACGACGATATGGGCTTTGACAATTCCGACCTCGCGCTCGGCGACGACGTGATGGTGGAGAGCGAGCTCGCCGGCGACTACAGCATCGAAGACGCCGACGCGGACGCCGAATTTGAAGAAGAAGATGAGGAACCCAATCCGGAAGATCTGGAATCGGATGACCTGTTTGCCGATCTGCCCGAGGATATCTGATCCGCATCCGGCCCGCCGCCCGCCGCGCACCGCGCGGGGCGGCGGGGCACGCTTCAAAAATTGAGAAAGAAAGGGTTCGTTTCATGGAGTTTAACGCTTTTGATTCAATCAAGATCGGTCTTGCCTCCCCGGATCAGATCCGTGCCTGGAGCTACGGCGAGGTGAAAAAGCCCGAGACCATCAACTACCGCACCCTGAAACCGGAGCGCGACGGCCTGTTCTGTGAGCGCATTTTTGGGCCGACGAAGGACTGGGAATGCCACTGCGGCAAGTACAAGCGCATCCGCTACAAGGGTAAGATCTGCGACCGCTGCGGCGTTGAAGTGACGCGCGCCAAGGTGCGCCGCGAGCGTATGGGCCATATCGAGCTGGCCGCGCCCGTTTCGCATATCTGGTATTTCAAGGGGATCCCGTCCCGCATCGGCCTGATGCTGGATATCAGCCCTCGCCTGCTGGAAAAGGTGCTGTACTTTGCCGCATATATCGTGACCGATCCCGGCTTCACACCTCTGGAGGAAAAGCAGCTGCTCAGCGAAAAAGAGTACCGCGACATGCGTGAGCGCTACGAGGACGAGTTCAAGGCGGCAATGGGCGCAGAGGCCGTGAAGGAGCTGCTGGAGAAGATCGACCTGGAAAAGCTCAGCGAAGAGCTGCATCAGGAACTGGAGGAAGCAGGCGGCCAAAAGCGCGTGCGCCTGCTCAAGCGGCTGGAAGTCGTGGAGGCGTTCCGCATCTCCGGCAACCGTCCGGAGTGGATGATCATGGACGTCATCCCGGTCATTCCGCCCGATATCCGCCCGATGGTCCAGCTGGACGGCGGACGTTTTGCCACGTCCGACCTGAACGACCTGTACCGCCGCGTCATCAACCGCAACAACCGTCTGAAGCGTTTGCTGGAGCTGGGCGCTCCGGATATCATTGTGCGCAACGAAAAGCGTATGCTGCAGGAGGCGGTGGACGCCCTCATCGACAACGGCCGCCGCGGCCGTCCGGTGACCGGCCCCAACAACCGCCCGCTCAAGAGCCTGTCCGACATGCTCAAGGGCAAGCAGGGCCGCTTCCGCCAGAACCTGCTGGGCAAACGCGTGGACTACTCCGGCCGTTCGGTTATCGTCGTCGGCCCGGAGCTGAAGATGTACCAGTGCGGCCTGCCCAAGGAGATGGCGCTGGAGCTGTTCAAACCCTTCGTTATGAAGGACCTGGTGGAAAAGGGCATTGCCAACAACATCAAGTCGGCCCGCAAGATGGTGGAGCGCACCCGCACCGAAGTGTGGGACTCTCTGGAAGCCGTCATCAAGGGCCATCCCGTTATGCTCAACCGCGCGCCGACGCTGCACCGCCTTGGCATTCAGGCGTTCGAGCCGGTGCTGGTGGAAGGCCGCGCCATCAAGCTGCATCCGCTGGTCTGCACTGCGTTCAACGCGGACTTTGACGGCGACCAGATGGCTGTGCACGTGCCCCTTTCCGAAGAAGCGCAGCGTGAGGCCAAACGCCTGATGCTGGCTTCCGGCAACCTGCTCAAGCCGGCTGACGGCAAGCCCGTCACAGTGCCTACCCAGGATATGGTACTGGGCAGCTATTACCTCACCATGGTCAACGACGGAGACAAGGGCGAAGGTAAGGTGTTCCGCGACGAAAACGAGGCCGTCATGGCCTATCAGGAAGGCGTTATCACGCTGCAGGCCAAGATCAGGGTGCGCCGTACCATGGAGATCGACGGCACAGAGCGCAGCCGAATCATCGACACCACAGTGGGCCGCATCATTTTCAACCAGCCCATCCCCCAGGACCTTGGTTATGTGGACCGCTCCATTCCGGAGAACCGTTTCCTGTTCGAGGTGGATTTCCTCGTCAACAAAAAGAAACTGGGCCAGATCATCGACCGCTGCATCCAGGTACACGGCACGTCCGTCACTGCCGAGATGCTGGACCGTGTGAAGGCGCAGGGCTACAAATATTCCACGAAGGGCGCGGTCACCGTAGCCGTTTCGGACGCTGTGATCCCGCCCCAGAAGGCTGAATTGTTGGCATCTGCCGAGGAGCAGATCGGCAAGATCACCAAGCAGTACAACAAGGGCCTGATCTCCAACGAGGAGCGCTATAACGGCGTGATCAAGGTCTGGAGCAAGACCACCGAGGACGTGGCAAGCGCCCTGCAGGAAAACCTGGATGCCCGCAACCCCATCTTCATGATGGCAGACTCCGGCGCCCGCGGCTCCATGGCTCAGATCCGCCAGCTGGCCGGTATGCGCGGCCTGATTGCAAACACGTCCGGTAAGACCATTGAGATCCCCATCCGCGCGAACTATCGCGAGGGCCTGAATATTCTGGAATACTTCATCGCCGGCAAGGGCGCCCGAAAGGGTCTGGCAGATACCGCTCTGCGTACCGCGGACTCCGGTTATCTGACCCGCCGTCTGGTAGACGTCTCTCAGGACGTGATCATCCGCGAGGAGGACTGCGGCGCGGCACAGGGCATCATGGTTTCCGACATCCGCGAAGGCAACGAGATGATCGAAAAGCTGGAGGAACGTCTCCAGGGCCGTTTTGCGGTGAACGACATCCTTGATCCGGCCACGGGCGAAGTGCTCGTCTCCAAGGACAAGATGATGAGCGAGGACGATGCGAAGGCCGTTGTTGCCGCAGGCATCAAGGAAGTGGAGATCCGCAGCGTGCTGTGCTGCGATTCCAAGCACGGCGTATGCTCCAAGTGCTACGGCGCGAACCTGGCCAACGGCCGCTTGGTCGGTATGGGCGAGGCTGTGGGCATTATCGCTGCCCAGTCCATCGGCGAACCGGGCACCCAGCTCACCATGCGTACGTTCCATACGGGCGGCATTGCGTCGGCGGAGGATATCACGCAGGGCCTGCCGCGTGTTGAAGAGCTGTTCGAGGCGCGCCGTCCCAAGAATCTGGCTATCATGACAGAAATCGCGGGTACCGCGCACATCGACGATTCCAAGAAAAACCGGCACGTTGTGGTGGAGGGCGTGGACGAAAACGGCGCGCCCGCTGAAAAGAGCTACCTGATTCCCTTCGGTCAGCGCATCCGTATTGCGGACGGTGCGCAGCTGGAGCCGGGCGATATCCTCACCGAAGGTTTTGCCTATCCTCAGGATATCCTGGCCATCAAGGGGCCCATTGCCGTGCAGAACTACCTCATCAGCGAGGTGCAGAAGGTCTACCGCCTGCAGGGCGTGGATATCTGCGATAAGCACATTGAGGTCATCGTCCTGCAGATGATGCGTAAGGTGCGCATTGAGGACGCGGGCAGCACGAAGCTGATCGTCGGTTCGTCCATGGACAAATCCGAGTTCCGCGACGCCAATGAGGAGATCGCGGCGCGTGTTGCCGCCGGTGAGACGGACCTGAAGCCCGCCCGTGCGACCAGTATCCTGCTGGGCATCACCAAGGCGTCCCTGGCCACGGATTCCTTCCTCTCGGCCGCTTCTTTCCAGGAGACCACCCGCGTGCTTACCGATGCAGCCATCAAAGGCAAAGTGGACCCGCTCATGGGTCTTAAGGAAAATGTCATCATCGGCAAGCTTATCCCGGCCGGCACCGGTATTCCCGAAGTGGAAGCCGAGCTGGCGGCAGGGGACGAGGTGGACCTGTAAAGGCCCATTCCCAAACAGCAGAAAAGACGCCCGCCAAACGGCGGGCGTCTTTTGTGTGTGGATGACGGGCGGAAGGGAATGCGCTTCCGCGCCAGAGCGTGTGCCGCTGCCGGGGAGAACCGCTATCAATACTGCGGCGCTTCTACAAGAAGAATGTGGGCGCGGGGAAGGGCGGAAAGCTGCAGCGGTTCACCAAAAGCAGAAAGCGCGTCGCCGTCCTCCAGCACGATGCCGTTCACTTCGGCAGCACCTTCCACAACCAGCAAATATACCTGCCGCCCCGGCTCAATGGGAAAAGCGAGGCGGGCTTCGCAGGTGAGGTCTGCCGCATAGACGTTGGCATCCGCGCTGAGGAACAGTGGACCGCTGTCCGGTTCTGGAGCGGCGCAGGCCAGCAAAAGCCACCGGTTCACACGATTTTCCCACAAAAAGCGCTGCTCTCCATAGTTGGGTGCGCCGCCCGGCCGTGCAGGCGAAAAAGCCATCCGGACCAGACGCAGCGGCGCGCTGCTCTGGTTGAGCTCACTGTGCCGCAGCCCGGTGCCCGTGTGCAGGCACAGCGCTTCGCCCCGGCGCAGGACACTGTGATTGTTCAGGCTGTCGCCGTGGGTCAGCTCACCGTTTGCAATATAATAAAGCAGTACCTCATTCTTGTCAGGATGTGTGTTGAAGCCCGTGTGCGGGCGAATGAGGCTGTCGTCCAGCGCAGTAAGGGGGCCGAAACGGGCGGCGGGCAGGTGGCGGCGGCTTTCCAGCCAGCCCTGCCGCAGGGCGTCTAGCCGCGCCCGGCTGATCTTTTTTAGCATGGGAATGCCTCCTTCTGTTTCATAGGTTGCCCAAAAAGCGGCGCGGCAAACGGAGACAGTATGTTTGGTGCGCGTTTTTTTCGGCAACACTGTCACAGAGTATTGCAGCGGGGGGACGGCATGTGGTAAAATTACCTTATCTGAGGCGCAAAAGGGGACATGCAGAAAAAAACGTGTAAAAATCATGCAAAATGCTGAATTTCACCGGTGCTTTCTGTTGACAGGACCATCCAAACCGTGTAAAATATAAATGTTGCGCCGCAGGCGCGTTTTGTCGAGCCTGGACGCCCCGAAACCTTGGTGGTAAGCGGTTTGCCGCTTTCACATACAGGGGAAGTTTTTTCCCCAGATATTATTTTTTGAAAGGAGGAAAATCATGCCTACTTTTAACCAGCTCGTGCGCAAAGGCCGCGAGGTCTTGGTGAAGAAATCGACGGCTCCTGCCCTTCTGAAAGGCTACAACTCCCAGAAGAAGGCTTACACGGACCAGAACTCCCCGCAAAAGCGTGGCGTTTGCACCGCCGTTCGTACCATGACCCCGAAAAAGCCGAACTCTGCTCTTCGTAAGGTCGCTCGTGTTCGTCTCTCCAATGGTATCGAAGTTACTTCGTACATTCCGGGTATCGGCCACAACCTGCAGGAGCACAGCGTCGTACTGATTCGTGGCGGCCGTGTTAAGGACCTCCCGGGCGTGCGTTACCACATCATCCGCGGTACGCTCGATACCCAGGGTGTTGCCAACCGTGGCCAGGCCCGTTCCAAGTATGGTGCGAAGCGCCCCAAGGCCGGTGCCGCGAAAAAGTAAAAAACACTGAAATGTACAATGCCCCTTGAAGGCTTATTCATATAGAGTAACCTTTTCGCGGGACAGTACGGGAGTTTTATTACTTTCGAGTACCGATGATATCATTTTATGAAGGAGGGAAGAAAGATGTCCAGAAGAGGTAATATTGCAAAGCGTGACGTTTTGGCGGATCCTTTGTATAATTCCAAAATGGTGACACGTCTGATCAACAACATCATGTACGACGGCAAAAAGGGCGTCGCGCAGAAAATCGTTTACGATGCGTTCGATATCGTGAAGGAAAAGACCGGTAACGACCCGCTCGAGAGCTTTGAAAAAGCCCTGGAGAACATCATGCCGGTGCTTGAGGTCAAGGCGCGCCGTGTGGGTGGTTCCACCTACCAGGTGCCGATGGAAGTGCGCCCCGAGCGCCGCGAGACACTGGGCCTGCGCTGGCTCACCACTTATGCCCGTGCCCGCAGCGAGCGCACCATGCGTGAGCGTCTGGCCGGCGAGATCATGGACGCCGTCAACGGCAACGGCAACGCTTGCAAAAAGCGTGAGGATACCCACAAGATGGCAGAGGCCAACAAGGCGTTTGCTCATTACAGATATTAATCTGTGTCTTAACTTTTAGGAGGAAACTATGCCAAGAGACGTTTCTCTGGAAATGACCAGAAACATCGGCATTATGGCCCATATCGACGCAGGCAAGACCACGACCACCGAGCGCATCCTGTTCTATACAGGCATCAACCACAAAATCGGTGAGACGCACGACGGCGCTGCGACGATGGACTGGATGGCGCAGGAGCAGGAGCGTGGCATCACGATCACTTCCGCTGCCACCACATGCTATTGGAGCCATACCGAGTATCAGAACGACCCGGCCCTTGCCAAAAAGAACAGACACAGAATCAACATCATCGACACCCCGGGCCACGTGGACTTCACCGTTGAGGTGGAACGCTCCCTGCGTGTACTGGACGGCAGCGTTACCGTTATGTGCGCAAAAGGTGGTGTTGAGCCTCAGTCTGAGACCGTGTGGCATCAGGCCAACAAGTATCATGTCCCCCGCATGATCTACGTCAATAAGATGGACATCATGGGCGCGGATTTCTATCACGTGCTGGACATGATCAAGGACCGCCTGAAGGCGAACGCCATCCCCCTGCAGCTTCCCATCGGCAAGGAGGAGACGTTCAAGGGCATTATCGACCTGCTTGAGATGAAAGCCTACGTCTATTACGATGACCTGGGCAAGGATATCCGCGTGGAGGAGATCCCCGAGGATATGCAGGAGCTGGCTGAGAAATACCGCAGCGAACTGATCGAAGCCATCGCCGAAAACGACGAAGAGCTGATGATGAAATATCTCGACGGTGAGGAGCTCACCATCCCCGAGATGAAAGTGGCCATCCGCAAGGAGACCATCGCCAATACGATCGTTCCGGTCGTGTGCGGCACTTCCTATAAAAACAAGGGCGTGCAGAAGCTGCTCGACGCCATCGTGGACTACATGCCGGCTCCGACCGACATCGAGGACATCAAGGGCGTAAACCCCGACACCGAGGAAGAGGAGACCCGTCCTTCCGACGACAATGCTCCTTTCGCGGCGCTGGCGTTCAAGATCGCGACCGACCCGTTCGTGGGTAAGCTTTGTTTCTTCCGCGTTTACTCCGGTGTTGTCGAAGCCGGCAGCACGGTGTACAACTCCGTGAAGGACAACCGCGAGCGCATGGGCCGCATCCTCCAGATGCACGCCAACCACCGTCAGGATATCGATATCTGCTACGCCGGCGACATCGCGGCGGCTGTGGGCCTGAAGAACACGACCACGGGCGACACGCTGTGCGACGAAAAGCATCCGGTTATCCTGGAGAGCATGGAGTTCCCCGAGCCCGTTATCCGTGTGGCCATTGAGCCGAAAACCAAGGCCGGCCAGGAAAAAATGGGCATCGCGCTGGCAAAGCTGGCTGAGGAGGACCCCACGTTCCGAACCTATACCGACGAAGAGACCGGCCAGACCATCATCGCGGGCATGGGCGAGCTCCATCTGGAGATCATCGTCGACCGCCTGCTGCGTGAGTTCAAGGTGGAGGCCAACGTGGGCGCCCCGCAGGTTGCCTACCGCGAGACCATCCGCCGTCCCGCCGACCAGGACACCAAGTACGCGCGTCAGTCCGGCGGTAAAGGCCAGTACGGTCACGTCAAAATCAAAATCGAGCCGAACGAAGCAGGTAAGGGCTATGAGTTCGTCAACGCCATCGTTGGCGGCGCCATCCCGAAAGAGTTCATCGGCCCCATCGACCAGGGCATCCAGGGCGCCATGCAGGCCGGCGTGCTTGCAGGCTATCCCGTTGTGGACGTCAAGGTCACGCTGTACGATGGTTCCTACCATGAGGTCGACTCCTCCGAAATGGCGTTTAAGATCGCCGGTTCCATGGCCTTCAAAGAGGCTATGCGTAAGGCGGATCCCGTTATTTTGGAGCCGATTATGAAGGTTGCCGTCATCGTGCCCGACGAGTATATGGGCGACGTTATCGGCGATATCAATGCCCGGCGCGGCCAGATCCAGGGCACCGAGTCCCGCAGCGGCACGCAGCAGATCGATGCGCTCGTTCCGCTGTCCAACATGTTCGGTTACGCCACCGACCTGCGCAGCAAAACGCAGGGCCGCGGCCAGTATTCCATGGAGCCCAGCCACTACATCGACGTGCCCAAGAGCATCGCCGAGAGCATCATGGCGGGCCGTGCAAAGAAAGAGGGCTAAGCCTCTTTCCGCCAGCCTCTGGCAAACAAATAAAACACTTGATTTTTTAGGGTGCATTTAGTACAATGGCCTTAAGAAACGGTCTCAAAACAAAGGAGGACAATAACAATGGCGAAAGCGAAATTTGAGCGTAACAAACCGCATATCAACATCGGCACCATTGGTCACGTTGACCATGGCAAGACGACCCTGACCGCTGCCATCACGAAGGTGCTGGCCATGAAGGGCGACGCCGAGTTCACCGATTATGCCAACATCGATAAGGCTCCCGAGGAGCGCGAGCGCGGCATCACGATCAACACCTCTCACGTGGAGTACGAGACGGACAACCGTCACTATGCCCATGTTGACTGCCCGGGCCACGCCGACTATGTGAAGAACATGATCACGGGCGCTGCTCAGATGGACGGCGCGATTCTGGTCGTGTCTGCTTCCGACGGCCCCATGCCCCAGACCCGTGAGCACATCCTGCTCTCCCGTCAGGTCGGCGTTCCCTATATCGTCGTGTTCATGAACAAGTGCGACCAGGTGGACGACGAAGAGCTGCTGGATCTCGTCGAGATGGAGATCCGTGAGCTGCTGACCGAGTATGAGTTCCCCGGCGACGACACGCCCATCATCCGCGGTTCTGCTCTGCAGGTTCTGGAGTCCAGCTCCACGGACATCAACGCCCCCGAGTACAAGTGCATCCTCGATTTGATGGAGGCTGTGGACAGCTATATCCCCACTCCCGACCGCAAAGAGGATATGCCGTTCCTGATGCCTGTTGAGGACGTGTTCACCATCACCGGCCGCGGCACTGTTGCTACCGGTCGTGTGGAGCGTGGCGTCATCAAGGTTGGCGAGGAAGTCGAGATCGTCGGTCTCGTCGAAGAGAAGCGGAAGACCACCGTTACCGGCCTTGAGATGTTCCGCAAGCTGCTGGACTTCGCTCAGGCTGGCGACAACGTGGGTGCTCTGCTCCGCGGCATCCAGCGCAATGAGATCGAGCGCGGCCAGGTTCTGTCCAAGCCCGGTTCCATTCATCCGCACACCAAGTTTGCCGGCCAGGTCTATATCCTGAAAAAGGAAGAGGGCGGCCGTCACACTCCGTTCTTCAACAACTATCGCCCGCAGTTCTATTTCCGCACTACGGACGTGACCGGTGTCATCACGCTGCCGGAAGGCACCGAGATGTGCATGCCCGGCGACAACGTCTCCATGGATGTTGAGCTGATCACCCCGATCGCTATCGAGGAAGGTCTCCGTTTCGCTATCCGCGAAGGCGGCCGTACCGTTGGCTCCGGCGTTGTTACGAAGATCAACGAGTAATTATCTCTGAAAAAAGCGCCTGCTGAGAAGCGGGCGCTTTTTTATTGTAGAAAAACCACCGGGGAGTTTTTATTTCAGCGGCTTGCTTTTTCAATGAAAAAGTGATATATTTATCACTGAAAGGTACAAATATATCACTTTTAGGGGGAAGTTGAAATGAAAAAGGCACACCGCAATTTTCAAGTCAAGCCCTGGATGGGCTGCATGGGTTTTTTGGGCTTCCTCGGCTTCTTGCCGAAGCACGGGGGCGGACGGAATTATCTGTTTTTTGTTTTCTTCGCATTTTTTGCCTGGTTTTTCTGGGGATTGCTGTATAAAGAGCCGGCAGATGAGCGCCTTGTGGAAAATGAAACGCGCGCTATGCGTATTGTGGGAGGCCTGTTTGCACTGCTCAGTTTTTTGCTTCTGTTTTTGCTGGACAGGCAGGGGATTGGCCGGGATACGGTGCTTTTGTTCGGGGCTTTGGGGTATTCGGTGTGCTCTGTGGCGGCTCCAGCTCTTACTTATTACCTGGACAGGAAGGCGTGAACCGTGGACGGCTTTGTTTGTAATTTGAAAAAGTACCGCCAGCTTGCGGGAATGACGCAAGAGGAGTTGGCATTCCGTGTGCATGTCAGGAGAGAAACGATCATTCGTCTGGAAGCCGGAAAGTACAATCCATCTCTGAAGTTGGCTATTGAGATCTCGCGTGCCGTGCGTGCGCCCATTGAATCGCTTTTTGAGTTTGAATGACGGATGAAGCTGCGTGAGATTTGGTAAAATAACTAGGAATCCGGTGGGAAACGCGGTTATTTTCTGCACGCAATTTCATGCCTGATGTGCTATACTAAGAAAAAACATTGTACAGAGTGGGAAGAATTTTGGGGGAGGAATTTATGTCCGAATCAGTGATCGTCGTCGATTTTGGCGGCCAGTACAATCAGTTGATCGCGCGGCGCGTGCGCGAGTGCCATGTGTACAGCGAAATCGTTCCTTATACGAAAGCGTTGGATGTTATAAAAGCGAAGCGACCGCGGGGAATTATCTTTACAGGCGGACCCAACAGCGCCTATGAAGATGGGGCTCCTGCCATCAGCACAGAGGTGTTTGATTTGGGCATCCCTGTACTGGGTATCTGCTACGGCGCCCAGCTTATGATGCATCTGTTGGGCGGCCATGTGTGTAAAGCACCTGTGCGTGAATACGGCAAAACAGAGGTGTTTGTCGATCCTGCGTCCAAGCTCTTCGCAGATATTTCATCCAGCACAGTATGCTGGATGAGCCACACGGATTATATCGAATCGGTTGCTCCGGGCTTTGTTATCTCTGCACACAGTGCAAATTGCCCGGCCGCGGCGATGGAGCAGCCGGAAAAGCGTCTGTATGCGCTGCAGTTTCATCCCGAGGTCCTGCACACGCAGGAGGGTACAAAGATGCTCTCGAATTTCATTTATAATGTGTGCGGCTGTACGGGCGATTGGAAAATGGATTCTTTCGTGGAACAGTCCATTCGCATGTTGCGGGAAAAAATCGGAGACGGGCGCGTGCTGTGTGCACTTTCGGGCGGCGTGGATTCTTCTGTTGCGGCCGTCATGCTGGCAAAAGCTGTGGGCAAGCAGCTTACCTGTGTGTTCGTGGATCACGGCCTCATGAGAAAAAATGAAAGTGAGGAAGTGTGCGCGGTGTTCGGCCCGGAGGGACCGTACGATTTGAACTTTGTGTGTGTAAACGCGCGGCAGCGTTTTTATGACAAGCTGGCGGGCGTGGAGGAACCGGAGCAAAAACGAAAGATCATCGGCGAAGAGTTCATCCGCGTATTTGAAGAGGAAGCGAAAAAAATCGGAACAGTGGATTTTCTGGTACAGGGAACAATCTACCCGGATGTGGTGGAAAGCGGCCTGGGCGGTGAATCCACGGTCATCAAGAGCCACCATAACGTAGGCGGTCTGCCGGACTATGTGGACTTCAAAGAGATTATCGAACCGCTGCGCGACCTGTTCAAGGACGAAGTGCGCAACGCGGGCCGCGAGCTGGGAATTCCGGAGCATTTGGTCAGCCGCCAGCCTTTCCCCGGACCAGGCCTTGCCATCCGCATCATCGGCGCGGTGACGCCGGAGAAAATCGCAATTTTGCAGGATGCGGACGCCATTTACCGCGAGGAAGTCGCAAAGGCAGGCGTGGCGCAGGGCCTTGGCCAGTATTTTGCGGCACTGACAAACATGCGCAGCGTTGGCGTGATGGGCGACGAACGTACCTATGACTATGCTGTTGCGCTGCGTGCTGTTACTACGGCAGATTTTATGACGGCAGAAGCCGCGCACTTGCCCTGGGAGGTCATCGACACGGTTACCAGCCGGATCGTGAACGAGGTGCCGCACATCAATCGTGTGCTGTACGACTGTACGGGAAAGCCGCCCGCGACGGTGGAATTCGAATAACGACATTTCCCGGAAAAATGGCTTTGCACCGCCGTTTTTTGCCTGTCTTTGCAAATGCGTGATACCAAAGTGATACCCTGACAGCAGCACGCCCCTACCTGATTGGTTTTCAGGTAGGGGCGCTTTCTATTTTGCAAGCGGCCACGGTATCACATTCGACGGGATTTCAGCAATCGGGCGGGGCGGTGTGTTAACCATGCCGAAACGCACCGCATCCATCTGAGCGGCTACGTGGTCCTGTGCCTTTGGGTACAGATGGGCATAGGTTTCGCTTACAACTTTCATGGAGTCTCCAAGGCGTGCCGCCAGCATCGGAATATCATATCCCATCTTGATAAGCAGAGACGCATTTGAGTGCCGCAGATCGTGCAGGCGGATGCGCGGAATCCCGGCGCACGCAGCAGCGCGATCAAGCTCCCGACCGAGAGTGCTTTTTCCAAAGTAGAATATGCGGTCGCGAGGCTTCAGGTCATACAGCGAACCGCAGTACTTGCGGAATTCGTCAATGAGGAAATTCGGTGCGGCCAGGTAACGGATGCCGTTGTCGCTTTTCGGAGGGCCGAAGAATTCACGCCCTTTTCGGCGGTGAAAGGTCTTGGAAATGCTGAAATAACCGTCATCACCAAGATCGGCCGCGGTCAATGCAAGACACTCGCCCTCGCGCAGCCCCAGCCAAAACAGAATCATAAGGGCCAGGTGCTTGGCGGGCGCATCAACGTAGGCGATAGCCTGGTTGAACTGGTCGAGCGTCCAGAAGCTGAATTCTTTTCGTTTCTTGGCGCCGATGGAGCCGGAAGCCCGGCACGGGTTGGCCGGCAGGTGATAAAAATTAACAGCATAGTTCATCAAGGCGCTGAAGCGTGAATGTATAGAGCGGAGATAAGTAGGCTTGTACGGATCCCCATCGGGCTTCCGTGCTGAAACAAGCGTGTTCTGCCATTTCCGCACATCGGCCGGCGTGATCGTGTTCACAGGTGTGTCTTTCCAGTAGGGTTCGATATGCGTTCTATACAGAGAATCCTTGCTGTCGCGCGTGCTTTCACGCAGCCGGGCCCTATCATCTTCGCGGTACAGTTCCCACAAAGCGGATACTGTCATATCACAGCTTCTGGACTGCTGAAACAGGAAGTCCCGTTCCCATGCTTTGGCGTCGCGCTCGCGGGAAAATCCCCGCTTTACTTTCCTGTCCGGCTGTCCGGCCCAGTTGGTATAGCGGACTGATACCCACCATGTGCCGCGCTTTTCGTCTTTATAAACCGGCATTTTGCACCTCCATGCTCACCACAATATATTGTGGTTGCCACATATTTTTTGTAACTGTCAAGCAGAGCGAAATTAGTCTATTATAGCCTTTTTGCGTATCAAATTTGAGACACAAAAAGAAGAAGGTGGAACATCAACGAGTTTTCAACATAGGCGTTATTTGCGTCTTAAATTTGCGACACAAAAATTTGTTTGTGTCCCGGTTTGTGTCTCAAATTTGAGACACAAAATAGGCCGACACCTTATTTTATATAAACTAAACGATAGATAGATATAATATCTATCTATCCTGTAATAGATAACAGTGTGATACAGCGTGTCAGCACAAGGAATATCCGAATACCCCTATTATAACAGAGGCCCCGGCCGTTTGGCCGGGGTCTGTCGTTATTCGTAGGATTATAACGGAATTCGTAATATTACGGAAATGCTGTTTAAGAACAAAAAAAGAAACCACAAAGCGGGCATTGCTTTATGCATGCGCTGAGAACGAATCCAGAGGGGCTACAAGCGACTTTTTGGCTAGGGTAATATAAATTCACTATTTGGTATCAAAATCGATTTTTGACGCTTCTACGGCGCGATTAGATACTTGGAGGTGATTGTGCTCTCTGTGGCGGTTAAGATGGAACATCATTGTATCATTTTTTTGTGTCTGATATACCGACACAAACTTTAGCTAAGTAAAGTTTGTGGCTTAAAATTGAGACGCAAACAACATATAGTGTTTGTTAATCAAAAAGAATATCACGGCAGAGCCAGCAACCTTGCTCCGCACAGCCGCTTTCATCCAACGAGAAACCGCGCCGGGTATAGAAGTCCTGCGCCGGGGAATTGTCTGCGGCGACGCTCAAAAAAATTTCACGGCAACCGGCCTCCCGCGCGGCCGCGCGCAGAAGCTCAAGAGCCGCAGAGCCGATGCCGCGTCGCTGAAACTCGGCGCCGACCACGAATTTCTTTATCATCAGCTCGCCGCCTTGCAATTCGTCGCAGCACAGATATCCGGCGACGCATCCGTCGGCCAGGATGATGAATGCCCAGGGATTCCCGGCGATTTCGTACCCGACGGCCGAAAGCTCGAAGTTGACATATTGGTTTTGCTGCTGCGGGATAGAGATACCCGCAAGAAGCTCCATGTTTTCCAGCGTGGCATTTACCAGAGAAACATCCATGTTATCACCAGCCTTGTGCGTATTATTTCGGGCGGAATGACGCAGACCGTCATAATGTGCCAGAGACAGGACAAGCGCCTTATGGCGGCGTTATGGTGGGTATATGAAGATGCCGGCCGCGCCGGGGAAAGGGGAGCGATATCATGGATGCAGAGTATCGCGCCGAGCTGCTTCGGCGCTTTGGCGAAGCAGTGGAGGATCTATCGCCCGTGGAGCTGGAGCAGCTGATGGACTATATCCGTGCGCTGCGGCAAAGCGGAACTCATTCCTCTTGCGAGGCCGTTTCGTGTGAAACGTTGATAGTGGCTTCAGCATTGGGCGTTTCAGAGACAGATGCTTCAGCACTTTTGGTTTCGGGATTTTCAGTTTCTTCGGGAATAAATTCTCTGTAGTATATTTCAAGATATCTTCGGGCTACAAATTGCCCAAAGGCCCTCAATTCGTCTACGGCAAATGTTTTCTGAAAATGATATTTAGTGGGATTGGATTTAGAAGGGGATATGTCTTGTAACCTAATGTGTTTAATGGGATCTTCATCTTTGTCTTGGAAAATGTGCATATGAGCGATACTGTTGCGTAAGGAGGTAAGGAGATAAAAAGCGTCATCGGGTTCGGGGCGATGATTGTCTTTTTTTCCTATGCGATCAGTTTCAAAAAACTGACAGCGAATAAATTGTTGATAGCATGCGTCAAGAAATGCTTTATCCCGATCCCGTTCAGCGTCTGATACAGTTTCAGACTTAAGGCGTTTTTTAATGGTTTCCGTAGGGCATGTGAGAAGTCCAAGCAAACAATTTAAAAGCAGTGTTACATCATATTCACACCGGGGCTCAGTTGATTTAAAGATTTCGTACGTGCGAAATACAAAATCTCTTTTAAACTCCGTATATTCGGCCATAGTGCTCACCCTTTCCGCTGGCTTTTCAAAAACTGGATATACTCCAACGCCTTTTCGAGCTCGGCGTCGGACAGGCTGTTCGCTTCGGCGAGCAGCTTTTTTTGCTTTTCGGGAGGTTCCGGGGGGAGTCCCGAATCGTCACTCTCGCCGGCGAGGTAAGCAGAAGACACACCGTAGTGCTGTGCAATAATTGATATGTCTTTAGATGTTGGCGATGCTTTGCCGGCTTTCCACATAGAAACAGTAGTGCGATCTTTACCAATAAGTCGAGCGACAAAGGCGTTTGTAGTTCCGTACGCCTCCATCAAATCGAGAATACGATGCACAGTTACGGTCATTCTATACCTCCAACAAATTCAACAAATGATGAAGCAACATGGTTGTGCATAATCACAAAATTCATCAAAAAATGTTTTTTGCGTTGAAATCCATCATTTGATGGATTATTATATAACCACAGACAAAAACTTTTTAAAAGAAAGGAAACACCACACATGAACAACAAACGACGCGAAAAAATCTCGGACCTGATGGAGGAGCTCAGCACCCTCAAAGACCGCTTGGAGACCATCCGCGAGGAAGAGGACGAGGCCCGGGACAACATGCCGGAGAGCCTCCAGAATTCTGAGAGGTACGAGCAATCGGAGGAAGCCAGCGAGAGCATGGAATCCGCCGAGGAAGCATTGCAGGAAGCCATCGGCTATCTGGAGAGCGTGGCCGAGGATTGACACTCCCCACGGCTAAAGCCGGGGGATTCTCGGTTCGCTGACTACGGCCTGCACCATGCGAGGACTTACACAATCTCCCCGAGCGTATCGGTTCGGGCGTGTCCCGCCCTACCATGCACAGCCTACGCCAGCAGGTGCAGACCTTCTTGCAAGATATTCTTTGCAGCATTGATATCCCGGTCGTGGATTGCGCCGCAGGAGGGACAGATCCACTCCCGGACAGACAAATCCTTTGTTCCGGGCCACTGTGCGCCGCAAGTGGAGCACAGCTGAGAGGACGGGAAAAAGCGGTCTACTGTGACCATCTGCTTTCCGTACCACGCCGACTTGTACTCCAACTGTCGCCGGAATTCCGACCAGGAAGCATCTGATATTGACCGGGCCAGTTTGTGGTTCTTCACCATGTTGGACGGGGCCAAGTCCTCAATCGCTATCAGGTCGTAGTTACTCACCAGCTCCGTTGACAGCTTGTGGAGCATATCAGACCGTTGGTTAGCAATGTGTTCATGGAGCCGGGCAACCTTGACCCTCGCCTTTTCCCGGCGGTGACTCCCCTTTGATTTTCGGGAGAGCTGACGCTGGAGGCGAGCAAGTTTCTTTTGGTTCTTGGTCAGGTGCTTGTGGTTTGGGTACTCCACTCCATCGGAGGTGATTGCAAATGCTTTTAGGCCCATGTCGATACCGGCCACCGCCCCGGTTGAGGGCATAGGCTCTATTTCAACATCGGTGCAGCACAACGCCACAAAGTATTTGCCGCTTGGGTTTTGGCTGACCGTGGCTGAGAGAATGCGGCCTTTGACCTCTTTGGAGATGCGGCACTTCACAAGTCCGAGTTTCGGAAGCTGTACCGCCTTATCCAGTGCTTTGATATTCGTTCCTACGCACTTGCTCTTGTAGCTTCGGCGGTAGTCGTATTTGCTTTTAAACCTTGGATAGCTCGGTTTTTGGCCTTGCTTCACCCACCGGAAAAAGTTTTGATAGGCCGTGTCCAAATCCTGCAAAGAGGCTTGAAGCGCGGTGGAATCCACCTCTTTCAACCATAGCAGTTCCTGCTTTAAGGCGGTTAGGGATTTGTCCTGTTGAAACCGTGTAGGCGCTTTCCTTGTGGACTTGTACCGTTCCATGCGTTCTGCCAAGAAGTGGTTGAATACAAACCGGCAGCATCCAAATGTCTTTTGGATTTGAATTTTTTGCTCCGCATTGGGATGCAGTCTAAACTTGTAGGAGTATTCTACTTTTCTCACCTCCTGCATTTTGATTGGTTTTTTGCTGCGTCTCTTATTTTATGCACATTTCGGATTTATGGAATACCATCCGAAAACGCTTCTTTAGTTCCCGCGCCTTATATCCCCATGCCTAAAGGCAGGGGCTTTACGCCACTTGTGGTAAAGGGGACTATTGATTCACGTCAGGATTATCAGTGCGGCCCAGCAAATAATCTACGGACACGTTGAAGTAGTCGGCAAGAGCGAGAATTGCATCAAGGCTTGGCTTCTTGTTGACGTTTTCAAAGTTTCCTATGGTGGCCTTGGTCGCATGAATCTCTTTTGCGAGCGCATCCATTGTCAGGTTGTGGGAAATTCGCAAGGCTTTGATTCGTGCAGCAAAGACCGACGGTTCAAAGGAAAAAGAAAAAAACATTAAATCACCCCTTGACAGTATTCAAACTGAATACTATAATGTGGATGTATTCAAATTGAATACTTTTGAAAGAAAGGAGAAAAGTTGAGCCAGATGATTAAAACGGAGCGGGTTAGGCGGGGATTAACGCAAACCGAGGTAGCTCATGCGGTAGGTATCACAAAGGCTGCATATCGAAATATCGAAGCAGGTATCCGCAAGCCATCGTATGACGTCCTTATCAAGCTGCTAAACCTGTTCGGCTATGACGATCCGCGAAAGCTGTTCGGTGATAGTATGACATCTTCGGGCGATACCAACCCCGAATAGAAATAATCGTGCTCACCGTTCAGCGCGTTCCGCTGCAATGAACAGAACCCCGCCCCTTGCGCTTGCTACGAAGGGGCGGACCCCCCGAAGTTGTTTACCTCAATGACCGTTCCGGCCGCGGTGTTTTTCGGCGCATCTGAGGCGTCATAACCCGCCGGGTGTCCGACAAGCAAGATAGGACAAGATGGTCACGCCGCCGCTTAGGTGGTTCCGGTTCCACCAGCCCGCTCGTTGAGCGGACTACCCTTAGCCGGCGGCACACAGGTGGTACTTGCCCGCAGCTTAGTGGCGCGCGCGCCAGTGGCTGCTTGGTCTGTGTATTGGAACGGGTAAACTCAAAAGTTTGTTCAATGCAAATGCACCTCACTCACTATGAATTTGCCCATAGGGCAGCGATTTAATAGCGGGGCGTGCTGAACGGTGAGCACGAACACCACACAAGGAGGAACCATCATGGAATTCTATCGCATCCCATGCAAAGTTGCCGCGGTAGGCGGTGTGCTTGAAATCACATGTCCCGAGAATGATTGCATAATATACCGCAATTTATTTCGCCAGTACGTTGATCTGCGCTGTGACTATTACACGGGAGAAGATGTGCTCAGTGAAACCACCAAACAGCTTATGACGCTTCACAGCAGAGCGCTGGGCCTGGAACTCGAAAAGATGTTTCGGTTTAACGAAGCGGTTAGAAGTTTCCGGCAGGGGCATCTCTCAGAAGATGAGGAAACGATACCTCGATGCCACAATGGATCTTCGGCGCGGCCGAAGAGACAACAACGGTGAGCAATCACAACGGGTTGAAAGGAGAAAATCATGAAGTACGTAAGCGAACGGGTAATCAATATATCCGAGCTGGAAGAACTCATTCGGCTGTCTTATCATGCGGTCGTTGCGATAAGAAACGAATTGGACAAGCAAGAGCCGTCTGTCGCCAAAATGGCCTATCTTTCAGAGCAGGCGAAACAGACTCTTTCTGAAGCGGTGCACTTTGATTTCTGTGTTGAACGGAGAACGACCGTTTCTGACGACTAAGGCTTACAGACGTCAATGCGGTCGGCAAAGTCGCGTAGATGGGGGCATGTATCAGACATCCTGCAAAATCTGTAGAGAGCAAGCCGCTTGTTTTGTTTACGCTCAGGAAGTTTGAGGTTTTCGATTACTTCACAGGTAGCGCTCATAAAGCGTGCCTCGTATGGATTGGCTTCATCCGTATACACATACTTTGCTGTAATCATGATTTGATCTTTCCACATGGGGCAATCGACCCATCTATGCTTCAGTGTGTAAGTCATAACCTTATCTCCTTTCTCTCACATCCGAGCGGCCGCAGAGGTAATCCAGAGATACGTCAAAGTAGTCCGCGAGGGCAATCAGGACATCAAAGGCGGGCTTGCGTTCACCCAACTCATATTGCTGTATTCCGCGTTCGCTTGCACCAATAGCTGCCGCAAGCTGTTTTTGTGTGATACCTTTGTTTTTCCGAATAGCCTTTAACTGTGTTGCGAAATCAATCATGTCATTACCTCAAAAAATAAAGGTTGACACGTTCAAATGCGCGTGTTATTATAATAGCAATAACACGTTCAAATGCGCGTGTTAATTTTAGAAAGGGGCAGGTGTTGTGTATACGAAATTGAAAAAGCGACGCGAAGAACGCGGCCTAACGCAAGTGGAAATTGCCAAAAAGGCCGGAATATCATGGCGGGCATATCAGACCTATGAAGCGGGTGACCGCATTCCCAAAGCGGATACAGCCAAGCTGATAGCCAAGGCATTGGATAGCACCGTGGAAGAGCTTTTCTAAGGCGCTGGCGGGAATGCCTTTTTGCAATACGGCGCCGGAGCGGCGCTTCAAGCGTATCCTGGCGGATGCCGCGCTCGCCTTTCGCGCGGTGACCATCCCTCCCGGCGGGGTACGCTTGAAAGGCTGCTTCGGCCAAATGAAAGGGGAAATGGCCATAACAAAATAAGCCTTATGGACCTACATCCAAAAAAGCATCTGTATACCCACTCAAATGATACCATTCAAAGCGGTTTTGCGCAATAACTTTTTAACGAAGAAAGGAGAGAAACATGGGAGTAGACGCACTGGATATCGGCATCAAGCTGAAGATCCTGAAAAAACAGGGAAAGCCCAGCACGCAGCGGTGGCTTTTAGGGGAACTTCGCAAAGACGGTTTCCCGGACCTTTCGGAATCCACGCTTTCCAGCATCCTGTCAGGGAATTATGTTGTCGGCTGCGCCAACGAAGTGCTGACGAAAGCGGCGAAGATCATAGACGCGGCGGATAAAACCTGAGCCATTACTATTTTACCGCCAGAGAGGAAAATTCACCATGCAGACGGAGAACCGAAATATTTACAAAAAGCCGCGCGAAATAGCCGGTTATTCCCAGGAGCGGGCGGCTGAACTACTGGACATATCAGTGGAGAGCTTGCGCGCATATGAAACAGGGAGACGCGTGCCGCCAGGTGAAGTGGTTGTGCGCATGATGGACCTTTACAACTGCCAATACCTTGCAGTGTCCCATCTCAGGTCGAGCGAGGCGTGCGCATCCTTCCTGCCGGATGTGAAATTGCAGGATCTCCCGACGGCTATTTTGCGGCTCCAGAAGGAGCTGAACGACTTTCTAAAGTGCCGTGAAGAGGTGCTGGATATCACTTGTGATGGCGTAATTTCGCCGGAAGAGCGGCCCCGCTGGGAAAGGGTGCTGAAAGAACTTGACGACGTTTCGGCCGCTATTATGGCCGTGAAATTTGCGGATTGAGGTGATGGAAAATGAGACCGTTCCTTACATCGGATGATGTGATGGCGATAACGGGGTACAGCAGATCGCAGGCATATTTGATTATCTCGGAGCTGAACCGGGAGCTGGAGAAACAAGGCTATATGACGCGCCGCGGCTGCGTCCCGTCCCGGTTCTTCTGCAAAAAGTATTTCGTGGATGAAGACCAGGTAGAGGAGGTTTTGTTGTGCAATACAACACTTGCGCAGAATGCGGTGCCCATTTAGACCCGGGAGAAAAATGCGATTGTCAAAAGGAGCATTCGTATCTTGACGGTTCAACAGAGCTTTTCTTGAGGCGATATGCGGATATGCAGAATACCAACGCTGATCGCGCCGACCTTATCCCATGTCCGCGCTGCGGCAGGTACCGCATGAAACAGCGCTTGCACACCAATGCGGCGTCACGGCATTTCAAAGGCATCACGGTTTGTGACGGATGCGGAAGGGATGAAGCAATGCAGGACTTCCACGGTGTCATTCTCCCGAATGATGAATGGGCCGTGGTACAGAAATTTCAGTGTGAAAGAGAGTGGCCATATGAGACACAGGAAGAATAGGCGGCTGGCACTGGCATATGCGCTTATCGTCGCCGTGGAGCTGCTGGCAACGGTACTGGCAGGCTGGGCGGTGGCACGCTGGGCAATCCCATATGCGTATGCAGAGCGCGGCTATTGGGCCGTAGGAGGGGAATGGATATTGACGGCCGGCGCGGCGCTGTTCGCTCTTTGGGCCACAAACCACATGTTTTTTGGAGGTGTGCGTAATGCCGGCAAGGTGCAGAAAATGCCACAGGATACTTACGACGCCAGCGGCGGTGGAGGCGGGGTACGGGCCGGTATGTTACGCCAAGGAGTTCGGGAAGTCGTTGTACTCGACCTCAAAGGCAACACGCTCGGCAGGTTCGTCACCGAGAATACGAATGCGCATGCCGCAGGCGGCAAAGCGGAAGAAGATAGAGCCGATGCCATTGCTGACTGCAGATGTAACCTGCAGCCGGGATGCGGACGGGAAAGCGCATGTTAATATTCCGCAGCGGATTCGCTATCACAGCCCGTCCGGAATCGAGTGGGGATATGGCGGGAGCGGCCCGGCGGACCTGGCGCTCAATATCCTTTCCCTTTATGTGGAAGAACGGACGGCATACGAGCTGCACCAGCAATTCAAGCAGGACTTTATAACAGTGATGCCGCACGAGGGCGGCACGATCAAGCGAGAGGACATTATTGCATGGCTGGAAACGAAAAAGGCGCTGGCCTGAGCCAACGCCTGTACAAAAGGAAAGGCCCCACCGCCGAAGCAGTAGGACCCACCACACATCCTTATTGTACCACGGTTTCCGAAAAAATCAACTGTGGAGGCGAATATTATGAAAGCTTTTTACCCGCTGGTAGCCTTCGGGCCTGCCCGGCCGGCAGAGTACAGGCGGCGCGATCCGCGCCGCACACCGCTGCCTGAGCCGGAGCAATATGCCGGCGGCACTTCTTTATTCGGGAGGGACTGCGGATGACGGAACAGGGCATCAACGAACTGGCGGCGCGCAGGGATGAGCAGTGGGAGGAAGTCATAGAGCTGTGCAGGCGTTACGGCTATCTCACACAGGAAACAGGACAATCGGCCACGCTCATGAAGAATGCCAGCCAGATAAAAACCCGGGGACTGGAAACGTACATATTCTTGCAGGTGCAGACCTGCGGAGCATATCCGCAGCCCGGAGAATGCGAGGGAGAGGAAGATGTGTTGTGAGTGCGGGCATGTGCCATGCTTGACCGGTTGCCCGAACGCGCGGGAGCGCGCGCGGGCCGGGACATGTACAGACTGTGCGCAGCCAATCTATTCCGGGGAAGAAGTGGTGGACATAGACGGGGATCTGTATCACCTGGAATGCATTGAACGTATGAGCACGACGGAACTGCTGGCGCTGATGGGATACCGTGTATACGAAGTCTGAAAGGAGAACATTGTGGAAGAGGCAAACGAGAAACGCTTGATAATCGTGAAGCAGCTCCCGGAGTTTGAGGAGCATCTACACCTGATAAAGGAAGAAGCTGAAAAGCGTGTGGCCGACGCCATGCAAATGGTCGTTTCGGAGGAGACCGTTAAAACGGTGAAAAAGGTTCGGGCCGAATTAAACAGCGAGTTCAGCGCTTTGGAACAGTCGCGCATCGCCGCAAAGAAAGCTGTAATGGAGCCGTATGAGAAGCTGGAAGCGATTTATAAGACCTGCGTTACGGATGTGTATGGTCCGGCAAACGAGCAATTGGGCAGCAAGATTGCAGATGTTGAGAACGGCCTGAAAGAAGCAAAAAAGGAGAAAATCAAATCCTATTTTGAAGAATGCTGCGTGGCGGCGAATATCGACTGGCTCAAGTACGAGCAGGCAGAAATAACCGTAACGCTCTCGGCCAGCGAAAAAAGCCTCAAGGAAAAGGCAAAGAGCTTTGTGTCCCGCATATCGTCGGAAATCGGCCTTATAGAGACGCAGGAGCACGCTGATGAAATCATGGTCGAGTACAAGCAAACTTTGCTTCTGGCGGACTCCATAAGGCTGATACAAAGACGATATGAGGCGCTTCAAAAGGAGAAGGAGAAAAAAGAGCGCATCGCGGCGGAAAAGGCGCTGAAAGCCGCGGCTGCGGCCAAGGTCAGCGCGGAGTGTGCCGAACAAAACCCGCCGCAGGCAAACCCGGCCCCGCCCGCATTTAAACCACCGAAAGAAACAACGGTCCAGCAGAGGATGGATGCATCGGTGGAGATGGCGCCGCCCGCGGCACAGAAAGAGCATGTCCCATCCAACAGGGAGATTTTACAGTTGACTTTTACGGTGCGCGGCACACGCACGGAGCTGCGCGCACTGAAGCAATTTTTGACTGAGGGAGGATACGATTTTGAGTAATCAGGTAGTGACCCGTAAAAAACCGAAGTGGTCGGTAGCAATCACCCAGCAAGATTATCAGAACCTTATACACAACACCCTGAACGATCCTGCGCGGGCGAACCGGTTCATCGCGAGCATTTCATCCGTTGTAGCCGTCAACCCGGGCTTGCAGGATTGTGATGCCGGTTCCGTCCTTACCGCGGCGCTGCTGGGAGAAGCGCTGAACCTTTCGCCCAGCCCGCAGCTTGGCCAGTTTTACATGATCCCCTTTGAAAACGCGTTGAAAGGGCCGGACGGCAAAAAACTGTGGCTGTACGATGAGAATGGTGAGCATCTCAAAGACAGCAAGGGAAAATGGATGTGTCAGACTGAAACCAAGGCGCAATTTGTTATTGGATACAAGGGGCTAATTCAACTGGCAAAGCGTTCCGGCGTGTACAGACATATCAACGTCATTGAGGTCAAAGCGGGCGAATTGGAGAGCTATAATCCTTTCACGGAAGAAATCAAGGTGCATCCAATTTTGAATTGGGAGAAGCGACGTGAGCTTCCGACAATCGGGTACTATGCCTTTTTCGAAGAGCTGAACGGCTTTATGAAAGCCATGTACTGGAGCATTGAACAAATGATGGAGCATGCCGACCGATACAGTCCCGCGTTTAATGTGGAAGCGTATCATGCGATACAGCGCGGCGAGGTGGCGGAGAAAGACATGTGGAAGTACAGCAGCTTCTGGTATAAGGACTTCGACGCTATGGGAAAAAAGACCATGCTGCGCCAGCTTATCAGCCATTGGGGAAGCATGAGCACTGAATTTCAACGGGCCTATGAAGCGGACGGAAAGGAAATCAATGCAGAACTTCTCCCGGAAAGGGAAGACATGCCGGAGTTACAGCCGGAAGCGGCAACGGTGAGCGAACCTGCCGCGCTCGGCGAGGGGCAGCGGCGTGAGACGGTCGCAGACGCTATCCGTATGCCGGAGAAAGAGCCGGTCATGGTGAGCATGGACGATTTGTAGGAGGAACGGGTCAATGATCGCATGTGATGTTATATCCACAGGCAGCAAGGGCAATGCGGTGCTGCTCAACTACTGGCTGCTGGTAGATTGCGGCGTGCCCTTCAAGGCGCTGGCCGGGGCATACCCGGCCCTACGGCTGGTGCTGCTGACACACATCCACGGAGACCACTTCAACCGCACTACGCTGGCCGCGCTGGCGCATGAACGGCCGACGCTCCGATTTGGCGCGGGAAGTTGGCTTGTGCCAGAGCTGGCGCGGCTTGTACCTGCGGAAAACATTGACGTCATTGAACCGGGACACGTTTACGATTATGGGGCGGTTACGGTGGAGCCGGTACGGCTTTGGCACGACGTGCCGAACTGTGGATATAAATTGCGGTTCGAAGATGGAGAGCGCGCGTTCTATGCCACGGACACGGGCAGTTTGCGGGAAATCTCCGCGCCGGGGTATGACCTGTATCTGGTCGAAGCAAATCACGATGAGGAAGAGATCCGCAAGGCGGTAGCAGCGAAGAAATTTGCAGGAGAATACACATATGAGCGGCGCGCAATGGAAACGCATCTGTCACGGCAGCAGGCCGACGAATTCATATGCCGTAATATCCGGCGCGGCGGCGAGTATATCTACCTGCACCAACATCAGGAGGCACGCCGGACGGAATAGAACGGTCAATGGTGCGCCGGAGGGGGTGAGCGCCTGAACTATATTGCGGAAATCAATGCTTTTTATGCTTGGTTGGAGAGCAACACTTTGTCACCCGCCGCTATTTCTCTCTGGCATGCGCTCATGATGACATCCAACAAGGCGATGTGGCCAGCCGAATTTGCCGTTTCGTCCGCGGTACTGCAAAACCGCGCGCGGTGCAGCAAAAACACTTTTTATATCGCCCGAAATCAGCTGGTAAATCTACAAAGAATCAGTTTTCGAGAACAGGAAGGCCGGCGCCCGACGATATACCACATTATCCCGTTCGTGCCTGAGCTATTGGGCCAAGAGTGTACCCCACAGCCGCGCGCTACGCCAGCATCGGAAGAAGAGATAGCATTGCAAAGCAAATACACTCTGATTTGCGAACAAATCGACTGGAATGAGATAGAAAAGCCATGGAGACACACGTTGAAAGATGCTCTACGGCGCATGGTACGCAACCAGAGCACGCAGATACGCGGAGAAAGGCTCCCGAGGACACAGGTTATATCCCAACTCAAACGCCTTGATACAGACGCCGTAAAGCTGGCGCTGGACAGGCTGAATGCAGCTGATAAAGACATTGCGAACCCGGTGGCATATCTCATGACTTGTCTGTACAATGCGCCGGACGAATTGGACGCGATGCTCGGGATTGAATGCGAAAGGGATTTGCCGCATCTGACACAGAGATACAGGAGGTAGCGATGGAGAAATATATCAATTTGAAGAATAAGCGGTTTGGCAGGCTTACGGTCATCAAAAAATTGGAGAAGCCACAAGGCGTAAAATCCGCATATGCGTATTGGTTGTGTAAATGCGAGTGTGGAAATGAAATTGTTGCTTCATCAAGTAGCTTGAGGCGAGGACACACGAGAAGCTGCGGATGCTTGGCAAAGGATTTGCTTACATCGCATGGACAATCAAAGACAGGACTATACAGGCGATGGTACGGAATGCGTCAACGATGCAACAATCCAAAAGACATCAGTTATCCCAATTACGGTGGACGCGGCATTCGAGTTTGCGAGGAATGGGACACTGATTTTCAAAGCTTTTACACTTGGGCGATTGCAAATGGATTTTCTTCAGAGCTTCAGCTGGATCGCATAGATACGAATGGAAATTATGAACCATCAAACTGCCGATGGGTAAAACGTCAAACGAATATGCGCAACAAGAGAAATAACATTGTTGTCCAGATTGATTCAAATGTAAAAACGCTATCTGAATGGGCTGAGTGCTCAGGAATACCATACAAAACGCTTTTCATGAGATACAAAAATGGATGGCGCGGAAAGAAACTTATAAGCCCATTGCGGCAAAAAACGGGCAAATGAGCCTATTTTGACAGGAGGAAAGACTATGGAACCCACCACACACAATCTTGAAATCACCAACGATGCGTTGGCCTGCCGCATGTTCGGTAACCGGGAAAAATACGACCAACTCTGCGATGCGCACGCAGTGGCGGCAGCAGAGAGGGAGGCGTTTTGGAACGAGGAAACGGAAGCACTGGGCATCAACACGGATATCACACGTCTGGCGAGAATGAAAATAGACTCAGAATTGTCGTCTTTCACAGGAGCGCGGAACGCACAGGCGATTGCCGGGCATGTGGCAAGGGCCTTAAAGGAATTCTCAAAAGATACACAATTTGCCCAAGCGGTGACGTCGGGCGGCTCCTTGGAAGCCTGCTGCGCAGAAGTGCTGAAAAACGCGGGATACTCCATCTCAGATATTGAGGTATATCGCCGCGCAGCACAATTCTATTTCCCAAATGCAAGGGTGCAGTTTTGGATGGAAATAACAACCGGGGAAGAACCGATGCTGGGCGAGATCCCAGAGAAGGGAGACCCGGTGGGCCAGACGAACAAGGCAAAGCAGCCGGAAGTGAAAAAAGCGGCGCCCGGAAAAAAGGAGAAGGCAAAGCGCGTGCAGCCGCAAGAGACAGGAGCCATTCAGATCTCATTGTTTGGAGAGGGGGCGGACGGAGAATGATCGCGTACAAGGCATTCGGCCCGGGACTCGTATGCAGGAACTATCAATTTGAGAAAGGCCGTAACGTGACGGATAAAGCGAAATGTGCCGCCGGTGGTTTTCATTGTGCGGAAGATCCTCTCGACTGCCTTTGCTATTACCAATGGAATGGCAAGAACGAATTCTGGATTGTGGAGGCAGGCGGGGATATCGACGAAGACGGCGTAGATACCCGTATCAGTTGCACGGAACTGACGACGCTTGCGAAGCTGGACGAAGAACGCTATTTGATGGCGGCTGTGGCATACATGATGCAGCATCCGGAGCGCACGAGAAATAAGGTCGTAGACCAAGGCCCGTTCCATGTGTGCCGTGATAAGGAGCCACGGGCGACGGGAAAAATGAATTCCTGGATACTGTTGGCCCGGGAAGAGATGGGCGAAGTTAGAGAATATGTGATCGCGCAAGTTGATGGAGTAAAGGTGCGTGCGGGTCACGAATACGGCATGTCTGAATTGAGAGAGGCGGTGCAGGCATGACAAAGGCGGAAGAATTCTTGGCATTGTGTCCACAGCCGAAAGCTTCTCCTGTCTCCTGCTCCGGGCCGCTTCGGGCAACAGTCGCAACGGGCATTGCGGCGGGCCGATACATCAAAGGTGATGTGCTGACGGTTGCCGTATGGGATAGAGCTAAGTCACCTTTGGTTGTGTGGTACTTCTACGGAGAAGAGTGGACCGGCACACTGCGGGGAAATAAGGCTGCAGATCGAAGGGATTTGCGTGTGGAATGGGTTGAACCCGCTCAGCACGGCGGTAGCCTGCGATACCGCGAGGTTTCCATTATGCAGGAGGAGGAACGCCTCTTGCGGGAATATTTCGGATGCACCGATAAGATCTCCCCGATGGAACTGATTTATAAGGCACAAAACGCTCGGTCGCGACGCTTGCGGAGCGAAAGAAACCAGCGCCAAGCAGAGGAAACGCGTCAATATATGAACCGCCTCCCGCCGTTGCCTGGCGATTTTGAAAAACGCATCCTGAAGAGTTGCAGCGACGCGGTGTTCCTGTGGTTCAAAAATCGAAAAGTGAAAACGATTTTGCCGGGAGGAGAACCGGGCAATATGTGGGTGCAGGATGTGCGATGTGACAGCTGCGGCGGGGAATACACAACGGAAGCAGAATCGCTATCACACCTTGGCATGACGAAGTGTGCGGCGTGCGGAAAACCGATGCTTGCACACAATACAAGATATGGCGCGAAGCGGAAAGAGCAATCCCGCACTTTTGTAATGGCGCAGGAGACGCCAGACGGTCTATGGCTTCGGAGATTTTTGGTGTTCTTCAGTTTCCACGAGAAGAAAGCAAATCTGGAAGTTTACGACAGAGATATTTACCTCATTGACACGAAAAGAAAAGCCATCCACTGGAAAAGTGAGTACAGATGGCAAGAAAAACGCTCGGAGTATGTGATGGCACAGAGCGCTGCCCTCGAAAAAATGTTCGTTTGTTCACAAGGTATGTATTCGGGAAGCGCTATGGTCTGCATGGACGAAGGACTTGAAAAACAAGTAGAAAAATACCTTGGTATGAGTTGGGTGAAACGCTACTATAAGTCGGCAGACATCATGGATATATGTCTTTTGTGGCGAAAAATAAAGACTGTCCCCATGCTGGAATCACTTATAAAAACGGGATGGTGCAATGAGTTCCTGAAGGTGTTCTACGGAGCGTGTCGGCGTACATGGCTGAATCTCAAGAGCAAAACCTACTATGGTGTATTCGGCTTGAATCGGCAGGAAATGCGGATTGCGGGGAAAACGCACGATCTGCAAGAAGTGGAACGTGCGCACAGCTGGAAAGCTGCTGGGTTGGCAATCACCGAAGAGAATTTGAAGATGGTGAAAAAGATATGGTCTCCCGCCGAAGTTCAACGACTCGGCAAACGCTTTGGTACCGGGAAAGTGCTGAAATATCTCAGACAGTGTACGCGGAGAAACGGCGGAGATGGAAAAGTGATTGATTCGCACATCACGTCCGACTGGCTTGATTATATCAGAATGGCGGAAAAGCTGGGGCTGCAGCTCGAGCTTGATATCGTCCGTTTCCCGCTGGACCTTAAACGCCGGCACAATGAACTGGCAAGCCAAGTGAAAGAGCAGCAGGCAATGGCCAGAGCGAGCCAAAGAAAAGCCGCTATCGAGGCACGGGCGCAGGCGCTTGAAGAAAAATTCTCCATCAAAAAAATCATGGGAAAAGCAAAAAAACTGTACGAGTACGCCGGAGACACCTTCTGCATCTGCGTCCCTGAGGGCGCCGCAGATATTATTTCAGATGGAGAATTCCTGGACCATTGCGTGCCCCGAAGCGATAGATATTATGAGCGAATCTCAGAACGTGAGAGCTACATCATGTTCTTACGGCGGGCAGAGAAACCAGACGTACCGTGGTACACGCTCGAAGTAGAACCCGGAGGGACGATTCGGCAAAAGAGAAGCTACGGGAACGAGCAGTACGACGACTTGAAAGAGGCCGCGCCCTTCTTGGAGGAATGGCAGCGTGTTGTAGCTTCTCGTATTGGTGATGACGAAAAGATGCTGGCGCAGCGCGCAAGGGGATTAAGGCTTGCAGAATTCGCAGAACTCAAAGAAAAACAGACTGTTATACGCAACGGGAAGCTGGCGGGAAAACTGCTGGTGGAAGAGCTGATAGCCGATCTGATAGAAAACAAGTGCGGGTGATGGTATGGAAATTCAAGTGAACAATCTGACCGCGCCAGAGCGGCTCGACCTCGGGCGAATGCTGCTCAAGGCAGGATATACCGTGCAAATGACACGGCGGCACCGCGCCGGGAAAGCGAGCGGAGCATATGACTATTACATAAAGGCGGAAATGCTTGATGATAAAAAATCCTAAACTGAATGCCAGCGGGTGTCCAGATCCCACGGCATACAAGGCGTTGAAAGGAATAGCGCGAGAATCTGCTGACCGGGAGAAAGTGGTGCAGGACTACATCCACATCGTAAAAGCACTGGCCGACGGTTTGGGCCTCGAAGTGCAGAACCGCATTCACCTGCGAGATATCAAGACGGGAAAGGAGTACAGGTAATGAACAGAAGCCGGTTGGAGTGGGCGGACTTCGCATGGGCACCTATTACGGGCTGTATGCGGGAATGCACGGCATGTGTGCCGCGTAAACGTGCGTTTTGTGCATCAATAGATGTGCGCCATCATATCACAGACCCGCGCTGCAAAGGTGATAAGGACGCCCGATTATTTGAACTCGAAGAACCCTTTTCCTCGGGTAGAAACATAATTGCGCTACCGTTTGGATTTTTCCCGACGCGCCACCGTTACAGGGATGATAACCCGGGCCTTATAAAAGTCAGCCGCAGATTTCTGGTTGGGCATATGGGAGATATGTTCGGGGAGTGGGTGCCTGACAAATGGATTGAAGAAGTATTTGAGAGCTGCGCAAGGTATCCATATCATCGGTATATGTTTATCACAAAAACGCCGTGGCGGTACGAAGCGTTATGGCGTGCGGGGAAACTCCCGGTGCGCTCGAACTATTGGTATGGCACGGTGCTTGAGAATTCGCAGGATACGGCGTTCAATGCGCACGGCGTGAACAGCTTCGCTCTGATCGAACCTGTGTCCGGCTCATTTGCGAATCCGGCAGGGCATACGCAGCTCCGAAACGTTTCGTGGGTGGTACTTAGTGCAGAAAGTGGAAGAGCGGCAATCAATGAAAAAATGCAAGCCGTGTGGGCAAAAGAAATCGTTGAAATAGCCGCGGCGAATGGTACGCCGGTATTTGTCCGCAACAATCTGCGCGATCAGTGGCTCCCCGGCGCACCGCAGGAATATCCGGCAGAGCTGCTGCGGGAGAATGCCAACACCAGCGACGAATATCGCGCGTACCACTATGGACGGTGCCCTATATGCGGCCAGGAAAGCCCTACAAGGGAGATGTTGGCGCTGATGGTACGTGTGGGCCGTACAGCGCCCCGGCGCCTGTGGTACGTTCACAGGCCGTGCCTGGAGCATCACGCGCAGATATGGGGCGGCGCTGATACATTGGACGCAATCATCGAAGAGATGACGGCACGCCAAAAGGCATAAGAAAACGAACGCCGGAGCAGCTGCACGGCGGAATATAGAATTTTATAGGAGGACTCAAAATGTATATCGAAAAATATGAAATCGCCCCAAAACTCGCAAATCTGCGCGGCGCGGTGCCGTGCAGCAAGCAGGGAGCGATACCAGCGGGAATGCTGATTGACGGCGATACCGTTACAGCTGTCAATGAAATTATGCAGATATCGGCGAAACTGCCGGCATCTATGGAGCATCCGACGGTGCTGGCAGCAAAGACGGTCGCACTTATTGAGAGCCTGCCGGATGGGATGATTTCGATTGAGTCAGACGAAAAAGATATGGTAACGATAGGGGCGGGCACGATCACAAGCAAACAGGAGGGGCTTGACGCCAGTAAAATGGTGCTTCATCAGCGTCCTAAAAGCCCAAATCACGCCTTGGAGATTCCCGCCGAGGCGTTGTTCAACGCGATTTCGAATGTGCTTTATGCCGTAAGCCGTGAAGATAAAAAGCCTGCATTTGGTGGGATATTTTTCGACGCAGACGGTGCGACGTTGAATATCGTTGCTTGTGACGGATACCGTTCTGTGTGGACAACAATCCCGCATGAGGGCGAGTTCCATTTTATATTGCCAATGGTGGCAGCAAAGGCGATCATGTCACTGGGCGAGGCTGAGGCAGTAAAAATTGAAGCCAGTGCATCAGCGGCGTATATCGAGATCGGAGAATACATGATGGTGACGCGGCTCATTGCGGATTCTTTTATGGACTACAAAAGAGCATTCCTTTCACAGCCACCGATGTGTGCCCGGCTCCCTAAAAAAGAAACGATGGACGCTTTGCGGCGCGCCTTGCTGGCCACAAATCAGGACAAGTGCATCATTATGTTGAACTTCGACACAGACAAGTGTACGATCTCGGCTAAATCCGCAACGGGGAACTATGCGGAAGACATTGCAGGTAATTTTGAGAAGCTGAACGGCTTTGACATTGCATTCAACAGCCTTTATTTGATAGATGCAATCAAGCATTTTGATTCAGACGATTTAACGATCTACTTTGCGGGGCGTCTCCGTCCGGCGCAGATGGAAAAAGACGGATACCGCGCGCTGGTTCTCCCGGTGAAGACCAAGGAGAGTATCTGAACTAAAAAACACATAATCCCGGGTAGCGGTTGGGGCTGCGGGGTCTCTTGCGTGGAAGCAGTGAGTCACGAAGGCAAGAGCAAATGGAGAGGCCGTTAAAAGCAAAAGGCAGCAAGTTATGGAGGATGATAAGCGAATGAGAGATCTACATGCATTGGATAAATGGCGTCTGGATGTGCGCAAATACTGCGGGAGCAATGGCGACGATAAGAATGGGGCTTTTAAGATTTTTGTGAATGGCCGAGCGCTATTCTGTATCGCCTCAAACGGTAGAGGCTGGGAGCACGTAAGCGTGTCGCCGAAGAATCAGAAAAGATGTCCTACATGGGAAGAAATGTGCGCGGTGAAAAATCTGTTTTTTGAGCCTGAGGAAACGGTGATTCAGTTTCATCCGGCACAATCGCAGTATGTAGACCAGCATCAATATTGTCTGCATTTATGGAGACCCATTGAACAAGAAATTCCGACACCGCCCGTAGAGCTTGTCTAAAATCGGGAAAAGTGAGGCGGAAGAGATACATTTTCAGAGGAAATGAAACATGCGATAGCGGTTGCATATGAAAAGATGGGCGTAGAGCCAATGTGATTGGAGAAAAGAATGGATTATCAACTTGAGTGGAATGAAGCTGGTCGCACCAAAAACGCGCCTGATGTGGAAGCTATAAAACTGCTGCAATTTTACGAGGGAGCGGCGCTCCACGCAGATCCTCGCGGGTATTGTGTCTGCACCAGCGAGGGAAAGGACAGCCGCGTGCTTGGACATCTGATGCGACGGGCCGGAGTGAAGCATTTTTATCTGCATAATATCACAGGAATCGACCCGCCGGAGCTTGTCTATTTTCAGCGTGCAAATTTCCAGACATACCGCGATCTGGGGTATTTAACTTATGATGTGCTGTATGAAATGAGTATGTGGGAGCTATGCCGAAAAAAACGGATGCTGCCAATGAGACAACGACGCTTTTGTTGTGAATCCTTAAAAGAACGTCCTGCACCAGAATGCGGAAAGGCTTTTAAGTGCATGGGCGTTCGCAAATTCGAGAGTTCAAATCGAATGAAAAAGCGCGACGAGTTGGAGATCGCATCGGACAAAAAGCGCGGTGACAACATCATCATGCCGTTTGACAACAGTGAAAAGCGAAGGATATTCGAGACCTGCTATCAGGACAACCAGAGGAGGATCAACCCGCTGGCGTACTGGACGGATTCGGATATCTGGTCCTATTCCAAGATGGGAAGCAGATACACAGTGCGGATATGTGCAAGTGGTAGATGTCGGAGACATAGAGGACGCCCCGGCCGTTGACGCCGCACCGGTGGCGCGTGGTGAGTGGATAGAACTCCATGAAGAAAACGGGCATGAGGTGGGTACTTGCTCTCATTGCCGCCATGTGAGAATTGTTGATAATTACTGCCCCAACTGCGGCGCCAAGATGAATGGAGGGAATGACGATGAAAATTGAGACAGCCATAAATAAAATTCAGAAAGAATACGAAAGAACAAAAAATCTTGAATTTGTAAGAAATCCAATGGCCTACGCTTTATACCAAGTTTGGAAAGAGGCAGATAAAGACGGAGGGAATGACAATGACTGACTTGAAGCCGTGCCCGTTCTGTGGTAGAAATGCAAAAATATCATTCAAGGATTATCGCTTTATCGGATATAACGGAATTGGCGACAAAAAAGTGATGTACCGTGTGCAAATAATCTGCAATAAATGTCGAAGTCGTGGCAAGCCGATTATAACGCCCGGCCTTGTGAATCCAAATCCATACGTTAGCAAATGGGGAAACTGTTTTTTCGAAAAATCGGAACGATGCAAAAAAGAAACGGAAATGTTTGAACCGTATGTACAAGAAGCAATCGAAGCATGGAACCGGAGGGCTGATAATGGCAAGGCTGATTGATGCGGACGCGGCGAAAATCCGTTTTGCAAAATTGGCTCGACCAGAATCGCTTTGAACCTGTTGATGGTCGCAGATGGTAGGAGAATTTACATGGAAAGATATACATACTTTGACGGTGGGAAATGGCGGCTTAAAATTGGCGATACAGAATACAGTGGAGACTGGGTTGACCGCCTCTCCGCATACGAGGAAACAGGGCTGGAGCCGGAGGAAATCGAGCGCATTTTAAATTCATACGGGCGCGGCATGACCTTGCGAACTGAAAACGCTCAGCGGTTGGGAATCATCAAGGAAATTCCTATTAACCGCCTCCGCGAGCTGGCGCAGGCGGAGAAAACGGGACAGCTTGCGAAATTTCCGTTCATCGCGATGGTGGAACAATCGTTGCGTGATGGAACGATGAAACCCATGTCAGACCAAAAGCACAATGGCAGATATGCTGTGGTATACAAGTCCGAGCGCTGGACTTTTCCGCTCATTGACATCTGCGGGACACCGTATAATACGGAACAAACTGTCGAGCGAATGCGTGAAATTTCCCGCGAAGCCGCAGAGGCCGCGCTGGAGGCACAGAGAGGTGAAAACAATGCTTGAAATAGTGCCTATATCCTTGGCCGAAGCTAATCAATACGTCTCTGAGCATCACCGCCACCACAAGCCGGTTGTTGGCCACAAATTTTCCATCGCCTGCACAGACGGGGAGAATATTGTCGGTGTAGCCATCGTAGGTCGCCCGGTTGCCCGTTACTTGGATGATGGCTGGACGCTGGAGGTCAATCGCCTTTGCACCGACGGAACCAAAAACGCTTGCAGTTTCCTTTACGCTGCCGCATGGCGGGCTGCGTTGGACAGGCAAAAGACGCCCGGAAGTGGATTTGTGTCCTGCGCAGATGAAACTGCGGTGGGAAATTGGAGACGAGGCTGCGCTGGAGGAAAAGGAGTGTATGGAATGACAATTGATGAAGCAATTAAGGCTATGCAAAATATCGACCTTGTGCTTTCTGTCACAGATTCAGAGCATGAAGCTGCACGCATGGCGATTTCCGCCCTCCGCGCCCAGCAAGAGCGCGAGAACCCGCAGCCGCTGACCTTGGAGGAATTACGGCGGATGGACGGGGAGGTAGTCTATATACCAGAATCAGAAGAATATTTTGGTGGAATGGGCATAGTTTCCGTATCACAAGAAAGGGTTGTGGATGTCGGAGTTCCTAAATTTGGGTATTGGCTGTTTCGTGAATATGGCGAAGGTTGGAGAGCCTACCGAAGCCAAAGAAACCTGCTCATACCGACTATGGAACGGAGAAAGGAGTCAGACCGTGAATAGAAACAGAGAATGCGATCCGGGGATTTGCGACCATTGCTTATATATCGGCGATGGAGATTTCATCTGCGATCTGCACGGGATGGGGCCGGAAGAAACCGTCTTTGTGCTGGAAGATTGGATGCGGACTGAGCATTATTTGCAGTGCAAAAATGAAGGGAGAAATACATAATGAAAAAAATTGGCCTCATTGCGACCGTTCTGGCGCTCGTAGCAGTACTGGCAGGCTGCGAAACCGAGGCGCAGCGCGTGTCCTACAACCTGTCACAGCAGGCAGACAATTTTAACGATATCAGACAAGTGACAGTGATCAACTGCCTGCAAGGCGATGTGCTATTCCAGATGACAGGCAAAATGAGCATCACGGCAGACACAGAAGATAACCAGCTGGAAATTGTGGTTGAAGACGAAAACGGCGAGTACAAAAAGCACTTTATCGGCCTGAGCGATAATGTCACCTATGTGGTGGAAGATGTCACATCCGGAGATGTCAACCAGTATAAGTACACGCTGAACTTTAACCCCAAAATGTGGTTGCCCGAGATTTCCACAATTGAATAGGAGGGACCTTTCTATGAGCATTCGCACTACATATACAAAAAAGTTGGAAGATGGTCGCATCGCTCTGCGCATGGCGGCAGTGCAGATTCATGGAGAATATCTGATAGGCGAAGCGATTGACTGTCTTGCGGCATATGAGGCACTGCGTCGAAGCCCGGAGGAACTGAGGGAGATCCTTTGCGCTCAAGAAGGCTGCTGTCCGTGCTGCGGCAATTCAGAGCGCATCGAGGGCGCGCGCTTCTGCCACATCTGCGGCGCGCAGCTGCCAGAAGCGCTTATATCCCAGTCCTTAGATATGCAGTATTCAGACACCGAGTCGAGAGGAGTAGTTGAAAATGAACCCAGAGAAACAGTATGCACAGGAAGTCATCTGGTTTCTGCAGCAGATGCAAAAGAAAACTGAATACGGCCCGGAAAGAAAGCTTCTACACTATGCCATTGACGCGGTACGTGAAAAGGGCGGTTGCGATGCCGAATGAAGCGTGGCGCACGCTGTGGATCATTCCGCTGGCAGCGCTGGTATTCGCCCTTTCCTGTGTAGGCGCCGCACTCGATGAAGAAAACAGAAAACGCCCACCCCGGAAAAGGGGTGGGCGGAGAAAGTGAGAACACATGAGTACGGTGATTATAAGCGATGACATGACTCAACCATATGGGGAGATCGTGACGAATTTTTTGCACAAGATATCCGAAAAAGGCGTTCAAAAAATAGCAATGGTGGGCATGGCGGATGCGGCAGACGACGTGATTATAGGGTATTACAACATGGAAACGGCCGATAAGGCGAAGGCTGCAATGCACATTTTGTCTGATGCGACCATAGAAATGGTTGCCGCAAACATTGACCGGTTGTTGGACGCGCTGAACGACCTTCCAGACACAGAAGAAAACTAAATAAAAAAGAGGACGCTTGCGCGTCCCCCCTCGTGGCACATCTATTATAACAATTTCCCGGCGGGAAATCAATAGAACGGAGGAGCGCAAGCCATGGAAACTTTACCCGAAGCGATGCAGGAAATCGCCAGAATTGCGGCAGAGGCAGGGGCAAGGGCTGCAATCGAAGAGTTGGAACAGAGAGAGCGCCGGCAAGAGCAATGGCGCCGGGATCGCCGCCTGCGGAATACCCGGCTCCTGCTTGAGAATTATCGGACGCTCAAGATCCATTGTGAATCTGCGGTATTCCAGGCGGAGCTTTCAGCCGATGATGAAGCGGAGGCGCTGTCGATTCTGGATGCAATGATGGACCGGCCCAGCAAACAGACATTGTACATTGAGAGCATCAAAAAGTCCGCCCAAAGAACACGAATCATCATCGCCCACATAGAATCCATGATGGAGGTATACCGCATTTTGTGCGCGAAAAGCCAGAAGCCGGAGGATATGCGGCGCTGCTCAGTAGTCGAGAAAATGTATATATGTTCCCGGGAATGGAGCGTGGAGGAAATCGCGGAATCCGAGGGCATTGATGAAAGAACGGTGTACAAGGATATCAAAGCCGCCTGCACAAAACTGGCGGCACTTCTATTCGGCATCGACGGGGTAAAGAGGACTTGACAAGCCAGGGCAAAAAGTGGGCATTGACAGGGCAATATGGAGTGTGATAAACTGTATTCGTAAAATTCTAATCCGCCGAAGCGCCGGTTCATTTTATGAGCCGGCGCTATTTTTATTGGCAAAAAAGGAGGCAGGCATCAAACGCAACGCTCCCGAATCAAGGCTGCTCGCCCGCAGTCACGAAGAAGAAGGGAGCAATATGAGACAACAAATTATTTATCAGGATCTTTCGCTTATTCATCCCTATGAAAAGAATCCACGAAAAAACGACGGCGCAGTTGCTGCGGTCGCAGAAAGCATTCAAGAGTTTGGATTCAAGGTGCCAGTCATCGTAGACAGGAACAATGTCATTATCGCGGGACACACGCGCTACAAGGCGGCGCTGCAGCTTGGACTTGACCAGATTCCGTGCATTGTGGCCGAGGACCTGAACGATGAGCAGATCAAAGCATACCGCATTGCAGACAATAAGGTCTCCGAGGCGGCAGCTTGGGACGGCGAACTGCTTCGCGGGGAGCTGGAACAGCTGCAGGCTATGGGATATGATTTGGCACAGACGGGTTTTGAAGAATTTGAACTGGATAGTATCTTGAGAGACATCCAAGACACTGATTTTGAGGATTTCTTTGTGGAATCCATCGAACGTCCCGCCAAAGAGGAGACAACTGCACAGACAGGGACGGCCAGGCAGGGGGAGGCGCCTGCGCAAACTTCGACGGAAACTCCGGTTGAACCATCGTCCCGCTCGCGTATCCAGTGCCCGCATTGTGGCGGCTGGATTGAACAATGAAGCTTTTCTTGGCCGGCACCTTTATCGCCGAAGAGCTCACTAAGAAGTATAAGCCACTCTACGTCCTGGAGAGCTTCTACTACATCAAACCTTGGCAGATACAGGAGATGTCAAACTGGAAAATGTTCCTGCTGGACAGTGGTGCATTTACATTCCTGCATGCAGCAGAACGTAAGCGCGTCGATTGGGACGCGTACCTTTCAAAGTATATCGCCTTTATAAAGGCCAACGGTATTGAGTATTTCTTTGAGTTGGATATTGACGCTATCGTCGGCTATGAGCGCGTAAAAGCAATGCGGCGGCGATTGGAGAGCGAGACGGAAAGACGCTGCATCCCGGTATGGCACAGGAGCCGCGGGCTGGAAGAGTTCAAGCGGCTTTGCAAAGAGTACCCGTACATTGGAATCGGCGGCTTCGCCATCAAAACAATCTTGCCAAACGAGTTCCCTTTTGTGCGAAAGCTCATACAGATCGCCGCAGGTTATGGCACCAAGGTGCACGGGCTGGGGTATACCCGCAAGGACGCTCCGGAATTTGGCTTTTTCAGCGTGGACAGCACAACATGGAGCACAGCCGTTTCTTTTGGCAGTACATCGTATTTCGATGGGCAGAAGATTGTTACGGTTCGGCCACCGCCCGGAAAGATGGGGGGAGACCACCGCCTCCGAAGGGAATATGCGTTGCAGGAATGGATTAAATATCAAAAATATCTTGATAGGAAAGGATAGCGAATGGATAAACAAATCGTGTACCGCGTCGAGGATGGGATGGACCGAAGCAAAGTGCTTTGCACCACCTACCAGATGCGGAATTTTTATAGCCAATTCCGGGATGGCTTTTTCACAAACCTGGATGTGATGAACTATATTCAGCATTTCGCCGCGGCACAAATGGCGAAAAAAGGCATGAACATTGTGGACGTGTGTTGCGGCCGCTCGCTGATGCTGCCGCTTCTGCGGTACTATGCAAAAGGGATTGCGAGCTATACGGGCGTGGATATTTCCCGGGCGAATATCAAGGAGGCCATGCGCGGAGCTACGGAGAAAAAGCTGAAACCGGAAGACCTGGGGGCCTATTATCCGTTTAAGGTGCGATGGAAACTGGGGAATGTGGCGAATATGAGCGATATCATTCCTGAAGGTTTTGCAGATTTTGTCATTTATACCTCAGCGCTGGAGCACATGCACAAGGACGATGGACGAAAGAGCCTTATCGAGTGCAGAAAAATCATGAGCGATAGGGCCCTCATGTTTCTGTCATGCCCGAATACGCCGGGCAACGGCTACAATACACAGTATCGGGCCCATGTGTATGAATGGGGATATGAGGAACTGAAGAATGCGCTGGCGGACATTGGCTTTGAAATCGTACAGGAAGTGGGGCTAGTAATGGGGGGCCGGGATATGGACGCATTCTACGCGGCGCAGCCGCGGGAGATCAGCGAGTTTTACGAGGCCATGAAAGCATACATCCCTAAGACCTGGTTGACGGCTATCATGTCTGTGCCTTTCCCCGAAGCATCAAAAGAGATCCTTTTTGTTGTACGAAAGACGGGTGACTCGGCGTGAAGAAACATAGTGTGCATGAGATGTGCCGGGTGGCGATCATTGCGGCCGTGTATGTGGCCCTGACGATGGTGAACCCTATTTCATGGGGGACGATGCAGTTTCGTGTTGCGAATCTGGTGTGCGTGCTGCCGTTCATTGACAAGAAATATTCCCCCTCTATTCTGCTGGGAGTGGCAATCGCCAATGCTTTCAGCCCCCTCGGCATTATAGACGTCGCTTTCGGAGTAGGAACGCACGCAATGTGTCATGCACTGTTTGTGTTTGGCCCGGGACGCAAGTTGCCGATACTCGCCAAAGAGGCAGCATTGTCTATCATGGTGGCAGTGTTCATTGGAGCAGAGCTGACCATGCTGTACGGCATTCCGTATGGGGTGAACGTGGTAAGTCTTTTCGCGTCAACCGCAGCGATCCTGCTTGCGGGAACAGCGGTTTTCGCCCCTATGAGAAAAAGGGGAATTCTTTAATATGATGAAGTGCATGGCGCCGGGAGAGTCCATCCCCGGCGCCTTTTCTGCGTGACAACATAATAAGGGCGGTGGTGGTGATGTAATGGAGGCCCGGGACCGCGGGTATACGCTCTATAAAAAGGGCATGAAGTACAAGGAGATTGCGGAGAAAATCGGCGTCCCGCTGAACACTGTAAAGAGTTGGGCTACGAGATACTGGAAGGATGGCAAGGTTGCAACCAAAGCGAAACCCGCAACCAAGCCGGAAGTTGCAACCAGTCCGCGCAAAGCCGGCGCACCAAAGGGCAACGTGAACGCGGTCGGGAACAAGGGCGGAGCGCCGTTCGGAAACACGAATGCCATGAAGCACGGCGGATATTCAACGATATGGGCAAGCAGCCTCACAGAAGCAGAGAGAGAGGCCCTGGAAGAGCTTGAAGACGCAGATGAGGAAACTATCCTTGTGGAGGAAATACGGCTGCTGACGATTCGTGAGGCCCGCATTATGAAGCGCATAAAGGAACTGACGGAGAAAGAGAAGAAATCGCCTATGATGGCAGCATCCATCAGCACGAGCCAGGACAGACGCGACTTTAAGAGGCTGGACGGTGATAAAGAACGGGAAGATCAGGACAAAGAGCTGTATATCGAACGGCAAGACGAAAAGATTCAGGCGGGAAAGATTCTGCCCGGGAATCTCACGCATGTGAGCACGATTTCGGAGTCAACCTATCAGGTGATCCACCGCTTGGAGGTGCTGTTGACCGATGTGCAACGGCAAAAAACTAAAGCGGCGTCCATGCTTGCAAACCTGCGTTTGAATCAGAAGCGACTTGAATTCGAGATGCAGAAAGTGAATCCTGAGCTGGAAGATATAAGCGATACGGAGGATATAATCTATGGCAATGAAGATGGCGAGAGCGGCGAGCCGTAAAAAGACGCTGCCTTTTGCCTTTTCCACAAAGCATGTGGAATACATCCGGCGCTGTGCGGCAAATCAAATCAACGTGGCCGAGGGCGCCGTGCGCGCGGGCAAGACCGTGGACAATGTGTTCGCCTTCGCGCATGAACTGAAGACCACACCAGACAAAATCCACCTCGCTACCGGCAGTACGGCGGCAAACGCAAAGCTCAATATAGGTGACGCGAACGGATTCGGTCTGGAACATATTTTCCGAGGACAATCTCACTGGGGAAAATACAAGGGCAACGACTGTCTTACAATAAAGGGGCCGGATACCGGGTACCGCACGCGCATCGTTATCTTTGCGGGCGGCGCGCTGGCGTCCTCGTTCAAGAAAATCCGCGGAAATTCATACGGCATGTGGATCGCAACAGAAATAAACCTGCATCACGACAACACCATAAAAGAGGCGTTCAACCGACAGCTTGCGGCGAAGCGGCGTAAAATCTTTTGGGACCTCAACCCGGATCACCCGCACGCGCCGATCTATACTGATTACATAGACAAATACAGCACCCAGCAGCAAGAGGGCAAGTTGCTGGGCGGATACAATTACGAGCACTTCACGATTTGGGACAATGCCACGGTGTCGGAGCAGCGGCGCCGCGAAATCATCAGCCAGTACGACCCGCACAGCATATGGTACAGGCGCGACATCGAGGGCAAGCGGTGCGCTGCTGAAGGTGTCATATACGGCACTTTCGTGCGCGAGACGCTTGCAAAGAGCAATGCGTTTAAAATTTCTCGTGAAGAGCTTCAGGAGCGCCTGAAACTGCCGGAGAGAGATCCAAGGCATATTGGTTTTATAAAAATCAATGTCGGAGTGGACTTTGGCGGTAACGGCTCCGGGCATGCCCTTGTAGCGACGGGGCTTTCCGAAGGATATAACACATTGTTCGCGCTGGCGTCGGAGTGGCACAAAGCGAAAGATACAGATGCGACGGCATTGTGCGAGTTGTTCGTGAACTTCGTCCGCCGGATACTGGCGGTGTATGGCCGTATTGATGATGTATTCTGTGACAGTGCCGAACAGACACTCATAAACACGCTGAGGACGGCTCTCAACGAAGCGGGCCTCGGATTTATCCGCATACGGAATGCTTGGAAGACAGAGATCAACGACCGCATATTCGCCTTTGACATGCTCACGCAGCAAAGGCGGTTTTTTTATGTTGCAACGGAGTGCGACAGCCTGACGGACGCGATATGCTCGGCCGTCTGGAATCCCAAAAGCGCTATAAAAAATGAGCGTCTGGACGACGGAACGAGCGATATTGATACCATGGACGCCTTTGAATACTGCTTCGAGAGGGACAGTGCAAGGCTCATTGCAGTTACGGGGAGGAAAGGAGGATAAGGCGTGCGTGTTATTGAATTTTTGAAAAGGGTGATAAGGAAAATGATGCCGATAAAGGACGACCTGCATCTGGAGCTGGCCGTATCCAACACCATGATAAATGCCATCAATGCATGGGCACGGATGTATGCTGATGAACCGCCATGGAAAGGTGGATGCGACAACGTTCGCACCCTCAATTTGCCAGCTGTGGTGTGTGAGGAACTGGCACGCCTGATGATGAGCGAGGCAAAATCCACAGTGACCGCGGGGGAACAGGCGCAATACCTGGCAAAGGCGAAGCTGGCAAAGACGGGAAGTGCTCGGGATTCTTTTCTGCGGGCGGCACATTCGGTGCAAAGCGGCAGCGCCCGGGCGGATTACCTTAATGCGCAATATACAGATATGTTCAGCGATCTGCGGAACGTGCGCGATCACATAGAACGCGCTTTGGCGCTCGGCGGCGTCGTGCTCAAACCATTCGTGGCGAATGGCCGCATTGAAACGGACTTCGTTTACGCCAACAAATTTGCACCGGTTTCGTTCAACTCGAACAAGGAAATCACTTCGGCGTTGTTCGCCGACCAGAAGACGATTGGCCGCGATACTTACACCCGTTTGGAATATCATGTGCTGGAAGGAACCGGGTACAGTATCTTCAATACGGCATACTGCAAACACAACTATACGGCGGATACCATGAATGAGTGCTGCATATGGTCAGCAGATCTCGGCTCACCGTGTGAATTATCAGCGGTACCGGAATGGGCGGAGATTTCGCCTAAGGTGCATATCGAGAACGTAAATCGGATGCTTTTTGCCTATTTCAGGCCGCCGCGCGCGAACTGGCTCGATCCCGATTCGCCGATAGGGGTTTCGGTATTCGCACGCGCCGAGCACGCCATCGAAGAAGCCGATCGTCAATTTACGCGCATCTTATGGGAATATAAGGCGACGGAGGCTGCGGTATTCGCGGACAGCACGTTGTTTAAGCCGAGCAGCAAGGGGGAACCCTTGCTGCCTATTGGCATGGAGCGAATTTACCGGGTGCTGGACGGAGACAGCAAGAGCAGCGACGGAATTTCGTCGAAACTCAAAGAATATGCGCCGTCGATTCGTGACGTATCGCTCTTCAATGGCCTCAACAAGTGGCTGCGCATCGTGGAGCTTCAGACGGGCCTTGCCTACGGCACGATAAGCGACGTCAATGAAGTGGAGAAGACTGCATCCGAAATTGTCGCGTCGAAACAGCGCTCTCAATCCACGGTCAGTGCGTTGCAGTCCGCGCTTGAGAAGACGCTGGGCGAGTATGTAGCGGCGATGGACACGCTGGCGACGCTGTACGGCCTGGCGCCTGAAGGCGGCTATGAACTGAGCTTCGAGTGGGGCGACTCTATTGTAACCGACACGAATTTGGAGTTCAGCCAGCGAATGCAGATGAACGCGGCGGGCCTCCTTGATGGCGTCCCGGTACTGGCTTGGTACTTCGGCTGCTCGGAGGAAGAGGCTAAAGCGATGATGCCGAAGAAAAGCAAGCTTTTTGATGGAAGAAGTGACCAGATAGAGGATGAAGAGTAAGGAGGCAAAGAATGCTATCGCCTGACTACCTCGACCGCTGCGCAGATGAGACGTTGGGTATGTCTGACGAATTATCCACTTCTCTCGCGGCCGCGGTTGGCATCAGTCTGGTGAGCTTGGAGAATCTAAACTCCGAGAAAGCAATATCCAAAGCAGCGGCGCAGCTGCAAGAGGAATCTTTACGGCGTTATGGTTCTTTTCGAACCTCGCTCGATGCTGCTTTACAGGATGCGTTCTATGCTGCCGGGAAAGAGGATATTCGCGTCGAGAATGCGAGGCTGAGACAGCATGATATGCGTCGAATCACACGGCTCACGCCGAGGATGAAGGAACTGCTGGAGAATGCATATCAGGATGCGTCGGGAGATCTGCTGAACCTGACCCGGACAACAGTAACGACCTCTCAGAGCCTTTTCATCGAAGCAGCAAACCGGGCTTTTCTCCAAGTCAAGAGTGGGAGCGCTTCTTATACAGATGCGTTGACAGAAGCCGTCAAGTCGGCGGCACGGCAAGGAACGACCGTCTTATATGACGCGGCAGGGCCGACACAGCTTGATGTGGCGATGCGCCGCGCCGTGCTGACGGGAGTAAATCAAGCCGCAGCATCGGTCACTCTTGCCTATGCCGATGAGGTTGAATGCGACTATGTTGAAACAACGGCACACGCCGGCGCACGGCCAACGCATGTTTTGTGGCAAGGGCAGGTGTTTTGCATCTCCGGCCGTGACACGGGATACAGAAAATTTGCTGAAGCGACGGGATACGGAAAAGTGGACGGGTTGTGCGGCGCCAACTGCCGTCATAATTTCTACATGTTTTGGCCGGGCATTTCAGTTCCGGTGTATACACAAGAACAATTGCAGGCGTATACGGCGGCATCCATCCCATGGCAAGGCCAGATGCTGACAGAAGCAGAAGCCCGCGCCATGCAACGGGCACGCGAGGTGCGCATCCGGGAAAGCAAGCGTACATTGGCTGTATTGGATGCGGCGGCTCAAAGCACCAACGACGCGGCGCTCAAGGCGGCATTACAGGCCGAGTTTGCCAAGGAGGCGCGATTGCTTGACCGCCGGCAGGCGAGCCTGCAAGAATTCTGCGCAGCAACCAAACGACGCATGGACACGGCACGCACGCAGGTGCATGCTATAACGGCGCCGGACGGCCGCATTATATCTTTCGACCGCGCGCTCGCGCGCAAAGCAGCTGATGTAGTATAGATGCTTCTTAAGCCCCATATGGGGCTTTTTCTTTTGGAAGGAGGGATGCGCGGCAAAGGCCGCATGGACGATTTAACGACACAGGAGCCGCAGTGAGGTTCCCTTGCCCTTGGCATGGCATATAAAAGGCCCGAGAATTCCCCTTGCGCGGGGGATATATAAAAAGCGCATCCTGCGTGTCGGAGCGAACCGACGTTTAAATTAAACCAGCAGGAGAAAGGAAAGACGATGGAATTTTTAAAGAAACTGTTTGGGACGACGGCAGACGGACAGGCGGAGGCGCTCACCTATGAGCAGCTGGCGCAGAAGATGACCGAGGCGAAGCTGAACGTGGCAGACCTCTCCACCGGCGAATACGTTGCGAAAGCAAAATATGACGCCAAGGTGGAGGAGCTGAAAGGTATATCGGCCCAGCTCGGCGACGCCAATAAAGCCATTGAGGGATTTAAAGCCATGGATCTGGAGGGAATCCAGAAATCGGCGGACGAATGGAAGCAGAAATATGAGCAGGAGACGGCCAATCTCAAGAGCCAGATGGAGCAGAAAGAACTTTCTTTCGCTGCCGAGCGGTTCTTCTCCGGCTACAAGTTCACAAGCGACGTCGCGGCCGCAGGCGTCCGCGCGGAGTTCGATAAGCAAGGCTTTAAACTGGGCGAAGATGGCACGTTTCAGGGCGCGAAAGAGTGGATCACTGGCATTCAGGAGAAGAATCCCACAGCCTTTGAGCCCAAGGAGACACCGCCTCCGCCTCCCGCATTTACGGCGGGAATGAGCGGAAGCGGCGCTCCGGCGAAAGGCGATGGAAACCCGTTCGGCTTCAACTTTACCGGCGTTCGTCCCAAACCCAAAGATTAAGGAGGATTATAAGAAATGACAGCTTTAAACTATGCAACTCAGTATTCTCAGGCACTGGCACAGGCGTATCCCTATGTCTTGTACTTTGCCGCGCTGTTCCAGACGGAGAACGACGACCGTTACCGCTGGCTGAACAGCAACACCATTGAGATTCCCTCGATCACCACCACGGGCCGCGTAGACTCTGACAGGGACACGATCACCATGGCAACGCGGAACTATGCGAATGCGTGGGAGCCCAAGAAACTGACCAATCACCGCAAGTGGTCTACGCTGGTGCATCCGCGAGACATCATCGAAACGAATCACGTGGCCAGCATCCAGAACATCACCAAAGCATACAACGAACAGAAAAAGTTCCCCGAGATGGACGCCTACCTGATTTCGAAGTTGTATGCCGATTGGAAAGCGCAGTCCATGACGCCCATTGAATTGGCGCTGACCACCGAAAACGTTCTGACCGCTTTCGACACCATGTATCAGGCGATGACGGAGAAGCGTGTGCCGCAGAATGGCCGTTACTGCTATATCCTGCCGGCCGTGGATACGCTGTTGAAAAATGCGGCGGGGCTGTACCGCACGCTCAATGTGGGGGTTTCTTCTGAGGTCATCAAGCGCGCAATCAGCAACATCGACAACGTGCAGTTTGTCACTGTTCCGTCCGAACTGATGAAGACCCTGTACAACTTCACAGAGGGTTACAAGCCCGAAGAAAACGCGCAGCAGATTTCCATGTTCATGGTGCATCCCAGCGCCGTGATTACGCCCATCGCATACGAATTTGCACAACTGGATCCGCCGCACGCTTTAAGCGAGGGCAAATACGTGTATTTCGAGGAATCCGACGAAGACGTATTTATTCTCAACAACCGCAAAGATGCGTTGCAGTTTGTGGTTGCGCCTGCCGCTGGCGTAGGTGGCTGAGTTCACAGAAACGGCCCGCCCTTACTGGGCGGGCCACTTTTAAGGAGGAAATTTTATGTATAAAGCTATCAAAGCAAACCGCGTCGTTGATATCCCGGAATCCAAGGCGGAATCTTATCTGGCCGAGGGATACTCCATCTTCGACAAAGCGGGTAATCTTGTGCTCGCGCCTAAAACCATCGTGGCAGAGAAACTTTCCAAAGAGGTGGAGGCGCTGAAAGAGAAGAACGCCGCGCTGACAGCCGAGAATGAAGCGCTGCGCACGGAGCTGGCGGCGTTGAAAGCTATGGAGGCACAGGCCCAGCAGACCTCGTTTAAGTGTGCGGTGTGCGGCAAGGAATACAAATCCGAAAAGGCGCTGACGGAACACATCGCCAAGGTCCACCCGGACACCGACAGTCCGGAGAAATAAGACGGTGGCGGGCATGTACGCAGACTATGAATACTACTCAAGAACATACTTCGGCAGGGATATTGCGCCGGAAGATTGGCCCCGGGCTGCGCGCATGGCTGATGCGTTCATCGACAAACTGACGTTTAATCGCCTGCGCGCAGGCTGGGAGGTAACGGATGCGGTGCGGAATGCGTGCTGTGCCGTCGCTGACGAAATGCGTGCGCAGGAGGAATATTCTCACGCCGCCCGTGCAGCGGCGCTGGGGATAAGGTCCGAGAATAACGACGGGTACAGTGCAAGCTTTTCGGCTTATTCGGAGACCCAGGCATCCATGAACGCGCGGCTGCTTGAGGCGGCAGAGATGTATCTATCACCTGCGGACCCGCTCCGTTACGCAGGCATCTACCATTGCAGCAGGAAGGAACAGGACAATGATAAAAGCCATTGAGACAGTCACGGTTGTGAACCACACGTTGGATGGAGACGATGACATCTTCCGCTGCACGGTGGTTCGCGGGGCCTCGTGGTACTGGCAGAACAACGTGAGCGTATCCGAAAGCGGATTGAACTCTGCAAGGCTGCTGAAATGCCGTATCCCGGCCGGAAATGTGCCAGAGGGACTCACGGTGAATCCGGGCGATAAAATCGTCCTCGGTGCCTTGGAGAGCGTCTCAGCTGAAGAATTCGGAGAATTGGCCCACACCCATGAGAGCGCAACGGTGCTTGACGTGCATCGGAACCTATTTGGAGTCAATCGCCACATCTACATTGAGGGGGCGTGAACATGTTCAATGTAACGCTGGAGTTTGACAGCATCGACAAGATACTGGATAATCACGGCCTTGGACCTGGCGGCGTGGGGCAGAACTTTGTGGATAACGAAGTTATTCTTTTTTGCGATCCCAAAGTCCCATTCGATACAGGTACATTGAAAAATAGCGCGAAGGATGCCTCGCTTATTGGCTTTGGCACCATCATTTATGAGGGGCCATACGCCAGATATCTATATTACGGACAGGTGTACGGCCCGAACATCCCGATTTACAGCGGGAAGAATCTGGTCGGATTCCGCAGTCCCAAAGGCAAGAAGAAGCGGCCCACTGGCCGGCCATTAAGCTATCACGGCGCGCCGGAACGCGGCGCATTCTGGTTTGAACGGGCCATGGCAGAGCACAAGAAAGATATTATACAGGGGCTGCAGAAGCGCATAGGGGGCAAGTGAGATGGCAGATGCATTGACAGCAACACGGAACTGGCTCCGAAGCTGCCCGCTGATCGACAAAGCCAACCGTTTCAATGTTGCATACCTGGGCGATAAATCAGTGGAATATACGCTGACGACCGCCAGTGAGACCCACAAGGAAGATATCTGTGGCGGAGACCTTGCTACCTACAATCTGGTTTTTATGGCGCGTATGCCCTTTGGAGCGGCGCTGGGAGTAAATGTCGCCGCCGCTGAATTTTTCGCCGGTCTGAGCGCATGGGTGCGCGAGCAGGAACGGCAGCACAATTATCCCGCTGTGGACGGCTACCGCGCAACGCAGGTATCCGCAACAAATGCGGGGGTTGTGATTTCCGCGGAAGCCAATTCCGCGCAGTATCAACTACAATTACAACTAAATTTAGAGGAGGACTAAGACATGGCAGAAAATATCGCTGCAATCAATCTAGCGCCCGGCCTCAAGGCAGACCGCAAGCTGGAAATGATTTTTGTGAACATGGGCACCAGTGAAACAGCCGAGTGGGAAATCCTGGGCCGTGGAGTGGAAGAAGCGTCTGTGGCGTTTAACCACGATACGAACCAGGCAACCGATATCCTGGGCATCACCGATACCGTTGTTTCGCCGGCAAAACCCGAATTCGACCTCGATCCGTGCACGATTCGCGGCGGGCAGAAGCTCAGTGAGAAGCTGTTGGACATCGAACGTCGAAATGCCATTGCAGAGCTGGGGCAGTTTGAGATCCTGCATGTGCATTGCTACTTGGGGACCGCGCCTTCATTCACCGCCGAACTGCATAAGAACTGCACCATTGTGCCGCAGAGCCTCGGAGGCAGCTCCTATGTGGATATGCCCATGAACGTGTATCTCAGCAATGATAAGACCTTGGGCACTGTGACGATAGCGAACGGCGTTCCCACGTTCAAAGCCGACGCTGCAGCGGAATAACAGGAGGGAAGCATTGTGGCAGTATTAAATATCAACCTTGGTCTAAAAAGCTATGAAATCTGTGACACCGACGGCAATACCGTCGGTGTCATTCGTTTTAACCCGTCCGATCCCGGCATGGTATCTCGCTGGAAAGAGGTGCAGGAGTTTATAAACGGCTTCGACGAAAAGGAATACAATACCCCGGAGAAAATCGGCGAAGCGGATCGGGCAATCAAAGAAAAATTCAACTATGCTTTCGGCACAGATGTCTCCAGTGTGCTTTTTCAGAACGTGAGCAGCCTTGCATTGTGCGAGGACGGCAGAATGGTTTTGGAAAACGTGCTGGAGGCTGTGCAGCCCATCATCGAAGAGGCGATGAAGGTTGCGCAAAAGAACTCGGAAGCTCGCGTGCGTGCGCGCACGGTGGAATATGAGGGCAGCAAGAAAGGGCTTGCCCCCGGGCAACGATGAGCGCCTGGAACCTCCCCGTAGCCGTTTCTGTGTGTGGAAAAGAGTTTGTCATCCGGAGCGATTTCCGTGCGGTGCTGGACGCTCTGGCGGTGCTGGACGATGCCCAGCTTACACCGCCGGAGCGGCAATTCGCATGCATGAGGATACTGTATCCGGACTGGCAGGAGATATCTGACTGGGGAGAGGCGTTCCGCGCTGCGATGCAATTCGTGAATTGCGGAAAGCCCGTGCCGGAAAATCAGCCACCAAAGCCAAAGCTGGTGGACTGGGAAAAGGACGTGGAAATCATTGCTCCCGCAGTCGATGCAGTTCTCGGATATTCGTGCCGACGCTGCGAGTATCTGCATTGGTGGGAATTCGTTGGAGCATACAGCAATATCGGCCGTGGGCTCTTCGCGGAAGTCGTGAACATACGCAGCAAGCGGGTAAAGGGAAAACCGCTCGAAAAGTACGAAAAGGAATTCGTCCGGGAGCATCCGGATCTGGTGAACATCACCTCACAGCTGACGGCTGAAGAGGAAGAATTTTTTAAAAGATTGGGGGTGTAAGGTGTGGCGGATGGTCGGATTATTATTGACACGCGCATCCGGAAGGATAATGCGAAGAAAGACCTGAATGAGTTACGCAAAGATGCCCAGGCAACCGCGAGCGAAATCAGCAAGATAGACCAGAAGATTCACGAGGCACAAGGCGATACAAAGCTGGCGGATGATCTAAAGAATGCGCAAGCGGCGGCAGCTGCTACGGAAAAAGAGCTGGAAATGATAGATGCTGCTCTCATAAAGATGAAACGCAGCGGTCAGGGAAATACGGAAAGCTTCTTGAGCATGCAGCAGGCCGGCGAGGGGCTGAGAGAAAAGTATAACGCCCAGCTCGCAGCGCAATCAAAGGCACAGGCTGCTTATGACAGACAGCAGGCAAGTATAGCCGGCATGACTGCCGCGCGAGGAATATTGGCGGGGCAGCTTGCTGAAACACAGAAGTTTGAACAGCAAGCATCGGCAATTCAACGGGCGAAAGTTGCAGTAACCTCCTTTGGAAATTCCTTGCGCAAAGCGGGCGGGGCGTTTGGGTCGCTTATAAAGCGTGCAAAAACGTTCATGTCCCATATGATAAAGGCGCCCAAACTAATGGGGAATTTCGGCAGCCGAATGCGTGAGATCGCTTTCGGAGCGCTTCTGTTCAATGGGATTTCAGCAGCCTTGCGAAACTTTACAACTGGGCTGCAGAACGCCCTCCGCCAATCCGGCGCATTCGTGACGACCATGTCCAATCTGAAAGGCGCAGCCCTGAACGCCACGGCGCCGCTTGTATCAGCTCTTACGCCAGCGCTTACCGCTCTCGCGAATGCGGCAGCGGTGGCGCTTTCTTATCTTTCGAGGCTGTTCGCATTTTTCACAGGGAAAAGCATCTCCGGGCTGAAAGCTACGGCAAAAGCGATGGGCGGTGCGGCGAGCAGCGCAAAAGAGCTGAAAAACAACATGCTTGGAATCGATGAACTTAACGTGGTCGATTCTGGGGCTTCTGGCGGCGGCGGAGGCGGGCTGGGGAATATAGAACCCAATTATGGCTTTGAGGGGCAAAACGACTTTCTGGATACCTTGATGGCCGCGATAGAAAGCGGCGACTGGGCGGGGGCGGGTATCCTGCTTGCGGACAAGGTAAATAGCATGGTGGAAAGCGTGGATGCTTATTCGTGGGGGCAGAAGCTGGGCACGATACTGCAAAACGGCATTGTCTTCGGATATAGCTTCCTTACAACCTTCGACTGGAATGGACTCGGAGCCAAGCTGGCCGGGTTTGTTAACGGCCTTCTGGACAAGGTGGATGGCGCACAGCTTGGCGCACTCTTCGCGGCAAAATTCACAATTGCGATACGCACACTCGGCACATTTCTCGCGAACCTCGATTGGGCAACATTGGGCACACAGCTCAGCAGTTTTGCGATTGGATTTCTCTCGGCGCTTGCGGATTCGTTACAGTCCGTGGATTGGAGCGCCATTGGCACAGGTATAGCTACACTGTTGATGAACATCGACTGGGCCGGGGTGATCTCTGCGGTGTTTGAGGTCATAAAGGCCGCATTCCCTATTCTGTTGCCCGGACTGCTGGCTTTCATAGGAATGCATCTGGTAAAAATGATCGGCAGTTCGCTTTTGAGCATGTTGATTACATCCGCGGGGCAGAGCATTTCGACATTTTTCTCCACAATGCTTCCGACGGTTCTTTCTAACCTCGGCACTTGGCTCACGACGATTATTTCCTCTATCGGTCTTTGGCCGATTGCAATAGCGGGGCTGGTCGTGCTTTTCATCGCGGTGGTGAACCAGTTCGGCGATGCTATTCAAGCGAAATTGCAAGAGGTGGACGCGTGGCTTCAAGGCATTTTCACGCGGGATTGGAGCGAGACTTTCGGCATCCTGGGCAATCTGCTGAATGCGTTTTTTTCGAACGTAAAAAACATATGGGATAGCATCAAGTTGGTATTCGATGGCATCATCGACTTTATCCGCGGCGTATTCACAGGAGATTGGGAGCGTGCATGGAAAGGTGTTAAGGAAATCTTTGCCGGTATCTTCGGCGCCCTAAAGGCGGTTGCGCTCGCGCCAATCAATGCGATCATCGGTATTCTAAACGGTCTAATCGACTCCATCAACTGGGTCATTGAGAAGGTCAACGGCATATCGTTCACAAACCCGTTTACGGGGAACACGGTAGGCTTTAACTTCCCGAGTATCGGAAAAATCCCCTACCTGGCCCAGGGCGCGGTCATTCCGCCAAACCGGGAGTTTATGGCGGTCCTGGGCGATCAGACGTCCGGCCGAAACCTTGAAGCTCCGGAAGATTTGATTCGCCAGATTGTACGGGAGGAAAGCTCAGGTGCGCCAATGTCTCTTGAAGTGGAGCAGCCCATCCAACTCCTGCTTGACGGAGAAGTGATTTATCGGACTGTAACGCGCATCAAAGCGAACCGCGGCGCGGCGGTGAGCAGCAAATTTGCAGAAGAATATTAAAAGGGCGGGTGAGAAAATGGCAAGCGGAGCAGGATATATCTATCTTGGTGCATCATCTGATACCAGCAGAACAAGCTACGCGATTGCTCTACCGTATCCGGATTTGGATAAAGCGGCTTTTGAAACGTCTCGCATGGTGGACAGCGCACGCAATGCAAACGGCGAAGTGGTGGGGCGGCAGGTAGGCCGCAGCGTACATAAGCAAAACCTGGCTTGGTCCAAAATGGACAAGGAAAAATGGTGGGAAATGAACCGTTGGTTCGACGATGGGCATTTTACTTTCTACTGCCACTACTTCAACCACAACTTCGGCCGCTGGGAAACGCGGCTTTTTTATTTGGGCGACGTGAAAACAAACCCTTATCTGGTCGACCCCGTAAGTGGGGAACCGGCATACTACCTTAACGCGTCGTTCAATGTCATTGACTGCGGGGTGGTGTGATGCAGCAAACATCATCTTTGTATCAGGCGGCGGTGCAGGAGCAGATTGCGCCGCAAGGATACATCCGCATCACCTTCGGTCTGACGGACACCGACGCGGCCGCGACCTGCGCGCCGCCGGAAACGGCGCCAGGCACATTCTACTCGCGCCCAGACACGATGCTGCTGGAGGACGGCACGCCGCGTGCAACCTACGCCACCTTTGAGCCGGGGCGCATGCGGGCCGACGGCTCGCAGTTGATCCCGCCCAAGCCCGGCTCCGCCGACCTGCGGCCCGAGGGGTTTGTGTCTGCGGCACTTTGCGGCGCGGACGGAGCTTTTACGCCAGCGGACGTGCCGGGCATGGTGCTGACGTTTTCCAAAACGCACACCGTGCCCGGTTTAACATTCACATTTGACCCGACCTGCGGGGACTGGCCCGAGGAAATGCACCTGACGGCCAGCCGGGAGGGAGCCGTATTTTTCACGGCGGATTACACGCCGGACGCGGCCGTATACACCACGCCCGACGCCATCGAGCGCTTTGACGCGCTGGCGTTCACATTCCCGCGCATGACAAGGCCGTACCGCCGCATGCGGCTGCAGCAGCTGATGTTCGGCTTCGGTCTTGTGTTCGACAACAAACTGGTACAGAATGCAACGCACAAACTGGATGTGGACCCCATTTCCCGCCGCCTGCCCACAAATTCGTTTGATTTTACGATCGTCAACATCAACACGCTGACGGGCACAGGCGGTCAATATCTCTACGACCCGGACAACGCCTCCGGCATCTACAAGTACATCTCCGAACAGAACCCGGTGAAGGTGGAGTACGGCCAGTACCTTGCCGGGGGCATGACGTGGAAAGACGTTGCGGCGAACACTTGGGCGGAGCTGGAACTGAACGGCTGGCGCGAAGTGTACGAGGGCGGTGTGACGGAATGGGTGCCCGGCGGGCGGTACTACCTGACGGGCCAGCCCACAGTGGACGGGCTGTCGGCCAGTTTTAAGGCGCAGGACGCGCTTTCGGGGCTAGACGACACTTACTATAAAGGGGTATATGCTCCGGCCGGGCGCACCCTATACCAGCTTGCGCTGGATGTGCTGGAGGACAGCGGCCTTGCACCGTTCAGCGGCACCGCGCCGCCCTGGAAGCTGTGGGAGGGGCTCGCGGACTTCACAGCCACCGCGCCCCTGCCCGTGAAAAAGCACAAGGAGCTGCTGCAGCTCATCGCCCACGCGGCGTGCTGCGTGCTGTACACCGACCGGGAAGGGTATATCCGCATCGAGCCAGCCAACGACGTGCAGGACAATTTTAAATTGGATTTCCACACGATGCTGGCGCGGCCCAAGGTGAGCCAGATTCCCACGTTGTGGGCCGTAGAGTGTCCGGCCTATGCTTACGCGCCGGAGGCAGCGGCCAGTGAGCTGCATAAGGAAAGCTATACCGTGGACGGAACGCTGGAGTTGCATCTGACCTTTTCGCAGGCGGCGGACGTATCCGTTGCCGTTTCAGGGGCTACGGTGGCCGCTAAGGCTGTTTTTGCGGGCGCAGTGGATTTGACCCTTACCGGGAGCGGTGAGGCTGTTGTGACGGTTACAGGGCGCAAGCTGGAAAGCAGCGCCCGCACCGTGACGGCACCCGTGGAAAGCCCGGACGAAAACGGCAGCGTGGAGACGCTGGACAACCCCCTCATTACCGACGCCGCGCATGCGCTTGCGGTGGCTGAATGGGTACGGGACTGGCTGCTTTTGCGCAATACCTACGAATTTGAGTATCGGGGCAGCCCGGAGCTGGACCCCGGAGACCTGATCTGGCTGGAAAGCCAGTTCGCGCCTTTCGCCGCGCCGGCGCGCGTGCTCAAAAATGAACTGTCGTTCAGCGGTGGGCTGAAAGGAAAGATGATCGCCAAAAGGATGGTGGACGAAGAATGAGACGCAGCAAATTCTACAACATGCGCCTGCCGGAGCGCGGCGCACGGGAGGGCGAGGCAAACGATGCGGCCGACATCGAGGACCTGACCTATGACCTCGGCATCATAGACGCTGAGATGGAGCGCCAGCGGCTGGAAGATGTGCGGCTGGAAAAGGATAAGGCCACAAAGCTGGAAATGTCGCAGCACAAATCCGCCGCCGTGCTGGACCACCCGGACGGCAGCGTCACGGACGCAAAGCTCGGTCAGCGCACGGTACTGACGACCAGCGGCCCGCTGCAAACGCTGCTGACGGCAATCGGCAACGCGATCAAGGCTGTCAGCGGCGCGGACACATGGAATGGCACGCCCGCCACCACGCTGACAGCGGCAAAGGCGCATATGGACGGTAAAAGTAATCCGCACGGTGTGACAAAGGCACAGGTTGGGCTTGGTAATGTGCCGAATGTCGCCACCAACGACCAGACGCCCACTTATACCGCCGCGTCTGCGCCGGCGGCGCTGGCCAGTGGTGAAAAACTCTCTGTTGCCTTTGGAAAGCTTGCGGCGGGAGTGTCGTCCCTCATCGCACATCTAGCGGACGGTGTGAAGCATATCACCGCCGCCGAACGCACGAAATGGAACGGGGCCGTCGACGCCCAGCACAGCCATACCAATAAGGCTTTGCTGGATACCTACACGCAGACCGAGGCAAACCTGGCATCGGCGGTCAGTTCAAAGCACAGTCATTCCAACAAAAGCGTGCTGGACGGAATCACGTCTACACTGATATCCACTTGGGACAGCGTATCGTCCAAGCTGCCGCTGGCGGGCGGTACGTTGACGGGCTTTCTGACGCTGCATGCTGCGCCAACGGACAACATGCACGCCGTCACAAAGAAGTATGTAGACGACAAAATGGCGGCTTCTGGTAGCGGTGATATGACGAAGGCTGTATATGACACCAATGAAGATGGAGTAGTGGATAAAGCCGAGGCTGTGCCATGGGCTGGCGTGACTGAAAAGCCATCCACGTTCCCACCGTCAACGCACACGCATACGCCGGAAAGCATTGGCGCGTTGGACAAGGAAACGTATGATGCTGACGGAGACGGCGTGATCGACACAGCGGCAAGTCTGGAAGGGGAGACGTTCTGATGCCTATTGTGGTATACGTAGACAAATATAATGGTCCGCCTTATAGCATTCGGTTGGGAACATGCGGGAGCGTCGGAATTGAAGTCCTGGAATTTAGATTCTCTCCCGAATGGGATGGCTTACAGAAACGCATCACCTTTTATGCGAATATTGGCGAACTTGCGGCACCTTTCTTAATTCCAGACAGCGGCATCTTGCCGTTGCCTGCACAGGCAACAGTTAAAGCGGGCCGTTATGAGGCAGTAATTGATGGATGCGGCACTGATAGTCGAGTGATATTCAGTACAAGCATTATGTGCGAAGTGCTTTTTCATGCCCCGGCGGGGACTTCACCACCGCCGGAATACACGCCTGACGAATACCAGCAGTTTATTTCTGCGGTTCATGGCGACCGCCAGCGTGCAGAGGATGCCGCGGCTTTGGCGGGTGAGTGCGCTGAACAAGCAGAAGATGCGAAAGATGGTGCCGAGACAGCCGCCATGCGGTACCCGGAACCACGAAACGGTACTTGGTGGGTATATGACCCACTTGAAGGAAAATACGTTGATACACGCCAGCCAGCCACTGGAGAAGGGGGCGAGCTGGAGGAAGCGTCAAACGAGGACATCGACAATATTTTTAGGGACCTTGTGGTCCAGAAAAGGAGTTTTTAATTATGGCTACAAAATGGGTATCTCTTGACAAACTGCGTTATGCGATCAGTAAAATACACACGCTGCTGCAAGGGAAAGTTGACAAGGTCGATGGAAAAGGTCTGTCCGCCAACGATCTGACCGCTGCGCTCAAGGGAAACTACGACGCAGCGTACACGCACAGTCAGACGGCTCACGCACCGGCAGCTGCGGAGAAGAATATTATCGTTGGTGTTCAGGTCAACGGCAGCGATCTCGCGCCGGACGGTTCTCGCAAGGTGAACGTTCGCGTACCGACCGGAGCGCTGGCTGGCAAAAGCCAGGTCTCTGAGACGGATCTCGACGACGCACTGAAAGAAAAGGTCAATTCTGCCAGCGAGGGAAATCACTCACACGCGAACAAAACCGTACTGGACCAGATCGAGCAGGCCGACCTGGATAAGCTCGACGGGGTCGCTGCGGGCGCGAACAAATATGTACATCCCACGAGCTCCGGCAGCAAGCACATTCCAACGGGCGGCGCGTCCGGACAGATCCTCCGCTGGTCTGCCGACGGCACGGCGGTGTGGGGCGCGGATAACGACACCAAATACACCGATATGTCCGGCGCGTCGGCTTCTGCAGCGGGCAAAGCCGGTCTTGTTCCTGCTCCGGCTGCGGGCGGCCAGGCAAAATATCTACGCGGCGACGGCACGTGGCAGACGCCTCCTGACACCAAATACAGTCCGGCCACGCAGTCCGCCAACGGCCTCATGTCGGCAGCGGATAAGACAAAACTTGACGGATTCGGCACAGCTTCTTCCTACGCGCTCAAGAGCGATATTACCCAGATGTACCGTTACAAGGGTTCTGTCTCAGACGCTTCAAAGCTGCCTGCCTCCGGTCAGGTGGCGGGCGACGTCTATGACATCCAGGCTGCGTCCTCCTATGGCCCGGCCGGCACGAACGTTGCGTGGAACGGCACAGCCTGGGATGCGCTCGGCGGTGCGTTCACGATCGAAGAGTGTACCAACGCTGAGATCGACCAGATATTCACAGACCTTGCCGCTGGATGAGGTGATGTTGTATGAAATGGGTATCGCTTCAGCGGTTGAGCTACGCATTGTCAAAAATAGAGGCCCGCTACGCGCTGCGCTCTCATTCCCACGCTGCTGCCACTACTGCTTCCGCCGGATTCATGCCGGCGGCGGATAAGGTGAAGCTTGACGGTATTTCCGCCGGGGCCAACAAGTACACGCATCCATCCTACACGCAAAGACCGTCCGGACTGTACAAAGTCACGGTCGATACATATGGGCATGTGAGCGCGGCGGCAGCGGTTGCAAAGGCTGACATCACAGCTCTCGGCATCCCTGGTATAAACACTACCTACGGCGTGGCTACGCAGTCCGCCAACGGCCTCATGTCGGCAGCTGACAAAACAAAATTAGATGGGATGCCGGCCTCCGGTGTCTATGGAGAGGAGTTTTAATTTATGGCCAAGTGGTCTTTTTTGCCTTGGAGGCAGTCCTCTGCTTCCAAATACCGGCCTGATACACTCAATTATGGATGCATCAGCACTTCAAAGTCCGGCGAGTTTTCTGTTGGTGACGCCAACAACAAGGCTGTGCCGGTCATGCCCGTCGGATGTGTGATCCCGTTCGCGGGCGCTGCCGCTCCCACTGGCTGGCTGCTCTGCCAGGGTCAGGCAATCTCCCGTACCACCTATGCACAACTTTTTTCTGTCATCGGCACGACCTATGGCTCCGGTGACGGTAAGACTACTTTCAACCTCCCGGATATGCGCGGTAGAGTGGCGGTAGGTTCCGATGCTAATTTAGGTGCGAAAGCTGGCGCAAAGACTCACGCTCTCACGAATGCAGAATTGCCCGTGCTGAGCGGGGCCATCGTTATGCACAGTTCAAATGTGGGGACGAATATCCAGACAGTAAATGGAGTGTTTAAGCCAGCAATCACAAACAATGGGAAATATCGTGGCGGTGGCGAACTGGTGAGCGATGTCGGGACTAGTTCTGTCGGCCATTTTTCGTTAAACATAGGCGGAGGACAGGCTATGTCACTGATTCAGCCATCCCTATATCTTAATCACATAGTGAAGGTATAGGCTGGGCTGCATCATATCGACGGAATCGGGGTCCCGGTCTCCCATGAAGCGGTGCCAATCACCTGTACCAGTCGGGACCGTCCAAGCCTCCGGCTGGAAAGGAATGTTGGCCTGTTTAAGTTCTTTTCTTTTCTCGCCGGCAGCCACCCCTAAATTAGCATCGGAAGCAAACAGCCTGTACAATAGCAGTAAAAGCTATTGGGAGGG